>Ga0066637_10002258_pt1 | contig 12824 bp, 17 predicted proteins | sample CryGeyCG2014_020_FD_62737 | JGI IMG/M metagenome (GOLD analysis project Ga0066637, IMG submission 62737) | Groundwater microbial communities from aquifer - Crystal Geyser CG08_land_8/20/14_0.20 | ecosystem: Environmental > Aquatic > Deep subsurface > Groundwater | place: USA: Utah: Grand County...
ATAGCCAAAGAGCTTTCAAGTTCCTTTGAACTACCGATAGTTTCGGAAATTGATGGCTACATTCTGCCAGATTATCATGGGCTAACCGGTTACGAACAGCATCTTTTTCGCTACCCGGGAGACGCTGCTTTTAATCATGTGGAAACGGCGATTGAATGGGAAAAATACGGGGTAGAGGGAATCGCTCCGGCGACTGGCGCTTGGGGGTACTTTGCTCCTTCCAAAGAAGTGTTGACAGACGATTTAGTCCAAAAAGAAAAGTGGTATGCTGTTTGTCAAACATTTTTGATTCCTGGCTGGAATGAGAATTTGGCAAAATACGCAGAATGGTATAAATATCGTAAAGTAATTATGGTAAATGTCAAAACGGGACAGACAGTTGTCTGCGCTTTGGGAGATTCCGGGCCGGCCACTTGGACGGGTAAAGTTTTTGGGGCCTCGCCGGAAGCGATGTGGGCGCTAGGTCTTGGGGAGGGATCAAGAAAAGGAGAGGTTCTAATGTACTTCGTGAATGATCCCAAAGATAAAGTTCCCTTGGGTCCGATTCTGCCAAAAGAACTCGAAACAATTACGCGCGCTTAAATAATATGAAAGTATTTTATGAATCTTTAATTGAATACTCCCGCGTTGACCGTCTCATATCTGGTCTGAACGAAGCGGAAAAGAATGAAATTTTGTCGTTAATCAAAGAAACCCTAACCTTAAGATTGATTGATTCCATTCTAGATAAACTTTCCCCCGCTTCCGAAGAACTATTTTGGGAACTTTTTCTGGAAGATGCCTCAAGCGAAGATATTCTTACCTTTCTTGAGGGAGAAGTTGCTGGAGCAAGGTTACTAATTACAGAAAAAGCGAAGGGAATCCTAGATGAACTGGAGTCAGAAATTTTGGAAGAAGAAAAAGCCTAATATCCCCCCACCGGCAGATACGCGTTCGTTTGAATATAAGATCTTGCCAACTCAAAATAGCATTTATCTTTGTCCAAAAACGGCAGGGATTCGCATATTTCTGGATCTGACGTTTCTTTGGCAACCTTAATCAAACACTCATCCATGGTCTTTTTACCCAACACCATTTCGCAAAGATATTTATCCCCTCTCGCAACTGCGATTTTCGCGTAACACTCGTTTCTTAAGTCCGTCGAAAGACTTTCACAATAATCCGAACTCCTTGAAAGGACAGCCATACAATAAGTACTTTCTTCCCCTTGAATTTGACTGCAGGCTTTGGTATCTCTTCTGGCAAGGGCAGTGCAAAGATCATTGTAGCTAATCTTTAACCCAGAAGCTTTAGAACAAAGTTCCGGTTTTTTGTATCCCACGGCGAAGTTGAAATAGCAGTCGTTCGGGTAGAGAGTGCCATAATCGCAAAAAGAAGCGTCCTTTTTTGATTCCGCCAGCTTGTCGTAGCATCTTTTCTTACGGTTTAGCGATAATTTATCGCAGTATTTTTCATCTTGAAGGGAAAAGGCAAGGCATTCGTTTTTTAAAAAGGAAAGGGGAATTTTTTGGCAATAACTTGGATCACTGGAGGTTTCCGCAAGGCAGGTGGCTTGGTTTACCGTAAGTTTTATTTGCTGACAATATGAGGCAACGGTTCTTTCTTCTTCCGTATCTGCCGTTTCAAAATTGATATTAATTTTTCCCCCAATAACGTATTTCTGGGTTACGAAGGCGAGTATTCCTGCAATTAGGGCTAGAAATATAAATTTTTTCATTGGTGATTTAATTATACACGCTTTGCCGATGTTCAATGGCAGATATTCTAATAAGTCTCTCTTTTAGTAAAACTTCGTAGAGGATTCGATAAGGCCACGCCCGGGCCGATCGGAGATTTTTGAGTTCTCCCTCAAGTTTTTTACCAGTTAAAGGATCATTTTTTATTTTTGCCACACCTAGAGCCACCTTTTTTCTCTGCTCGTGGTTAAGTTTGCGAAATTGTTTAAGAGAGGGTCCTGTAAAGGGTATTTCAAACTTCATTTAAGAATTCTTCATAAGTAACAATTTTTCCCTTACGAAAATCTTCTGCACTTTCCCGAATAGTTTTCATGAGTTTTTTATTAGATAAAATCTCCATTGTTTCTTCCCAAGAGTCCACTTCTTCAAGAATGGTGTAAAAATTTGACCGTGCTAGGCTGGCGGGAATTGTTTCCGGTAGTTTTTTGCTATAATAAACTTGCATTCGGGTGTCGCTTGTCTCGCCACATCTACCGATGTGGCGGATCTAATGGCCCGCCTCGACTCGCTCGCCTCGCGGAAGCTGGCGAAGCGAGCCGTCTCAGCGAGGCAGGTAGGACCCATCTTTACATGTTTGAAGTCTATGTTCTAAAAAGTGAAAAGGCGAAGAAGAGTTATGTCGGATCTACCAACGATATCCAACGAAGGCTGACTGAGCATAACTCTGGTAAGTGTTTTTATACCAAACGCTATTTACCTTGGAGATTGATTTACGAAGAAAGCTTTGAAGACGAAGGAGATGCTAGAAAAAGGGAGAATTATTTTAAGACGAGTGTTGGGAGAAGATTTCTTAAGAAAATATTTGATTGTTATTCGGGAATCGTCTAATGGTAGGACACGTCCCTCTGGAGGACGGTATCTTGGTTCGAATCCAGGTTCCCGAGCCACACTTAGCGTGGCTAAAGTGCGCTAAAACGGGCACTCTATGCATATCGCGTGACTCCAGCTCGCTCACGAGGAGCTAGTTTTGTCTTTTAATAATTTTTCTGATTGTTTTCCAAATCAGGATAAAAAACGCCTTAACCGCCCTCCTAAACAAAACCGCGATCGCTTTCAAAATCTCAATTATCTTTCCCCCCACTTTAGTTTTCCGGTAAGTAAATAGCAAAACGCTAATTACCAAAATTACTATTCCACTAATAATAAAATGTATTCTTCCTCCAAAATAATTTGATTTTTTAACTTTATCTTTTTCATCAATGGTAATTTTTTACCAGTTGTAATCGTTTCGGAAACCTTATCACTGGTGACTTTTACTTCCCCGTTCTCTACTGCCACCGAAATGGCATTCGTCTTATTTTCAACCACAAACTTGGTGTGAATGTTTTGGACAATAAAATATTCTGACTCTGCCAAAGTGCCGGCGATAAGTTGGCTAAGCTTTGATTGAAATAGGAGCAAGTCGTAGCGATCAAATTTAATCGCGTAAACCGTCATCGAAGACGTAAATTCAGCGGTGAGCTGACCCTTAAGAAGAACCGGCCGATGGCTATATTCTTTTGAAAAAATTGTCCCTTCCGTAATACTCAACGTGCCTGCCGGATTAAGATATTTTAGCCGTAAATTACTGTCAGCCCGATAAATTAACCCGGGGGTGAGCTGAGCAAAACTCAAATCACCAGCGGGAACAAAGGCATCTCCGCTGTAGCGAGAAAGGTTACTTGAAGTTTCCGTTCCCTCCTCTTTTGCGGTTTCGTCCGGTTTATATTCGGTTGAATAACTTCCCACCTGATAATACTTAAATTTCTTATGATTTAGAGCGCCGTAAAAAATTCCTTTGTCGTTGGCAGTTACAAAAACGGTGTCCTCGATCGTCCCTTTTTGAGATCCGGCAGGAGTTTTATCAATATTGTTATCAGTAAAAATCCTTATCACCCGGTGCGGTTCCGTTTCAGTAACGGTGGAATAAATTACATACTTTCCCCCGGGAGAGATTGATATATCAAGTTCGTCTCCTCGAGTAATTAAATCTTTTTCCCAAGCTTTACCACCACCGCTAAAAAGAAAGGCTTTCTCGACCATTACAATTCCAATTTTACTGGCATCTTGGCTACTGTCAGCGGCCCGAGGAGTCCCGTTTATGTCTCCTAGATTAGAAATTACATTGTTGTTGATTGTGAATACGCAGTAACCCCCTCCTTTGGGACATCCCGAAACGATGTTGTTCCCAACAGTAAAATGAAACCCTTGCTGGGCAGAGTAAGTCATCGGCGCTTCGCTATTTTCAGTCCCTTCAATGTCGTAACGGGTATATTGGTAAAGCCCTTTGTTTAAAAGCTGGAAAGGGTAAACGTAAAATCCATCGGGGGAAACCTCGCAAAGCTGGGCGCTACTTTGAGGATCGAGTTCTAAACTGCCGATACTGCCTCCCTGATTGTTAAAAAGCTGAAGTTTATTAGTTCCCTTACTTAAGCCAAAAATACCGGCGTGAACATAAAGAGCCGTCGTATTGCCATCATAAGAAGTATCAAGCGCTGCTTGTGAGTTACCATCGGTCGCCACTGTGGGAATTAACTTTCTCTGATTTCCAGTTAAACTGTCCAAGAAATACAATTTTCCAGTATCAGGTTTATTGTTAGTGGTGTAATAAACTACTAGTTTTCCATCTTTACTGGCAACAATGTTTGATAAAATTTCCTTCCCCAAATCTTTCTCCCAAAGAAGTTCCGGCTCCTGAATCGTCAATCCACCATCTGACGAGCGGCCACCCATTTTTTCCATCGTAAACTGCAAGTCCTGATTATTAGGAACCGCATTAATATCTTGGCTAATGGTTTTATAGCCAGGAGCAGAGATCGTAAAAAGATATTTTCCCGGCTGCATTCCAGGAAGAGAAGTTTGATCACTTATTTCTTCATCAAATCGCCAATCTTGATTTGAAGCTATCACTCGGGCAGTTACAAAATTTCCGGCAGTATCTTTAACAGTAACTGTAAATAGCACATCTTGATCTTTAAGAACAAAATTAACGTTATTAAAAGTTAAACTATCTTCCGCGCAAGGATCGTTGATGTTATCGATCTTTAAGACAACTTTTTTAGTTTCGTTTTGGGAAAAGTCTGGATGAGTTGCAGACAGCATCGCCGTTGCCAGTGTAGTAATGCCTTTGAGATGGTACCAACCATAATCACCAACCGTTGCCGTTTCCCCTGTGCTTGCCGTAATCGTCGCCCCAACTACTTTCTTGCCTTTCAAGTCCTCAACTCTGCCATTAACACTACCGGATAAAAGGGGCGAGGAAAAAGAATGATAGTCCGTTTTCCTTTGTCATCAAAAATCACTAAAGTATATTTTTTAGATCTTCCACAGTAGGTAGTTTTGGCAAACTCAGTCACATCAAGGAAAGTGCTGAAATTAACTTTATTTAACCCAACAACAATCTGGGAAGTTGAGTAAACTGGAGTTTTGGTTGAAGTGCCATCGTAATCGCCCTCATAAATTTTGACAAAGGCCTCCCCACTTTCCTCACCAGTGTTTTTGACGTCAAACTCCAACATAAAGTTATTAAGCTCGCCGGAAACTAACTTTTGAGAAAACTTATCAATTTGAAAATGCGGTGGAGTCGGCAGTTTATCAATTGTTAAAACAAAAGTGTTGTTGCCCTCGCTTCTTTCCGTAATCATTTGGTTAGGATCAACATTGAAAATTACTTTGGTGAGTTCCCCATCGGGCGCGGTAAAGGGAATTGTTTTATACCAAATAGCGGGCACCTCATAATTGTCGGCATCTGATTTAAAACCTTGCAGATACTTAGCGAAGTTACTTTCCTCAATCAAGAAATCAGTCACGTAATCCTCCAAAGTTTTTGGCGGCCCGTTCCTAGCGCCCGCGTAAATTAGTTCAGAAATTGTTTCTTTGAATAACTGCCCTCCACCGGACACAAGACCATCTCGATTTCTAGTGTGACCCCAAGAAGCCTCCGCCCCAATATCCCGGGCGTAACCCCTGCCGTTGTTAACCACCTTGAAGGTCAAAGTCTTCGCGCTATCGTCATAAATTACCCCATGATAGTAAAAATTGCCATAAGGATTCCCCACCGATATGTCCGGGGCGTAAAATTTTTGATCAAGCGCCAGGTACTTCGGCAAGCCGCCAGTTGCGGGGCAATACAATTCTCAATCAAAGGTTTACAGGCAAACCAAGCCATAAAAACCGTTTCCATATTCTCTCCTTTTCTGATTATGTCCGCAATTCCTTTGATAAATTTAATGTTGTCTCTGATCGAATTTCCCGTCCCCATCTTACAGACTTGCTGGAAAGTATCCCAACAATAATCCCCCTGCCAAACGAATTTATAGGAGGCGCATTGGCCATAACAAAGTTCTTCCGCGGGAGTGTAGGTAGTAGCCGCAAGGACTTTCCTTACCATTAACAGGCTAATAAAAGCTGCGGCGATAACGGAAACGAAAAGTAATATTTTTTTCACAAATAGGTGTTTCTTCACCAGCCAATTCCAGCCTTGCGGGTTTTGATAAAATCTCCGGTTTGGGGGTTAAGATCAACATAAAGGGTTTTATTTTCGCCAACCAAACATTTAACGGTCCATTTAGTGTCAAGATCAAAGAAAAACTCGTTTTCGATTACTTCCCCGCATTTTGGAATCGCTATCTTAGCCACTTCATCGCTATCAATCCAATTTTCAGGAACCGGAGTGGTCTTTTTCTTGTTGCTATCATCAGTTAGTTCCACTTTCCCCTCAACCACATTAACTTTGTAATTAGTGCCTTTTGCAGGCGAGTAAAAGATAATAAACCAAGTTCTTGAGGTACCATCAGGCTGCACGTTAACGGTGCTTAAATTGGCTAAGAAACAATCGGAGGAGAACTTCTTGGCTTCGGCAAGGGCTACCTCGTAAGCCTTTCTGGCGGTTGACATTTTATTGCCAAAGATGGTTGAATCCTGGGATTGTTGGGAATTAGTTCCGCCTGTATCGGTAGTGGCGGGTTTATTCTTTGAAAGAAAAAACAGTCCTCCGGCAACGACGGCGACCAAGACTATCCCAAAAACAAGATAACTCTTTTTCATATAACGACGGTATATATCAAATCAATTTATGTTTGCAGCTCAAAAAGAAAAATTTTCGTAACCGCCCGATTGACCATTAAGCCCGTTTAGGGTTTTGGTGTAGGTACTCATAAAACTTTTAAAAATCAGAAAAGAAATTATTATTGAAAGGACAGTCAAAACAATCGCAACTATCCCAATTTTTTTTGACTTATCGTCCCCTTGCTTTAGATATTTTATGGCAGGAATAAGACCAAAAGGAGGCAAAAATAAACTTAACAAATATACGGATATCTGTTTAAAAAGAGAAGTAGAAGCGTCTCCACCGACTATCTTGTAACCACAGACTGGACAGAAAAAATCCGTGGGACCGATGTTGTTTTTACATTTGGGACAGATCGATATTTGATCCATAAATGAAGTATACATCAAAAAGATGTAGAACCTTAAACTGGTCATTGACAAGTACTACAACTAGGTGCATTATGTGAAGTATGACAACTAATAACGACAGGCAACGAGTAACCCTGTTTCTTAACCCAGATCTGCTAAAACAAGCCAAAGCCCAAGCGGTGATAGAAGAATTCAGCCTAACATCATTAGTCGAAAGAGCTTTGGTTAAGTATTTACCTAAAGAAACAATTCTCAAAAAGGCCGACATTAGAATATCTCGTTATCATTGAAAGGCGGTGAAAAATATGGCAGAAATTGTAAAAGAAACTATTACCACAAATGAAGATAATACAAACAGCACTGCACCAACTACAGTAAAACCAGTTAAAATTCAAGCCAGCAGCGTCCAAACGGTTGAGTATTTAATCTATTTCCTTTTCGGAACAATGGAAATACTCTTGGCATTCCGTCTTGTGCTTAAGTTGATGGGAGCAAGTACTGCAAGCGCCTTCGTTGGCCTAATCTACGGTATAACCGGAATTTTCATTTTACCTTTTGAGGGAATATTCCGTCGAGGGTTTTCGGAAGGGTTGGAAACAACTTCCGTTCTTGAACCAGCAACCTTAGTCGCCATTATTGTTTACGCGGTAGTGGCTTGGGGAATTGTAAAGCTATTGCGAATACTTTCAGGCGAAAAACAGCCAACAGAATAATTCGGTTAGTTTGGATTACGAATAGTGTAAAAGAAAGAAGGTGAAAGGTATGACTATCCTTTATTGGATTGTGTTTGGATTGATTGCCGGAAGTATCGCTAATTTCATTGCCCCTAGTTCTCAGGGAGGGATTTTAGGATCAATCATTCTGGGAATTATTGGGGCTGTGGTTGGTGGATATCTTGGTCAAAGATTTTTTGATGTCGGAGTTACCGGATTTAACCTAACCTCTTTTATGGTAGCGGTCGCCGGATCATTGCTTGTTCTTTTTATAGGCAGGTTACTTATGAGAAGTTGATCTAGGAAAAACTTTCTTAAAAACGGAATAAAATTAAAGATTTTTGAAAAGGAGGGGAAAATAAATGAAAGGATTTATTGAATTTATAAGAGGACAAGGAGTAATGGGACTCGCCGTTGGGTTTATTCTTGGCGGCGCCGTTTCAAAAGTAGTCGCTTCGCTCGTGAACGACATCATTAACCCTTTAATTGGAATTTTGCTGGGCGCGGCGGGAAATCTTGATCAAGCCTATTTTAAAATTGGGGTAGCAAAGTTGATGTGGGGAAGTTTTATTAGTACCACAATAGACTTTATCATTATTGCTTTGGTTGTTTATTTTGGGGTAAAGATCCTGAAACTAGATAGGCTAGACAAAAAAACTTAGGGTATTGCATTTATTAAAATTGTCGTTATACTTAAATGGTGATGGTCAAAAAAGTAATCTTTCCCTTAATCTTGCTCTTCGTCTGCGTTTCTCTTTTTGGCGTCTTAAGTCCTTCCCGAACGGTCAAGGCAGAAAATTATGACCGCATTCCTGGGAAGGTACTTGTTAAGTTCCGAGCAGAAGCTTCTAACCAAGAGATCGACAGACAAATTAACACCTTTTCCGCAAAATTTAAAAGAAGGATGGATTCCATTGACGTTTTTGTTTTTAAAGTCCCCACAGGAACTGAAGAAAGATTTTTGAAAACGCTTTCCAGAAACCCCTATGTTGAATATGCAGAACCAGACTACGTCGCCACCGCCCTCTTTGACCCAAATGACCCCTATTTTAGCAATCAATGGGGGTTAGAAAATACTGGCCGGGTAATCAGCGGGGTGGTCGGTAAGATTGACGCGGATATCGATGGGCCAACTGCCTGGGATACCACTAAGGGCGGGGTAAAAGTTGCCATTCTGGACTGCGGTATTAATGAAAACCACCCAGATTTGGTCCTAAAAGTTGTTGATCACAAAGATTTTACCGGATCGACATCAGGAACTAATGATATCTACGGTCATGGGACGCATGTTGCTGGTATTGTGGCGGCAGAAACCGATAATGGCATAGGGGTAGCGGGAGTTTGCCCAGACTGTTATTTACTTAATGGGAAAGTGTTGAACGATAACGGTTCCGGCGCCTACTCGTGGATAGCTAACGGTATAATTTGGGCAACCGATAATGGGGCTAAAGTTATAAATCTTAGCCTAGGCGGCGCGCAAAGGTCCACTACCTTGGAAAATGCCGTGAATTACGCTTGGAATAAAGGGGTGGTTGTGGTGGCCGCTGCCGGAAACTCAAATAATTCTTCAAAAACATATCCTGCCGCATACACAAACGCCATTGCTGTAGCCGCTACTGATAATAAAGATCTTAGGGCATACTTTTCTAGTTATGGCGCAACCTGGGTAGATATCGCGGCCCCTGGAGTGTATGTCTTTTCTACTTGGAAAGATACTACTAGCAACGCCAATCCCCAACCGGAATGCGACGGCGCTGACTGTTATAAATATGCTTCTGGTACTTCTATGTCGACCCCAATGGTAGCCGGCGTCGCCGGACTAATTTGGAAGTCTAGCTATGACCAATCGGCTTCCTCGGTAAGAACAAGAATGGAAACTACCGCCGACAAAATTGCCGGAACTGGAACTTATTGGTCGGCAGGGCGGGTTAACGCCGCCAATGCGGTATCGTTATCTACTTCCCCAACGGACACGGAATCACCAACAGTTTCTATAACCAGTCCTTTAGATGGAAGTTTTGTTTCCCGAGGTAAAAAAGTGACAATCTCCGCCACCGCAACTGACAACGTTGCCGTCAAGAAAGTTGAATTTTACATTAACGGCAAACTCCTAAGCACAGACGCAACCGAACCTTACGTCGCCTCTCGGCGGGTTCCATTCACAAGAGGCATTACCTATGAAATTATGGCAAAGGCATACGATACCTCGGAAAATACTGCCCAAATGACCGTCTCCGTCACTTCTCGCTGATAATTTTTAGAATAAGTAAAAACGTATTCCAAATCACCGGTTTTCCTCAAAGTATTCATACACCGATTTTGATATTTTCGCTATCTGTTCTTCCGCTGCCAAGCGGTCATCGCTCTCCGACAAAACCGCAATTATGTAATCGCCTTTTTCGCCATAAACTATCCCTGCGTCGTGGGAAGAAATACCAAGCTCGCCCGTCTTATGAGCAACGGTGACTTCTTCAGAAAGATATTTTGGTAATTTATGATTTAATAGTTGCCCTTTTAAAAGATTCAGCATTAATTTTGTGTTTTCCTGATTGGCCAGTTCTCCGTTATATAATTTTTCAAAAAACAAAGCTACGTCATAGGCAGTGGTTATTGGTGGCTCTCCAATAATTGATTCTTCTAAAAGATTATCTTTCAGGAAAGTTTGCACTATAGATAGACCTATTCTTTTAGCCAATAAAAGGGCGGCGTAGTTATCTGAAATAGTGATCATCTTTGCCAAAGCATCCTCAACACTTAAAGTTATCGTCCCTTCAGTTAACTCGGCCACTTCCGAATCAATGTTAAAATCACGGTTAAGCTCCTCAACTTCTCGACTCAATACCTCATTCTTACTTAGTTTCCCTTCTTGAATTTGATTAAAAACCGTCGCCATCACCCAAAGCTTGTATAAACTAGCCGCCTCAAATTTCATGTGTTCATTAGCAAAGCAACTTTCCCCGGTTTTAAGGTTCTTAACAACTATGCCATATTTTCCGTTAGCCCCCTTTATCTCTTTTTCAATCGCCTTTTTAAGACCTTCCGGCGAAGAATTTATTTCCGAAAAATGAGGGCTAATGAAACTTACGAAGGCTTCCGCAAGAGATTTTTGAGAACCGGACTTTTTATAAACCGAAACTCCCGCGATAAGAAGGCAAAAGATAATTAAAACTATAATCTTTAATTTCATCATTAATAAATAAAAAACCAAAAAGACATTCCTGTGTCACTTTATCACTTTCATTATAAATGGTATCCTCAAACGGATGAATCATCTGCCACTCACCGTCTGTCTAGTTTTTGCCTTCACCTACCTTTGGATCGTGATTGAATTTGCCAAAAAACCAAAAAAACGAAGAAAAACCGCCATCGACGCCCTTATATTTACCATCATCATCGTTCTCCTTTTTCTCTTCGGTCCCCTTATCGCCATCTCCCCCATCAAACCAGGATACGAAACTAGAGTCGAAGGGACAATTACCATTATTTATCCAAACGCTTTCTCCCCCGAAGCCGATCGCTTTTTGGAAACCACCAAAAAAGCTGAGCGTAATATGTACTCGATCTATCAAGAAACTTATCCCGTCAAAATCATCTGGGCAAAATCAAGCTTCGACATGATGAGGTTTGTCGGGCGATCTCATGGCGGCGCGGCCGGGCTTGCGGCGATAGTAGTAAGCCCAGATCGAATGGATGAGGGGGTGCTCACCCACGAGCTTTCCCACCGCTATCTTCAGCAAAAAGTGGGTAAACTTGGGATTTTCTTTCCTCGCTGGTTTGATGAAGGACTCGCCACTTATCTTGGCCATACTGATTCGATGGCAAAATACACAAGCGATGGGATAATAAGAGATGCTTTGCAAAAAGGTTTGTACCAAAAAGATTTAAGCTATTGGAATGGACTAATCGGTTATATCCACTGGCTTCAGGATGTCCGGAAGCGTCCAATGGAAATTTACTCACAGTCTTATTTTTTGATAAAATATCTGGCGGATACCTACGGAGAAGAAAAACTCAAGTCGCTAATCGAGGAATCCAAAAGTGCCAGAGGATTCGACGAGGCTTTTTTCAGAGTTTATCAGCTAACAGTTAACGATTTTCACCAAAGCTTTCTTGCGGCATTTAAGGAAAGTCATCAAATGCAGGGCGAGACAAACCTATGAAATCAAAACGCTTCATCCTCTTTATCATTTCGCTTCTTTTCCTCCTAACCGTTGGTAATATTGCCTTCGCCGAAGAAAAGCCCCCTCCCGGACCCGGCACTGTCATCCCCAAGCTTCCCAAAACCGAAAACGACCCCGAACTTTTCGGCGGCCAGGTTTATCCTGAATGGGGATCGGTTTGTACGCGTTATACCTACTCTGTAACTTATAAAGATAAAGAGGGCCGTCCGCCAGAATACATGCAAATTTACTTCAACGGCAAGACGATTGAGATGGAAAAGGAAAACGCGAGTGACAATGATTACAAAAAAGGGGTCGGATATATTTTCAAAAATGTTCCCAACAAAATCGATTCAAACTTTTATTACTTCGAAGCCTCCAACGGCCAGGGCAAGGCTCGCGACTCCATCATCGACTCCCCCGACAACGGGCCGGTCTTGTTTGAAAGCGCTTTTGACAAAAACGAAATTGCCCTAATCGATGCGGAAACCGGTAAAAAGATATGGAGCTTCAGCGCCGGTAAAGAATGGGTCGGTGGCGTCGCCCTTTCCGACGACGGAAAATATCTCGCGGCTTTAACCTCGAGCCATGTCTACTTTTTCGACACCGCATCTGAAAAACCTCTTTGGAAATATGAATTTCCGCAATCCTCTCCGGTCGGCGGCGGACCAAGAGGAAACGGGATAGCCATTTCCAGCGATGGAGCAAAGATCGTCACCGCCGCTGGCATGCAGATTGCCCTCTTCAGCAAAAATTCGAACAAACCACTTTGGAAATATCAAGCCCCGGCACTTGCAGTAGCTATCTCCAAGGACGGC
>Ga0066637_10002259_pt1 | contig 12823 bp, 14 predicted proteins | sample CryGeyCG2014_020_FD_62737 | JGI IMG/M metagenome (GOLD analysis project Ga0066637, IMG submission 62737) | Groundwater microbial communities from aquifer - Crystal Geyser CG08_land_8/20/14_0.20 | ecosystem: Environmental > Aquatic > Deep subsurface > Groundwater | place: USA: Utah: Grand County...
AGCCAGCGTAGATGCTTGGGTTGTCGTTCACCTCAACAACGACGTAGTTGCCGTTGGCTTCCTTGATGTCCACGCCGTAGAGTCCGCGTCCTATGACTGCGCAGGCTTTCAGCGCCAGTTCCTTCAACGCCATGGGGGCATTCTCCTTTTTGAGCGAGACCGTTCTACCCCACACGAAAGAGGGTTTGCCTCGGCGTTTAGCGCCGTGTTTCCATCTGCCCTTTGGAATCATGTACTTGCACACGTACAGTACCTCACCGTTCAGCACGCCGACTCTCCAATCGAAGGTTGTGAGCATGAATTGCTGCACGGCTAGGACGTCGGATCTTCTGAAGTATCTTTTGGCAACGTCTCTGAAGCTTGTTTCGCAGGCGGCTTTTTCCACGTATCTTGAGAAGCTTGTGTATGGCGCTTTTATCACGACTGGTTTTCCGAGGGTTTTGAAGATTTCTTGAAGTCTTTTGTGATGCAGGTCTTCTTTGCTGATGAAGATTGTTGGGATGTGGGGGATACTGTGCTTCTGAAACAGCGCATATTGGTGAATCTTGTTTCCGCAGATCTTTATCGACTCTGGGTCGTCAACAACCTTCAGCCCCAGTTCCGATGCGGTTTTGGAGACTATGTACGCGGTGTAAAGCGGGTCAGTTGTGGCTCTTATGAAAACGGCGTCGTACTTCGGGATTTCTGAGATGTTTCCTCTGAACAGGAAATTGAACTCGTATCCAAACGTTTCTGCTGCCCGTTTGAAATTCTCGAGAGCCTTTTCTTCTCTTGGGTCCGAAAAATTGTATTTTTCAACAAAGCAGGCTATTCTAGTCAAGTGTGTGTTCACCGTGTTTCGAGATTTGAGAAATCTCTTCAGAAATCATTTTTAGGTCTGATGGGAGAAGCTCCTCTTTCTTCAACGGTTGGAGTCCACACAAGTAAACGTCTCCTTCAATCTGTTGGACGTGCAGTTTGCAGACTGGAATCTTGAAGACTTCGTAGACTTTCTCGGAAATCCTTCTGAAACTTTCGTCTAGCTGGCACTTTCCGAAAATTGACTTGAACGAGATCATCTCACCCATGAAGGGCTGCGCGCAGACAGCGAACTTGTAGTTCATTCCTGAGCTCTTGACGGCTCTGTAAAGGCCGCTTCTGTTTCTTGCGATTTTGAAACCATCATAAGAAAATGGGTTGACGGCGAAGACGACCACTGGAAAAGCGAATGTCGAAGTTATCTGTTTAACGGAACCCGTCACTAGGTAGGGCAGGGTTGGGATTCCGGCTTTTGAGGCTTTAAGCAGCAGAATAGGCGGTCTGCTGGCGTCAATTATGTTTTCGCTTGACGGGATGACTGGGTTGCCCAGAATCTCCGCGTGCAGGGACACGTAGTACCCTGTTTTCATGTACCTGTAATCATTGTTGATGTTGAGTATGAAGTCTTTAATTGAAGAGTTCAGGAACGCGGCAGGCTCCATTTTGGACGTGTTTTTTGTTAGGTCGATGTTTGAGACGACCAGCACCCATAGGACACCAGATGACTGAAACTTCGGTATTGCATGTGTCATATTTAAAACTAACTGTACGTTTATATCAGAAATTTAGGCAACAACTAAAACGGAAGAGGAACTGGCACGTACAAGACCCTTGAAGTCCTAGGTCCAGAGCATGAATTTTCATTGGTCAACGATGAATTGAAAGCCTTGCCTATCGTTGACAAAGTCCTGAAGGATTTTCACGGGCGCGTCGTTAACTTCGTCGAGCAGCCGCATTTCACGTTTGGGAAGGAGCTTCAGCTGCATGTTATGGAAGTCAAACCCAACGCGCCGTTCAGGTCGCCTGTGAGCTTCGAGGAAACCATGCAGGAAGCTGTGTTGACTCTTACTGATTTTCTGGAACGCAAATACGACGCAGATCTTCTTGGCACTGGTATGCACCCTTTGCTTAGGCTTGAAGACACAGGCGTGTGGCCTCACCGTCACAGGCAGATTTACGAAGCATACAGCAAAGTCTTCAACCTCAAACGCCACGGATGGCTTAACATCCAAAGCTTCCAACTCAATCTTCCGTACCAGGACGAGGGAAGCGGAATACACTTGCATAATGTTCTAGCGAATTTGTGTGCTTACTTGCCGGCGATTGCTGCTTCTTCGCCGTTTTATGAAGGCAAGCTTGGTGAGTACGTTGACAATAGGCTGCATTTTTACATGCTGAACCAGAAGGAAGTGCCCTCGGTCGCTGGAGATGTGGTTCCCGAATATGTGGGGTCACTCAATGAGTATGAGGGTAGAATCATTGGGAAGTATTCGCGAGACCTATTGGTCGCTGGAGCTGGGGAACTCCTTCTTGGCAAAGATTGGGTAAACTCGCGTGGAGCGATTTTTCGGTTTGACAGGAGAGCTGTCGAAGTGCGAGTGATGGACGAGCAGGAATGTGTCAAATCGGACGTGGCGTTAAGTTGCTTCATCCGGTCGGCGCTCAGAGGTTTGATGAAAGAGAAAACTGAGCTGTTGCCTCATGAACTCCTTGTAAAGGATTTTAACTCAACAATAACGAGGGGACTTGCGGCAAAGGTTCATAATCCACAGGGACACACTGCGCGTGAGGTCTGCAGCTATTTTTGCAGAGTTGCGTTAGACAACGCGGAGGACGAAGAGAAGAAGTATCTTTCGATCGTCAAGAAAAGGATAGAAGGTGAAAACCTATCCGAGACCATCCGACGGCGGGTTCAGCTCCGAGCACAGAAGACCGATCTGAAAGAAGCCATCGTAGGTGTTTACTCAAGGCTTATAAAATGCCTCGTTGATAATGAACCCTACTTCTGAAAAGGGCGAAGGGCAACTCCTATGTCCCACAAGAAGGAAGGCAAGAGACAAAACAATTTTTTCAATGTCTGCAGCAGGTGCAAGACCAGCTACAGTTGTTGCCACGAAACGACGCCGCCTGTGACAAGCGAAAGAAGGAAGGTTATAGAGGCCTATTTGAAAGCAGAAAAAATGCCGATCAAGGACCCGTTTGAAGAAACAGAATACGCTTTCCCAAAGTTGGATGCGGATGGGTATTGCATTTTCCATGATAAGAAGACGAGGAAATGCCTGATTCACCCAGTGAAACCTGAGACCTGCGTGGCCGGCCCCATGACCTTCGACATAAACGTGAAGACTGGAAGAATTGAATGGTTTGTGAAAATGGAGAAGATATGTCAACTAGCAGGGACAGTGTACAAGGATGAGGAGTTGCGGCGAAAGCATCTCGAATCGGCCAAGAGGGAGGTGCTCCGGCTCATGGCTCAGCTTACCGCTGAAGAACTGAAGGCTATACTGAAGAAGGATGAGCCTGAAACCTTCAAGATAGAAGAGGACACCCTTGAAAAAGAGCTGCTACGCAAACTGACCGGCTAGTCACTGTTGTTAACGGTGGTTTTGGCTCTTGCTTGCTGCTGTGCTCTTACCGTTAGGCCGTCGCGCCGCTTGAGAAGCTTTTCAAATTGTTCGTCGTTTATTTTGTCTTCCACGAGCATTTTGATGATGGTCCCTGATATGTTGTTCATTTCTTGATGGAATTTCAAAAGGTCCTTCGAGTACATGTCGTAGATGCTTACCATGCTCTTGTACAGGCGGTGGTACAGCTTATTTCGGTTTCATATCCTTCTTCCGCGAAGCACGGTGAACGTGAGAACCAGCGGCGAGGCGGTAGCCGCCCAGCCTCCCGGCGTCAGGCGCGCGAAATCGAATTCTAGGCGTATTTCTGGCACTTGTAGCAGTACCATCTCTGATATTGCTGGATATAGCTGAGTGGGCCTTTACACGTTGGACAAATTGGCGGGGTTGCTTGCTGACCACTGGGTGCAGAAGACGCTGCCTCGACAATCGGTTTCAGCAGAACAAAATCTCCTGCGGCTTGAACCTCATCCCACGAGACTTCCCTCACCACGCCTTCCTGGTTTTCTATGTTTAATGAAATACCAACTTTACCTACAGTGAAACCAATGTCCTTGACGGTTCCCACGACGTATCCTTTACTGTCTACGACTTTCATTCCAATGAGTCTATCTTTGGTTATACCCTTATCTTTCGGTTGTTTGGCCACAGCTAAATCACTCCCGAGAAAAAGTAGTATTACGTGCCGTTAATAAGCCTTAACATTCCAAATGAGGTCTTGTCTTCATAATCATTGCCTACTAATCTTAGTAGCGAATAGTCTCCACTAGATCGATAGAAAATGATAATAATAAGCCGGATGAAATAACGCGTGGGACAAAAAATGTCAACAGGAAGCAGTTCGCAGTTCGATATGAACCATTGGCTCTTACGCTTTCTCGCATTCGTCATTGACAGCATAATAATCGGCATCGTAGCATACATCATATACTATTCTGTAATTCTATCCCTCCTCTTGGGCGGCGGTTGGTGGCTTTTGTGGGGATCTTACCTAGTTCTTCCATTTCTCTTAGGCGTACTCGAACTACTTTACTTCGCGGTTATGGAAGCTTCTTATGGTGCAACGCTGGGGAAGAAAGTCTTCGGATTACAGGTGCAAATGGTAAACGGCAGCAAAGTAACGTTTGACAAAGCATTCATCCGCAACGTAAGCAAGATCTTTGGGCTTTTCCTCCTACTAGACTGGATATTGGGAATCGTTACGAGTGGTCCCGACCAACGCCAGAAATACACTGATCGTATTGCAGGAACCACCGTGGTCTCAGTGAAACAGGTATTCTCATCTGTTGCAACACCTCCACCGCCTCCACCTCCTCCACCGGCGCCCTGAGTTCCTATCATTAAGGCCAAGTCCAAAGGACGAGTGCGCACCGCAGACCTCCACTTTTCTTCTGTTTTTGTTTGTAGTGCATATAGTAAACAAATGGCGCAATCTTCCTCCACACCGTCAGGCTAGAACAGGGCAATCAAGTTATCCTGTTCTCTGTTAACCATGTGTGTGCGGTTAGTCTAGCTGATTCAAGACACTGGCGGGCCCGAGGGGATTTGAACCCCTGTTCTCCGGCTTTCTTCCATTCTGTCGTCCGGAGGCTTGCGCACCGCTTCTTTTCAGCGCGGTTCGGCGCCTTAATCCGTACTGGGCAACGGGCCCCTTCCTGCAAACTAGAGTTGAGCCTATTCAGAATTAATCCTTATGGTAACACACAGAACTTCACGTACAGATTCAATCTATAAATAAAGGGATCTAAACTGCTCTGAGCGGGCTCTCTCGGGCTATGTTTCGGTCAGTTCCTCGTTTATCCACCAAGCCTTCTTCTTGCCCGACTTTTCGCCTGGGTAGTAGTCTATTACGGGTTTTCCAAGCTGCTTCCTCGATGTTTTCTGCAGTCTTCTCAGCCTGTTCAGAACCAGCCACCTGTTCGTTTTCAAGTATTCAGCTATCTCCGGCGTAGTTCCGCCCTTGTAGTGGACAAGATAATCCACCATCTTATGGTCTAAGTCGTCCAGCGCAAACGTGTGCGGGTTTGCCTTTCCACGCTCATAAGTGAGCATCTCCAAGTCTGCAAGATACTTCTTTATCTCGGCAAATTCCTTCTCCATATTGCTGAACCTCTCCTCAAGCTCTAGAATCTTGTCTGGCTTAGGCGTCTTCTGCAGCTTCTCCATTATCGCGTCTCGAATGAAGCTGCTCCTGTCGCCCTCTGGAACGCGCAGAATCATTTCCTTATACACTTCTTCTGGGATTTTTGCAGATATAACTTTCACTTCGTCCATAACAAGCGTCCCCGCCACACATCTATGGGCGCTTTTATTATTTGATGGTTTCTTCGCGGTTTTCCTTTCGGAACTCTTTTAAAAGCATCACACAAACACTAGACCGAAACCTTGTAAGGTGTCATTCATGCCGAGAAAAACCACAATCTCCCTGATCAAATGCGACGTAGGCTCACTAGCTGGCCATCACATCGTGCCCAAACCGCTCCTCAACATCGCCGAGAAAAACCTCAAAAAGGCAAAAGAAGAAGGCCTGATAAACAATTACTACGTCTTCAACGCGGGCGACGACCTTGAACTGCTCATGGTGCATGAAAAAGGAGAATCGAACCCAGAAATCCACGAACTCGCCTTCAACACCTTCCAAGAAGCCGCCAACAAAGCACTAGCCCTCAAACTTTACGGAGCAGGCCAAGACCTTCTCAAAACCGCCTTCGCAGGCAACATCTGCGGGATGGGTCCAGGCGTCGCGGAAATGGAAATACAGGAGAGAGGCTCCGACCCAATCGTGGTTTTCGCTGCTGACAAAACCTCTGCCGGAGCATTCAACTTTCCGCTCTTCCGCATCTTCGGTGACCCAATGAACACCGCTGGACTAGTAATTGACCCGAATATGGCTGGTGGCTTCAAATTCGAAGTCATGGACACCATGCACAACACAAAGGTAATCTTGAAATGCCCAGAGGAAATGTACGACCTGATCGCCCTGATTGGGACAGTGCAGCGCTACGTGGTTTCAAGGGTTTGGCGAGCCAGCGACGACCTGATATGCGCCACCGGTAGCGTGACTAGGCTTTCGCTGATAGCTGGAAAATACGTTGGAAAAGACGACCCAGTCATGATTGTCCGCGCACAGCACGGCTTGCCTGCCGTCGGTGAAGTTCTAGTGCCTTTCATGCACAGCTATCTTGTTGAAGGATGGATGCGCGGCAGCCACTGGGGCCCAATAATGCCCGTTGGACTTAAAAACTCCGAATGCACAGCATTTGACGGCCCCCCGAGAATAGTTGCTCTGGGCTTCCAAGTCTCCAACGGCGAAATTGCATGCGACGACGACAGCAAACCAATGATGGCAGACATGTTCGACGACCCAGCGTTCGCCTTGGCTAGACGTGAAGCCGTCGAGTATGCAGCCATGCTCAGGCGCATGGGGGAGTTTGAACCAGCCCGCCTAGGCCCTGAAGAGATGGAATACACTACTTTGCAGCAGGTTCTGGAGAGACTCAAAGAACGGTTTAAGCCAGCTTAACGTTGCCCGAGTCGTTCGGATACAGCTGAACGCCTCTTACCTTAGCTAGCTTCTCACACCGGTTTTTCACGATTTCATACAGTTTCTCGCGCAGCTCCTCGCCACACATTTTCTGTTCTCTGACAAGCAACGTTTTTCTTGCGAGTTCAGTATCGCCTAATCCTGTGAACCACGCTTCAAAGTCTCCGCGGTTAGTGTGAAATTCCACTGAACTTGGGTCAATGCTTTTGATCTTGTCGCAGAAGTCTCCGAGACTTGAGGCGTGAATGTTCAGCGGTTTTCCAATGTCCGCGTAGAACTGAAATGATTTTTCAGCTGGCAAGTACTTCGAAATTTCAACTGCTTTTTCCTTGTCGACTTCAGGCAGACCCAGTGTCTTCTTGCCCTTCTCTGTTATGACGTAGAAGCCCTTTTCAGCCGCCTTCACATACTCCATCTTGGTAAGCCCAATTATGTGCATCATGACTGAAGGAAAACTCACTCCCATGTCCTTCGCTATTTCAGTGGCCTTTGCAGGCTTGTCAATCACCCACATAGTTTCAAGAATCAGCCGTTTAACAGGTGATATGCTCATCTCGTTGCACTCTCTTCTATCAACACTATTATGTGCCTAATAGCTTTTCAGACTTTCCCTTCACCGCAACCAGACCGGCAAACGTGAGAGGTTAGTAGACCGTGAAAAACGAGGCCAAATGCGCTGGCAGAAAAGTGATTTAAGCCTCGCAACAATAAACGAAAAAGGCGGTCAGAAACAGACTGAGATGAAACCTCGATGAGCTGTTGGGACCAAATACTGCCGAGAAGAGAATACAGTTCTGAGGAACCAGACGAATTTGTGGCGTCCTCAATCAAGTCACTGAAGCGAAGACGAGTGTCAAAAGCTCTTGATCTGGGTTGTGGTGCAGGAAGACATCTGGCTTACATGGCGAGACAAGGGTTCCAAGTATGCGGGATAGACCTCTCATTGACTGGTATAGACATGGCGAGAGGAAAGCTAAGGGAGCAAGGGCTAGAGGCTCTTCTCGTGAAATGCGACATGAAAGCGTTGCCATTTATCAACTCCTTGTTTGACGCGGTCATATGCACTCGCACCATTTACCATCAAACACTCGAAGAAATACGTGAAACCATCATGGAAATTCGCCGCGTGTCAACGACCAAAGCACTCGTAGCGATAGACTTTCTGTCGAAGAGAACCTATAGCTACGGAAGCGGAGTGGAAGTTGAGCGTAACACGTTCATCGAGCAAGAAGGTCCAGAGAGGGGGGTTCTCCATCACTTCACAGATGAGAAGGAGTTGAAGGAACTGTTTGAAGCCTTCAGAACAGTCAACATAAAACTGCAGGAACGTGAAGTAAACGGCAAGCTCCGGAGCCGATGGATAGTCACCGCTATGGTGTAGATGTATCAGCGGTTAGGAAAGTAAATAAGTAATGTTTTAGTATGCAATAGGGAATGTTCGGTTAGGGAGAACAGCAAGAAATGAAGCTAGCCGTGCTTGTCTACGAGTATCCGCCCAAAATCGTCGGGGGTCTAGGCACTTACGCCGCCGAAATCACACGCAAGTTTGTCTTGATGGACAATGACGTCACCGTCTTCACGATGAATGACGATGCTCGCAGTCTTCCAACGCGGGAAATTTGGCGTGGCATAGAGATTCACCGTCCATTGCATATTGACATTTCCGATTCATTGCCAGACATGGTCGCAGACGACATCATAAAATGGGGCCGAGGCATCAACCTGTTCTCCAAAATACTCGTTTACAATTATCTGAGCGCCTCAAAACTCGTCAACGAACTCATTAGAAAGGAGAATTTCAAGTACGACATTGTAGTTGCGCACGACTGGCTCTCAGCCATAGGCGGGATGATCGTGAAAAAAGAGGCTGATTTGCCATTCGCGTTTCACGTCCACTCCACCGAAAGCGGGAGAACTCTTGGAAACGGTTCTGAAGTGGTGAGCAACATTGAATTGCACGGCGCTAAAACAGCCGACCTGATTGTGACAGTTTCATATGCCATGAAAGATGAGCTCACAAAGCTTGGATTTCCGAAAGACAAGATCCAAGTAGCCTACAACGGAGTTGACCCGCAAAAATACAACCCAGAAACCGTTAGCGCTGACCAAATTCAGAAAGTAAGGGCGCTCTACGAGATAAAAGATGATGAGTTTATGATCCTGTTCATTGGCAGGCTTGTCGGCGTTAAAGGTGTGGACAAGCTCATTATGGCTATGCCCCACATCTTGGAGAAGATACCGAAGGCAAAACTGGTTATCGTCGGCATAGGCGACCTTCAAGAATATTTGGTCAACCTGGTAAAAACCATGAGGCTGGGTGATTATGTGAAATTCCGTTGCGAATTCATCCCTGAAGAGGAACGAATTCTCCACTACGCCGCGTGCGACGTCGCAGTCTTTCCAAGCCTATATGAACCCTTCGGCATAGTCGTTTTGGAAGCCATGAGCATGGAGCGGCCAGTTGTCGTTGGCGCCGTTGGCGTAAGCGGAATGAGAGAAATAGTCATTCCGATGGGCGATGAGCAGTGTGGTTATCACATAAACCCGGGCAACCCAACTGACATTGCATGGGGTGTAACAAGCACTCTGGAGAACCCTGAAAAGAGGAAATGGCTCGGTAAGAATGGCAGACGCAGGGTCCTGAACGAGTTCACTTGGGACATCATAGCCGAAAAAACGCTTGCACTGTACGAGCAGATAATCAAACACTAGATTCCCATTCAGAGACAAAATTGGGTCGGTGAACCCTTGAACACTAATTCTGCAAGCCTAAGAGAAAAAGTTGCGAGGGAAGCTGCCAACCTTCTCTATACAGGAATTGAAAAGGAATTCAAACAAGCAAAACTGAAAGCTTCGAAAACATTTGGAGCCCATTTTCTTCCCACAAACCTTGAAGTCGCGCTGGAAATTGACAGACTAGCTGAGGAACGTGAAGGATCAGCAAGACAAGAACGCTTGGTCAAGATGCGCCAAGACGCCCTGAAACTGATGGACATCCTCAAAGAGCACTCGCCCCTCTTGGTCGGAAGCGTTTGGCGCGGAACAATCCATTATGCAAGTGACATAGACATTGCCGTATGTCATGACGAATCTGCAGAAATCGTGAGTATTTTGAAGCGAAGCGGAGTGAGAATAATCCAAACCGAACGCGTAACGGTGACAAAGAAAGGTAAGAGGAGAGGTTCATTCCACATTTACGTTGAGTTGCCTGACAGGGAAAAGGCTGAGATTAAGGTCGTGCATAGCTCAGATGCTTCCAGAAAAGAGAAATGCGAGATATACGGTGATCAAATCCGCGGCCTCAACATAAAAAAATTGGAAAAGATGCTTAGAGAAAACCCACTGCAGAGGTTTGTGCCTTCATAAGTCTTCAACTATATCCTCAATTTTGCATTCATGGTTCTGAAGACGCTTAAATATTCGGTTTCGGATAGGTAAATTGAAAATGCATTGACATGTGCGAAGGCGCGAACATGGTGTTCAACAAGGAATCGTTGAAGAAAATGTTCCCAAACTTGGCAAAGGAGCTTGAATGTGAAGAGAACAAAGTTGGCATACGCTCCGTGCGGACGAACACTGGGACTGGAGAAAACGCCGTGTCAGAAAGACTCGTTCATTATACGCCTGACGTGATAGATTTCGTTCGCCGATGTGATAATGAGCAACAGGCAGAAGAGATAATAGCTTACTTGGAAAAGAGAGGCGAACTAGAGAGGCAATACGCTGAAAGGCTCAGGAAGCAGCTTAAGGAGAAAGGTGTGAGAAGCTTCGGGCCCAAGAAGGAAGCGGACTACTATCTTAAGCACGGCGAGCAATAAGAACACCCGTTTCGGCTTGTTTCCGCAATGTTCTCTGCAGCAGAGTGCCCGCATCAGCTGCGTATGATGATGCTCTATTGTCCTTATGGGCCGTTAGACTCGCGCGAGTCTGCTTGAGTCCTGAATGGAGCTTCTGTTTCTCTCTGAGAATGGGTAAGTATATACGTAAGTGGGGTAGTGTAATTCCAAAAGTAAATAAATGAGCTTATGAATAATTATTGAGCCTAAAAATCTGGGAGCTGAGCGGAGGAAGACTGTGTGAAGACGACGGCGTTCGCGTTCATTTTGCTGATGGTTACCCTGATGGTTTTCGCCTCTTTTTTGTCTAACATGAAGGTCGTTCAAGCACAATCAGATTATACTATAGAACACGTGAATCATGAGGTAACAGTCTTGTACAATGGTTATGTTTTGATAAATGACACGGTCACAATAAACGTCGTAACAGGGCAAGCCACTGATTTCCTCATAGGGTTCCCATACAAGTACGGTCAACACCTTCTTCGAAGCGTTGCCTACAACGCGTCTGACTTTTTCGCGGTTACTCTTAACGTACCTTTAGGAGACCCCCCCCGCGTTGGATTCTATGCTGTGAAGATAGACTTCCCTCAGGGCGCTCCGCAGGTTTTCAGTGTTGAATTTGTGCTTTCAAACCGCCTTCTTGTGCAAGATTCTCAAAATGCCACCCAGTTTACATCGAGCTTTCCGGCGTACCCCAGTTTGGTGAAGCCGGTTGCTGTCTGCAATGGGTCGATTGTGTTGCCGACGGATGCTGTCCTTGTTCAAAGCGTTCCAGGAGGTCTCGCGTATGGGGAAGAGAACCTGCCAGAATTCACCGATTCAGCTGGGTCAGCAACCTTTACGTCGAGCGTTGACAACGTGCGAGTAATGGATATAGAGGAGTTCTCGAGTGAGATGAGAGTAACTGAACTTGGCGAAATAGATTGCGCAGACACTTACTACCTGACAAACAAGGCAACCGAAGCACTGAGCTTCACTGACATAGTTTTGCCCTCTAGCGCTTTCAGTGTGACCTCGCAGGACCAGCTCGGAAGAAAGATGGCTGCACCCGCGCAGATTAATCAAACGGCTAACCGTTACCGGGTTACTTTCGAGTCGCCCCTGAAAACTAACGAGTCCTTCGGCTTTTCCGTTGGATATGTCTTGCCCGGCAACTACACCGTGCAAAGAGGCACAAACAGTTTCGTGTTTAACATTTCCATGTTTCAGCATCTGAATTACTACGTCGCGCAGGCTTCTGTCAGCTTTATCATGCCGGAAGGCGCGAGGGTAGTGAGTCTTGAAGATACCTTGGTTGGCGATACATTCAGCCTGTCAAGAGATGTCTACCAAGAGACGGCGACTATAACCAAAGGGAACGTCATCTCTCTGGACAGTTTCAACGCTGAGATCCTGTATAACTATAATCCTTTATGGTTGTCTTTCCGACCTACAATGTGGGTGTGGGCTTTAGCGATTGTCGGGTGCACAGTTGCTGTTGTCTGGAAAAGACCGAAGGCAGCCGTTGCTCGCGTTCCTGCGCCCGCGGCGGTTGTGAAGATTGGTGCCGAATATCTCAAGTCATTTGTAGACTCATACGGGGAGAAGATGAAGATAGCCTTGGAACTTGATTCCTTGGAAGTCAGGGTGAGCAAGGGCAGGATTCCTAGGCGCCGGTACAAGGTTCTGAGAAAAACGCTTGAGACCCGTCTTGGAACGTTAGACAGAGACTTGGTCGAGTCTAAGGACAGGTTGCGTGGGGCTGGTGGCAAGTTCAGTGATTTGATGAGGCAGCTCGAAATCTCCGAAGCCGAAATCAACGAGGCCGAAACCAACGTTAAAAGTATCGAAGCGCGTCACGCTGGCGGAGAGCTTTCCTTGGAGGCCTATCGAAAGCTTCAGTCCGACTATCAGCGCAGAAAAGACGGGGCTGAATCGACTATAAAAGGAATCCTTTTGAGACTACGTGAAGAAATCCGTTAAGTGAACCTAAACGCTTTTATTCTAGCGCCTAGATTTCAATGAAATTCTAGTTAAAG
>Ga0066637_10002261_pt1 | contig 12809 bp, 14 predicted proteins | sample CryGeyCG2014_020_FD_62737 | JGI IMG/M metagenome (GOLD analysis project Ga0066637, IMG submission 62737) | Groundwater microbial communities from aquifer - Crystal Geyser CG08_land_8/20/14_0.20 | ecosystem: Environmental > Aquatic > Deep subsurface > Groundwater | place: USA: Utah: Grand County...
AGGTGCGCACTCCGCCCCTATAATACCAACAACAATGCCTGCATCCGCAGGTCCCGTTAGAGACCTTATCTTTCCCCCACGAAATAATCACATACATATTGCCATAGCCACGCCGAGCATTGCCATAGAAATAATTAGTTTTCCAGGGGTCTTGTGCAATATCTTTATCTAAATATGGCCGCAGGGCGCCATTCATGCCCCTAAAATCCCAACTGCACCAACCGCGACCAGGGGGCATACTGCCATTGTCATCGGTCCACATCGCTAATACTGTTTTAAAAGTATTCATTTCAGCTTGAGCAGCAGCGATTTTGCCTTTGTTGATTAGACCATTAAGATTAGGCATGACTGCGGCAGAAAGCACACCGATAATAGCAATAACCACCATCAACTCTATCAGCGTAAAACCCTTCCTCTTCCTATCCACGGTTTTCCTCCTTTTGGCTATATGAGGCGCAAAGCCAATCTTACCCCTCTCTATTTTAATTATAACATATATTTAAGCCCGGTTCAAGCCTTGGGGCTATAGTAACTCCCATTACTTTACCTTTTCAAAATTCCCCTGAGCACCGCAATGTGGACACTTTATTGCCGTAGCCGCTCCTTGGCTAGACGCCATATTATCAGCGGAAACAGTGCCTGGTTTGTCAATTCGAGCAAAAGTCTTGCCGCAGGCCTTACATATCATTTGGATTACTTTATAGGCTGTATTTTTACCGCAAGAAGGACAGGCAACAGGGAACACCTGCTCCTTAGGTAGCTTTGCCTGAAATTCGGTCCCGCAACTTTCACATTTCAGTGAATAACTTGTCTTTGGCCCTATTAGCCACATCGCTATGAAAACTACTGCCAGAACTAACAGCACTGCTGCGCCTATTGCTATAACCGGGTTATGTTTCCAATCCGCCATCACTCGCCTCCTTTCGCTTAACTACCCTATTTCACAATCTCAATCTCTGTTGCCCCGCATTTTGGACAGACCAATTTAACAGTTTCTATGTCCTTAGGAGTAGACACGTATTTCTCACTAACTAATAACATGTCTTTTATTACTTTGCTAAAAATGTTACCGCATTTTTGACACTTATACTTTACTACCGGATAGGCGGCTACTTTATGACAATATACACAGTTAATCGGAAAGATTGTATTTCTAACTATACTGGCCTGGAAGTCCTTGCCACATTGCAGGCATTCAAGGTTGAAGATATTCCTTTTAGGGAAAGGATTGCCTGTGGTTAATACTATCGCCAAGGCCAAGGCCAAGAATGCGCTTACTGCCACCCAAGGATTTTTCTTCCATTCACCCATTACGCCACCTCCTTATTATAACCCGAGTCTTGCTCAAAACTATTTTCTCTTCGGAGAATCTCAAACCTTCCCTTTGATTTCACCTCCACTTTTTCCGTCGGAGAATTAAATGACTTTAGCACAGATGGGCACAGATTAGAAGAAACAGATGAGCACAGATTTTTCTCTTCGGTATCTGTGCTAATCTGTGAGCCTTTCATCTGCGCTAATCTGTGTGAAATAGCCACTTTTGCCCAACCCTCTAACCCTTTCATTAGCATAACCTAATGAAATAACTATGTTTTCTTTATTATATTAACAAAATCTTATTTGTCAACATTTTTTTAATAAATTACTTCTTTTGCGCGGCCGATAATTCTTTCTCTATAACTGCTGCTAAATCCTGCTTAGTCCAGAATACATCCAGGGTTTTGATGAATTCTACTTCTTTGGTTTTACCGTCAATTTCAATTGTAAATTTATTCTTGCCATTAATGAGAATGCCGCCGCAGGAAAGCCCGCTCTTTCGCCAACGGGTATAACCTTCATCGCTGCGGAAATCTATACAATCAATCTTTATTTGTCCTTTATATTTAGGCGAAAGCGAAAGAAGATATTTTTTAATGGAAAGGTGCTCTTCGTTAAAAGGATAGTATGCCTCTACAAGAACCAAGGGTTTTTCTTTCGATTCTACCTGAGATTCCTCTTCTTTTGCCGCCTCTTCTCCAAGCCCGTATTGACTTAAGATTTTATTGCCCCTCTCTGAGAACATAAAATCAATAAAGCCTTGGGCTAAATTTTTATTCTGGCTATCTTTTAATACGCCGATATAATTGTAAATTATTTGGTGACTGTCAGGTGGTAACTCAGAAACTACCCTTATTGTTCCTGTGGGAACTTTACCCACGGCAGTCTTAAAAGGACAGCTGTTATAGTGTATTCCGGCGTCTACCTTTGCAGTGGCTACAAGAGAAAGGGCCTCGATAGGCGTATTGGTATAGATAACCCTATCCTTAAGATTACCCCAGTACCCCAACGATTTCAAAGACTCTACAGCATATGCGCCTAATGAATTGAAATCGGGATTGGCAATAACAATAGCCCTGGTTGTTTTTTTCAACAGGTCAGCCAAGACATTTACCTTATCGGACTTTGTGGGCGTAATCAAAATAAGTTCATATCTGCCAAAATTTTTTATTGAACCTTCTTCAATAAGACCTTTCTCTACAAGCAGGTTGATTTCTTTTTCTCCTGGAGAAACAAAAACTTCTGGTCTTTTTTCTTTGTTAAGAATAAGTTTTACTAGCACATTGGTGTTATCGAAATTGGGCTCGACCTTAACAAAAGGATGCGAAGATTCATAAGCCTTTATCAATTCCTTGAAGGGCTGAATCATCCCGCAGGGAATATAGATATTCAGTACTTTTTGGTTTTTTGTTTGGTGAAAATTAAAAAAATAGACCAATCCTGCCAGTGCAAAAAGAAAAATTATAATAGCAAATAGATTTTTTTTATTCATAGCCCCTCCTTTCACTTCAGGCCTAAACAGGCGCAGATATAATCGCCCATGGACATCGCCAGGGCCGCAGAAAAAGACAATTCTAATATAACAGAGATTAGAAAATAAACACCGACTTTTTTCCAGCCTACAAATCGGCTAATCAGGATAAACCCGGGAAGGCTGGTCCCCGGCCCTGCCAAAAGTATGGCCATTGCTGGGCCAATATCCATACCCAGTTTTAAAAAGGCCTTGGTAAATACCACCTCGGACAATATCGGGAAATACATCAGTTCTCCCAGCATTGTCCCGAAAAACGTAGTGCCTATGGTCGGAAATAATTGGCGGTTACCCAGGCTGTCTTTCTGCGCCGAAAGCATATGATGAATCCAACGGATATCAATATATTTGGCGATAAAACCCACTATAAGAATAGAAATAATGAACAGCGGGACAATGGTCTTGATGAGCTTGGCGGTTTGCATCAGCCAATCTAAAAGCTCAGTTCTCTTAAAATTAGAAATAATAAGCCCCACTAATGAAATAAGTAATATAGAAATCAAAATATATTTAAATTGGGTGCTGGATTTGTTAATGATATCAGCTGAGCTGGGCGAGCCTAAGGAAGAACCGGTGATCAGGATACCGAAAAGGAGGATAAAAAGAATAAATAAACGCACTTTTTTGACTCTTTCCGTCTCCAATGTTACTTGTTTTTGTCCGGGCTTAAGGTGGCCTTTTGGGCCAGGGAAAATCTTTTCCATAATCAAACCTAGGATTATCGAAATTAAAAACACCCCCGCCAATCTCCAGATGCCTAAAAGTGGGCCGATAACTTTAAAGATAAATATGCTGGAAATGAGATTGATTGCCGGCCCGGCATAAAGAAAGGTAAAGGCAGGGCCAGTCCCCGCACCACGGCTGAGGATGCTGGCAAAAAGCGGAACAATATTACAGGAACAGGCAGGAAGGATTGCCCCGGATATAGCCGCAATAGGATAAGAAATATATTTTCGCGAGCCCGAACCGAGATATCTGGTGATAGATTGAGCAGGAAAAAAGGCAATAACTCCTCCAGCAATGGCAAAGGCAGGCAGGATAGTGGTTAAGGCGCCCCAGTTAAAAATGCAACATTTGAATATATCAACCAGCTCAGCTAATTTTTGGGCAGTCATCAGTTTTTAATTTCCGCGCCCTCCCATTTTTTAAGAATGGCTTTGGCTTTCTCGGAGCCCATATAATTTAGAAAATCCTGAGCTAATTCCCTATTTTTAGTGGCTTTTAATATGCAGATGGAAGTGGGTATCTTATCCTGTGTTTCCTTTAATATATCCGCCACCACAAATATCTCCTTGGGCGCAATGACCTTCTCGTATGCCTTCAGGTCTTCGTAGAGGCAGGATTTATAGATTATCCCTGCGTCAATTTTATTCTGCATAATATAATTTCTGGTATGCCGGCCAAACTCGGTAAACGTCACCTTATCCTTAATGGCCTCCCAGAGGTTAAGTTTCTGGAGCGCCTCCAGCGCGTATTTTCCTGATGAGTTTGTGGCGGGATCGGGTATGGCAATGGACTGGACGTGTCCCGAGGTAAGGTCGGAAATCTTGCGGATGTTTTTAGGATTAGAGGCGGGGGTGGCTAAAATTATTGAATCAAAGGTAATGGCTATCTTGGTTTCAGGAATAACCAATCCTTTTTCTACCAAGGGCTCTATTTCCAGCGGCCCTGTCCCCATATAGATATCCGGCCGCGCACCTTTGTGCAGGACCTTACGCATCAGCACCACGGTGTTGCCGGTGTCAAAGGTTATCTTGACATCCGGGTGCTCTTTTTTATATTCATCTAATATCTCGCAGAACGCAGCGAATATGCTGCAAGGTACAAAGATTTCCAGTCTTTTTGGCTTCTTTACATTCTCCGCAAAGAGATTGCGGGAGAAAAAAATGATTAACAGAAGACAAATCAGTGCCTTGCCCAACCCATTATTTATTCTCATCCTGCACCTCCGTCAACTCAAATTTTAAGAATTCCTTTAGCATCTCCTTGGGTGGAACCCTGCCAGAAAGTTTTACCTTTCCGTTAATGATTAAGAGGGGAGCAGTAAAAACTCCGTAAGAATCGTATTCCTCCTGCGACTGGCATTCCTCAATTTCCATATCCGAAAGACCAAGCTCATCAAGGGCTTCCCGCAGGTGCTTCTTAAGGCCGATACAGAGAACGCATTTCTTAGGCTCTCCCTTCTCCCAGCGGCCAATCATTTTAACCTGCACTCGGTTCATTTTTCTTTGCCCTTACTGCATTGCTTTTTTATGGTGTAGGAAAGTATAAAACACTTTCCTAATCCTAAAGGATAGACCTTCCTATACCTTTTAAAGGAAGGGTCTAACCACTGAAAATCGCAGTTTAATTGAAGTTATCGCGAAGCGATTTTCTTGAAACGGTGTACTGGAACGGGCCGGCCCGGACGAAAACTTTGGACGGATTTAATTTTCGCAGCCACGCTTTGTTGCTGAGATAAATCCATGAGGCCAGAGGTGACAATATTACGTAAAGTTTCAGGGTCAGTATGCACCCGGGCATTCACAATCAGATGCCCCTCTTTTATCCTGCCTGCACGCTTAAGAGAAAGCCGGGCGGGGCTATGCGTGCTAACAAGATTAATAACTGAGCTTCCTTTAGTTGTGGATAAAGCCAGCTTTAGGTGGGCAGCTTCCGCAGAAATCCGAGCTAACCCCTGGCGTATATGTTCAGTAAAATTGACCAGAAATGCATCTCCATCAAACTCTGCTGATGAAGAAAGGTCCGCGACAAAATTAAGCCAGGCCAACTCTGCCTCTCCGGTCGCATAAACTTCGTAGTCTACTTCCGCGATATTACGGCCAAATGCCCCCTTGGCTTCCAGAGCCGAAAGCCAAAACCTAAAACCCTCCCCAGTCAGGGCAGATATGCCCATGACATTAGCCTGAGGATATCTTTTTTTTAAAGTTGCTAATATTTCTTGTCTCTGTTGAGCATTTAACGTATCTATCTTATTCAGGCCGATGATATCGGCCTCTTCAAGCTGCTTTCGAAATATATAGGTAACATTGTCTGAAAATCCGCCTGTTCCACCGGAAAGGACAATCTCTTTAGCTCTCAGGGGATCAACCAAGACTGTAAATGGGTCAATAGCGTAGTCGTCTTTGGCGTACATTTTTAAAGGCTGAATTACTGTAGCCACCAAATCAGTGCAACTGCCTACTGGCTCAGCCAGGATCACATCAGGAAAGAATTGGTTTAAGAGTTGTTCTCCAACATCAGTAAAATCCGTAAGCCGGCAACAGAAACACCCACCAGTAACCTCTTTTACATTAAAGCCTTCAACCTTAACCAAGTGCGTATCCACCAGATTCTCTCCCTGGTCATTAGTTATTATGCCTACGCGCAGCTTCTGCTCGGTAAAATGCCTAGCTAAGCTACTTAAGGCGGTAGTCTTGCCTGAACCTAGAAAACCTCCTACAATTATCAATCTCACTGGCCGCATAATTTTTCAGATCTTTTTTACAGCCATGATTAGCAGGTCAGCATATTTCTGATTTCTCGCTCTCCGCGTCTTTTTTCTCCAACAATGGTTGTAAGATTTTGGTAAACAAGACTGAAGCGATGACTCCGCCTAAAATCGGTGCAAGGATATATACACTAAAAAATCCTCCTCTGGGCCCAGGTATCGCCACCCTGCCCCATCCCGCAAGATAAGCAAATAACCTCGGGCCGAAATCCCTGGCGGGATTTAGACCTGCTTGCGTTAAAGGAGCAATTATACATATTATAGCCGAAACTGCAACTCCAATAAAAACTGGCGCAAGGCTTGAGTCTGGACGACCTACATTGCATCCCTCGATTAAACAGAAAATTAAGAATACAAGCAGAAATGTCCCTAGGCCTTCAGCTACAAAGGCATTAAAATGGGAAACAGACATGATAGCTTTATCTAAGGAAGGATTGGGAAAATATTCTCCAAACATCATCGCTGTGCGCAAAGAATCGAGATTACCTCGAATAATATGATTAGCCAATTCAAATTTAGCTATTGAATCCGAAAAGATAAAGTAAAGCACAAACGCAGCTAAGAAAGCACCTGTAAATTGGGCAAGGAGATAGAGCGGTAATTTCTTCATTGACATCCTCCGAGCTAATACGAAGGCAATGCTTACTGCCGGATTGAGATGCGCGCAGGATAAGCCCCTTGCCGCATAAATCGCCAAAGTAACGCCAATACCCCAGATCGCGGCAACTTGGAACAAGCCGCTATAAGCAGAGAAAAGGATAGAAACCGCTACTGAGCCACAACCAAAAAATACAAGGATAAATGTGCCTAATAGTTCACCCAAGAAATCGCACATCAACTCTTTATTTAACATTATGGGTAGTTAAAATACACTATAGTTTCTATATTGTCAATTATTATTTTGTGAGGTCTCTAAAAAACTCTTAAAATTCGTTCAGAGACCTCTGATTACACAGATTTTAGAAAGATTACACAGATTTTTATCGTCGAGCTTTAATCTGTGAAATCTGCTTTTTAATCTGCGTAATCATAAAGAAAGACTTTTTCAGAGCTTTCTTTGTAGGAAGTTTCGGCCAGCACCTCTACAGTTTTGGTTCCAGAGGTAGCGGAAAACGCATAGAGATTACCATCATAAGAAGGAAATACCAAAAGTGGTTTACCTTGAAAGCTAGATACCGCCGGCGAAGACCAATTAGTATCGCCGCGGGTTTGGTATTTCCAGATTAATCTGCCGGTATCTTTCTTCCAGAACAATGAGCCATCTAAAGCGTCGAGGCAATAGAGGTTATTATCTAATGAGTGAACAAAGACCACCGGCGCGCCTTTAATTTTAGCGATAGCGCAAGAGGCTGCCACATAGTCGCCGGTTTTGAACTTCCAGATTGTTTTGCCGGTCTCTGCATCTAAACAATAGACATTTCTGTCGTAGGCTCCGAAATAAAGAAAGGTCTTATCATTTACCTTCGCTATTGCAGGAGTAGAATCAATGAAATAACCGAATTTCTTGCTCCAGATAACCGCTCCGTTTGCGGCATCCAGGCAATAGAGGTTGCCAAAGCGGCTGCCTAAAAAGACTACCTCTTTATTCTTTACCACGCCTACTGAAGGCGTAGAATGTATACCCGCGCAAAGAGTAACTTCCCATAAAATTTTCCCATCGCGGGCATCAAGGCCAAATGCCCTGCCATCAGTTGAGGATACGTAAATCATAGGATGGCCGTCTATATAACTAAACGCAGGAGAATTTAGAGGGCTTGAAGAAAGGAAAGTGCTATAAATCTTATTACCGCTAGCCGCGTCGAGGCAATAGACCTCACCTCTCTGTAGAAAGTTTAAAGGGGCGCAGTCGCTATTCCAGATAGAAAATATCACTATGGGCTTATCGTCAATGGAGACAACAATAGGACTAGATGCGACAGACTCGGAAACAGTATAGGACCATTTTAAAGTCTCATAGCTCCAGAACTTTTCTCCGTTAGCCGCATCGAGGCAATAAATTGTCCTGTCGCTTGAGACCACAAAAACAGTGGGCCGAGAATTTATCTCGGCGAAAAAAGGGGCGGAATTTAACCTGCCTCCCGCAATAAACTTCCAAAGTAGTCGGCCATCTGCAGCATCCAGGGCATAAAGATTATGGTTATAGAAACCAACAAAGACCAGTGTTTTATCCTTTACTCTGGCGATAGCGGCGGAGCTTGACCAGACGCTTGAGCCCTGCTTGTAACTCCAGATATGTTCTGTGGGCTTAAATGTCCAGAGGCTTGCAATATCCTTAGAAAGAAAATCAACGCAAGATTCTCCGCTATGACGAACATCGGCCTGAAAACCTGACCAGTCCTGGCCGAAAGTAGTTGAGCTCAAAAAAAATATGAACATCAAACCCGAGATTAGATTCTTAAAAAAAGAAGCCTTTAGCATTTTCTTTTTAAAATTTTAAGATTCCTCGAGCTTAGAAATGCCTGCATTAACACATCTTGTGCAATATAGGCAAGAACTGGAGTCTATGGAAACGTTCCCTATGGCCTCTACCGGGCAGATTTCTTTAGCGCGCTTAGGGCTTATGTTTATAGATTTGTTCAGACGGATCTTAAGTGGGGAGTATTTTACCAATAGGCTTAAGAAAGAACCTAAGGGGCAAAGATATCTGCACCAGGGCTGAAAGATCAAAAATGTCAATGCCATTACGATAAAAAGGGAAAGTATGGAGGAATAATCGATTTCGTTGCCGAAGAGCACACACCAAGGCTCAGTCGTAAAAACGCCAAAAATAAGCAACAAAAACCACAGGATTAGGGATAGATATCTTGTCTTCTTCATCTGCGTCTCAAGCTGAGGTTTTCCTAAGACTGCAAAGACAATTATTGCCAGCGCTATCCCCCAGAGGCTAGCGATATTCTCTAAAAAGAAAAATGTCTTAGGCTTGAGCTTAAATAAGAAAAAAATACTTAGGGCAAATATGATGATAGAAACAACCAGCTTGAAATCCCTTGTAAGCGAAGAGTCTTTTAAGACAAATCTCTTTAAGGCTGGGATACGAAAAGAGAATTCTTGCAAAGCACCCAAAGGGCATAACCAGCCGCAGAAGACCCTGCCGAACATAAGCGTAGAAGCTAACACAGGCACAAAGATAAAGAGATTGAAGAAGACGTTGAGGTCGTTCTTACCTATGTCCTTAAGCGCAAATATCCAACCCCTCAATGCCCCAAAACAACGATGGATGGTAAAAACAAAAAAGACAAAAGAAGCTATCTGTATCACCGGCCGAAATACCCTTATTCTTTTATTTTTAAGGGCGACGCCCGAGATGAATAATAAAGCAACTAAAACTAAAAATGGAAAGGCATCCACATGGCTGCTCATTATAGGCAACAGCGGCCTATCCAGCATTTTCCATTTTAGATTCTCAATGTTCATAGTTTGTGCCTAGATATTGTCTTACTTGAGAATTTGCTGGCTGGCTCACTATCTCTTGAAGCTTTGCATTTTGCATAATTTCCCCATCAATCAAAACCACAGCGTGGTCTGCTAAAGCCTCAGCCTCTTTCAAGTCATGCGTAACGTGTAAGAGCGTGAGGCCCAAATTCTTATTTAAAGACTTAAGTATAACCAATGCCCTTTCTCTGCTTGCGGGGTCTAAAAAACTCAGTGGTTCGTCAAGCAAAAGCAGGCGGGGCCTGATAACGAGGCTGCGTGCCAACAGTATCTTTTGCGCTTCTCCCCCGCTTAAATTTAAGGTGTCTTTTTTTAAAAAGAGGTCGCTGATATCGAGCAGCCTAAAAATATATTTAATGTAATCCTCCTCTGACCTTTGATATCTTAACCCATAATAGATATTCGCGCTTACGCTTAAGTGCGGAAAGAGCATATTTTTCTGAAATAGATACCCCACCCTTTTTTTCTCAGGGTTCAAATAAGTCATATCCTTTCTATCTATAAAGACCTTGCCGGCATCCGGCCGATATATGCCGACAATAGTATTTAATAAAAGGGTCTTGCCTGCTCCGCAGGGACCAAGCAGAACAAAATATTCACCCTTTTTTATCTGAAAGGAAATGTTTTTTAAGGAAAATGTCTCCCAGGAGCGCGATAAGTTCTCAAGAATTAGCATACTTAGTTCCTTTACGAATCATCTGTCTGAATACCTGGTATCTGAACCAACGCAAGGCAATAAATGCCCACAGGCATGTTATTGTCAGCAATATCGCTAATGGCTGCGTCTCGGCTAAGCCATATTGGACAAATTGGTCATAGAGATATATGGAAGCAGTCATAGGACGGTAGGCTACCACCATGAGGCTGCCCACTTCACTCAATGCCCTGGCCCAAGAGAGGATGCAGCCATTGAATATCCCCCCGCTTGCCAACGGCAAAGAGATGCGCCAAAAGGTGCTGAGACTCGAGGCGCCCAAGGTGCGACTGGCGTCTTCTAATTGCGGGTCAACATTCAAAAACGCATCCATGGCGCTACGTATAAGAAAAGGGGAACTAACAAAAATCTGCGCGGCGATTATCCCTATGTAACCACCGGCAATCGCGATATTACAATGTTTATACATAAATTCTCCTATTGGGGACTTAGGCCCCAGCAAAAGTAAAAGTGCGATGCCGGCAACTGTCTGCGGGATGAGTATAGGTAAATCAATGAGGTTATCAAATATCCTTTTGCCTTTAAAATCAACCCGCACCATCACATAAGCCAATGGAACGCCGAAGAGCAAGATTATCAGGGTGCTGATAGAGGAGGTAAACAGGCTATTTACCAGCGCAATCCGAAATTCGGGGTCCTGCAAAGTCACTAAAAGCGTCTGAGGGGCGGCCTGAAAAGAAAAATAGATAATAGGAAAGATAATAAAGAAAAAAATCGTAAACCCCAACATAAAAAATAAAGAGAAAAATCTAGAATGGGTCTTTTTATATACCTCGCAGGTAGAGCCATAGAATAATCCTAAGAGGATAAAAGCCTGTAACCAATAAGGCGTCAAAAATACTATCGAAAGAATAAGAATAAAAAGATAACCCAGAAGTTGCGGTATAGAAAAAACTGCGCTATAGAGGATAACGCAGAGGGTAAATAATAGCGGGGACTTCGCCAAACCATAGATAAAGATAAAAATTACCAGATACCCCAATAGGTATAAGGTAAATTTATTAAAGGTGGCTTTCTTGTAAATAGAAAGCCCTCTGTAGGCAAAAAGCATATTGGCAACAAATAAAACTACGTTTGTGCCTATATCTAAGAGGTTTCTAAAAAATAGGAGATGAAAGGCTAAAAGGAATAATGATAGGAACAGATAACTCATCTATTTTTGTGGGTCGAGGTCCTCTTGAAAGGCAAATCCTTTAGGTTCATCAGGGATACAACCTAAGGTATCGGCCATATTTTTAATCGGATACAACGAACTGCTTAAGTTCTTCGGGAATCAAGTCTCTATTATTGGCTACGCAAGGGACAAGCATTGGTTGGTCATTCGCAAGCATAATCTGCTGACCATCCGGCCCAAGGAATAGTTTAGCAAATTCTACCGCAACTTGCAAATTCTTTGTGTCTTTCAAAATTGTAAAGGCAAATGTTATCGGTGAACCGACAATAGTATCTTTGCTGCCAGTTTTCTTTGAGGTCACTTCAACTTTTGTCTGCTTATAAAAATCTGCGAGCTTCTCGTTACCAAGGTCTATTTCTTCTGGGAGGCGTAAGTATTTCAGGTTGTGCTGTTTGGCTATAGATTCATATATAAATCCATAATCCAAAGTAGGAGCCTCAAGCAAGTGAAGCATCTCCGCCACCTCAGGTACTACGTATTCCTGTAAACACGACGCCTTAAGTGCCTCGGAAATACTTTTGCCATCAATCTTCTCTTTGTAATACAAGTCAGCTAATTGCCACACCATAATAGTCCGATAACCTATAGGAGCCAGATTCGGATTTGCATAACTGTATCTAACTCCCTTAGTAAGAAGTATTTTATACCAATTTTGAGGATTTATTTCACTTGTATACTTACTTTTATCAGTATAGGCGAGGACGACGCGGTCTTTATAGAGCCTTATATACCAATCTGCATATTTTGGGATAAGCATATTTTTAATGGATATTTCATCCGCTACAAATATCATATCCGCCTCTCTGTTAAGTTCAGTTATCTTCCTTATGGCAAGGAGAGTTCCGCTTGATTCACCAATGATTTCTACTTCAGGGTATAACTCTTTAAATTCTTTAAACATGGCATTCATAGAAGCATTCAGCCCCGCGGCGTAAAAAATAGTCAGCTGGCCGGTAGCGGGCTTTTTGGTATCCTCAGCACATACAACAAGAATCTTGATAAATGGGCATACCGTGACAGCCACAAATAAACAGCCACACAATAAATATTTCTTCAAGCTCCTCACTCTGTACATTGTTTAACCTCCTTTAATTATAAGATATCTGAATATAAAGTTAAACTAATATTTGAAGTTCAGCTGCGAATAGAC
>Ga0066637_10002262_pt1 | contig 12806 bp, 8 predicted proteins | sample CryGeyCG2014_020_FD_62737 | JGI IMG/M metagenome (GOLD analysis project Ga0066637, IMG submission 62737) | Groundwater microbial communities from aquifer - Crystal Geyser CG08_land_8/20/14_0.20 | ecosystem: Environmental > Aquatic > Deep subsurface > Groundwater | place: USA: Utah: Grand County...
CACAAAAAGGCCATACTCTTCTGAATGTCATCACTCGAAAATCTATTTTTAGCCACTAACTTTTAAAATCAGCCCCAAAAATCATTTTTGTGAGAGAGTATGAATAATCCGGGTTAATATATTGAATAGCAAACTCTCCGTCTTTGCTGGCCAAACCAGCAGTTAAATCTTTGCAGAGCAACGATTCAACAAGCCCTGGCACAAGCTCTGCTGGGTCACAGCCGCCCTCTGGCAAAGTCGTTGGAGAGAGATATTTAACAAAGCGGCTATATAATTTAATTAAAAATTGGTCTTGGCTTTGGCCCAGGCTTTCCCAAACATCAACTAAAAGACTGGCTCTTTTGCCCCTAAAGTCAAAAAGGTCATAAAGACCATCAAGGACGTGACAAGCTTCGTGCCGAGCCCGCATCTTTAGCTTAGGAATATTAACTTCTTTCAAAAAACTATTATCACCACTGACCCGGAAAAAAACTGTGTCTCTGTTGGCCAAGAAACAAAAAGCAGCAACTGTTGGGGCAGCACTGACCGGCGGATGTTGATAAAAGACCAAGTTTCTAACAAAGGCTCCTCTCTCTGCGCCAAAAAAGGCTTCAATTTCAGCAATGTTATCAGCCAAAATAGGAAGTTGCCAAGAATAACGTGAAAAGAACTGCCGCCGCCTAAGGCTTAGCGGCCCAAAAACTTTTGTCGGTTGGTCAAAATGGAAAATATTATATGGCCCCATCATCCGAACCAGGTTGAGAACCTGTTGCGTCACCGGTTGGGCTTTTCCCGTCCCGCCAACAAAGGCTAATGGGACCCTGGTCAACGGCCCGGCAGAAAGAGGGACAGGAGGAATAATAAATTTGCCCCAAGCTGATTCGCTCACATAGTTATTAAAAACATCAAATTTCTCTGCCTCACCAACATAACGTTGACAACGAATAGAGTTAATAACCCCTTCAACATGCAAGGCTGGTGAGCCCAGCTTTTCAATTTCTGCTTTGGTCAACCTTAAAGTGAATTTTAGGGCTGGCTCATCAACACCAGACACAGAATCAGGAAGTTGATAAACAAGTTTAATCTCATCTCCTAACAACGAAAAGATATCTCCCCATTCGTTTTCATGGCCGCCGCTTCCAATCCTCACCCCTAAGCTCAAATATCCGCCCGCACGTGACGGTGTTTCTTGGCTAAGTTTAATTATATCTGTTAGCGAAAAATAGGTCTTGGCAGAGGACTTAACCAAAGCCATTAAGCGAGGCAGTTCCTCAAGATTAAGATATTCTCTTTGCGATTTGCCTTTTTTATTTTTCGCCAGCCCCCTCCGGCCATAACTTGAGCCCAAAGCCAATAAGTTTTTCAGGCTAACTAACTGGGAACGGCCAAAGAGAGGAACATAATGCTTGTAAGCATCATGCAAAGCCTGCAGTAGCCGTTGTTTGCTTATTTTGCCGCCAGCTTGTAAATAATATTGGCCAAAATTTCTCTCGATATAACCAGCGTGACGACTTGGGTATCCTCCGTAACTCTCGTACCTCATATATTGTATATCGTCCATTTCCTTGGAAAATTTCAGGGTAAAATGATATACTATTTCTTGTGTAGAGGAGGACTCAAATGGATTTGAAAGAAAAAAACGCCCTCATTACTGGCGCGGCGCAGGGGATCGGCAAAGCGATCGCGTTAACTTTTGCCAAAGCTGGCGCAAACGTCATTATTTCAGACATCAACCTAGAACTTGCCACCCAAACCGCTGAAGAGGCGGCTAAGCTCGGAGTCAAAGCCAAAGCCATCAAGCAAAACGTGGCAGATCTAACTGAAGTTGAAGCCACTGTCAAAGAAGTCCACGCTGAATTTGGCAAAATCGATATCTTGATCAATAACGCTGGGATTACAAAAGACAACCTACTCTTAAGGATGAAAAAAGAGGACTGGGACGCGGTCATTAACATCAATCTCTCCAGTGTTTTTAACCTTTGTAAGGTCATCGCCCCTATAATGATGAAACAGCGCTCCGGCAAGATCATCAATATCGCCTCAATTGTCGGCGAGATGGGGAATGCCGGACAGATCAATTACTCGGCGTCAAAGGCTGGAGTAATCGGGGTGACTAAATCCCTGGCCAAAGAGCTGGCCAGCCGCAATATCACCGTTAATGCCATTGCCCCGGGCTTTATTCAAACCGCAATGACTGATAGAATACCGGAAGATATTAAAAAGAAAATGCTGGAACAGATCCCATTGGGTAAATTAGGCCAGCCAGAAGATATTGCCAGTGCTTGCTTGTTTTTGGCCAGTGATGCCGGCAGCTATATTACCGGACAAGTGATCCGCGTTAATGGCGGAATGTACATGTGATAAATGACAAATGTCCAATATCCAATGTCAAATAATGGTGTACCTTTGGCACTTATTATTATAATTAATTATTCATTCATTTGACATTTGTAATTTGTCATTTGTAATTTTTCCGAAAGGAGGTGAAAAAATGAACGAAGCAGAAGTTTTAGAAAAGGTAAAAAGCGTGGTCGTTGAACAGCTGGGTGTTTCTGAAGCAGAGATAAAGAAAGAAGCCTCCTTTGTTGACGACCTTGGGGCAGACTCGCTCGATACAGTCGAGCTCGTCATGGCCCTAGAAGAAGCTTTTTCAACTGAGATCCCTGACGAAGACGCGGAAAAAATTAAGACTATTGGAGACACGGTTACCTATATTATGTCGCATAAGAAGTAGCTACTAATGAAATTGCCTGAACTTAAAATTGCTAATTTTACAGCGTCCGTCCCGATCATCCAAGGCGGGATGGCTATCAGGATTTCCATCGGTGCGCTGGCAGGAGCAGTTGCTGCTGCCGGCGCTATCGGCGTTATTGGCGCCTCAGGCATGGAAGATGAGGAATTAGCCAATGAAATAAAGATTGCCCGAGAAAAAGCCAAAGGCCGCGGGGTAATCGGCATCAACATTATGTTTGCCGCCCGTAATTTTTGGGGAGTGGTCAAGGCTGCGGCCAGGGAAAAGATTGACATAATTTTTACCGGCGCAGGTTTTTCTCGAGATATCTTTAAATTTGGCCAAGATAACAACATTACGATTGTGCCGATCGTCTCTTCAGCCAGGCTGGCTAAAACTTCTGAAAGATGCGGGGCAGCAGCCATTGTGGTTGAGGGGACCGAAGCGGGCGGACACCTCGGAACTGACCGCCCAATCCGCGACATCCTGCCAGAGGTAGTCGAAGCAGTGAAACTACCAGTAGTTGCTGCCGGCGGGATTACCACCGGAGCAGATATTGTTGATATGCTTAAGCTAGGGGCCAGTGGGGTCCAGATCGCAACCAGGTTTGTCTTATCAGAAGAGTGCAACGCAGCCATGCCTTACAAAAAACGCTACCAAACAGCGACCCAGAACGATATTGTCAAAATTAGCTCTCCAGTAGGCCTCCCTGGCCGGGCACTGAAAACTGCTTTTGTGGAAAAAATATTAAAGCAAGAGGCCCCGAAACCTGTGGGCTGCGATTTCTGTCTCAAAAACTGCTCGCTTGAATATTGTATTATCCAGGCCTTGATCCGCTCCCTGCACGGCGACATTGAAAACGGCGTGGTTTTCTCGGGCGCCAATGTTTGGAAAATTAAAGATCGCAGCATTAAGCCAGCTGCCAAGATAATCGAAGAACTAGTTAAAGAAGCACAGGAGGTTTCATAATATGTCAAAGCGGGTTGTGATTACAGGAATGGGAGTTATCTCTGCCATTGGAATTGGTTTGGAAAATTTTTGGCAGGGGCTCGCTATCGGCAAAAACGGCATAGATAAGATCAGCCACTTTGATACCACTGGTTTTCCCTCTAAAATTGCCGGAGAGATAAAGGATTTTAAGCCAGCTGACTATCTTGACAAAAAAGAGGCCCGCCGCTTGGTTCGTTTCATTCAGTTCTCTATTGCCGCGGGACAAATGGCGGTAAAAAACGCAAATTTAACTATTACCCCTGAAAATGCCAATGAGATTGGCGTGCTAATCGGCTCGGGCATTGGTGGGCTTGACATGCTGGAGCAACAGTGTCGCAATCTTATTGAAAAAGGGCCAGATAAGCTCTCCCCTTTTACCGTCCCTTATATGATTGCTGATATGGCGGCTGGTTACACCTCCATTAATTTAGGGGCCAAAGGGCCAAACGCTTGCACGGTCACGGCCTGCGCTTCCGGGACAAACTCAATTGGCGATGCTTATAAAATTATCCAGCGCGGCGCGGCCAACGTTATGATCACTGGCGGGACCGAAGCTTGCATTACGCCGCTTGGAGTAGCTAGCTTTTGCGCGGCCAAAGCGCTTTCGACAAGAAACGATGACCCAAAACACGCCAGCCGCCCTTTTGACAAAGACCGCGAAGGTTTTGTCATGGGGGAAGGGGCTGGGATCGTTGTTTTAGAAGAATACGAATACGCCAAGGCCAGGGGAGCTAATATCTTAGCCGAAGTTATTGGCTACGGCATGAGCGGCGACGCCAACCATATCACCGCCCCTACCCCAGGAGGCGAAGGCGGAGTGCGCGCGATTAGGGCTGGCTTGCAAGACGCGGGAATAACTGCCGAGCAAATTGATTATGTCAATGCCCACGGGACTTCAACCCAACTCAATGATAAGTTTGAGACCATGGCCCTAAAAACTGTTTTTGGTGACAGGGCCAACCAAGTGCCAATCAGCTCCAACAAATCAATGTTTGGCCATTTGCTCGGGGCCACAGGAGCAGTCGAGCTCATTGCCACTATTTTAACTATCAGAAACAGCTTGATCCCGCCGACAATAAATTATGAGACCCCGGACCCTGAATGCGACCTTGATTATGTCCCAAACAAAGCCAGGGCTAAAGAAGTTAACATTGCCCTGTCAGAGTCTTTTGGTTTTGGCGGACATAATGCTGTACTAATCGTTAAAAAAGTGTAAAATATGTTTAATGAATTTCGGCATTAAACAAGCTAGGCTCTTACTGGTTACCGGGTACTGTTTACTGGTTGCTGCTGCTGCTTTGGCTCAAGCTGACACCTTTCCCCAGCTTGATATTTCTGGTTTTAAAAAATGGGAGTACAAGAAAGTTGAAGTTACCCCGCAACGAAATTATTTTTCAGGGCTAACCCAACTGGGCGGCTACTATCCAACCTTTACCGGCGGGCCTTGGCAAGAACGCTTGCAGCTTCGGATCTTGGGCCAGTTATCAGAAAACCTGTCTGTAACCTATGACCTTGAGCAACAGCCAGAAATTCCTGACCGCTATAATGTTAAAGTAAAATACAACAACAGTGAGTTAACTTTTGGTGATTTTACCGCAACCTTTTCCGGCAATGAATTTCTCTCCACTTCAAAGTTTCTTAATGGGTTCATGGTCTCTGGCAAAGAAAATTGGTATGATGTTATTGCTGTTCCTTCGGCCAAGCTCAAGAGCCAAACCCAAAACCTAACCTCCCAAAACGGGGTTAATTCAAAAGGCCCTTATAATCTGGGACACGGCTCAATTGTTGAAGGTTCAGAAAGAATTGAGCTTAATAATGTGCTTTTATCCCGCAACCTTGATTACACCATTGATTATTTTGAGGGAAAAATAACTTTTAACCGAATCCTAACCACTCTGGACCAGTTTCAATACAGTTATGAGTACACCAATATTTTAGATCTCTTTTTCCCTTCGCTATCCAAGCGTGATTTTTTTGGTTTTCAATCAAGGTTCAAGCTTAACCCAGAGGAGCTTAGCCGGCCAACCCCAGCCCCAGAGCTGGTCGCGGAAACTGCCACAGAAACCTTTCCTACTGCCAGCAGCCAAGAAGGAGAAATGAGCGCCAGTGAGGCTTTAGGCCAATATCAACTCGAGCATTCACCAGTGGTCAATTTTAGCGAGCAATTAACCTTTATGGGCACAGAACTTAAGAAAAACGAGGATTACATTATTCGTTATGACGACGGCAATGTTAAGCTTTTGACCCGTTTTCTGCCCACCCCTGATTCCCCTTTGTCTATTGCCTATAAGTATTACGCAACTTCTAGTGAGGCTGAGTCGCTTCAAGGCATTGGCAGTCGGGGGCCATACCAATTGAAGAACAAAAACATTGTGCTAGCCAGCGAGCGGATTGAGGTGGACGCTAAGCTCTTTGTCAGAGACCTTGACTACACTATAAACAATGATACTGGAGGACTGACCTTTAGCATTGCCGTTAGCTCAACCTCGCAAATTAAAGCAACCTACCGTTACGGCGTAACCAGTCAGCCACAGCTGCCACCGTCAAAATTTCCCAAGGAGCTAAGTTTGGGCATCACCTATCTAAAAGAATCAGCCCAAAAAAGCGCTGGGACTGCCCATGCCACGATCATTGAAAGCACCACCGGGCAAAATATCATCAACAATAATTATCTCTGGTACCTAAACAACAAGCCAGTTGTGCCAACTTCCGAAAGCGCTGCCACCCTTGTCGTTAATGTTGACGGTCACAACCTGACCTGGGAAGTTGACTACACTATCCCTTTAACCAATACAACTGGCGGCACGGTCACGGTCACGCCAGAAGCCGCTCTGGCCTATGTTAATGACCGCAGTGATACCAGCGATGGTTACGCCACTGGGACAATTAAGTTCTTAACCCCGCAAACAATTACTGCTACCAGCCAGGTCTCTGTAACCTATACTTATTACAAAGGTGTAGTCGGTAAGTATTCTGGTGTCGGCGACGGCACTCAAGGCCCGTATTATCTAAGGAATATCAGGAACATTGTCCCAGGCTCTGAAACAATCCAGGTTTGGGAACAAGGTTCATCAGTTATTACCACCTTTACCCGCAACTCCAGCTTTTCCGCTGATGCCGGCGACAATGGCTATGCCATTAATTATACGGCAGATAATCCGTCGGTAACTTTTAACACGGCGCTTTCCACCACCAAGAACTTCCAAATTATCTATCAATACATCCCACCCCAAGCTTTTGAGGGTGGCGACATTGCCCAAGCAGCTTACGGCTTTGATAGCAGTTACAAAATTGGCGATATTTTTAAAGTGGAAACATCATACGCCAAGAGCGAAACCGATCAAGTTTATATCGCCGAAAGCACCATCGAAAGTTTTTCCGGTGATGGCAGCAAGACCTACAACCTTTCTTTTGCTCGGTCAATTGGCAAAGACATCATTGAGGGCAGCGAAAAAGTTTTTGTTAATAACAACCTGCTTAACAAAGACATTGACTACTATGTTTCCTATACCAATCCCAATCAGCAAATTACCTTTTACTACATTACGCCAGCCACCGCTGATGCCATTGCTATTGAGTATAAATACCAATCGCAATCAGGCCTGGTCGTTGGTCAAGAAAAAAAAGAGGGCTCAGCTTATCGGCTTGGCGCTCAAACAAGTCTATTTGGTGACAAGTTACAAATTTCCGGCAGCACCAAGCATATTGACTTTGATTTCACCCCCTTGGGCGGGACCCAGATTGGCCTGGGCTCACGCTATAAAGAATATAATATTAGACTCGCCCCTGGGGCCCATGATCTTTCTGCCAATTATTCGTACAAAGAAAATAACACCCCGATTGGCAGTTCTAGATCAACCTTTCTTAATAGTTTCGATAATAATGTTTCGCTCTCTTTTAACCCCAAAGGCTTAGCCTTGGTAAATTTCAACTATCGCAACTATCAAACCTTAGATGATTTGGCCCTTACAACTACCAGCCATAGCAGCGACACCCTGCAAAACTCATATGCCTTAAGCCTTACGCCAACCGAATGGCAACGGGGAGTAATGCGCTTCAATCAAAAATACGATCTGCAAAAAACCCTTTCGCAAACCGATGCTAAAAGAGACAGCGCCAGTTTTACTGAAACAGACCTTAACTTTCAACATGCTAACGCCAACTTAAGCTTTACTGATAGGATTTCACTTGGCTTTGACTACCAAAAAAGCGAACCCCAGACAGTATCGCTAACTGCCACGACCGAAGGCACAGCCGAGGCTTTGTCTGCCCATAGTCGCTCAACTGATCTGTCATATAACCTCTCGATTGACCTGACCCCAGGCTTTCTGCAAAGATGGTTGGCCAGGTTCAGCCGGCTTGATCATCAAGGAGTAACCCTAACTCGAAACTTCTTAACCACTAATGAGGTAGAAACTCTCAGGAACGAAACCTATCACATGGACTTTGTCCCATTCTCAATACTCAACACCTCGCTTGATCACAATCGCCAGGAAAGCTCATCAGTGATCATTGGCGGCACAAATCCGCTTACCGAACGCTCGTCAGCTAATGTTCAACTAACTCCCAAAGAATGGATTTCTTGCGGTTGGAACGGCTCGCAAAGCGATTCAATCCCTGATAGCGGCGCCAGCAAACGCACCACTGGCCTGGCTAACACCTACAACGTTGACTGGAAGCCCATCTCTTTTGAACGTGTTGGGCTATCCTCATGGATCACCCTAGCTGAGAATCTCCAAACCGCACCATCAGGCACATATGAAGGGATCAGGACTGAGACCAATTCCCTGGCCCAGAGTTTTTCGCTCTCCCTTGTCCCTCACCCCAACGCCCCAGTCACGCTGGGGCTGATCTTGGAAACCTACAAAAACAAGAACAATAACCCTGACACGATTAGCCAAATCAACACAGAAACCAAAAACCAAACAATCAATGCCGGAATTACAGTGACGCCCAACCCAATCATAAGTATCAGTTCAACCTATAATTTAAAAATCACCAAGATCATTCATGATCTACGCCTCACCCCCCAAGAACGGCCTAAAACAATTATTGACTCAAAAATAACTTACCAGGTCTTTGACTGGGGCATATTAATTTATGACCGCGAAGATGAAGACAATAGGGGTGAAGTCCAAAACGGTTCTGTGGCTGACCTGCACATTAAAAAGCAAACGCAAACTTACAGTCTCAACATTAACTTGCCAGTAGATAATCCTGTCCTCTCCAGTTTTAGTTTCATTGCTTCAATTCGGTCTGTGGATTACTGGAATTTAGCTAATGCCAGTGGCAACGACGACTTTAATGCCACGCTGGCAAGCTTTGAAGGCAGTCTCAACTTCTAGTTAAGGACAACTATCTTGCCTCGGGCCAGCACCCGACCACCAGAAACCACCTGATAGATATAAACCCCATTTGGCACAGCCGCGCCAAAAAGGTCTTTCCCATTCCAAGGGGGCGTGTTTTCTCCTTGACTGCCACCATTGGTCCCGGCAGCGCAAAATCGCTGCCAAATCAAGTTGCCAGCCAAATCAAAAAGATAAATCGTAGTATTAAAATTACTGCTTAAGGTAAAAAGAAATTTTGTTTCTGCGCTTTGACTTTTGACAAATGGGTTGGGCGTGGCAAAAACCATGGGAAAGTCTTCTTGAGCCTCGACCGCTTGCGAAACAGGGGCTGGATTATTAAGGTCAAGATAGACCAAAGTATTGTTTTGATTTCCCGCTTTGTCATAAACAACTAAACGCAAAGTATATAAGCCATTAAGACCAGCTGTTTCCCAGGTCCCCAACACCCCATTTGTGACAGGCAGATACGCGTCTGAGCTACTACTAGGTAAAGGCTTAAGTTTTATCGCCTGAAAAGAAGTGGGGGCCACTCCCGCCCCAAACTCAAGCCGATAACGGTCAAAAGTTTGGTCAAGAGCCGTGCCCCTAACCGTAACCTTGCCAGAAACAATCGCGACACTTTCAGGCGAGCTAATAACTGCCTCAGGGCTCACGTTATCAACAAAAACATTAGTCCTAGCCTCCTCGCTCGCTAAACCATTGGCAAAAACTGTTAAACAAAGCGTGTAATCGCCATATACCCCCCGAGTATTCCAAAGGCCCAACGCGCCATTTTCAATAGTGGAGGTACCAGTTGCGAGCGTTGCTGCCACCACTTCCTGGGTCAGCGCTGCTAAAACATAGTGAGAAAAATCCCAGCCAGCAGCTGTACCAACCACTGTTAAGTTGCCGCTAACAATCGCGCCCTCTGGCGGAGAAATAATTCCAATTTTGATCCCAGAAACAGCCAGGTAAGCATTGACCCGCTTGCCCAGTAAGCCCTCAAAGCCAGGATTTAAGCTGTTAATATCATCAGCCTCACTAGCAATTTTATCCATAATCTGCTGATTAGTTAAGAACGGCTCATTAGCTATAACCAAAGAGGCAACCCCACTCACGAATGGGGCGGCAAAAGAAGTCCCACTGCTGCTAGCATAAGACGCCCCGCTAGAAGTTGACCAAATGCCTGTGCCAGGCGCGCACACATCAACCCAACTGCCGTAATTTGAGGCCTGGATTCGGCCAGTAGTAGGATCAACAGCAGACCAAGCAGAACGCTTGTCTTGAGAGTCTACTGCCGCGACTGTCATGACTGTCGGCAAATAAGCTGGATAAGTTGGCCAATCGACATTGCCATTACCAGCTGCGGCAACCAAAACAATGCCTGCTTGGTAAGCAGCTAAACAAGCAGCTGCTAGATCTCTATCAGAAGAATATTGACCAAAGCTCATATTAATGACTTGGGCCCCGTGTTCTCTAGCATAGTCCAAGGCCTGAATAATATCAGACATATAGCCATAGCCTCGATTGTCCAAAACCTTAAGCGGCAAGATCTTGGCGTGCCAATTAACGCCAGCCATGCCAATCCCATTATTGGTGGCCGCGGCAATAATGCCAGAGCACATTGTCCCGTGAAATTCGTAAAAATCATCCCAGGGATCAGCATCGTTGTTAACAAAATCCCAGCCATCAGTCAATTCAATCCTACCTTGCAAGTCTGGGTGATTATAATTGATACCGGAGTCCAAAACTGCAACCAAGGTAGAAGTCTCGCCTGTGGTCCGGTCCCAAGCGCGCGAGGCCGAGATATTGAGCAAAGCATATTGATCCCCTGAAAGAAAATACGGGTCATTAGGAGTTGTGGTAAAAGCCTGGACCAAGCTGTCAATTTTTGCGTTTTCAACATTAGGGTCATTTTGAAAATCAATTAAGGCTTGAGCTGCTTCAGTCACAGTGTCCAAAGCAATTACATATTTATTTTTATCTAAGGCACTGACTTTTTCTGGATGTTCTTCCAAGGCTTTTGCATACAATGGCCGAAATTTTCTCACATTAGGTTTTTCAGCTAAGCCTTTGATCGAGGCGGACTTAATCTTGGTCCCACACGCAGTAAACCGTCCACCCTTAGCCACATACTCAACAACCCCAGGCTTAAATTTTACAATAATTTGTCTGGAAAGTTCTTGACCTGCTGCCTGAAAACTAAAGACGACAACCAATGATAAAAGGAGGAAAAACCTAACTAATATCATAAGGCTTGCAGTATATCACGAAATAACGCTATAATAAAGTTTATGAAAAAACTCAGTCAAAGGGCAAAAAAAGTCCTCTCCCCTGTTCTCGGCCGGTATTTTGGCGACTTTGAGATCAACAAAGCTGCTGGTATGTATCTTTTTGGCACTGATGGAAAAAAGTACCTGGATTTTTCTTCTGGCATTGCTGTTTGTGCCATCGGCCACTGTCATCCACAAGTGGTCAAAGCCGCGGAGAAACAATTAAAAAGTTTAATCCATATTTGCATTGGCATTGCTGGCTATGAATCTTATATTAAACTGGCTGAAGAGCTGCAGAAAATTGTCCCGGTGAGTAACGCCCAGTTCTTTTTCTGCCAAAGCGGCAGTGAAGCTGTTGAGGCCGCGCTCAAGCTGGCCAGATACGCGACAAAAAAGCCAGGGATCATAGCAATGAAAGGTGATTTTCACGGCAGGACCATGGGGGCGCTTTCTCTCACTACCTCAAAGATGAAATATCGTGAGGGATATGAGCCATTGGTACCGGAAATTTTTATTGCCGAGCCTTCACTAGCCAATATTGAAGAGTTAATGAAGAACCACGAGATTGCCGGTCTGATCCTTGAGCCAATCTTAGGTGAAGGGGGCTATGTTCCCCTGCCAAAAGAATTAGTTCAAGGCATACGCGAACTTTGCAACAAATATAATGTCTTGATGATCGCTGATGAAATCCAAAGCGGTTTTGGCCGCACCGGCAAATGGTTTGCCATTGAACACTATGGAGTGAAACCGGATGTTATTTGTATGGCCAAAGGGATCGCTTCCGGCTTCCCGCTGGGCGGGATAGCAGCCTCGGCCGAAATTATGGCCAAGTGGTCACCAGGGGCCCACGGCGGCACCTATGGCGGCAATCCGGTTTGCTGCGCTGCGGCAATTGCGACAGTTGACGTGATCAAAAAAGGCAAACTCCTCCAAAACGCCAAAACCCTTGGCAGTTACGCAACGAAGAAGCTCCAGGCCTTGGCTAAAAAATACCCGGCGATCAAGGCAGTCCGCGGGCCGGGGCTGATGATCGGCATAGATTTTGGCGAGAGCGCAATTGTGCGGAAAATAATTGATTATTGCCTGGCCAATGGCTTGGTCATAATCCCCACCGGGGCCAACGGCACCGTCATCCGCTTCATCCCGCCGCTCATTGTCAAAAAAGCGGATATTGATCAGGCGCTCAAGGTTTTTGGGGCCTCGCTAAGCAATGAATTATCTTAATTTAGACCAGCTGCTAGAACTCTCCCAACAAAAAAAAGAACCCACTTTCCTTTTAATCCTCGACGGGATTGAAGACCCGCATAATTTTGGCGCGATTTTAAGGTCGGCCGAGGCAGCTGGCGTCCACGGGGTAATTATCCGCAAGGCCCGCCAGGTACAGGTTAACGACACTGTTAAAAGGGTTTCCACCGGCGCCAGCGAGCTTGTCCCCGTTGCCCGGGTTGCCAACATTGCCGAAACCATCACGAGGCTAAAAGAGGCGGGAATCGTCGTGATAGGTGT
>Ga0066637_10002270_pt1 | contig 12784 bp, 17 predicted proteins | sample CryGeyCG2014_020_FD_62737 | JGI IMG/M metagenome (GOLD analysis project Ga0066637, IMG submission 62737) | Groundwater microbial communities from aquifer - Crystal Geyser CG08_land_8/20/14_0.20 | ecosystem: Environmental > Aquatic > Deep subsurface > Groundwater | place: USA: Utah: Grand County...
CGTCGAGGTGGATGCGGACAAGCGCGCTAAATACTTCAGGCAGGAGGCGAACGGCATCGCCGTAAGAATGGCGCTGCTCTCGCTAGTCATGACGGGGAGATGATGTCAATGGCTGCTAAGAAAAAAGAAGAGGGCGAGATGCGCGTAAAGAAAATCGAGAACGGAGTTGTCATAGACCACGTGAACGCGAGCAAGGCGCCCGCCGTGCTCAAGCTGCTCGGAATCGACTCCACGTTCCCCGGAACCGTAAGCATCCTCATGAACATCCCGAGCGCGAAGTTCGGGCTCAAGGACATCATCAAGATTGAAGGGAAAAGCATGGCGGAGAACGAGATAAACAGGATAGCGCTCGTGTCGCCGCACGCCACCGTGAACATCGTCAAGGACTACAAGGTCGTCAAGAAGCACGCGGTGAAACTCCCGGAAAAGCTCGAGGGCGTCATCCGCTGCCCGAACGCAATCTGCATCTCCAACCGCGAGGGCGTTCCGCGCCTGCGCGTAGAGCAGCAGTCGCCGCTGAAGGTGCGCTGCGAATATTGCGAGCGCGTGTTCACGGAAGAGCAACTCGCCTGAAATGGATTTCAAGCAGCGCGTTTTTGAGGCATGCAAACGCATCCCAAAGGGACGCGTCGCCACTTATTCCGCGATAGCGAGAGCAATCGGCAACCCCAAAGCAGCTCGCGCCGTAGGCAACGCCCTCGACAAGAACCGCTCCTCGCTCGTGCCGTGCCACCGCGTTATCCGTTCCGACGGAAGGGCGGGTGGTTTTGCGCACGGCACGAAGGAGAAAATTCGGCTGCTGAGAAAGGAGGGCGTGAAGATAAGGAACGGCAAAGTGCAGGGGAAGAGATTTGAACTCTTGAACCCCTAAGGGATAGGATTCTAAGTCCTACGCGTTTTCCAGGCTCCGCCACCCCTGCGCAGGATAACTTTCCGTTTGCCGCGTTTTATAGGTTGCGAATCCTTTACTTTCCGAGAAGTTTCTTCACGACGCGGTAGCCGGCGTAAACCAGCGCCGCCAGCACAGCCAGCGGCAGGAACAGCATGAAGAGCAGCAGCACGACTACGGCGAGGATTTCACCGCTGGTCGGCACGTATTCGGCTTTTTCGTGCGTTACCGAAAGGTTCAGGTCCGCGGAATACGTCGGGATGGTCCGCTTGTACGAGGAGACGATCATCGCATTCTGGATTCTCGAAACCTCCTCGTAATCGATGGAGAGATTGCCCACCACCTTCCTGAACGCCCCCCTTCCCTCCGAAAGCATGATGCGGCGGTAGGGATAGAGGAGGTCGTCATTCGCGATGCTGCTGTTGGCTGCCGAGCGCATCGCGTTCAGGACGAGCGCGGAATCCGCCGACGCGGTTGATGCGTTGCCGGCTGGACCGGTGCGCGCGAGTTGCGCCAGCATTGCCGCGACTGCGCCGTCGCCGAACCTTCTCGCGAAGCTGGCGATGATGAAGTGCGAGTAGGAATACCCGAAGTCAGCCAGTTCATTGGGCGGCGCGCGGGCGTCCCATTCCGGCGTCCACGCCCCGCCTTTCAGGTAGAATTCCTCCAAGGGCTTCAGCTGGATGCGCCTTGCCGGAATTAGGTAGGGGAACGTCGTGCCGTTTGAAGTTTGCATCTTGACGGCGTAGGCTGATGACGGCGCTATCCCCGCCTCCGCGTCGTAAACGCGGTAACCGACGAACTCGGAAACGCCCTCCTTGAACCAGGACGAGTTCTGAGCAGGAAGCGCCGACATGAACCCGTGGGTGGTCTCGTGGATTATCGTCTCGGTTGCCTGTGGCATATCGTTGAACGATGAATTCAGGAAGGAGCGCTTGACGCGGATGAGGCACGCGCCCGAATAGTCGCCGGCAAACGACGCGAGGACGCCGTCCGGAACCGCCAGGAGCAGGAAGCGTCCGCAGGCCGGCGTTATGCCGGTGAGGTTGCCGACAACGTAAAAATTCCGTTCCACCCTCTCGAGAAAAGCGGAATAGTCGTCGCCTTCGGGCGCGAAAACCAAGTAGTGCGCGTACTCGCGGGAGACGTAGCCGCGGCTGTCGTCCGCCACGTAGTTGACGCGCAGGTACATGCCGCCCCCGGCGCTCCTCGCGACGTAATTCTCCGCCAGCGGATCCGAAGCGAAGAGCGAGGAATTCTCGAAATGAAGCCGGACCTCAGTTGGCTGTCCCTCAAAGCCGCTCAGGCTGAAACCCGTAAGGCAGACCGGACCGACGCAATCCGAGGCGTTTTCATAAGCGAGCCGCACCCTGATGCGCTGCCCAGCCGTGTCGCTCCCGGAGAGGAAGAAGACGCGGCCGCCTTCCATGCGGTATTGGAGCGGCCCCTCCGAATCGTAAACGCCTTCGACGCGCATGTTGTCCGCCACCCACCATCCGTACTCGTCGAACGGGTACTCCAGGAAAATGTCGGCGTCCGCCTCGGCGGAGCTGTTGCCGTGGAAATATACGTCGTAGGAAACGCTCGGCGCGGCGCAGGCGAGGGAGGATGCAAACAGGAGCAGGAGGAGCACGCGGCGCATGAAGATGAAACTGAAGCCGCGCTTTTTAATGCAGTGAGAAGATCGCCGTCATTTATAAGTCGCTAGTCCGACAACTCGCAGCCCCTTCGCGTTAAGACTGCAAAGGAGCATCGGCGCGCCCTTCGAAAGAGCAATCGGCTTTTCGGCGATCATTTTTGCAGTTCCGCTCGCGCCGGGCGCTACTTCCCCTTCGAACTTCACGGGTTCAAACTGCGTGCCCGCGCCGAGATGATAAGTGCCAGAAACAACGGGCGCGCGGAGGAATGACACCGCGGTTACGTCGCACGAAAACTCCTTCGCGACGATTCCGTCGTTCGCCAGCAGCGTGCCCCTGTCTATCTCTCCCGCTTTCGCGTTCTTCACGCAGAGCCCGACGCGATCGCCAGCCTCCGCGTTCTTCGAATCCACGTCGTTCCGCTGGATGCTCTTGATTTCGATTTCCCTCTCCAGCGGCTGCGCCATCATCTTTTCGTGAACCGCAATCGCGCCCCTCTTGACGACGCCGAGAACAACGGTGCCCACGCCTTTTACTTCGAAACAATGGTCGACGAGAATTTCGGAGGTTCCCGCGTTGCGGGGGACGTCGAGGGAAAGCAGGTGGTTTTTTGCGTCATGCACATCCGAAAAAACCTTGCTGTCCTTGAGCGAGGTTTTTGAAATGAAGGGCGTCAAGTCCATCTGCGTGACGAAAACCGTCGGCATCCTCAGCAAGTCCAAGGCAACGATTATCTCTCCGAGCGCGTGCGACGGCGCTTCCGCCAACACGAGCGCCACGTCGGACAGCGCGAGCGCCTGCGAAAGAACCGCGAGCTTGTCGGGATACGCGACGGGGTCGATTGCCGTCACGATTTTGCCCTGGAATACCGTGTGGTAGAAACCCAAATCGTCCACAGTCGCCTTCTTGCCGATGCTTTGCGCTGCCTCGGCGCGCTTCGCCGCGTCTGCTCCGAGAACCGCGATGTTGAGTGCGGGCATAGGCACGAATATTGGGCGGCAACATTTAAGAAACCGACTGAAAGGGTTTTAAGCAGGGTTGCGTTGGTATCCTGAACAGAGGGGGGAATTATTATGAAGGCAGTCGTATTGTGCGGCGGCAAAGGCATGCGCCTGCGTCCGTACACGCACACGGTTCCGAAGTCGATGCTCGTTCTCGGCAGGAAGCCCATCCTGCAATACGTCGTCGAATACCTGCGCAGGGAGGGCGTGCGCGACGTCGTATTCACGGTGGGGCACATGCGCGACCGGATAATGAGCCACTTCAAGGACGGCAAGAGATACGGCGTCAGCATAAAATACGCCGAGGAGGACGAGGAGCTGGGCACAGCCGGCAGCGTCCTGAACGCGCAGCCACTTGTCAAGGACGACGACTTCATCGTGCTCATGAGCGACCAGCTGACGAACGTGAGCCTGAAGAAGGTGATGGCGTACCACAAGGAGAAGAAAGCGATTGCGACAATAGGGCTCAAACGCATGGGCGTGCCGCTGCAGTTCGGCACGGTCGATACCCGCGCCGACGGCCTGGTGATGCTGTTCAAGGAGAAGCCAATCCTGCAGTACCAAATCAATTCGGGAATCTACGCGCTGAACGAGAAGGCGTTCGAATATCTGCCCGAAAGGGGGGACTTCGCGATGGACGTGTTCCCGGCGATGATGAGGAAACGCGAGCGTTTGTTCGGCTACGTCTTCGACGACTACTGGATTGACGTCGGGAACCTGCACGATTACGAGCGGATAAACCAGACGCTCAGCCTGGTTGACCTCATAACGCAGAAATAAAAGGACGGGCGTCCATAAACCCCATCGTGGGCTTTCTCGACTCTCTGCGGGGGATTTTCAAGCAGCAACCGGCGCAAGCCTCGGTTCCAACCGCGCCGTCCACCAACTCTTTCGCCGAGGTGCGCGAGCGCCTGAAGCTGGAGAAGGAGAAGCGCCTCGCATCCGTTTACCCCGAATGCGGGAAAATCGTCGGGCAAATCAAGGACGAATACGGCGCGTTGAAGGACACGGTGCTTGCGCTCGAGGGAAAGCAGCCAAGCCAGGAGCAGTTCGAAAACATCGCGCTCCAGATGCGCGAGAACTTCCTGAAGCGCATGCCTCCGCTGCTTGCGGTGCAGTTCCCGCAGAAAATCGACTACGACAGCGTGCGCGCGTTCCATTCCGCCGTGTTCAACGACATGGCGCAGATAACGAAGGTGGTTTCCGACAACCGCTATTTGTTCGGCTTGTACAAGGAGGGGATGGAGTCCTTCGCCGGCCGCATGAAGAAAATCGGCGAACTGGCGGATGCCTTGCGCGCGAAGATACTCGAAAAAAGCGAGGATGCCGAGGCGTTCGACGAAGCCGAGGCTGTGCTTGCCGAGGCGGAAGAGGCGCTGCGCAGGAAGCAGGACAACGAGGCGCGCGAACGCGCGCTTTCCGACGCGCTGAAGCTGAAGGAGGACGCCGCCGAAAAGCAGGCGGAGTCGTGGGGGCGCGACAGGGCGCTGCTCGACAGGGGAAGGCAGGAATTATTCGCCGTAGAGGATGCGATAACGAGGAAGCGCGACGCGCTCGCCGCGCGGCTGATGCCGCTCCAGCGCGTTTTCAGGAAAGTGGAGCGCAACGCCGGCGAAAAAACGCTTGCGGAAGCGGCGCGGGCTTACGCCGACGCTCCGGTAGACGCCCTGCTCGCCGACGACGGCGTGCGCCTGGAAAGCGTGATGAAAGCCGCCAAGGCATACGTCGAGGACTTGAAGCAGGACGCCGTCATCGATGAGATGCTTTCGGGAAAAATCCTACAGGACGCCTCTGCTCTGAAGCGGGAGGAGGCGATTCGCGAGGAAAAGCGGAAGTCGCTCGCGCCTTATTACGAGCAGGAGGCGCGGCTGAAGGACGCGAAAAAGGCGAAGGACGAGGCGAGTTCGGAATTCCAGCGCACGTGCGAGAAAACCGCCTACTTATTGAACGAGTTCGAGGGCAAGCGCAAGCACGCCGAGGAAAAGGCGTCGGCTCTGCTCGGCGCGAAGGTAATACTCAAGGCGTGACGATTTCGTCCGACGACAGCGAGTTCAGCTCGTCAAAGAATCCGTCGAGGGAATCAAGTCCGTCGGGATTGATGTCCCCGTCGTTCACGGGAGTAATGTCCTCCGACTCAGGTTGCACTGTGCCAGTCTGCTGTTCTGTTTGCTCCACTATGCAGCCCACGAATAACACCGCAACAGCCATCAACGCAAGCCAACGCATTTTTCCACCGATTACAGCGTCGTCGCCAGCAGTAGCAGCAGCGCGCCGGCGTAAACGATTCCCCTCATCTCATTCCCCCTCAAGCCGCGGCTAGGAGGCGGAGTCAGCGAACGGCTGCACCGCCGCATCAACCTCCGCCTGCCCAAGCTCGCGGTATGTCGGCGCTTCCTGACGATTGAGCATTCTCTTTATGTACGTCTTCGCGTACTGCAGTTCCCACTGGATTCGTTTGAGTTCCGCCAGTTTCTTCACGGCGGACTGCGTCGCGTCGGCGCGCGCGATGTTGCGCTCGATGCGCGATATCGCGTTGTCGACGCCTTTCGTATTCAGCCCCTTTTCAACCATTTTCGCGCGTATTGTCTTTAGCTGTTCCAGCGCTTTTCTGGCGCGCGTCATTCCTTCGTCCGTCTTCTGTTCAACTACGGTTTTCAGCGCCCCCTTGCGGAAGTCGCGCCACTTCTCGTTGATTTCGCGCGCTATCCCTATCTTGGTGGCGCGGGTGGCGTTGGTCATGTTCGCCTCGCCTGCCTGCACGATGGCGCGGATTTCGGCGGTTGATATGTTCCTGCTTTCCAGATTGTCGAGGACGGAATAAACCTTGTCGAAGCCGGGCTGCACTGCAGCGGGTTTCACGGCAATAGCCACGTTCTTCGCAGGCGTCGCCTTCCACACAGGCACGGCGAACGCAATCGGCGCCGCGAACAGCAGCACCAGCATCAACGCTTTCCAGTTCATTTTCTCACCGTTTCCTTTTTCGCGGATGCGGCGGTTGCGGCTTCCCCGAAAGGAACGCAATCGCAACCGCCCCGCGGATGAGGGGGGTTGGAAAATTTTTCTTTATAACGATACTTTCATGAAGAAAGCCGAGTTAAGCTTCGTGGAAGCCGCAAAAACCGACTAAAACTTCGGGAAGCTGTGGAAAGGGAAAGGGAGTAATGCCCTGCCTTCCTTTTCCTGAAAACCGCCTCCTCCAACCTCCTTTCAAATCCCACTGTTTTTATACCTGCCCCGCCTCGTTTGTTGGATGTTGATTTTCCTTCTCCTGTTCGCTTCCTTCGCAGCAGGCGCAACTCTTCACGGCACCGTCTACGACGGCACGCTGGAGCCGCTGGACAAGGCAACTGTTTCCATCAACACCACGCCGGCGCAGTTCGTGGTTGCCTACAACGGCTCCTATTCCTTTGATGTGCCGGTGGGAGAGTACGAAGTAACCGCTTCCTACAAACAGGGCAACGCCACCTTCTCGGACAGCGACTACGTTGAAATCGCGGGCAGCGGCTCTTTTTCCCTCGACCTGGTAATATTCTCCTTCGAGCAGGTGTTCGACGAGGCCTACGGCATTCCCGAAAACCCGGTGCCGGAAGAGAAGGGGGAGTTGGCGTTCCTTTACGTCGCGGCGGGATTGCTCATAGGCGCGGCGATTGTGTTCGGAATCTGGACCGTAATGAAAGGACGGCGCGGGAAGAAAGAAGGGGCTGCGGAAGGCAGGGGCGGAAATAAGGAGGAAGGCAACAGGAAGGACGCACGGAAACCGCCGGCGACCATTATTCCGAAGCCCGTCATTCCCGCATCAATCTCGCTCAATCCCGAGCAAAGGGAGATTCTCTCGTTCCTGCGCAAGGAGGGCGGCAGGGCGACGCAGAAGGAAATCCGCAAGGCGCTGCCCTACTCCGAGGCGAAGATAAGCACGGACTTGGCGATTCTAGAGGACGCGGGCTTGGTGAGGAAAATAAAGAAAGGACGCGGGAACATCGTCAGGATGACGTGAACCTCTGAAGGGTAGCACAAGGGAAAACCTTATATTCATTACTCAAAATAATGAACTCATGTTCAAAAAATTGAACTTGTTTTCAAAAACAGAGATGAAGGTGCTGTCGTTCGTCTCGACCAAAGACGGGGAGTTATACGAAAGACAGATAGCGGAGAAAGCCGGGGTAAGCGTTGGCTCGGCAAATGCCATTCTCAAATTGTTCGTCAGAATGGGGCTCGTGAAAAAATCAAGGAAAGGCAGGATGTCGTTCTACCAAAGGAACGACGATAATCCCCTTTTGAGACAGTTCAAGGTTTTTGTTACAATCAACAGCCTCATGCCGGTAATAGAAAAAACCGCCCCCGTTAGTAGAAGAATCGTGCTCTTTGGCAGTTGCGCCGAAGGCAGGAACGGCGAAAAAAGCGACGTGGACCTGTTCATACTTTCCAGAGAAAAGGAAAGGACGCGGAGGATAATGGACGATTATCCCAAGGTACAGGCAATAATCCTGGACAGCGCCGAATATGCGCGGTTGCAGGAAAAGGACAAACCGCTTTATGAACGCATAAATTCCGGCATAGAGCTTTACGGTGGTGAAAATGGATAGCAGGTTTAAGCGGTGCCTGGATGAGCGAAAGATAGTGAATATAGGTTTGCAGCCGGACCTGATAAGGAAGGAAATCGAAGGCGCTGAATTTGACCTTAAAAGTGCTGAGGCTTCGATTAGTGAAAACAACCACAAGTGGGCCATAGTGCAGGCATACTACGCCATGTTCCATACCGCCAAGGCGCTGGTGCTGAGCAAAGGGTACATGGAAAAAAGCCATGCGTGTCTTTCAATCGCGTTAAAGACCCTTTTTGTGGACGAAGGCGTTCTCGAAGCTAAGCATTTCAACCGTTTTAGGGACTGCATGGGCCTCAGGGAAGACGCCGATTACGGCATGGTCTATTCCGATGCATCTGCAGGCGATGCGGTTCGCTGGGCGCGCGAGTTCTTTGAGGAAGCCCGAGGGATGGTTGAAAAGCAGGGTAGGCGGACTGCCCCGTGACGCCCGTTGGCGATTCTCGAGGACGCGGGGCTCGTCAGGAAGATAAAGAAGGGCAGGGGCAACGTCGTGCGACTCGTCCAATCGTAACATTTTAGTATACGAGTGTAACAATAAAGTTACATGCTCGGGGTTCTGTTCGGGAGGAACGAGGCGCGCGTGCTCGAAACGCTCGCTTTCTCGCGGGAGCCGCTGCATCTCCGCGAATTGGCGCGGCGGGCGGGCGTGGCACCCATCCAGGCGTCACGCATCCTCGGCAGACTCTCCGCAGCCGGCTTGGTGGAGCGCGAAGCCAAGGGCAACATGGTGTTCTTTTTCTTCGGAAGGGGGCGCGGGGAAAGACGGCTCAGGGGGTTCGTCGAGGCGGCGCGCGGAATCGTCCCGGCTCTGCGGGAGCGGCTTGCCGGCGTCAGGGGAATCGGAACGGCGTTTCTTTACGGCTCCTTCGCGTCCGGGACCGAGGGCGCGAAAAGCGACGTGGATTTGCTGGTCGTGGGCGACGCGGACATACTCGCGCTGTCGGGGATTTGCTCCGAACTGGGCGCGCGCTACGGCCGCGAAATCAATTACTCGGTTTATTCCCGGGACGAGTTCGAACGCAAGAGGAAAGCGCCGTTCCTGTCCGGGGTTTTAAAGGAAGAGCGGATAATGCTGGTTGGAAACGACGGGAAAATCGCTGGCTGAACTGGTGAAGCGCGGGGATATCAAGCCGTTCAAGGCGGGAACGGAAGAAATCGGGGCGCTGCTGGAAGTGAAAACCGCGAAAAGGTTTCTCGGATTCGTCAGGGCGAGGATTGGCGGAAAATAAGGAAGGGGCGCGGGAACGGCGTGCGGCTGGCTTGACGCTTCAGGCTGCTTGCCGGCGCGTTGTTTTTTTGCAGAGTTTTTTCTTCACAAGGAAGGCGAGTTCGTTCTTCAACGACTCCCAGTCGGGCCTGCGCGCTATTGGAATGAATACATCGCACTGCCGCAGGTCTTTGGCATCGGTTTCTTCTATTCTCCGCCCAACGTCCTCAAAGAACGAATCGTTGACCGTCACGAAGTCAAACAACGCGCCCTTGTATTTGTACGCCTCGCCGAGCGCCTTCGGAACGTCCAAGTCTTGCGTCTTAAGCAGTCCGTGCAGGTCGTAATAATCCTTGCCCTCGGCGCGGGACATCAGCGCAAGGCACTTCATCGCCGCGAGGGTTTCCGGCCCGTATGACGGAATCCTCAACGCGGGCAGCCGGAAGCCGTAGCTGTTGAGGAACGACTGCGTCCTGCCGAACACCACCTTGCTCAGCGGCGCCTTGTAAGCCAAGCCGCAGTCAAGGTTAATCGCCAAGGGAACGCCGTCCTCCTCAAACCCGAGAACCCACCTGTAAAACTCCTTGAATATCCGCGCCGGTCCCTTGACATCGAAACTCAAATCCTCGAGCAACGAGGAAACCTTTTTCTTTGAACAGGAGAACGCGTGCATGTCCAAGTCCTCGGAAAAACGCGCCGCGCCCTTCAGGTAAATCTTGTTGATTGCCGTGCCTCCGAACAAAGCGCAGTTAACGCCCTCGTCAAGGCAGGCGTTGCTGAAATCATTCAACAGTTCGTTCAGCCTGAGTTCCCGCGACAGCACGCCTCGCGTCAAACCCGTCTCCAGAAGCACCCTGTCATCAAACACGCGCCACCACCCTCCACCTCGCATCATAAACGCCACGCCTCTGGCGCGGATTCCAGAACGCGACTGTTTTTCCGACGTCCCGTTCCAACTCCCGCAGGAAGAATTCCGGCGGCTTTGCATACCGCTCGGCAGCGAAGCCGAGCCTCTGCTTCAGTGCGTCCGAACCGAACTCCTGCGCATAATTCAGCAACCCCCGCCACTCCTCACGCGAAAACTCGTTCTCTCTCAGCACTCCTGCGAGGACTCCCAAACCTCCGCACAAAGCGGGCTTGAGAAGGCAATCAAAAACCGTCTTCGCCCTACTCGAAACCCGCAACCTCCTTAATTCGACTGCTCCGACGCACGCCCTATCCAAGGGCACCACGCGATACTCCGTTCCGCGCACTATTCTGCGCAGGCGGCGGCTTCGCGAAGCAACAAAAACAGCCGACAACCGCTCGTCAATCATGTTGTGCAGAGAAAGTGCCGAGGCGAAGCCCAGGTATGAGCCTGCTCCGCCAAAACCCAACCCCGCCTCCAGCTCCGCGTCCGCGCTCGGAATTTTGAACAGTCCGCGCTTCAGCCTCAAAAGCCTTCCTTTTGCCGCGAGGCGCGACAGCACCTCCGACAGGTAACGCTTGTCGCCATCCAAAACCTCGTGCGCTTCGCCAAGCGAAAAAACCCGCTCAGGCAACGCCCCCAGAACCCGCTGCTCCGCCTTCGTCAGCCATTTCTCAGCCACGAATAAAACTCGGAATCCGCCTATTTAAATGTTTTTATTTTTTAGGGGATATACCTTACTTTTGAAGGATTACGCAAAAATCGTAAAACGGGGGCTGCGGGCGGCGACGGGACGTTTTCGCCGCGAGCACGAACGCAGGCGGTTCGGCGGCTCCGCCGCGATAAGGAAGTGGCGCGGGAACGGAGTGCGGCTGGCGTCGCCCGAGCCCGCCCCGCGGAGAAAAATTGCAGAATTAGCAATTTTAGCAGGGGAAAAGTTTAAAAACATGGAGGGAATAGCATAATCTATGTACGTAGAACGCGATGCCGGGAAGGAAATCGTCCGTTCAGCCAAACTCGCCAAAACAGTTGTTCTGGTGGGTCCGAGGCAAAGCGGCAAGACGACCCTTCTCAGGAAACTCGCGCCTTCGGGTATTTTCGTTTCCCTCGACGACCCGGACGCGCTGGAACTGTTCAATTCCGACGCCAAGGCGTTTGCGGAGCGCTTCCTGTCTGGCAGGAAACTCGCGGTTCTTGACGAAGCGCAGTACGGCTCCGATGCGGGAAGGAAAATCAAGTTCTTCAACGATTTTTTTGACGCTCGCCTGTGGGTAACCGGTTCATCCGAGGCGCTGCTCTCCGAAAAGGTATTGTCGTTCTTGGTCGGGAGGGCTAGAATCGTGCGGCTGTATCCGTTCTCCCTAGCGGAGCTGCTGCGCGCCCGCAAGGCCTCTCCGCCGGGCGGAATGGAGGCCGTGCGCCTCCTTTGGGAACACGCAGTTTATGGTGGATACCCGCGGGTTGTCCTCGAACGCTCCTTCGAGGACAAACAACGCCTGTTGGAGGACATCCTCGCAACGCTGCTATTGAAGGAGGTCGGCTTCGTGCTCGGAAGGCATCGCGAGTTGGAGGTCAGGATTGCCGCAAGGACGCTGGCGCTTGGTACGGGCAACCTGCTCAATTGGAACGATTTTTGTAGCACCGCCAAATTGAATTACCGCGATGCAGTGGAAACTGTCAACGCCATGGAAAAATCCTGCCTCCTGAAGCTCGTGCCGCCGTTCCACACGAACAAACGGACGGAACTGTCAAAAACTCCGAAGGTGTTCTTCATCGACACGGGGCTGAGGAACGCGCTGGTTAGGGACTACCGCGTCGAACGCCCTGATGCCGGCGCGCTGCTGGAAAACCTCGTTTTCGCGGAATTGCTCAAGGCGGGTTTCGAACCCCGCTACTGGCGGAGCAAATCGAAGGCGGAAGTGGATTTCGTCGTTGGAAACGAAAAGCCGATTCCCATAGAGGTCAAAGTCAACCAACCCGACGGCGTTCCCAGGGGACTGCAAAGTTTCATAGCCGAGTATTCGCCTCCAACCGCCTTCGTTATTTCCCCGTCGGGCAGGGGCGAAAAACGCATCGGCGGCACCCGCGTGGTTTTCACCACGCCCTTTGAACTCGCGGGCTTTTTGGCGAAGAAGGCGGGAAAGGGGCGCGGGAACGGCGTGCGGCTCAACTGAACTCCGAACTACTCTGGGGTTGAGGTTTGTGTCGATATGGGCGCGGGCTGGGGGGGGTGGCGCCCCAGTCACAATATATTCAGTCTTCTCGTCGCATTGCGTCGCTTCACGTTGTTTCCTCCGACACCTTGACTTTGACGCGGGCGTCGTACTCAAACCACCCCGGCCAGTAAACCTCCTGGTCTTGTTTGTCCAGATAAAGTCCTGCGAAAGACTGGTCACCGATGCCTTCGCTGACTAGCCATCCGCCGCCGCCGTAGGTCACCGTTCTCCCACCGGTCGTGACCTCGTACCAAAGATTCACCATATTGGTATTAGGAGTAAAAATATGGCCCACAAAGAGTGATGTCGGAGGAATAGCTACTCCG
>Ga0066637_10002273_pt1 | contig 12775 bp, 12 predicted proteins | sample CryGeyCG2014_020_FD_62737 | JGI IMG/M metagenome (GOLD analysis project Ga0066637, IMG submission 62737) | Groundwater microbial communities from aquifer - Crystal Geyser CG08_land_8/20/14_0.20 | ecosystem: Environmental > Aquatic > Deep subsurface > Groundwater | place: USA: Utah: Grand County...
TAACTTGTCCACAGGGGAAGGCTATCCCCAAATAATTATAGCTAATAACTATATATATGAAATTATCATCTATAAACGACGAATAAATGAAATTAATACATTTAACAGCAAAAAGATTTGCGCATTTATCGGCCGATAACGTCTATATCGAAAATTTGGCGAATAATTTTTTTAAGTTATTGGGCGGCGGTTATCTTTTGGTTGTCGGTAATAAATCAAGCGAACAATTTAAAAACCTAAAAACAATAAATTTGCATTTATGGACATGGGGCAAATCGGCCTGGTTTTATTTTTGGCTGCCGTATATTTATTATTTTTTTTGGCTGCCTTGCTTTATACTGGCGCGAAAAGTAAAAAATTCCGAAATTGTCTATTTTTCAAGCGATGCTAATTTGCTGATAATTTTAATTTTTTGGAAAAAGTTTTTTCGGCTGAAATTTAAAATTTGTTCCGATTGGCATATGCTGTATAATAATTTTAAAGACAAATTTATACCAAAAAATTCCGATTACCTTATAACGACATCGGAAAAATTAAAAAAGCTTATAATTAATCGCTCCGGCGTTAACGCGCGTAAAATCAATGTGGTTTATGGCGGTGTTGATGTTTCTAATTATCAATCTGTGCCTAAAAGCCGGCAAGAATTAGGCTTGCCGGAAGATAAAAAATTAGTCGGTTATATTGGTCTTTTTAAAACCATGGGCATGGAAAAGGGGATTAAGACTATGATCGCCGCCTTACCGCATCTGCCAACCGATATAGTAATGGTTTTTGTCGGCGCTAAGCCGGGCCAAAGCGAGGAATATCAAAAATATGCCGAGGAAATCGGCGTTCTAAACAGATGCATTTTTATTGATATGCAGCCGGCTAAAAAAATACCGTTTTACGAGAAAGTTATGGACGCTTTAGTTATACCGTATCCGGATCAGCCGCATTTCCGCGACTGGGGCTTTCCCATGAAAGTATATGAATATATGGCGGCGAGAAAACCGATTATTTATTCAAAACTGGATTTAGTCGAAGAAGTAATCGGGGATTGCGCTATCGGCTTTAAAGCCGGCGACGCGAAAGATTTGGCTGATAAAATAAATTATATTTTAAATCAGGAAAATAAAATCGAAATTGACAACAAAATTGAGATTGCCTATAAAAAAGTCCAAAATTTTGGCTGGGAAGAAAAAGCCAAAAATATTTTAAATATATTGAAAAATGATTAAGCTGTCGTTAGTGATACCAACTTATAATGAAGCGAAAAATTTACCCTTATTAATTAAGGAAATTTTTGAAATTATTGACAAATCTAAAATTAATTTGGAAGTTATAATAGTAGATGATAATTCGCCGGATAAAACGGGCCAGGTTGCGGAAGAATTGGCGAAAAGCTATCCGATCACGGTAATTAACAGGCCGGGCAAATTAGGGCTAGGCAGCGCCGTCAGGGAGGGTTTTAAACGGTCTAATAGGGATTATTTAGGGGTAATGGACGGCGATTTAAGCCATGATCCGAAGATTATGAATGAACTCATTTTATCTTTAGAAAATTTTGACCTAACGATTGGCAGTAGATTTAAGCAGGGCAGTTTAGTTGAAGAATGGGTTTTATGGAGAAGGTTTGTTTCTAATCTCGGAGTTAAATTGGGCCGATGGCTGACCGGAGTCGATGATTCTTTAAGCGGTTATTTTTTCTTAAGAAAAAAAGTCATTGAAAATATTACATTAACTACCGGCGGGTATAAAATATTACTGGAGATATTGATGAAAGGCAATTACAATAAAATTAAAGAGATTCCTTATACTTTTAGAATGAGAAAATACAGCACCTCAAAATTAAATTTAAAGGAGTTTTTATTGTTTTTTATGCAAGTTATAAAATTCGCTTTTATCAAGTATGGAAAATAAAAATTATTGGAATAAATATTGGCTGGAAAATAAAAATAAATCAACTTTTTTTAATAGAATAGTGGATTTTTTACGAAGATATTATTTCGCCAAAGCTTTCGCGAAATTTATCGCTAAACATTATGATGTCAAAGGCAAAAATATATGCGAAATCGGCGTCGGTTCGGGCTTGACTTTAGAGCATTTAAAAAAAATGGGCGCCGGCGAATGCGTTGGCGTTGATTATTCGGAAGAAGCGATTAAATACGCTAATTTGAATTCAGCCGGTTGTAAATTTTTACTGGGCGATGCTTTTAATTTATCAAATATAGCGGATAAAAAATTTGACCTGGTCTATTCACTCGGCTTTTTAGAGCATTATAATAAAGATGAACAGAAAAAATTAATTGCCGAGCAAATTAGAATAGCTAAAGAATGTATTTTTATTGAAGTGCCGTATGATATATTTTATTTTCGCTGGCTGTTCGCGCTTAATAAATTTTTCGGCAGAACCACGACTTTTAGCGACGAAGAGATGTTTACGCCTAAAACTTTTAAAAATTTAGGCTTAAAAGGTGAGAGCAAGCTTATGCCGTCTACGTTTTACTTAACCATTGGCCATTTCGAGTATTTATAAAATTATTTATGTTAGAGTTTATAAAACGTATAAAAAATTTATTTGTTAATAATTGGCAAGCTGTTTTAACGGCGGCTGTTTTCGCCTTTCTGGTTGCTCTGCCGACTATTCTGCCGATCATAAAAATATCCGATAGCTTTAAGGGGATATATCCGATTACGATAGACGACCAGGAGTTTTATTTGACGAAAGTCAGGGAAGTTTATGACGGCAATATTAATTCCGGCAATCCTTTTTTAAAAGAACATAAAAATAATGCTTATCTGACTCCGGCTCTAGGCGAATATATTTTCGCGAATTCAGCTAAACTTTTAAGGGTTAGCGTGCCGTTTATCTTTTTAATTAATGATTTTATCCTGATATTTTTAGGCGTTTTATTGGTTTATTATTTGATTTATTCGATAACCAATAAAAAAAACATTAGCCTATTGTTTACCACTTATTTTTATTTATTAATGTTAAGAGATTTTAGCCGGCCGGTCAATCCGCAATTCAGTATTTTATTTTTATTTTTAGGATTAATATTTATTTGGAAAGTTTATTCTATTAAAGATTTGAATAAAATTGCATTTTTCAGCATTTTATTGGGATTGACGCTAGGCTTATCCGTCTATACCCAGCCGTACTTCTGGACTACTTTATCGGTGATATATTTTTTTATTATTTTGTCATGGCTGAAGAAAAAAGAATTTTTTTATTTGCGATATAGTTTTTTGCCGTTCGTTTCGGTTTTTTCATTGGTTTGCCTGCCTTATTTGAAAAATATCATGCGTTTGGTAAAAAATCCGTTTTACCACGAAACTACGCTAAGGATGGGCATGCTATATAACAATCATTATCCGGCGGCTTTTTTAAGCGCCGGACTTTTAATTTTAACGATTGTATGGCTGGTTTTTAATTATAAAAAAAATAATAATGAAAAGATTTTTTATTTTTCAATCATAGCTTTAGCCGGTATGCTTTTTCTTAATTGGCAGAATATTATAACCGGCAATTATCTTTGGTTTTCCAGCCATTATTTTCCGCCCACGATTTTATCGGTTATTTTGGTTTTTGCCATAAATTACCAATCAATAAATTTATCGCCGATAAACGATAAAAAAACTTTACTGATAAAAGGCGTTTTATTCATTATTTTTTTAACGGTTAACGGCGCCTTAATTAATCGGCAGCTGCCGCGCAGTTTATCGATGTATAAATTTTCCGATGAAAAAATTTTAGAAAAGATGCAGGATTACAAGCTGGTTTTTGATTGGTTTAACGATAATACCGAGAATAATTCGGCGGTTTATTGCTTGGGCGATAATTATTGCAATCTGCTCACGGCCTATACTCATAATAATCTTTACTCAAACAGCTACGCCGGCTTGAATTTAATGTCGGATGAAGAAGTGGAGGATAGATGGGTCAGGCAGAATATTTTTACGGAAGAAAATATAGATAAAGAAATCATAACAAAAAACAATACCGGTATCTGGCATTTGAAATTTTTGGCAAAATATCAGAATGAAGAAGTAAGAAGAAAAATATTTAAGTTATTTACCGGCGGAGAAGAAGCTAAAGCCGCCCTTGTGCCCGATGATTATATAGAGAGGATGATAAGCAAGTTTGAAGAAGCCAGAAAATCAGACTTAAATAAAGAATTGAAAAAATTTGAGATTGATTATGTTTTATTGGATTTAAACGATGCTAATTACGCCGATTTGCCGGATAAATTTGAAAATTTTTCATTTTTTAAGCCGATAAAGCGATTTGATGATGTTTTGATTTATCAGATTAATTAATTTTTAATAAGCATTTAACAAATAATTTAATTATTGTTTGCCAATTTTTATTTAGGTTATTTTTATAAATAGATGAGTTATAAAAGTTTTTCCAGACTGTTAGTCCGTGCTTGGCGTTAGCGCTAGCAATTAGTAGGAGCCGATCATAAATAATTTTTTTCAGGGAATCATTATCGGTATAATTGAATTTTGCGTTTGCTTCATTTATTTTATCAAACCAATCAGCGGCCTGATCGAAAAAATCGCAGAAATTCAGATTGTCGGGCGGTAAAATTGAATTATGGATAATAAATTCATGCTCGGCCGGCTCTAAGCTGATTTTTTTTAATTGCTTTAGTTTTATTATTTTTGCGTTATTTTTTTGCGTTTCATTATTTGTTTTGCTGATATTTTTTTCGTGTCCGCGATAATATAAAAGCATTTTCGGCAGATTGGCGAAATCGGTCAATTCTATCGCCCTAGCCCATAATTCATAATCTTCGGCGTGCTTAAATTTTTCATCATAAAGCAAATTATTATTTTGCAATATGCTTTTTCTGATTATGACAGACGGGTGGGCGAGGGAAGAATTAAAAAACAGTCCGGCCTTGATTTGATTATGTTGTGTATAATATTCGCCGACAAAATTTTTATCGCCGATATTTTTTACAAAAGTTCCGCATACTCCGATCGTTTGATTCGCGTCCATAAAATCAATTTGTTTTTCTAGCCTTTCCGGCAAGCTGATATCGTCCGCGTCCATGCGGGCTATATATTCGCCTTGAGCTAAGCCGATTCCTTTGTTTAGACTATAAATTAAGCCGCGGTTATTTTCATTTGTTTCAATTTTTATCCTTGGATCGTTGAATGATTTTATAATATCCGCCGTTTTGTCGGTTGAACCGTCATCAATAATCAAAAATTCAAAATTTTTAAAAGTTTGATTTAAGATGCTCTTGATCGCTTCGGATAAATATTTTTCGCCGTTATAAACCGGCATTAAGACGGTTGCTTTCGGGGACATATTTTTTTAAGAAAAAAGTTTATGATTTTAGAAGGATTTTTAAGGCCGAGATTTATTAAATATAATTTGTTTTTAATTTTCTTCTTAAATTTTAACCAAGTCAGCCGGTTATTTATGATTTTTTCTTCCCAATGGATCTCGTTGATTAAATTATTCCAAATCGGTTCACCGATGGTTTTAAACAAATTACCGCGGTTGTAATGATGAAAAAAATTTTTCCAATCGCAATCAGCTATGCTTATTAGGCCTCTGTCTTCGGCAATTTTCCAGACTTCCGTGCCCGGGTAAGGCGTTAAGATGCTCCAGATAACGTAATCGGACGCTAATTCTTTCATCGCCTTAATGCTTAGCCTTAAATCTTCTTCGGTTTCGTCCGGAAAGCCGGCCATAAAATAAACCGTTGTTTCAATGCCGGCGCTACGCGCTAATTTTATCGCTTCTTTGACTTTCGCCGTGTCTATATTTTTTTTAATTAATTTTTGAATTCGCGGACTGCCGCTTTCTAACCCGAGATAAATATGATTGCAGCCGGCTTTACGCATAAGTTTAAGCAAGGAAAAATCAATGGTATCGCCGCGAGTATCGCAATGCCAGGCAATTTTAAAATTCAAAGACAAAACGCGTTTACAAAATTCTTGAACGTATTTTGGCCTAAGAGTAAAAGTATCATCATGAAAGGCAAAAGAGTTAATACCATATCTTTCATGCCGATAAATAATTTCTTTAACTACGTTTTCCGGCGAGCGAAAACGGACGTTCCTGGTCCAAAGCAGTTTAGAAGCGCAATAAGTACATTCAAACGGACAGCCGCGTGAAGTTATTATGCCCTTGCAAGCGTAAACGTGTTTTTCGTATTCTTTCATTAAATGGAAAGCCGGGAAGGGGAGATCGTCTAAGTTAGCGATAAAGGGCCTGTTTTCATTATTAATAGTTAGCCCGTTTTTCAGGTATGAGATGCCTTGTATTTTGCTTATATCGCTTGTTTTTTCCCTTATATGGTTAATTAGCTCAAGAATGGTTACTTCCCCTTCGCTGCGAATAACATAATCAAATCCATTGCGTAGCGGCTCGTCGGGTACAAGCGTCGGATGGATGCCGCCGGCGATTAAAGGAATTTCCGGCAAAATTTTGCGGATATGGCCAGCAAGGTAATAGGCGGACGTTGATCCGGCGGTCATAAAGGAGATAGCGATTACGTCAGGCTTAAAGCCTATTATATCTTTAAGTATTTTTTCGTAAACAAAATGATCTTTAGTGAAGTTTTTTTGGTATTCATTTTCGTTGATGGTGATTTCTTCGTTTTGGCCGCTAATTTTTTCAAAGTAAAATTCGCCGTTTAAGATTAAAACATCATGCCCGTCTTTTTCTAAAACCGCGCCTAAATATGCCAAACCTAAATAAAGCCGGTTGCTTGTTATGTTTTGGAATCCGTAGAAAGGCGGTTGTATCAATAATATTTTCATGAAATTTTTAGCCAGCTTTCCGGCATAATGCCTTGATCGTTATCGCAAAAATTAAACCAAGCTTTCGGCCCGATAATAATTTTATTTGGATTACTGTTAAGCCAGGCGCCCCACCAACTGAATGAACTGTTAGCAATTATATTATGACGGCATGAACTCATTAGAAATAATTCTTCATAATCGTTTAGCTCATTACGGCTAACAATAATATTCGGCGAGGGGATCGCGGTATTATTTTTTATCCATTCAATGTCGTCTGAAAAAATAAAAAAAATAGGACTGCTAACTTCGATTGATATTTTTTTAATGGCGTTAGCATAATAATCCCAAGGTAATAATTTATATATTTTTGAAAATTTAGACGAGGTTATATAGTCGCCTCGTCTGATATGAATGGAAACGGAATTGCAGTTTAATGTTTTTTTTTGTAAATCTTGAGCGATCGGTGAAAGAGCGTTTTTTAAAGTAAATTTTTGTTTGATGATATCAGAAATATCTAAAAAATATTTTTCATTCTGCCAGTAGCCGTCAAGGTAGACGTTAGCGCCTAATTTTAAAATATTTTTATCAAAACCGTAGCCACTATATTTAATTGTAGTTCGTTTATAATAAGGCTTAATTTTTTCTAATATTTTTTGCCAGTTATTTTTTTTAAATTGATTTATTTCTTCCTTAGAGGCTATTTTCCCCTCAATATTAAAATTACCTAAACGGTATTTTCGGTAGTATCCGTCAGTATATTCAGATATATCAAATTTTAGTTCAATTTGGTGTTTTTCGGCCAATCTTTTTCCGACGGCGTATTGAAATAGTTGATTGCCTAGGCCGCCGTTGATTTTAATGATTATCATAAGTTTTAATTTTTTGCCCAATTTTCCCAAACAAATTCATATTGATATGTTAAATGGTGAGTTTTTTTTAAGTTTTCTTGTATGTTTAACATTCTTCCTTTTGCGTTTGGAATAAAATTATGAAATTGAACTTGAATATTTTTTATTTTTAAAATATCACCAGTCCTAATTAGCTCTTCCACGAGATCATATTCACCGCCTTCAATATTGATTTTTATAAGGTCTATTTGCGTAATTTTATTTTCCATAATAAAATCAGTAATATTTTTTAATTTAACTGATGTTAATTTTTTTGATTTTTTATAAAAAGATGAAGAATTTTCTTCTAGAGAAATTTTTGCCGCTTCGTTTTTATTTGATAGGCCGTAATTATAAATAAATATTTTATTTTTTGCATTGATTTTTTCTTTTATTATTTCATAAAATGATTTTATTGGTTCAAATATATAAATATTACATTGGTATTTTAAAAAAATTTCTTTTGCCCACTGCCCATGATATCCTCCTATATCAAAAACAATAGAATTTTTGTTTAAGTCGTAATCATATCGTAATTCATTCTCAAGATTGTCTTTTTTCCATTTAATCATGGCCTGGCTCTGAGTTATGAATTTATTTTTTAAAACATTATAAATTGTTTTTATTATATTTAAATTTTTCATTTTACTATTTTTTGTTTTTTTTATTAAATTTAATTTTCAAATAATAATTATATAATTTTGGAAAATAAATTTTAATATTATTTTTAAATATTTCAATTTGTTTTTTGTCAAAATTTCTTTGTTTTTTAGCTAAAGTTAAAGGATGTTTATTAAGTTTTTCAAGCCAATCATATCTACCTTTACTCATTATATAATCTTCACTTCTTTTGGATAATAGTTGCAAATGAGGGATTAATATTTGCAAAGCAGTTAAGGAGATATTATTTTTTTTAAGTTCTCTGATTGTATATGATTCATGTCCTCGCCTATGAAAATAATATGTGTCTGGCAGAGTATACATTTTAGCTCCAGAAATAAGTTGGTTTATTCCGAATCCCCATGTATCAAGCCAGTTTCCTTCCGGGTAACCGCCGGCCTTTTCCCAACTTTTTTTTGTGAACATATAATTTCCGCTAGAGGGCGGGGTGTTGTTATTACAAAGGCAATATTCTATCGTTACTTGTTCGCAATCGTATCTAATTTTTTTATGGATGATATTAATATTATCCATAAAAAAATATATTTTTTGGAAAACTGCGCAATCGGCGTTCTTGCTTATTAAAAAATTTTTTAAAGGCCTAATGGAATTTGGAGCGAGAATATTGTCTGAATCAAGGCAAAATAATATCTCATGTTTAGCGTTTTCTATAGCCGTATTTCTGGCGGCAGCGCCGCCTTTATTCCGTTTATGGTTAATAATTTTGATAAATGGATGTTTGCCGGCTAAATTATTTAAAACCGCCTCCGTATTATCAGTAGAACCGTCATTGGTAATTATAATTTCATCTCCGTTATTGAAATTAGTATCAATAATAGAATTTACAGATTCAATAATAGTATCCGCGCAATTGAAGGCGGGAATAAAAAAGCTGATATTAAGCTTTTGCTTTTGAACCCACCAAACATTATCTCCTTCATAATTAACTTTCCAATTAAATCTATTAAAAAATTCATCAATAGCTTTTTGTACTCCAGGAAAATCAGGATGCATATAATCATGCCCGCCGATTATGCCGCCATCTCTTGTTTTAGAAAACCAGAGGCACAGATCTTTGCACACGCCATCATAAGAGTGGTCAGCGTCTATGTAGATAAAATCTATTTGTCCTGGGATGAAAGACCAGGCATCTTTGGAGTATTCTCTAATATGTTGATATCGTTCATTAAATTGAGATAACCTATTAATTGTATATTTGTAGAGTTCGTTAAATACATCTTGCGGATAATTCATTTTATCTTTATAGCCGATAGTGTGTTTATATGGATCAACGCCGTATAATTTTTTTATGTTGGTGTTTTTTAAAATTGATTCCGAGTGCCCCCCGTAAGCAACTCCTATTTCTGCGCCAATTTTTAATTTAAATCTGTTTATTATTTTACTGAAATGTCCATACCCGAGCCCCCACGTTGTCAGGGATTGGCTTGATTGTTGTATTATTTTATCTATTATTTTTTCCATAATTTTAAAATTACTTAAATATATCATTTGCGCATCCATAATAAAGTGATTGTAAAATATTTTTATCACCCCTAGGATCATTAATTTTAAGCGTAGAAATAGTATTTAGTGAATAGTTGTTTTGTACTGCAAAATTAATCGCAAGTTCTTCCGATATTCTGATTGTGTATTTTTGTTGCGAATCATTAAGAAAGTTCAGCTCGCCGTAGATTATTTTATTGGCATAATTGCGAATGTCGTTTGCGAGTATCTTTGTCATCAATCTTGAGGGAATACTTACAAAGCCTGTAACATAATGGTTGAACTCAAGCCATTCATTTTTGTTAAACAGGCGGTTTATTAATGCGGATTCAGTTTCATCATCTTTCATTTTACGGGCACAAACCTGGAAAATAATTTTATCAAAATTAATTTCTATATCAGAGTGCCATATTTCATCCGCGTCTATAAGAATTTGATCGTTTTTGCTTGCCGTAATTAAAGTTTCAATTTTAAATAATTGCCAGGGCTTGTTTTCACTTTTATAGATGTTTAATATTATTGTTTTGTCTTTATAATCCAGCCATTTTATTTTTTTTAATAAATAAAAATAGCAAATATCGTCGCAATGAATTGTAAAAGTATGAGTTGGGTTAAAATAATGCAGGGAATTGATATTTTTTATGGCTAAATCAACATAAGCGATATTTTTTACGCAAAGAATAACGAAAGAATAAGAATTATTGAAGTTTTCTTTCGCATAAATCCTTTTTATTTTTCTGCTTTTTCTGATAATAAAATTAATGAAATTTTTATATGTTTTTAAAATATAAAAATATAAAAATCTAATATTTTTTTTTACTGAAGCCGGTTGCCGGTCATAAATTTTTCTCACGATATTAAACATTTTTTATGATTGATTTTATAAGAAAATCCGGTAAAAATAGTATAGACAATTTAATTAGTCTTTTATATGAAACTAGGGGATATTTCCAGTATTTAGAATGTATTGTTTGCTTTAATATTTTTAAATAGTATTTTTTTGCGTTCGCATAATCATTGATTTTAAAATATTCTCTAATATATAGATCGTACCAATATGTTTTTTGGATATTAAGCTGTTTGCTATATTTATATTTAAAATATTTATCTACGGCTTCAATCATTCCCAGAGTGTATTTAGATGGAAGCCCGAAATCAGAGGTTCCTTTTGATTTAACTTCTTTTATTTGGCTAAAGAGCGCTCCCTGATTATGCCGCCTATAGGTTGACATAATTTCCGGGGAATATTTGATTTTTCCGTTTTGGGCCGCGATTATTTGAACTGACCAATCGCAGGCGCGCATTTTATTGAACCAGTCCGGAAAATTTTCTATTGTTTTTTTTCTGATTACTAATGAGCAGGTAGGCCCAGAACTGCCGTAAGTCAGCAAATGATCCAAATCCATTATTGCCGGGTGATTTAGCCCGCAGTATAGTTTAACGGTTTTTCCGTCCATAATAATATTGGCATTATGCGAAGAGATGGCGAAGCCGGGATGATTTTCCAGAAAATGCACTTGCTTTTGCAATTTATTAGGATCTGTCCAATAGTCGTCGCCTTCGCATATTGCGATATAATCTCCGTCGCAAGAAGTCAAGGCGTGAACCCAGTTTCCGACTAAACCCAGATTTTTTTCATTTAAAAAGATTTTGATTTTATTCGGGTATCGTTTAGCATAATCCAAAACTATTTCTCTCGTCTTATCCGTAGAAAAATCTTCAAAAACATTAATTTCATATTCATAATCTAATTTTTGATTGAGCGCGCCGTCAAGGCATTCTTTTATGTATTTTTCGTGGTTATACGTGATTATGCAGGCGCTAACTTTTATATTTGCCATATTATATATGATAATGTTTTTTATACCATCCTATAAATTTTTCAATTCCTTTTTCTATGCTATAAGACGGATTATAACCTAATAGCCTTTTTGCCTTGCTGATATCGGCGCAGGTTTCCGGCAGATCTCCGCTGACCATCGGGACATAATTTTTTTCCGCTTTTTTATTTAAATTTTTTTCAATAAGAGTTATTATTTTTTCTATTTCCGTGCTTTCTCCTGATCCTAGATTTATTAATTCATAGCTTAAATCGCTTTCTAAAGAGGCAACTATACCGCTTATAATATTATCGATATAGGTAAAATCTTTTTTTATTTTTCCAAAATTGTAAATGGTTATTGGTTTATCGTTAATTATTTGTTCGGTGAATCTATTTATTGCCGCATCCAACCTGCCCCAGGGACCGTAGGTTGAAAAAAATCTTAAGCCAATCATTTGAATTTTGTGCAAATGATAATAGGTGTAGGCGAGGACTTCGTCTGATTTTTTACTGACTGCGTATATTGAAAGAGGATGATCGGTGTTATCCGGTTCGCTAAAAGGCAATTTTGTGTTATCGCCGTAAACCATTGATGATGAGGCGAATACAACTTTCGGTACCTCAAAGTTTTTAGCAAATTCAAAAATACTGATAGTTCCTAAAATATTTGTCCGGTTATATAATTCTGTATTAAATTCAAGATTAGTCTTAGCGGCAAGATGGCAAATAGCGTCGAATTTGTTATTTTTAAAAATTTTTGTTAATTCTTCCGTGTCGGATAATTCAGTATTGTAAAAATTGATATCTTTAAGATTTAAAAATTTTTCAAGCCTTGCTTTTTTAATTTCTGAGCTATTTTCGTTTAACCTGTCAATGATTGCAACATCATACCCTAAGCCTACTAATTTTTTTGCCAGATGCGAACCGATAAACCCGGCGCCTCCGGTTATTAAAATTTTCTTCATAATGCTATAAATTAAATATAAGTGTTAGAATTAGACAAAGGTCGCCGGCCGGCGCCAGCCGGACGGAAACGAATTAATAATTAATTTTAAATGTATGTCTAACGCTAACAGCTACATTGGAGTCGATCTCCACAAAAAGACTTGCTTCATTACCATTATGAATGAATCCGGCAAAATCAAAAAGCAAACGG
>Ga0066637_10002276_pt1 | contig 12770 bp, 7 predicted proteins | sample CryGeyCG2014_020_FD_62737 | JGI IMG/M metagenome (GOLD analysis project Ga0066637, IMG submission 62737) | Groundwater microbial communities from aquifer - Crystal Geyser CG08_land_8/20/14_0.20 | ecosystem: Environmental > Aquatic > Deep subsurface > Groundwater | place: USA: Utah: Grand County...
CTAATTAACCTAATTTCTAATCAAATCCCAAATCCCAATTTCTAAAATTAAGTACTGGGTATTGATTAGGTCAATTAGAAATTAGAGCAATTAGAAATTTTAAATAGATCCTTCGCTGACGCTCAGGATGACACAATATTCGTTTTATATTCGCTTCAATTCACGTCAATTCATGGGCTCTAAATTTCCTCCAATTTCCCTTTCTCCACCAACTCTTTATGCAATTTATCCACCAGCGTGTCGTGAAATTCATCCATTAAATAAGCGCTGTCCAGTTCTCGCGCCACATCCGCGGCGTAAGTGATGCCTTTCTGGAACGCCAAATCCACCAAATTTTTCAATTGCTGGTTTTTCTCCAGGCTCTTCAGGTCCTGGGTCTCGGGTTTATTCGTTGGCGCGGACGCAGACGTAACGGGTGGCGTGGTTGGCGCCAAGTTCGCCGGTGGCGAAGAACTTGGCGCGGGTTTTTCCGCGCCGATTACCCGTTCCAACGGTTGCTGTTTTTCCATCCCCAACAACGCCCGCTTTTGCGCCAGCTGTTTTTCCAAATCCGCGATTTCCGACTCCACGGGATTTAAAGACGCGGCCGGCGAGGCACTGGGTGTTTCCGCTGTTTTATTTTCATCTACTGGTTCTCGGTATAGGTCTGCCATGACAATACCTATATAGTCATCCCGAGGAGCGTAACGACGAGGGATCTCCCGCGTATGCGGGTCGCCCATTCGGGCGAGATTCCTCGCTTCGCTCGGAATGACAACTTTATTAAAATTACTTATCGCTATGCCAACAATGCGTCTACCGTCGCCTGCATGTCTTTTTTAAAATTCGCCACCTCTTCTTTTATCAGCGCCTCGTGGTTGGGAATATTGGCCGCCAAAAACTCGCTTATCTTGGCCGAGTCGCCCGAGCCGCCGACCTCTTCCAGCTTGGCCCGCTGTTCCTCTGACAGCGCGGTCACCAGCCGCAAAATTATTCTTTTCAGCACCGCTTCGGTCATCGCGCTTAAAACTTCGGCCTGCCGCTCGGGCGGCAATTCCGCGATGCCCAGTTCCTTAAAAATATCCTGCTCGATTTGTGTTGGCATTTTTTTATTTTTATTATTTTTTATTTATTAGATCCTTATATTTTTCTAAAGTATCAATCGCCGCTTTCAGCTCCGAAATGCTCTTTTTGAGCCTACCTGATTCCGCGGGAGAAGACGGCTCTTTTGAGCTCAATCCTTCAAGCCTGCTCTTCATTTTTGTGATCAATTCTTCTTGCCCAGACGAATCTAACGATTGGATCTGCTCCAAGCTTTTACCGGTTAGTTTTAGCAGAGGACTATTTTTTATGTTCGTTTCCATCGCCTTTCGAACCTCTTCAGGAATAACTCCCCCTATGACCGGCTTGCCTAATTTTGCTGTATTTTTTGCTTCTTCGGCAGTTACCTTAACCGGCTCTTCTACGAGAGATTGGCCTTTTAAACCAGGGGGTGTCCCCTTAGTAGCGGGAAGCTCCGGAGGAATTGCGGCTTTAGGAGGCGCTACTACCTCAACGGCCCCAGTTGCGTTATGACGAAGGGCAAGATCTTGCAGCATGAGTTTTATTGCAACAGAACTTTTGCCTGATTTAAAAGATTCGAAGCTCTTTGGCAAGTTTTCTTGCACTTTAGGAGACAACTCCGAAAGGCCTTGCTCCTTTAAATACCACTTCTCAAATTCCTGGTATGACATGCCGCTGTTTTTTAAAGCGGTCAATCTGTCGGCAATATGATATTTATTATTCAAAAGTATTCCGCCGATATTTCCCTTATTAACGCCGGTCATCACTTCCGTAGGAATTGGCTCGGTCTTTCCTATAAATCCCTTAACAGATTCTCTATAAGAACCTGGGCTGGTGTTTTCACGAGTAATTTCAACTCTTGTTCCCGGAGGAACACTGTCGGACGTTTTGCTGTCGATTACTACTGTCTGTCTCTCGGGGACGGCCGTTGCTACTTCCTGCGACGCTACGGTTTCATGAACAATATCCGCTGGTACTTTGGCCGATAGAGGCTCTACAGCCGCTGGTATCCTAGCCAGCTGCTCTACGGAAGTTGTACCCGTTACACTGGCTTCAATCGGAGGCTGCGCCGAACCGCTAAGTTGCGGACTGACTTCAGGCGCAGGAACGGTTACTGCCTCAACAGCCCCAGTTTGCCCCTCTGCTCCTTTGCCCAAATCCCCGCCATAAATTTTAAAGAATTCTTCCACCGTCATATTATTCAAACCAACCGCGCTTTTTAAAACCGGGTTCTCCCGCAAGAATTTCGCCATTTCCGCATATTTCCTAAAATCATCGTACGTCAACCCCAGCCAGCCGGAACCCGGCAAGTCAAGATTGGGATAGGTCCCAAAAGAACCGCTCACTGCCAGCTTGTCCTGATAAATCTCCGGCGGCACTTCTTCCAAAATCTTGCCCAGCGTCACATTGGCCGCCGCTTTAAAAGTTTTGTCGTTCAAAATCTCCGGCACAACGAATTTTTCCACTGTTTCCTTAATATTTATATGCTCCAATTCCTCTTTTGTTGGCATAATATCCACAGACGCTCTTACCCTTGCACCCGATGACAGCGTTTCTGCTGGCGCCGATGGGACTGACGGAGCTGATGGAGCTTCTACGGACGGCGCCGACGATTCTGGTGTGTTCAAAATAGAAGGTTCTATGTGAGTTTCTGTCTCACTGCCCAGCCCTTCAAAAGCCGGCGCTCCCGCCTTCAAAAATGTCGTATTATCGGTCAATTGCACCTCTCCGGTCGGCGCGATCTCCACAAATCCCTTACCGATCTTGCCCATCGCCTTGGCATAGCCTTCCGCGTCCGCGGTAAAACCCTGCTCGGTCAATTTATCCGCCATGCCCGGCTTGACCAATTCGCCTTCCACGCTCGCCAACCATAATTGATGGGCCTTGGTGCCCGCCCATTTGCTAAGCGGCGTTTTTTCGTCCCAGCCAAAGGATTTAGCCATTTCCGGGTTAGCCCGGAAATTATCAATAATCGCGCCTTCCGGCCCGCGGTCACCGATCGGCAAATTTATTATCTCCTGCGCTTTCACGGCAACTCCTCCGGCCTCAACCGCCGCTCCCTCAACGCCCGTTGCGCCCGGCCCTTTTGGCCCGCCGCCAGCCTTAAGCAATTCTGCTTCGCCTTGCATTCGTAAAATTTCTTTATCCACGTCAAAACCGCCGGAAAGCGGATGCCGTACCCAATCGATTGCCCTTCCAGCCACATCACGTATTCGCCCGGTCATTTCGTGGCCAAATTCTGTTTCCAGGCCATTTCTGAATACCTGCGCCAAGGCCCCGCCGCCAACTAAGGCGCCCATCGTTCCGGCCAAAATAAACCGCCCGACTTTTTCATCCTCCCGGGTGCTTAATCGTTCAAAGATCTTGTCATTTAATTCGCCCTCCTGGTCTCTCAAGGCTTTCAGGAATCTTCCCTCAAATTCTTTAGACATCCTTTTTTCCGCCAGTTTTTCTCTAGACGACTCCATTTTTTTACTTAGTAAACCCGTGGTCATCCCGCTGCCAAGAATCCGCAGCCCCACTTGCCCGGCAAAGATAAACGGAATGATAGACGTCAAACCCATAAAAGCGCCGGCCACGCCGCCAACTCCTAAAGCGGCTGAAACCGCTATCTTATGGCTCGGCTTTAGCGCCTTATACCATTCCGTAAATTCTTCCGCTTTTTCATTTATATATTGTCTGGACTTACCCATTTGCTCAAATTGCTTTTGGCTTTTCAAGCTGTCCATCTTGGCTGCTTCGCGCAAAGTCGTGGCCAATAAAATTTCTCTAGCGATGTTTTCCATTTCACTTTTTATCTCTTCTTCTGTTTTCCCTGCGGCTTTAAGCTCGTCTGATTTTTTATCAAGTTTTCCGACTTCTTCATCGCGATACATCTTTATCGCGGCCTCCCATTTTTCCTGGGCTTTCAAAAACCTGTCTTTCGCTTCCTGCGCTTCCGCTTGCGCCCCGCCGATTTTTTCTTCTTTAGATCTTTTATATTCTTCTTCTTTATGACCAGCAAAATATCGATGATAGATATCGTTTAATTTTAGCCTAACACCGCTTAATTTTACCTCTTCTTTTTCCGCTTTAGCCATCGCCGCCTCCGCCTCAACATATTCTTCCCGCGCCTTCGCCAGCGCTGCCTCTATTTCTTTATCTCTTTCACTTTTCTTTTCCGGCTCTTCCACCACTTCGGTTAATTCAATAGCTGATTTTTCACTCGCACCCGGCCGTTCCACTAATTCGGTTAAGTCAATAGGTGTTTTTTCACTAACACCCGGCTGCTCCGGCGCAACGAATTTTTCCGCGGCTTCAGTTTTCTCCTCCCTTTCCGTAAAGGGAGGTTGGGAGGGATTTAGTCCCGCGCCCAAATCCGTTGCCGGTTTCTCCGCCAAATCCGCGGGTTTTGGCTCACCGGTCTTTTCTTCTGTCCCTTCTCCCTTTTCCGGCCCGAGACCCCTTAACAACGCGTCTATCGCTTCTTGTGTTAATCCTGGCTCTCTCATTGTTTCCGTTTCTTCCACAGGTAAAACAGCCAGCTGTTCCGGCTGCGCCGTTGCTTCTGGCACTTTGCCAGCGGATAACTCCTGCTCCATTTTTACGCCTAACTTAGCCTCCAGCTCTTCCGCTAATTTTAATGGGTCTATTTTTTCGGGCATATTGTGTGTCTTACAACAAATACATACTTATATTATGTCATCCCGCACTTGATGCGGGATCCAGGGCCTGGATTCCTGCTTTCGCAGGAATGACAAGCTAAATTTACCATCTACCAACTTATTTGCCTATTTCTTTAACCAAGGACTCAACCAAATCAGTGATTTTATCATCTCCGACTAAATTGAATTTCTTTAATTGCTTTCTTAAAAAAACTTTGGTTTGAATTTCTAACGTGGTGCGCCTGCCCTGCTCATCGTATCCCTCCCAAGAAGCGCCATTTTTCAATGCTTCATAAAATTCCCGGCCAGCTTCAATAAAGACTTCCATTTTCCCCCGCGACAATATTTTCCCGACTTCCTTCTCTGCCTCCTTCTCTTTTTTCCCTTTTTCCTCCTTCGCCAAAAACTCCGCCAGTTCCCCGGTCGGCTCAAACTTGCCATCGGTCATGGTAAGTAAAATATCTTTTAGAGTGAGCGTCAACGGAGCAGCATCGATCGGCGACTTAATCCACATCGTTTTCCTAATATTTTTACCCTGCGCGAAAGAATCGGTTATCGGCGAAACCGAAGAGATAAAAAAGCTGTTGTCCACCGGCGACCAACTAAGATAAGTTTGATAACCGGCATGTCTTATCGCGTCAAAGCCAAAGGCTATCTTTTTATCAACATCCACTGCTATCTTGCCATAACGCGGCGCTTCAATAATTAATCCCTTATCTTTAATTCTGGCCAGCTCCGCCAATGATTCTTTCACCATCTCTTTCTTTTTTTTGCTTACCTGAAACAAACCCATCTTCTTCAGCTCTTTTTCCTGGAGCACTTCATACGGCTTATGCCCCTCCTTGAAGAATTCTAAAAGGTGTTCAAATTTTATATGATCTCTCAAACCAAAAAGATTACGTCCATAGTTTTCAAAATATCTCTCCTCGTTCGGATAAGTCTTGTTATCTTCCTGCGTGACAAATTCCACCAGCTTATCCAAATATTCCTGCTTTTCCAATAAGCCAAGCGAGACTAACAGATCGTAGGTAAATTTTGTGGCCGAATTGTCTTTGCCCGATTCATCGCTGTGGTGGTCAATAAAAACCGTCTGGCCGCCGTCTTCCACGATAACACCGTGGCGTTCGCCAGTATCAATGTTAATTCTGCCGCCGGTATATTTTCCGGGCTCTTTGTGCTCTAGATTTTTAGTGTCAATGCCGGCCAAGGCCAACAAACCCAGACTGCTGTTGCCATCCAAGTCGGTAAATTTCATCACCTTCAACTCGCCGCTGTCTTTGTCTCTCAAAACCTTGCCGTGCACCGCGAATTCCTTCCAAAGCTCGCGCGTTTTTTTCTTGAAAACTTCATCGCCCGTCTTTTTATTCTCCGCCCAGAGTTCTTTATAGTCGGTTATTTTGGATAAGGTGATGTCCGCGCCCAAGCGCGCTAACTCACGTTCTTTATCATATTCTTCCATTTCTTTCCTTTCTTCCGTGTCTATTTCTTCCAGACTTATATCACGCGCGCTTATCGTCTCATCAACAATCTTTTCCGATTCTCCAGCCGATTTAATTTTCAGAGAGGCTTTCTTACCTGGCGCGCCTTCTACGCTTTCCCGTTCTTTATTGCTTGCTTCTTTACGCAACTCCGACTCCGCGGTATTTTTATCCCACTTGGCCATAAACTCTTCCGCCGCGGGCGTACCCGGCTTCACCCCCTTCTGATGCAATAAAGCATCTATCTTCGCCCACTCAAACCCCTTTTGATTATTTATCCTCTTTTGTTTGATTTCCGCCGCGCGGCGAATAATCGAGTCTTCGTTAATTTTTAACTCTACTTCTTTTTCTTTGTCTGGCCCTTCCTGGCGTGCTTCCAAATCAACTCCTTCTTTCGATTTTATTTTTAACGGCTGTTTTTTACCGTCAAAGCCAGAATTTCCTTCCTTGACCAACTTTAATCTAGCGTCCTTGGGAGCGTCGGGAAAAATTTCGTTTCTTTTTTGTTCCAAGACCTGACAGTGTTTTTCCAGACACTCTAATAAGTCTTGACTTCTCTCGCCTTTACTATAACGAGTAAAAAAAGTTTCGCTGCTATTGACCAACTCAAACAACTCCTTGTCTTGCTCTGGAGAAATAAATTTATTCTTTAAAGCCATCGCCGCCTTGGCTTCTAAGCTATCGCTATTTAGTTCGTTGGCGCGATTCAGCGCGGCCTCAATTTTAACGCCTAAATCTTGCATCTCTTCCGCTGACAAGCCGCTCTTAGGTTCGCTGGAGATAAATTTGTTTCCACCCATAAATTTAGCGCTTTTATGTTTATTTCAGTATATCACGAACCCCTAAAATACTGAATGGCCCCCTATGTGGATACTATTAAGTTAAAAAGATGGTAAAATATAGTTAAGTTAAACTTCTCTTAATCTAAAATCAAAAGCGAGGATTTGCTTTTCTGAAACGCTCAGTTTTGCAAGCGGGCACGGTTTTTCCGCGACAGCGGAAAAGAGCGAGCAAAACTGGCGAGTAAAATTTCCACGCTAGGGAAATTTTACGATTTCAGAAAGCAAGTCCGAGCGCCTATCTATGCACCTTTTAAAAAGTTTTATCAATCAAAAGACCCTCTGGCTCCTGTTGGCTATTTTAGCTCTGGCCGCCTTTTTCCGTTTTTATAATTTAGCGGATGTGCCGCCCGGACTTTATCCGGACGTGGCCATCAACGGCAACGACGCCCTGCGGGCATTAAAAACCGGCGATTTTAAATTATTTTACCCGGAAAATAACGGCCGCGAAGGATTATTCATCAACCTTATCGCTTTTAGCTTCTGGCTCTTTGGCGCCAGCGTCTGGGCGATCAAGATAGTTCCGGCAGTCTTCGGATTGCTCACGGTCCTGGGCGTTTACTTTTTAACTAAGCAGCTTTTCTCTTATCTGAACGCGCGCCACGCCCAAACTATCGCTTTGCTGGCCGCCTTTTTCATCTCTATCTCTTTCTGGCATGTTAATTTTTCGCGCCTGGGTTTTCGCGCTATTGCCGTGCCCTTCTTCCTGGTCTGGAGTTTTTATTTTCTATTCAAAGGATTAGCTTGCGCCAAAGAACACGCTTCCGGCTGTTTTGTTTATTTCCCCTTGGCCGGCTTACTTTTTGGTCTGGGCTTCCACACTTATATCTCTTTCCGCGTGGCGCCGCTGATATTGCTTGTGCCGATAGTCTTCAGCCTCGCGCGTTTTTGGCCGAAATTAAAAAGCTTCTGGCGCTCCAGGCTCTCTTTTTGGCGTTTCCTTAAAGAATCTTATTTACACGATATCTGGTGGTTGTGGGATGTTTTCTTTTTATTCTTGGTTCTAGCCGCTCTGCCCATGGCCATATATTTTTTCCAGCACCCGGCCGATTTTATGGGCCGCACCGGCCAAGTTTCTATTTTCGCCTCGGACAATCCGCTCAAATCTTTAGCGATAAGCACAGCTAGATCTTTGGGCATGTTCAATGTGGCGGGCGACTGCAACTGGCGCCACAACTACGCCTGCCAACCGGAACTTTTCTGGCCCATCGGCATTTTATTCCTTATTGGTCTTATTATCAGCCTCGTCAAGATAGGTCGGCCGTCAAACTATAAAAAAGAACACTCCCTGGCACTGGAGACTCACTGGACACTTCTAGTTTGGTTTGGCGCCATGCTTCTGCCCGAAGTCATGACTAATGAAGGATTGCCCCATTCTTTGCGCTCCATCGGCGCGCTTCCCTCGGTTTTTATCTGGACGGGCCTGGGAGGTTGGTGGCTCGCGCAAAAGATCAAAACGTTGCTTATCCATAAAAACTCCCGCGCTGAAAAGATCGGCTTACTGGTTATCTTCGTCATCTTCCTAACCATGTTCACGCTGGCCGAATTCACCCGGTATTTTATTGACTGGGGAAAGCGCCCTGAAGTCCGCGACAGCTTCACCCAAAGGTTCGTTAATGAAGGCCAGTACCTTGCGTCTTTGCCGGCCAAAGTTGCCAAACTCGTCCTGGTCAATGAAGGCGGCGTCGCCGTGCCTTATCCTGACGGTCTGCCCATGCCCGCTCAAACCATAATGTTCTTCAATCATCAGACGGCCAACGTCAGATATCTCATAAAAAACCCCGCGTCCAAAACCATGATTGATACGAAAGAGCCGCTGGTTATCCTGCCGATGAAACCGGACGAACAAATATTTAAAGATATGGCTAAAGTTTTCCCCAGAGGCCGGACGGAAAAAATCAACGATTTTGAGGTGTTTAAGGTAAATTTCTAAATTTTACAATTTATTTTTACGATTTCTCTCCGCGCATGGCGAATATTTTTTCTATTTTTTGTCATTCCCGCCCCGCATCAAGTGCGGGGTAGACTCCAGCGGGAATCCAGGTTCTGCTCCTCACTTTCTGTAAAGGGGTATTGGAAGGGATTTAGTCCGGACACTGGATCCCGGCTCAAGCCTGCCCGCCATCGCTACGTTCAGGCGTTAGCAGGCGGGCCCGGGATGACAACCGTAAGTTATTGATTTTATACTTTAAAACTAACCTCCAAGCACTATCCATGAATAAAACCTTTACTAATCTTAGCGCTACTGTCCTGCTGATCTTTATGCTCGGCCTCGCTTTTTTTAGTATGCGCGGCGACTCAGCCATTATCGATGAAGTGGCCCATCTGTCGGCCGGTTATTCGTATATCACCCAATTGGATATACGGCTAAATCCCGAGCACCCACCGCTGATCAAAGACCTGGCCGGCGGCGCGATCTGGCTTTATTCAAAGATCACCGACACCAAAATTAATTTTCCTGACAACCTTTCCTCCTGGCAGACGGCGGTCAATGGACAATGGGATTTCGGTTATGACTTTTTATACCGCAGCGGCAACGATGCTGACAAGTTGATATTCCTTGGCCGTCTGCCGATGCTCTTGATCTTACTCTTGCTGGGCTTTTACGTTTTTAAGTGGACCCGCGAACTGGCCGGAGAGACCGCGGCTCTGTTGGCTTTATTTTTATACGCTTTCTCCCCGACCTTCCTTGCCCATGGCCGGTTTGTGACTACGGACGTGGCCGCCGCGGCTGCCATTTTTATCGCCAGCTACTATTTTATCCGCTGGCTAAAAGATCCCTCGGCTAAAAACTTAGTTATCGCGGGGCTGGTTTTTGGCGCCTCTCAACTGGCCAAATTTTCTGTTTTCCTGCTGGTCATCCTTTTTATTTTTATCGCTTTGCTTTGGGTCTATCTGAAAACCAGAGAGAATAAAAATTTCTGGCAAAATCTCTGGCAATACCTTGGCGGCACGATCTTACTTTATGCCGTCGGCTATATTTTTATCGTCTGGCCGGTTTATTTTTTCCACATCGCTAACTATCCCCTTGACCGCCAGGTTCAAGATACCATCGCTAATTTGCGAACTTTCGGCCAGCGCCCGATCGCCAATCTAATTATCTGGCTGGCTGGCATTCCCGCCTTGCGGGCCCTGGCCCAATACGGCCTGGGCCTAGCCATGGTGTTGCAACGGGCTGTTGGCGGCAACACAACCTATTTTTTGGGCGATATCAACAACACCGGTTTCCCTTTATACTTTCCCATCGTCTATCTCATCAAAGAAACCCTAACGCTTCACATCCTGACTTTCCTGGCTTTATTTTACGGATTTTACCGGTTCGCTAAAGATAAAATTTACCGCTGGTACAATTTTCACGATTTCCTGAAAAATAATATCGCCCAAATTTTAATGCTGGCTTTTATCGCGCTCTATTGGTATTCCAGCCTCCGCTCAATTTTAAATATCGGCGTGCGTCATATTTTGCCGACTTTTCCGTTTATTTTTTTACTGGTCGCACAGCAAGTATCCCTGTGGCTGAAAAATATTGATACGACAAAACTGGCACGGATTTTAAAATACACCTTTGTGACAATTTTAATCATCTGGCAGGCAATTAGCGTGGTCAGCGTCTACCCCTCATTTCTGGCCTACTTTAACGAATCCATCGGCGGGTCGGCCAATGGTTATAAATACGTCGTTGATTCGAACCTGGATTGGGGCCAAGACTTAAAACGACTTGCCACCTGGATAGACGATTACAATGCCTGCTTATACTCTTTAGCCGTTATTCAAGAAAATTATCCAGCTGATAATTGCGACCAATTCCTGGAAGCTCAACAGCAAAGCTCTAATGACTATCTATATAAAATTCGCCTCCATTATTTTGGCGGCGCTGTCCCGGAATATTATTTGGGCGACAAATTTATTTTTTGGTGGGGCCGCTACCCGGCGCAAGATATTACCCGCCAAGGCGGGTGGCTGGCCGTCTCGGCCACCTTCCTGCAGGGGGGACGGGGCCAATTCGCTTCCGGGCTTGCCAACGACGCCGGCGACTACACCTGGCTGAATAATTACACGCCCGTCGCCGTCATCGGCTACTCGATTTTTGTGTATTACATTCCGCCACAACCTAATCTTATTCCCTGAGCGGAGCGTTGCGGAGTCGAAAGGCATACCATTACTACTCGCGCAATCCCAGCGCTAAAAATCCCGCCTATTGCGGGATTTTTAGCGCCCAAATACAACAAAATTCAAAGGTCCATAAATTTTTTAATATCAGCAAGAGCAATGTAACCCGTTACCATAGCGTCTAAATCCAGTGCGTTGGCTTTTTCAGAAAAATACACAGGCTTTCTCTTACCAATCGCATAGCCGATTTCCGCGCTGACCAAAATTCCAATATAACCCTCCGGATTAAGAACATAAATAGCGTCGGCATTATCGATAGATTTAAAATGCGCCTCTTCAATTTGCTTCATGAGCGGCAAAGTTAAATCGTCTTTTGATAGTCCGGAGTCCAAACCCGGAAAATCCGCTTCGATTCCTACAGCCTTAAAGTCGGCTATAGTTTTTCGGATTAAATCCTTAAACCTCAAACTGGAGCAGATTGTAATTCTTTTCATAATAAAAAATTATTTGTGAAATATTTACCGAAACGTTTACTGGTCTTCAAGCGAAGGAATCGGTTTCAAAACACTCAAGCCGACAAGACAAGCGGGCACGGTGCCCCGCTACCCAATAAAAAGCGAGGCGTCCGATTAAAAAAATGTCGCGCAGCCGCGCTGATAATCTTTTTCATCTTAATCTTGGTTGCGCGGCGAGCGCCAAGCAGCAGCCGAGGCCATACTTTATCCTGTCGTATTATGGCTGACTGCGGTTTTTTTAATCGGACGCCGAGCGCCTATCTGTAATACACCTTCCCCGCCACCCGCAGATCAACGTATTTTAAACTCGCTGTTTTATCTTTTAAGTCGCCCGCCAGCAACGCCGCCAAAACTTTGACCTGCGACTGAGCCGAGCGCGTTAGATTAAAATAAACTTGCCAGCCTTCGCCGGTATAAACAACTAAATCTGTGCTGCCCGCCTCGCCGGTCATAAAACCTGCCACCTCAACATTGATATCACGCAATTGCTTTTTTAAATCCGTGGCAAAGCGAATAGTGGAAGAAGCCAAGGCTTGATTCCCCGGCTCAAAGCTTTGGCCGGCTGGCCCAAAAAACGTTGGCATGGCCGTGCCGGAAATTTCCGGCGCGGCGTGAAAAATTAATCCATTGCTGTCGGCAAAAAAACATCTCTCGCTCTGCGGCAGCGTAATGCCGGCCGTTGTTGTCGCCTGATTGGCCGACGGCGCAAATGCCGCGCTCTGGCACCAGATCGCCGCCGACTGGCGCCCTTTGATCATAATTTTTACTCCTTTCAAAATATCCCGGCCTATCTGCGCGCTTTGGGCTTCCGGAAAAGAGGCTAAAATTAAATGAACGGCTTCGTTCCCTGAAAAAACAGCGAGGCTATCGCCGGGAATGACTTTCCAAATTTTTCTTTGCAGAAGCTGGTTGACCAATTCTTGCGCCTGAGCGGTAGCGGTAAAATTCGTGCTTTCAACGACCAGTTCTTTTATCTTAAAAACCGGCGAAAAAAACACAAAATATAAAAGCCCGGCCAGAGCTGAAATAGAAAAGATTCCCCAAAGCCAAGCCCGCCAGCTGATCTGAATTTTGCGGCGGTGGGTTTTGACGGGAATAGAAAAAATATTAGAGTGTTTTTTCCTCCGATAAGCGAACATAAGC
>Ga0066637_10002282_pt1 | contig 12761 bp, 11 predicted proteins | sample CryGeyCG2014_020_FD_62737 | JGI IMG/M metagenome (GOLD analysis project Ga0066637, IMG submission 62737) | Groundwater microbial communities from aquifer - Crystal Geyser CG08_land_8/20/14_0.20 | ecosystem: Environmental > Aquatic > Deep subsurface > Groundwater | place: USA: Utah: Grand County...
AAGATTGTGGAGGCATTGGGTCTGGTCAGCAAGGCCGTGGGATATTTTCGGTGGCGCGAAAAGGGAATTGAAGACTTTTGCTCCTAATTTGGCCAAGGATACTCATTACATTGAGTTTTGGGCTGATAAGTCGCCAATTATACATCAGATTATTTTTGATCTTGGGGATTTTGTTTTAAAGAGAATACCTACTGTTGAAGATCCTGGCTGGACGGGGGATTTTCGTGACGACACGGATCAAATTCTCCTGGCGCGGTTGATTTTGGGCGAAATGGAGGGAGAATCCAACGAAGCGAAATTAGGAGTTGGATTTTCTGTCTTGAATAGGCTTAGAAAGCGAAATCCGAGCTGGGGCGACACTTTGAAAGAAGTCATTCTTAAAGAGAATCAATATGACGCATTCGAAAACGAAAAAACGTTAAAAAAAGTTAGAAATCCCCTGAAAAATGTAGCGAAAAGTGAATGGGTGGGGTGTTACGAAATAGCTACGGCAATGCTTTTGGGTGAATCTAAAGATCCAACCGACGGAGCTACTCATTTCTTTTCTGCCTCTGCAGGATCAGCTTTTCCTTCGTGGGCGACCGAAAGTGCCTTCAAGATCAAGATCGGCATAACATCTTTCTATGAACTTAATAGTTAAGAACATACTTTTTATCAGATTAGCTATAGGGATCGCTTGTTTCACTTTTATTTTAGTTTTTATTCCGAGAGTGCTGCGGGGGCTTTTTGAGGGCGATCAGAGTAAAATTACGGAGGCTGTTGGGGACGCACCGAAGCAATCGGATCGGATAAAGAGAGAGGAGACATATCAAGAGTTATCTCCAGATAGAAGTAAAAAAATCAGTCGCTACGAGATTAGCAATGACCCGAGTTTATTTGCCAATAGTTATGTGACTTATCTTGATAACAACATTATTATTGCGGTCACTAACAACTTTGGAGACACCCAGCGAGAATCCTACCTCTTTGTTGGCGAGTATAGAACAGGCGAACCACACTGGCTTGGCAATGGTTATGTTTTTTTTACTAGTCATTGTGGTAGTTCGTGTCGGGGATTATCTTTGCTTGATGTCAGAACGGGACAGAGATGGTCGGCGGTATTATCTTTCCTATCGATTGATCGTAACAGGCCGATAACCCATTTTTATGACTGGTTTAAGCAAGATTTTGAATTTAATGGCGGAGTTAAAAAGATTCGCGGAGTTTTCGAGGACAACCGTCCATATCTTATTTTCGACATGGAAAATGACAGGGGAGTCGAGACTGGAGAGAAGCGTTTCCTATTTACCGGCAGCTCGCTAATTTTGGAGAATTGATTTTTTGGTTTGAGTAGCGCCCCTCAACAAGGACGGACCTTGTTGGAGGTTAGAATGACGTGCTTCCTCCAGGGACGGACCTTGTTGGAGGGTTGTCATTTAGGATTTTTGCCTTGATATTCTGCTTTGAACTGTTCCCAGTCTTCAATATCTCCTTTGGGAGTAGAAATTTCCGAGGGAAACTTTTTGAAGGCTCCATTAGACGTTGATCCGCTTAGACCTTTTCGTATCAATACTTTTTCTCCTTTATATTGTCCCCCTGGCATGTGCAAGCCTTCTTCTCTTGCGATTTCAAGCGTTACTGGATCAACAAAAATATTCTGATCTGGCAGGTAAACAAAAATATGTCCGTCTGGTTTTTCCACTTTTCCATTTAGATAATTTTCCAGCACACCCTTTGCAAGCAGGGCACTAACTCCGTTTCTTTCAAATTCAGCTTGCAGCACACGGGCGTTGTCCGAACAGCCAGTAATTAGATTACTAGTTTTAATCTCATCTGCATCTCGTTTTCGGAAAAGTTCGTTTAAATGTTCTGTCGAATATACGGCGCTGTCACGCCAGCCCTTAAACTTATTGATAACGTCTTGGGTTACAACTTCTGGAGGTCTTTGTGTTTTTGTCATTTGATCATATATTAGGCTTATTGTACTTACTTTTCAACAATCTTTATTTCGCGAGTATCAAAAATCTTGCTATAATGTATACATTCGGGATGTGGCTTAGTTGGCAAAGCGCTCGGTTCGGGACCGAGAGATCGGCGGTTCGAATCCGCCCATCCCGACCATTTTGCCCTCATAGCTCAACGGATAGAGCAATCCCGTCCTAAGGGAAAGATGTAGGTTCAATTCCTACTGAGGGCACCACCCTACGCTCTTCGAGCTTCGGGTGGCCTTTGACCACTACGAAGGTCGATTAGAGCTAGGAGTGTCCTCCCGAAGCTTTAGCGTAGGGGGACAGTAAACACAATTAACTGCCTTATGGAAAACAAGAAACTTCTTTTTGTAATAATGCGTACTCTTTCAAACCTCTTAATCATCTTTGGCATTTTTCTTTTCCTTTTTTCCATCTGGCCATACGCCCGGGATGAGATTTTGTATCGCTGGTATTCTTTTCGTGGAATTCACTTTAGTCTTGAGGGAAAGGCGCCAAAATCACGTTTCGCTTACCTTATCAGTCAACCATCTCCTTTGCGAATCGATCCCGCTTCCAAAGATTTTGGGATAGTTATTGAAAAGATAAATGTCAACGCTCCGATCGTCAAAAATGTCAGTGTGACCGATCCTAAAGCGTATCAACTTGCTCTTCGTGACGGGGTGGCTCATGCCAAAGGAACCGTTCTGCCTGGGGAAAATGGAAATTTTTATTTATTTGCTCATTCCAGTCTTGATTATTGGGCGCTTGGAAAATATGCGACTGTTTTTAATATGTTAAGGAAGTTAGAAGCGGGCCCGCCCGTCGGCGAGGCAGGGGATAAGATTGTGATTTTTTATAAAGGCGAGCGGTTTGATTATCAAGTGCTTGATAAAAAAGTGGTTCCCGGCTGGGATATTTCTCCTTTGACTGAGAAATACGATACCCCAATGATGACTTTGCAAACTTGTTATCCCCCAGGCACTACTCTTAACCGTTTGATAATCACCGCCGAGCTGGTGAAATAAGTTATTTACCTTATCCCAATCGCGTAAAGATTTGGTTCTGATTTGGGGTTAAAAGATGTTAATGCCAAAATGCTACCCCCATCAGGAGTAGGGAACACATCAAAAGAAAACAAGGAGCCGCTAAAAATTTCGGTTCGATTTCCCCCATCGGTTTCCACAATGGAAATGGAGCCCAGTTTCTTCTCCAGATCATTTACCTCAACCAAAATTAAATGTTTACTATCAGAATGCCAAAAAATCATTGGCTCCTCCCCCTTTTTGACCGTTAAAACCAGGCTATCTTTCTTTTCTCCAATTGGAAGCGGTTGGGTTAAATTATAGATGTGGTATTCGGTTAGAGTTTCAAACTTTTTGGTGTACAAAAAGAGATCTTCGTCCGGTGACCAAAGAGTTTCCTTATTTGTTGCCGCAGGTTTGACTTCGGATTCGATTAACTTTTTCTCAATAAACGCCTTTCTCTTTATCTTTCTTTCTGTTTCCCAAGCGCTTAGCACACTATCTCCATCACTGATAGGTAGAACTTGTCCCGCTAGCGCTCCATCAGAAGGGACGAGGATCAATTGATTATTTGCAAGTTTAACTAAAAGCTCTTGATCGTCCGGAGACCAGATTATTTCTTTGGCATCAGAGACTTTATAAGAAATATCGTCTAGCACTAAATATGGCTTAGCGCGAAAAAGATTGACCGGACCGTCGTTGCCAAAAGGCATTACCCAAATTCCGGGTTTTTTGTTATCTTTGGTGGTGTAGGCAATTTGGCTTCCCGTATTTGATATAGTTGGGATATAAATGCCAGAATTGGTGATCGGGTCGAGCCTCGGGGTTTTTGAGATTAATAGACTGGTCACATCGGTAACCATTTTTGGGAAAACATTGACCTTTTTGCTCCAAGTGACATACCCTTCTTTTTTCATTTCGACTAAATACTCTTTGGGCAAGAGACCTTGAAGACTATTGTTTGTGATCGTCGAAAGCTTGCCATCAACATAAACTTGGGCGCCGGTTGGGGCGGAGCTAAATGCCATCATTCCCGTTTCATCTAAAGATTTGCCTTTTGAGTTAAAGCGAATTCCTTGGGCATAAAGAACTGCCAGAGCGGTTCCGGCGAAAACGATGACGAAAGTGATCAAGAAAAAGAAGAGTTTTTTGTACTTGTTTTTCATACTCTCTAATTTTACCGCTTTTACCTTTAGCTAGCAAATTGTATAATGAATAAATATGTTCTCCAAAAAAATTGGTATAGATTTAGGAACGGCAAATTCGGTTGTTTATGTAGTTGGCAAGGGAGTAGTTTTAAGCGAGCCGACCGTAGTTGCGGTTACCACGGATGACAATAAAGTGGTGGCAGTTGGAAATGAGGCCAAGGAAATGCTTGGTCGGGTGCCCGATTCAATTCGAGTATATCGTCCGATGCGTGAGGGCGTGATTGCGGATTATACGGTGACTGAGGCGATGCTTAGATTTTTTATTAACAAGGCTTGTGGCAAGTCCCGTTTGGTAAAGCCGGATGTAATGATTTCTACCCCGGCGGAAGTTAGCTCAGTTGAGTCGCGGGCGGTTTTGGACGCCGCGCTTAGCGCGGGGGCAAGGAGGGCGTATCTTATTCCGGAACCGCTGGCGGCGGCAGTTGGGGCGGGGTTACCGGTAGATCAACCTTCTGGTAGTATGATTGTCAATCTTGGTGGCGGAACGACAGAAGTAGCCATCATTTCCTTGGGGGGAATTGTTGTCAAAGGAAGCGCTCGGTGTGCAGGAAGGAAAATTGATGAAGCAATTGCGATGCACATCCGAAGAAAATATAACCTTTTGATTGGAGATAGCACGGCAGAAGAGGTTAAAATGAAAATTGGGAGCGCGACCTTGATTTCTCCGGAAAAAAAGATTGAGGTCAATGGGAGGGATTTTATCGCGGGACTTCCGAGAACGGTTGAGATCACTTCGGCCGAGATTACGGAAGCAATTCAACCGCCTCTTCGCCAAATAATTATCGCGGTTAAAAAAGTTTTAGAACAAACTCCGCCCGAGCTCTCGAGCGATGTGATTGATAAAGGGGTGGTTCTTTCCGGAGGTACGGCCATGCTTAAGAACTTAGACAAGTTTATTACTGTTTCGATTGGGGTTCCTGCTCACGTAGTTGAAGAGCCGATGTTTTGTGTGGTTAGGGGCATTGGCGTAGTTTTAGAAAATCTTGAGGTTTTTCAGAAAAGCGTCATCAAAAGATGATTGTCAACGAAAAGGTAGAAATATTGGGGGTAGAAATAGATAATGTTAATTTAATTTCCTCGCTTGAGATCGTTTCCGAATTTTTAAAATTATACAAGCCGAGTCATGTGGTCACCGTAAACCCAGAGTTTTTGGTAGAAGCAAATCATAACATTAAGTTTAAACGAGTGCTAAACAAAGCTGACCTAAAATTACCAGATGGGTTTGGATTAGTTATCGCCAGTAACCTTTTTAAAACGCCATTAAAGGCAAGAGTTACGGGAATAGATTTTGTTTATCATCTATTAAGCTTGTCTGATAAAAATGGATACAAGATATTTTTTCTGGGTGGGGCAGAAGGAGTTGCGGAAAAGGCGACTTATAAAATACGCGAAATGTATCCAAACCTTAAAGTATTTTTTTCGGAAGGATCCACCAATGTTAGGAAAGAGAGTGAGGAAGAAAAAGAAAAAACAGTTAATGAAATTAATAAATCAGGTGCAGAGATATTATTGGTTGCTTATGGATCACCCTGGCAGGACCTTTGGATTTCGGAAAATGCGAAATATCTTAAATCCGTTCGGGTCGCGGTTGGGGTAGGGGGGAGTTTAGATTTTATCTCGGGAAAAGTTAGGCGGGCCCCCTTAATTTTTCAAAAACTTGGTCTTGAGTGGCTTTTTCGCCTAATTATTGAGCCAAGAAGGATAAAAAGAATTTTTCGGGCAGTGGTTGTTTTCCCAATAATGGTCATCCTGAACGCAGTGAAGGATCCAGCGAAGCCACGCTTAGAGTGGCGAAGCGAAAATGAGAAGGCCACGGGATAACTGTTCTTTGGAAACAGCCCGTGGCCTATTGCTAGCAATACCTAACTTTTTGATCAGTTACAGAGCATATTTTCTGTAACCGCTTTGTCTCTTTTTCTTTTCTTAGTTTTTCAATTATTAAGAGGGGGTTGACTTGTCACCGAAAGTTCCCGGCGACCTGTCAACCGTGTTAGACGACTTATTCAATTGTTAAGGTGCGTCATCTTTTTTCGCGTCTGCCTCTCTGATACTCTGTCTCTCTGTTTATAGTTTAGGAAGTTCAAAAGCTGTTGTCAATCCCCCAAAAAACCACTTGACAAGTAAAACCGTTTGTTATGTGCTATTATTGTAGGTGAATTATGCAAAAGAAATCAGTAACTACAAATCGTGTAAGAGTACTTACTCCCGAGCAAGACTCACTAAAGCAAAAACCATTAAAGGTTCTAATCGTGATTGCTGAATCCGCTCCCTACGCCTCCGTTGCTGGACTTTCTCGAACCGCTCCTTATCTTGCTCGTGCTATAAGTGCCCTTGGGCACGATGTTCGTATTTTTATGCCTAAGTTTGGTTTAATTGATGAGACCAAATACAAGATGGAAATGATTTATAAGGATCTTAAGGTTCCTACCGGCCTCGGTGTCGCCCCTCAATTCCTCATCTGTAATGTAAAAATGCACAAGGAGGAGGAGGGGGTTCCCACATATTTTTTGGAAAATCAGGAATACTACGAACAGAGGGCCAATGTTTATGGCTACAGTGACGATCAGGTTCGTTGGGCGCTTCTTGCTCGCGGGTGTCTAGAATTTGTAAAAGTTTCCGACTGGAAGCCCGATGTTATCCACTCTAATGATTGGCATACCGGAATGGTTCCTAATTATATGGCTTCCAATTATGCCAAAGATGAGATTATCTCCAAAATTTCCTCTCTATTTACCATTCACAATATGCAATTTCAGGGGATGTTTGACCACCATAATATTTCTGATCTGGATTTTGATGACGGTCGTTCTCAAATCGCCTCCTTTTTCTCGGAAAGGCTTTCTAAGCAGAATTTTATGAAGAGGGGGATAATTTATGCAGATGCGGTTAATACCGTTTCGGAAACTTACGCTCGCGAGATTTTAACCCCTGCCTTTGGCGAAGGGATTGATCGTCTGCTTATAGAACTTCGCAGTAAACTCTTTGGAGTGGTGAATGGAATTGACTACAATGAATTTAATCCCGCTACCGATAAATTAGTCAAATATAATTTTGATGTGGAGACGGTTTCTAGGAGAAAATTGAATAAAATCGCTCTCCAGAAAGACTTTGGACTCCCAGAAAAAGAGGACGCTTTTCTTGTGGGGATTGTTTCCCGCTTGGTTGAACAAAAAGGAATTGATCTTATCGGGGAAGTAATGCGTCCGTTCCTTAAGGATTTTAACGCCCAATTGGTGGTAGTTGGTGGTGGTGATAATAAATATATTGATTTATTCAAGGACCTTCAGAAAAATTTCCCCACCAAGGTTTCCTGCCATTTAATGCTTAATTACACGCTTCCACGAATGGTTTTTTCCGGATGTGATGTTGTTTTAATTCCTTCCCGCTTCGAGCCGTGCGGAGTAGTTCAACTCGAGGCGATGCGTTACGGGGCGGTCCCTATTGTTAGGCATACCGGAGGCCTGGCGGACACGGTAGAAAATTTTGATTCGGCCAAGGGGACGGGAACCGGCTTTTCTTTTAATGATTTCGATCGTTGGGCATTTTTTGCCCAGCTGGTAAGAGCCTACGAGGTTTTTCAAAACGATACTGTCTGGAATAAGTTGGTAAAAAGAGTAATGTTGGCGGACTTTTCTTGGGAACATTCTGCCAAAGAATATGTCAGGCTTTACGAAAGAGCAATTCATTTCCGTAATCAACGGCTTGCATCTGACGGTGATTCAACACCGAAGGGTTTATATGAAAATTAAATGAAAATATCACTCCTGCTTCATTTTCATCAGCCACCGACGCAGTTTAATGAGGTCACGCACTCGATTACCTCCGATTGCTACCTGCCAATTTTTAATACACTTTATCATATTCCGTCTGCGAAATTATCTGTCAACATTACCGCTTCGTTACTTGAACAACTGCAGGCTTTTTCGGAAGGGAGGGAAGTAATTCGTTTAATCCATCTTCTTTGTGAGCGCGGCCAGATTGAGCTCACCGGAACGGGTGCTTATCACCCTCTTCTTCCAAAAATTCCAGATGAGGAGGCGCGTAGGCAGATCCTTTTACAAGAATATTTGGTTGGAAAGATTGTTTTTGATAATTCCTCGTCATACCGAAAGAAAATCGGTTTTTTCCCGCCAGAATTGGCTGTAAATCCTGAGTTAATAGATCTCCTTTCAGGGGAATATTATGAATGGGTGATGGTTGATGAGTCAGCGATGCTTTTTGGGACGGAACCCGGAATTTATAGAAACCCCGATGGTTTAAGTATTGTTGTAAGAGATGACACTTTAAGCGGAGCGGTCGCTTTTGGTAAGGTAAAAAGCGCGAACGATCTATTTGATCTTTTGAACCTGTCTCGCCGCCGTTATTTTGCCCTCGCGATGGACGGAGAAACTTTTGGTCATCATCTTAAATTCGGTATAATTTTGCTGGAAGATTTCTTTTCCGACCCAAGATTAGATTTTTGCACTATTTCCGAAGTTGTCAAAGAGGAAAAAGCAGGGAAAAGTGGTAAAATAAGCGAGTCGACCTGGGGAACGACTGAGGATGATCTTAAAGCGGGGATTAATTATCCTCGTTGGGATATTCCAAAGAATAAGCTTCATAGACTCCAGTGGGAGTTAACCGCCCTTGTTTTGCAGGAATCCGTAAAGATCCCGGAATCTTTGTTAAACCCATCGAAATCTTTGGATTCTAAGTTAACTCATGAGGAAACCAGATGTTTGAACGCCCGTCTTCTTTTGGACAAGGCGTTGCATTCTGATCAGTATTGGTGGGCGAGTGCTAATCCATGTTGGCATCCGGATATGGTCAGGCGCGGAGCAGAGATGCTTAAGGGTGTGATATTTGCATTGCCTAACGCTTCGGAAAAGTCTAAGAATCGCGCGGAGGAGATTTTTGAAAAGTTATTAAAGCTTGGAAAAGAGAAATTTGGTGATAAGGCGATATTCGCATAGTTTAGAATTTATCAATAATTATGGATATGTACTGGGCCTGTTTTTTACACTTCTACCAACCGCCAACCCAGAAGAAGTATTGGGTTGATCGAATTACCAAGGAAGCTTACCGTCCAATAATGCTTAAGCTTCTTGAAAATCCATCCGCAAAATTAACCATAAATATCGCCGCGGTGCTTCTTGAGCTTTGGGAAAAATACGATTATCAAGATGTGATTGCCGGTTATCGGAAACTTCTGGAACGTGGTCAAATTGAGCTTACCGGCTCGGCCAAATTTCATCCGCTTCTTCCTAAAATTCCTGATGAAGAGATTATTCGCCAAATTCACTTAAATGAAGAGACTTTAAAGCACTATTTTCCCTCTTTGCAAAAACTTAAAGGATTTTTCCCTCCCGAAATGGCGTATGAAGCTAGAGTGGCTAAAATAGTTGCTTCTTTAGGCTATGAGTGGATTATCGCGGAAGAGCTTTCTTTTAGCCAGGAATTTGGAAAGGTAAATTATTCGAAAATTTATGAGGTTGAGGGAGCGGTGAAGCCTGATGGCGCGTTACTAAAAATATTTTTCCGGGAACGCGGGTTTTCCTACAAAGTACTTTCTGGACAACTTGGAACAGTAAATCTATTTCTAAATGATTTGGGGGACCGGGTAAACCGCAAAAATTACCTTTTAACGGCGATGGATGGGGAAACTTTTGGCCATCACCGGCCGGGAATGGAGCGTCTTTTAGCCGATCTTTTTTCTACACCTGGTGTTGAGATGACAAAGATCTCAGAACTTCCTGATATTTTTAAAGACCGTGAGGCTACAAAAACCTACCCTTCCACCTGGGCGTTAATGGAAAAAGACGTTACCAAAAACATCCCTTTTTCCCGTTGGGATGATCCGGAAAACGAAATACACCAGTTGCAGTGGCAACTGACTAGTTTAGCCATCAAAACTGTAACGGCGGGGTTTACCCCCGCCGCAGAACCCTGCGATTTCAGCAAAGTGGCCGAGGTAAACTCGGCCGTTACAAGTTCTATGCAGAAAGCCTCGCTTGAAGCAAGGTTACTTTTGGATCGCGCTATTCACTCCGACCAGTATTGGTGGGCTTCTGCACGGCCTTGGTGGTCGTTAGAAATGATCGAGAGGGGAGCCAAAGAGCTTAAGGACTCTGTTTATCTTTGCCCAAACGCAACGGAAGCGAACAAGAAAAAGGCAGAAGAACTTTACCTAAAAATTATTGTTACTGGTTTTGATTGGCAAAGAAGCGGTAAGGTAGATGAGCTTTCCCACAAAGAGGATGAGGAAGTAAGGATGCGGACGGATGAGGGGTTACCAAAATTGCCCAAAGTGGAGGTGGAGAAGATGGTTGCCAATCTTAAAAAAGAAATGGAAGAAGTGGCGCGTTCTGAAGAATTTGAACGGGCGGCTCTTCTTCGTGATCGCATAAAAGAGCTTAGGGAGTACACTGATTGATAAATATGGAAAAACCGGTTGCCTATTTTTCTGCCGAATATGGACTTTAGGATTGTATCAGGGAGCTTCAGGAGTATGCAAAATAGAAATTTGTTATATTTTCTCCCTCAAAACCAAAAGCGCTTTCCTAGTAACTTCAGTTAGGTCGTAGTTTAATCCCTCTTCTTTTTTCACCCAAGCAAAGTCTTCATGCTCCTCCGAAAGCCTCACTCTACCAGCGATTTTTTTAGCGATGCCGACTAAGTTGATGTAGGGTAGACCGGAATAGGGACCGTCGACCAAAATTTTGCTATCCCAAAAAGAAACTCGGTTTATTGGTAAGACGACAATTCCTGCCTCTTCCAGCACTTCTCGCCCGAGAGCGTTAGAAATATCCTGTCCTTTTTCGAGTTTTCCGCCGGGAAATTCCCACTTTTCAGGTTCAAAATGATCGCTCTAAGATCTTTTTATAAGTAATATTTTTCCATGCCCATTGAGTACCAAAGCCCTATTAATTAGCAAAACTCTTGGTCTTGTTTTGGTTTCTCTTTTCATGGTTTCACTTTAGCATATTTTGTGCGAAAGTCTATTTTTTTCGGTAGAGGATACGGGGAAAGAGAAAGGTGAGGAAACCCAGCATTTTATAGTCCGAAATGTTTAGAACTCTGTACATTCTTAATGTACTTTAACTACGATCTTCTTTCCTTTTTTAAACAACAAAAAAAGTATAGTGATCACTATACATAATTTGACATTTAAATGTTAACTCTTGTAGACTTACATACATATATGGGTAAAATGCTTAGATTTCAAGATAAAGTACTTTTAAGTTTGGCTTTTATAGGTGATGCTGCAGTGGATTTTGTCAAAACGAGCGAAAAGGCACGTAGACAGCGGTGGGTTTTTTACTCGACCCTTCTGCCTTGGGAAGAGAATACCTTTTATAGATCGTGTAGCGCTCTAATAAGATCCAAGGACATTAAGAAAGAAATACGTAACGGCGAGCCCTACATTGTGCTATCTTCCGGTGGTCAAGATAATTACGAAAGGAGATTTCCTCTTCTTAATTGGCGTAATCGGAAATGGAATGGGGAGTGGTGTATTGTTAGTTATGATGTGCCCGAAAGCACATCTTATATACGAGATTCTTTGCGAGAGAAGTTAAGAAGTTTAGGTTTTGGTCTTTGGCAAAGAAGTGTTTATATTTCCCCGTATTCTTTTTTAAGGTCAGATTTGCTTGAATTTGTAAAATTAAACAATCTGGAAGAATTTGTATCGGTAACCGTGGCTAAGGATTTGTCTGGAGGGAATGAGAGGAGACTTGCTCGTGATGTTTTTAATTTGGAGGATCTTGGGGAACAGTATGATGACTTGCTATCTGACTTGCGCGACGCTGAGCCCGACGAGATAAAAGTTCTTTATGATTCATACTTAAGCTTGCTCACGGATAAAGACCCTTTATTACCAAGAGAATTACTTCCGGAAAACTGGAGTGGGTTTAAGGTAGTTTCCAAGTTAAAGTCAATTTTAAAAGGTCAAAAAATGTCTAGTGATCACTAGATAAAAAATGATTTATTAATGGGAAAGGATACGCGCTTTGGGTAGATTAGGTAAGATTAATTGTTAATGTGACGTATACTTAAGTAAGACACGCATATATTAGTTATAATCCTATGGAAAAACCGGTTGCCTATTTTTCTGCCGAGTACGGACTACCGAACAATATGCCCATTTATGCGGGCGGACTTGGGATTTTGGCGGGTGATATTTTACGAGAGGCCTCAGAATTGAGTTTACCTTTTGTGGCAGTCGGTGTTTTGTACAAAAAGGGGTTTTTTAAGCAAGCTCTAGATAAAAACGGTTGGCAAGAAGAAAAAGATGTTTATTGGAATCCGGAAGATTACGGGTTAGACCCCGTCAAAAATCAAGATGGTTCTCCTTTATCCATAATTTTGCCTTTTCCCAAGGCTAATTTGAACCTTTTGGTTTGGAAAAATACCGTTGGCAAAACCTTCCTTTATTTGCTAGATGCGGATAATGACGATAACCCCGCCGATTTGCGAGATTTGACCTCTAATCTTTACACGGGCGATTGGAATCTTCATCTTGAGCAAGAATATATTCTTGGGGTTGGGGGCGTTCGATTACTGCGAGAACTAAAAATTGAGTCAAAAATGTGGCATTTAAATGA
>Ga0066637_10002286_pt1 | contig 12755 bp, 12 predicted proteins | sample CryGeyCG2014_020_FD_62737 | JGI IMG/M metagenome (GOLD analysis project Ga0066637, IMG submission 62737) | Groundwater microbial communities from aquifer - Crystal Geyser CG08_land_8/20/14_0.20 | ecosystem: Environmental > Aquatic > Deep subsurface > Groundwater | place: USA: Utah: Grand County...
AAGAGCTGGGGGAATGCAATTGAGTTTAATGAAGGCGCAGATAAAATAGGGGTTGATGTAATGAGATGGATGTTTGCCCGTCACAATCCGGCTGATAATATGCTTTTTGGATATAAAAAAGCAGATGAGGTGAGAAGACAGTTTTATTTGATGTTGTGGAATATATATAAATTCTTTGTTGAATATGCAAATTTGGATAAATATAATGTAGAGACAAAGCATGCCTTGTCTCTACCAGAATCAAAAAACATTTTGGATAAATGGATCCTGTCTAAATTTGCTACAACGGCTATCTCAGTTGAAAAAAACCTTAAAGAATTTAGCGCCAAAGATGCGGCTTTGGAGATTGAAAAGTTTGTCTCTGATCTCTCGACCTGGTATATCAGACGGAGCCGTGACCGGGTTTGGGTTAATTCAGACAACAAAGTCGATAAAAATACTTTTTATGGAACACTTTACTACATCTTAGTTAACCTATCAATCATCACTTCCCCTTTTATTCCATTTGTATCTGAGGAGATTTATACTAATTTGACAGCTAAAGAATCAGTTAATCTAGAAGATTGGCCCTCCTTCGCTAAAGCTTCGGAGGGTAAACCAGAAATAGATGAAAAGTTGGAAAAGGAAATGGAAATGGCGAGAAAAATCGTCGAAGCGGGGCAATCAGTTAGAAAAGTCGCTGCCGTCAAAATAAGAATTCCTTTAGCAAAATTAATGGTCAAGGTTGATTTAACGGTAAATATTAAATCAATACCTGATGAAATTTGGGATGTGGTTTTGAAAGAACTTAATGTTAAAAATTTAACGGTTAATAATAATTTTCATTATCCAAAAAAGGAAGTCAAAGTAACTGAGGCTCAATTAGAAAAAGAGGGAAAACTTCGAGAATTGATTCGTCAAATTCAATCAGAACGAAAATTAAAAGGTTTAAAACAGGATGACTTTATTAATTTAACAGTTCCAAAGGAATTTGAAAAAGAAAAAGACTGGATTGCCAAAAGAGTTTTAGCAAAAAAAATATCTTTAGCTGATAAAGTTGTTGTTCAATAATAATGATTATAATTTCTTCTCTGTTTCTTTCTATCTTTGGACTTTTTAATCTATTTGGATTAAATCAAGATCTTTTTTTCCGGCAACTAATCTACTTAATCCTTGGTTTTCTAGGTTATTATTTTTTAAAATCAATTGGATCGCATTTTTTCCGGATTAACAGTAAATTTTTTTACTGGTTTTTTATCGGGATTTTATTAATCACTTTTATCGTCGGGTTGGAAGTCAGAGGCTCCAAACGTTGGTTGAATTTTTATTTTTTCAATTTTCAAAGTTCGGAGTTTTTTAAGGTTTTTTTTATTTTATTTTTGGCTGAAATTCTGACGATAAAAAATATATTAGCTAATTTATTTTTCAATTTTATTAAAATTTTTTTATATTTTTTACTTCCTTTTCTTATTATTTTTAAGCAGCCGGATTTAGGTAACGCAATGGTTTATTTTTTTATTTTTATTACTCTTATTATGTTTTCAACCGTTCCAAAAAAATATCTTGGTTATTTAATTGGATTAATTATTTCTTTTACGCCGGTCGGTTGGTTTTTGATGAAAGACTATCAACGGGCAAGAATATTAAGTTTTATTAGCCCTCACTTAGATACTCAAGGAACTGCCTACAACATGATTCAAGCCGTGATTACTATCGGGTCGGGAATGTTTTTTGGTCGGGGTTTGGGATTAAGCACTCAATCGCGGTTATTCTTTTTACCGGAAAACACGACTGATTTCGCTTTTGCTTCATTGGTTGAACAGTTTGGGTTTTTTGGCGGGTTTTTTGTCTTAATTTTTTTTACTTTAATATTTATTCATTTAGCCAAAAAAACGATTTATTTTTACTATCAAAAAAACGAGGATGATCAGAAAAAATTTCTTTATTGTCTGGGAATCCTGACTTATTTTGTTTCGCAAACAATTATTAATCTCGGCATGAACATGGGAATCATGCCGGTCACCGGTATTGCCTTGCCTTTTATTTCCTACGGAGGGTCGTCGGTACTGGCGATTTTATTAGGACTGGCACTATTGCCATAAAATTTATCATTGAAGATAGGTTTTTTTTCTGTATAATTTATATCTATGGTTACTTACGCAGTCGTTAAAACCGGAGGCAAGCAATATTTAGTTAAAGAAGGAATGACAGTTACCGTTGATCAACTTAATGTTGAGAAAGGCAAGAAAGTTAAACTTGAAACTTTACTTAAATTCGACGAAGAAGGAAAAGCTTTTGAGTTAGGTCAGCCGATTTTAGAAGAAAAAGTTTCCGCAGAAGTAGTTGATAATGTCAAAGGTGATAAAATCAGAATTGCTAAATTTAAAGCCAAGTCAAGATATAGAAAAGTGAGAGGCTTTAGGGCGAGACTAACGAAGTTAAAAATTATTAAAGTTTAATGGCACACACTAAGGCACAAAAAACCGTTAAAGGAAATCGTGACTCAAGGTCAAAAAGATTAGGAGTTAAAATTTTTGGCAACCAGGAAGTTAATCCTGGCAACATTATTATTCGTCAAAGAGGTACTAAAGTAAATGCCGGCCCGGGAACATTATTAGGTCGCGATTTTACTATCATGGCGCAAATAAAAGGTAAAGTTGAGTTTTATAAAAAACTAGGAGAATCTTTCGTCCGCGTGGTGTAAAATGACTTCATGATCCAGGATATTACTCCGCTGTTAAAACAGATAAAAGAAGATAAGGATATATTCCAAAAGTCCCGTTTACTTGAATATTTGATCAGAGAAAAAAATCTCCGGGTAATTGATTTAGCAAATAAGATTGGATATAAATCTTCTTATATCTGTCATTTATTACGTCTTAAAAAAATTCCCGAAGTTGTGGTTGACGGTTATTATTCCAAATCAGTCAGTTCCAGCCATATTTTCATTCTTTCCCGTCTAAACGATAAAAAACAGATGATTGAACTTTATGAAAATATTTTGGGCGAAAATTTCACCGTTAAACAGACGGAAAACGAAGTGAGGAACTATCTTTATCAGGTAAAAAGCATTGGAAAATATATTAAGAAAGAAGATATAGAAAAGTTAACAAAGAAAATCAAAGAAAAATATCCAGATTTAAATGTTGAGATTGTTCAAACTAGAATCAAAGGGAAGATTATTTTTGAGGTAAAAGGGGATTTGGAGAAGACGAGTAAAACTATAAAAATATTACTTAATAGATTAATTGAAAATGGTTAGAAATAGATTGAAGCTAAAATTTACCCCTTGACACAGAATAAATAGTCGGGTAATCTGAAATTAATGAAGAAAAAGATAGAGGTTACCAAAAGACAGAGAGAACTCCTTAATATAATATACACTTGTATAAGAAACGATGGTTATGCTCCAACTTTTGAGGAAATGAGAGAAAGGCTTAAAGTAATATCAAATCAGTCAGTGATTGATTTATTAGCCAAGCTTGAAAAACAGCAACTCATCAAAAGAAATCCAACAATTGCCAGAAGTGTGGTAATACTGCCTTTAGCTTATAAAATATTAGGTAAGCCGCCGATAGCTCCGTTTTTAGGGATAAGTTCGGCTGGGGCACCGATAAATGCCATTGAAATTACCGGCAGTTGGCAACAATTATCCGATGACGTCTCAAAATTAGCTGACCAAGTCTTTATTTTGAAAATTTCCGGCGACTCAATGATTAATGCCGGAATTGACGACGGAGATATGGTACTGGTTAAAACAGAGAAAGAGTTTATATCTGGTAATATTGTCTTAGTTCGAATTAACGATGAAGTGACAATAAAAAGGTTTGTCTCCGATGACAAACCGCCCTATATTTATCTTAAACCAGAAAATCCAAAATACGAAATTATTCCAGCTACCGATCAGATGAAATTAGAAGGTAAAGTTATTTCAGTTTTAAAAGAAGGTTATTGGATGCCAGTTTTATAATTTTTAACTTTTAAAAAACCTTTTGGACTTTTAAATATAATTGTTATACTAAAAATAGTTTTTAACTATAAGGAATAATTAATATGACTAATGAAAGAAAAACAGAAAGCATTGTTCGCTCTCATTTTGAACGATTTAAAGATTTAGTAGAAATAGAGGAACAAGCCTCTGATATTCCTAAAATAAGTAAATTATTAAAAACAGCTTCAAAAAAGGGTGGCGGAAAAGGTAAGCCCGAATTTTTAATAACGTTTAAAAGTAATTCTAATTTACTTATTGTAATTGAATGTAAAGCTGATATTTCTAAACATAAAAGTAAGAGTAAAGACAAATTTTCTGATTATGCCGTTGATGGTGCATTGCTGTATTCTTCATATCTATCTAAAGAATTTGATATTTTAGCAATCGCAGTAAGTGGCGAGGATACTATACACTTAAAAATTTCCCATTTTTTACAGCTTAAAAATGAAAAAAAAGCTGCTCCGATTTTTGGAGACAAACTTTTAACGGCACAAAATTATTTAAATGGTTATTTAAAAAGTCCTGAAAAGTTTAGGCAAGATTATAATGCCTTATTGGATTTCGCTAAACATTTAAACGAGGAACTCCACTCAAACAAAATACCAGAAAGAGATCGAGCTTTACTGTTAAGTTGTATTTTAATTGCATTGGAAAATTCTGCATTTAGATCTTCTTATAATTCTTACAAAACACCGCAAAATTTAGCAAATGCTTTAGTTCAAACCGTACTTGATGAATTAGAGAATGCCAATATTAGAGGTAAAAAATTAGAAGATCTAAATATTCAATTTGGTTTTATAAAAACTGATACATCACTTTCCACAAAGGAAGATGTTTTAAAAGGTCTTATTGATGAAATTGATGAAAATATAAATTCATTTATTAAAACGCATGAGTATTTTGATGTTTTGGGGCAATTGTATATTGAGTTTTTACGTTATGCCAACAGCGATAAAGGCTTAGGTATTGTTTTAACTCCTCCTCACATCACGGAACTTTTTTCTGAATTGGCGCAAGTAAACAAAAATACAATTGCTTATGACAACTGTACTGGAACTGGTGGTTTCTTGATTAGTGCTATGAAAAAAATGATACAAGATGCAAAAGATGATCAAGAAACAATAAAAAATATTAAAGCAAGTCAGCTTATTGGAGTCGAATATCAATCTCATATTTTCGCGCTTGCAGTTTCAAATATGTACATCCACCAAGACGGTAAAACAAACATAACGAAAGGGAGCTGTTTTGATAAAGATATTATTGAAGCAGTAAAGAAAATGAAGCCAACAGTTGGTTTATTAAATCCCCCATATAAAGCGGACAAAAAGAACGATACTGAGGAATTAGAATTTGTTTTCAATAATTTGGAATGTTTAGTAGACGGCGGAACTTGTGTCGCTATTGTGCCAATGCAATGTGCCTTAGCTCAAACAGGTAAAGTTTATGAACTTAAAAAACAACTATTGCAAAAACATACATTACAAGCGGTTTTATCAATGCCTGACGAATTATTTTTTAATTCTGATGTTAATGTTGTGTCTTGCGTGATGATTTTTACGGCTCATAAACCTCATCCTAAAAATAAAGAGACATACTTTGGCTATTATAAAGATGACGGATTTGTTAAAAGAAAAATCAAAGGAAGAATTAATGCCTATGGTAAGTGGGACGCTATAAAAGAAAAATGGATTTCCTATTTTATGAATAGAAAAAATGAGGCTGGATTTAGCGTCAGCAAAGTAGTCTCTGCAGAAGATGAATGGTGTGCAGAAGCGTATATGGAAACCGATTATAGCAATTTATCAAAGGATAATTTTATAAATACCATAAAAGAATATGTATTTTTTAGTGAATTATATCTGAAATAATTATGGAATTAATTTCTATAGATAAATTATTTAATATAAAATATGGAGTCAATCTTGAGCTTATCAATCTTGAACAATGCAAAAAGAGTGATTCAAATTCCATTAGTTTCGTATCAAGAATAGAAAAAAACAATGGAATTTCTGCGTTTGTTCAAAAAATTGATGGTATTGAATCGAACCCGAGGTATACAATTTCTGTTGCTGGTGGAGGATCGGTTTTGTCATCTTTTTACCAAAAAGAGCCTTATTATAGTGGCAGAGATATTTATATCCTCATACCTAAAAATAAAATGACGGAAGTGGAAATGCTATTTTATACTTTTTGTTTAACAAAAAATAAGTATAGATATAACTACGGCAGACAAGCAAATAAAACACTAAAAGATATTTTAGTGCCAGAAAAAATGCCAGATGAATATAGAGATATTGAATTAGAGAAAATAAATACATTAAAAAGCGAAAGTATTATTGATAAGAATATTAATTTAAACACCAAAAAATGGAAAAGCTTTAAAATTAGTAATTTGTTTAATATTAAAAAGGGAGAGAGATTAAATAAAGAAGAAAGACTGGAGGGGAAGATTCCCCTCGTAACAGCCTCATCAAACAATGGTGGAATTTCATTTTTTATAGAGAGTGAGGAATTCAAAGAAAAGAAAAAACTTTTCAGAGATAAAATAACTATAGATATGTTTTTTAATGTTTTTTATCATAATTATTGCTATTACAGCGATGATAATGTGCATACCTTATTATTTAAAGAAAATTTTAAAAAATGTGATAATAAGTATGTGGATTTATTTATTACAACTTCTTTAAAAAAGATCGCTTATAAATATGCTTATGGGCGTCAGGTAAGAATAAAAAGATTGGAAAATGAGATATTTAAACTGCCAGTCAAAAATAATCAACCCGATTGGCAATTTATGAAAAATTATATTAAATCACTACCGTACAGTAAAAACATCTAATTTATCGTCCCACTAAAAAAAAATCGCTGAACTAGCAAAAAAATCCCACGAGACGAGAAAAAAGTCAAAAGAATTATTAGAAGAAGCAAAGAGAAAAGTTGAGGGGATGATTGAGAATTAACTAACGCTATTCGTTTGAATATTTTGACTTGGTCTGATATTTTAAGTATATTATGGCGTTAATTATTGTTGAATCCCCAACCAAAGCCCGGACTTTTAACTACATTTTCAAGTCTAAAGGCGAAGAAGATAAAAATAACTACTTTGTTTTTGCGACCATGGGCCATGTCCGCGACCTGCCAAAAAACAGAATCGCCATAGACTATGAAAAAGATTTCAAGCCCGACTATGAGGTAATCAAAAATAAAGAAAAAATCATCATGCAACTGAAAAAATTAGCCCAGGAAAATCAGGAAATTATTTTGGCGACCGACTTGGACCGCGAAGGCGAAGCCATTTCCTATCACATTGCCTATATTTTGGGTTATATCAGTGAAGATTGGCCAAACATTGGTTTTAAAGAGGGCGTTTCCTTAAAACGAATTATTTTTCATGAAATTACCGCCAAAGCCTTAACTGAAGCTTTAGCTAATCCGGAAACCTTGAGATTAGATTTAGTCAAAGCTCAGTTTGCCAGGCGAATATTAGATCGGGTGGTTGGCTATGAACTATCTCCTCTTCTTTGGAAAAAAACGGGCAAGAATTGGCTGTCAGCCGGCCGGGTGCAAACAGTCGCCTTACGATTGATTGTTGAGCGGGAAAAAGAAATAAAAGCCTTTCAAACAGAAGATTATTTTCAAATTTTTGCTGAATTCGAAGCTGGCCACCCTAAGGGTGTTCAAGTTAAGGCCAAGTTAATTTCTAAAGATAGTCTTCCTTACGAACAAAAATTTACCTTAAAATTATTTGCCGGTGACTATCAGTATACAAAAACCACGATTAATAAAGATAATGTTGAGAATATAAAACAGGATTGTTTAAACGATAAATATAAAGTCTTAGACGTTAAAGAATCAATCGATCCCCGTTATCCGATGCCCCCTTATACAACTTCACTTTTACAACAAGATGCTTATTATAAACACGGATTTTCTTCCAAGCAGACAATGCGTTTGGCTCAAGATTTATATGAAAGAGGTTTGATTACTTACCATCGAACCGACTCCTTTAATCTATCGGCTCGTTTTGTTTTTCCGGCCAAAGAATATATTGAGAAAAAATTCGGAAAAGAATACGCACTTGAAAAACCACGTGGTTTCAGAACACGTTCAAAATCCGCTCAAGAAGCTCATGAAGCGATCAGGCCGACAAAAATACTTGAAATGAAAGCGGCTTTTAAAGGCAAAAAAGAATCAAAATTAACCATCAATCATCAGCGATTATATACGTTAATTTTTAACCGGGCGATTGCGACCCAAATGAAAGAAGCCCAGATAAAGACTGTTAAAACCAATATTGTTTCTGACAAAAATTATTTTTTTGAAAGTAAACAACAGCAGGTAATTTTTGATGGTTTTTTAAAAGTTTTTGATCCATATTATGTCACCAATCACCAAACGATTATCAAGCTAGAAAAAGGCATTTCAATTGAAATAAAAACACTGGATGAAAAAGCTTTAATTTCTAAGCCTCCTCCCCGCTATAACGAGGCTTCTTTGATTAGGGCCTTGGAAGAGAAAGGGATAGGAAGACCTTCGACCTACGCGATGATAATTTCCTTAATTCAGATGAAAAATTATACGGAAAAAGATGGCCGCTACTTTATCCCGACTTCAATCGGAACTTCAATCTGCGACTATCTTTCGAACAGTTTCCCAACAATTTTTGATCTTTCTTATACAGCTAATTTAGAAGACGGATTGGATCGGATCGCCAACAAGGAGAAAAATTATATTCAATTATTGAAAGATTTTTATCAACCTTTTAAAAAGGAATTAGAAGTAGGAAAAGAAGATAAATCTGTAATTAAAATAGAGGATGATGTTAAAGGAATTTGCCCGGACTGCGGAGGAAATTTAATATCCCGTTTTTCCCGGTTTGGAAAATTTATCGCCTGTTCAAATTATCCGAAATGTAAATATACCAAGTCAATCGTCAAAGTTGTTAAGAACAGAAAATGCCCGCAATGTCTCGGAGATGTTGTGGTAAAATTTACTAAGAGTAAAAAAAGATTTTATGGATGCGGAAACTATCCAAAGTGCAAGTGGAGCGCATGGTCACTCTTAAAATTATGAAATACATATTTATTTCCGGTGGCGTGATTTCGGGAATCGGCAAGGGGATTACGGTCGCCTCAATCTCTCTTCTCCTTAAACAAGCCGGGTATCGAGTCGCTCCTTTAAAGTTTGAAAACTATTTAAATTTAGACGCGGGAACGATCAATCCGATTGAACACGGAGATGTTTTTTTGTGTGAGGATGGCACTGAGGCTGATATGGACATCGGCACCTATGAAAAATTTTTGGACGAGGATATGGGTAAAGATAACTTTGTTACTATGGGAGAGATTTATCAAACGGTCATCGATAGGGAAAGAAGATTTGAATATCTGGGTGAAGATGTCGAGGCAATTCCTCATATTACCAATGAAATCATCAACAGGATTCAAACTTTAGGAAAAAAGAAGAAAGCTGACATTGTTGTTATCGAACTGGGTGGAACGGCCGGCGAGTATCAAAACATTTTTTATTATGAAGCCTCAAGAATTTTGACCTTAAAAAATCCCGGTGATGTTCTCCACGTTCATGTTTCTTATGTCCCGACCCCGTCTCATCTGGGCGAACCGAAAACCAAACCAACTCAACTGTCAGTGCGGACTTTAAACTCAATGGGAATTCAGCCGGATTTTATCGTGGCCCGGTCGGAAAAACTATTGGATAAAAGGCGGATTGAACGGTTTGCTTTATTTTGCAATGTCCAGCCGGAAAATATTATTTCTAATCCTGATGTTCCTCATCCTTACGAAGTACCTTTAATTTTGGAAAAACAGCAGTTGGCCGAAAAAATCTTGGCAAAGTTCAATCTTAAAGTTGTCAAACCTGATCTATCAGACTGGAAAAAATTAGTTGATAAAATTTACGCCAAAAAATTTGGAACAGTAATCAATCTCGCCATTGTTGGTAAATATTTTGGCACCGGTGACTATCAGCTACGGGATTCGTATGCGGCTTTGTTTGATGCCTTAGATCATGGAGCATTTAGTTTGGGTGTAGACGTGAAGACTCATTGGATTGATGCGGAAAAAGTTGAAAAACAAGGCGTAGAAATTATCGGTAAACCAGATGGCTTGATTGTTCCAATCGGTTGGGGGGAACGAGGAGCTGAAGGAATGATCGCCGCGGCTTCGTACGCCCGGAAAAATAATATTCCATACTTAGGTTTATGTTATGGAATGCAGTTGGCCGTGATTGCTTTTGCCCGCGATATTTTAGGATGGAGGGACGCCAACACCAATGAAAATAATGCCGAAACGAAACATCCTGTTATCCACCTGATGCCGGCTCAAAAAAAATACATGGAAAAGCGGGCTTATGGAGGAACAATGAGACTGGGGGCATGGAACGCTAAGGTTAAGAAAGGGACGAAAGCATTTGAAATCTATGGAACGGAAAATACCAGCGAACGGCATCGCCACCGCTTTGAATTTAATGATGAGTTTACGAAAGATTTTGAAAAAAAAGGATTGATTATAAGCGCTCGGTCAGTGGCTGAAAATCTGGCGGAAATCATAGAGTTACCAAAATCAGTACATCCATTTTATTTTGGCACTCAAGGACACCCGGAATACAAGAGTAGACCGCTTAAACCACATCCAATATTTATAGCTTTCTTGAATGCTTGTAAAAATAAGCATTAACTGATAAAATACAAGCTATGGCAAATTCATTTCTTTACAAGGAAACCAGATATAAAGTCGGCGACACCGTTTCAATTGACTATAAACTGAAAGAAGGGGATAAGGAAAGAATTCAGATTTTTAAAGGGATAATCGTTAAAGTCAGGGGTGACAGCGAAGCTAATAGAATGTTTACGGTCAGAAAAATATCAAGAACCGGAACTGGAGTTGAAAAAATTATTCCTCTATTATCTCCTTTTATTGCCAAGATGGAGTTGGTTAAAAAATCTTCTTATCAAAAAGCGAAACTTTATTTTATTCGTAATTTAACTGAACAGGAAGTGAGAACAAAATTATATAAAATTCATGAGCCTTTACCAAAAAAATCTCGGTAAAATCGGCGAAGATCTTGCGCTGGACTTTTTAAAGTCTCACAGTTTTTCTATCCTTGAAAAAAATTTTCGCTCTAAATTCGGGGAAATTGACATTATTGCCGAAAAAAATCACTGCTTATATTTTATTGAAGTCAAAACCAGATCGAATTTAGATCATGGTTATCCACATGAAGCAGTTAATAAAAGAAAGATCTATCATATAAAAAAAGTGTCTCAATATTATTTGTTGAAAAATAACTACCCAGACTATAAACTGAAAGTAGGAGTTTTTTCAATATTAATTGAAGGAGGGAAAAAAGAAATTAAGTTTTGGGATGATATTGAAAGCTAGTTCGTTAACAGTTTCTAATGAAGGGGGTGAAAAATAACAAATGATTGAATTAATAAATACGATTTTGTTTAATTTTTTTAAGAATTTAGGTGCTTTTATGCCCAATTTATTTGGCGGCCTGTTAATCCTGATTGTTGGTTTTTTAATCGGTGGTATTGTCAAGCAACTAATCATGACCATCGTTACTTTTGCCAAAATTGATCTCTTGTTTCACAAAACTAAATTAATTAAAAAGGAAGAAGTGAATATTTGGACGGAAGTTTTATCTGAGATATTAAAGTGGATGTTGATTGTAGTCTTTTTGGTGCCGGCACTCGAAGTCTGGGGACTGTCAAGAGCGACCACCGTCGTTAATCAAATCCTTTTCTATTTACCAAATGTGGTCGTAGCTGTTGTGATAGCTTTTGTAGGTATCTTGGCCTCAAATTTAACTTCAGATTTAGTTCGCCATAGCGTCAAAACCATGGGATCAACCGCCAGCAATAGCTTAGCCGTCTTTACCCGATGGACAATTATGTTTTTTACGATTTTGGTTGCCCTTAATCAACTGGGCGTCGCTCAAGACTTAATTAGAATTCTTTTCACCGGCATTGTGGTCATGTTGTCATTGGCAGGAGGCTTAGCTTTTGGACTAGGAGGTAAGGAATCAGCAAAGGAGATATTGGATGAACTAAAGAGTAAGTTGAAATAAATTGAGATAAATCGAAATTAAGAGATTGAAATTAGGAAACTAAGAGGGTTTTTTTGTGGTAAAATTGATGCACTGGAGCGTTCGTCTAGTGGCCTAGGACATCACCTTTTCAGGGTGAATATCAAGGGTTCGAATCCCTTACGCTTCACCAAAGTTGATTTAGACTTTCACAACAATATAATCCTCAAAAAAATCAACGTACCCCATACTCTAAGTTGAAGTGTAACGCATTGAAGCAAAAGCTATAATTAAAATTATGAAAAAAATATTTCTATTTATAATACTTATTATTTTAATAATATTTCCATTTTATTGGTATTTTTTTGGGCCGGTGAGTGGTTCTAAAGAATTAAAAATTTTTATCATCCCAAAAAACCTCGATGGATTTAACCTTGTACAAAAACTGGAAGAAGGAAAATTTATTAAAAAAAATAAAGTTCTTGAGTATTATCTCAACACTTTTGTTTTTTTTGCCGATGTAAAACCCGGAGGATATAAATTGAATAAAAATATGTGGGCTTTGGATGTATTTAAAAAAATAAATGGTAAACTCGATCTTGTCTGGGTAAGCTATTCAAGCTGTCTTCGCAAAGAGCAGATAGGAGAGATATTGAAAGATGCTTTAGGTTGGACTAGTGAAGAACTGACAAAATGGAATACTGTTTACACCAATTCAACACCCGAATATTTTGAA
>Ga0066637_10002289_pt1 | contig 12749 bp, 12 predicted proteins | sample CryGeyCG2014_020_FD_62737 | JGI IMG/M metagenome (GOLD analysis project Ga0066637, IMG submission 62737) | Groundwater microbial communities from aquifer - Crystal Geyser CG08_land_8/20/14_0.20 | ecosystem: Environmental > Aquatic > Deep subsurface > Groundwater | place: USA: Utah: Grand County...
AAGAAGGACCCTGTTTGTTTTAATAAGCCCCTGAAGCCCCAGAAGGGTGTTTTTAAGAGTTTTTGGATCATTCACTACTACTTTACTATCGCTTAGGCCCAAAACATTCTTGGTTTTGGGTATCTGGCTTAATACTAAAACTTCGGAAATAAGATTTTTAACTTTAGATTGAAGGGTCAATAAATCAACATCTTTCTTTTTCCACTCGCCCAAAACGTTATTTATCTCAGATTCCTTGGAATCAAAAGATTGCGCCAATACCTCAACCCTTTTGATATTTCCATAGAGAGTTTTATTATTTGAAGTATCCGAAAGCTTGCCTACTTGCCTTTCAAGCGAAAGAAGGACTTTAACCAAGCGGGCCAAATCATTTTTGGTATTTTGGCTCTTTCCTGATTTTGAAACAGACATTTTAATGCCGGAGGTAATACCTGATATCTGATTAAGCGTATCCTTCATTGAAGTTATCTCCTGCCAGCCCCAGAAACCCGTAAACCAATTAACTCCGCCGTAAATAGAATTTTTGGTATCGGTATCTTCTTTCACTCCCAATATTTCTTCAACTTCTCCCAATTTCCCGATAATGTCTTCTGCGGTTACCGCAGAAAAGGATGCAAGAAGACCGCCGGCTTCGGTTGTTAAATACTGGCCGTTTACATATACCTGATTAGCAATTGCTCGGGTTTCTTTCAAACGGCCGCTTAAATCCAAATCACTTTTTTCTTCCAATACATTTTCAATAATTGGCCTATTAACTAATTTTTCAATTAAAATCCTGGTTTCATCAACCGATTCTTTAACCTCGGCAACATCGCTGGTTCCGGAAAGCGTTCTTGTCGAGTTATTCCAAAAACTCGAAACCAAATCACCGAATGAGGAAAGTGTTCTTGAAGACACACTCCAAACATCGGTAGCCAAAGATCCAAAAGAAGAAAGTGTTCTTCCTGAATATCCCCAAACAGCAGTTGCAATGGCGCTTGAGGAAACTGTGCTTTCCGCTTTTACCTCAAAGCTTTTATCCAAACACATATTTTCAGTTCCTACCAAGCAACAAACTTGAGTCCTATATAAACCCGTTGTTGCGGGTGCTGTAAAAGTTTTTGCGTACCAGCCATCATTATTACCTGAGACAGACATGGAATTGTTACCTAAGGAAATATCTAAAAACAACGAACTATCAGGATATCTTGAAGTAATCGTGCAGGTTGCAGAATTTATCGGTTGATATGAATCGTCGTATACAAACTCTCCGATTGTACAAGTTGCTGAAGGATTGCAAATTTGAGGCCCGCCCGCTGCGGCCATAAGTCCTTTAGGGAAGCTTAAGGCCGCAATAACAAGAAACACTACTATGGCAAATGTCTTTCGGGCAGGTTTCATATTTTTTAAACTTTAACAGCTTGCTTTATTTCCTTTATTGATTCCCCTACTCCTCTTGCAAGTTCAGGCAATTTCTTTGCACCAAAAAGGAAAAGTAAAACAAAAGCTATCAAAAGTAATTCTGTTGTACCGATATTACTTAGCACGTCCTCTCACCCCCTTTCATAATAACTTAAGTATTGATGCTATAAATAGTATTGTCAAGAGGGTAATTTCAAACCTACGTCTCTTATCATTTCCTTATCATATATTGCGTTTTTGACCTCATTTTTCTTTTGATTCCAATAATTTGACATGATGATTAGTATATGATATGAATTATGTAATGCCTCAATTAGCATATAACTTGTCCGATAACATCAAAAGATGTCTTGGAGAAATTGACACTCTGAGAAAATCAATAGTTTTAACTTCCATTAATCCAAAAATTTCCTTGAGACTTAGATGGAATTCTGAGATAGAAAGAATATACTGGGCCTTTTCTCTAACAGACTTTCAGTATTCTAAACAGCAAATAACGGATATTTTAATAAAAAGGTCTGAAGGCAATAAAAAAATGCCTAAAGAAAAAAGATTAATACTTGATTACAAAAAAGCACTTGACTATATAAGAAGCGATTGGCTGGCAGCCAATAAAGAGATAGATGCCAACACAGTAAGAGACTTGTTTGACATTGCCATAAAGCCGACGGCAGGAAATCCTTCTGTCACTAAATTTAATTCCAGAAAAAATCTCATTGATCACTTGATGGAATACCTTCGAGCCGGCAAAGAACACCCCGTAATTCAGGCAGGAATTGCCCATATTCAAATCCTAGGCCTCTCCCCTTTTAATGAGGGAAACGGCAGAATCTCAAGACTATTAACCTATCTTGTCCTCTATAAAGAAGGCTATGATTTTAACGACCTTTTCTATCTTGAAGAATACTTCCGAAAAGACATTGTTTCTTTAAGGGAAGCCGTAAAAAGTGTTGATTTAACCCAAAATATGACTCTGTGGCTTGAATACTTCACCAAAGGGGTGGTAATTCAACTTGAAAAAACATATGAAAACATTAAAACGGAAAAATTCGGATCCAGTACTCCCTATACGTTTTGGAGACTAAATGATAGGCAGGAAGAAATACTGGTTATTCTTCAAAATCCAAATGAAAAAGTAAACAACTCAAGAGTCCAAAAACTATTCAAAACTACTCAAATCACAGCTTCAAGGGACCTAGCCAAACTAACAAGCCTGGGACTTCTCTTTCCTCACGGTAAGGGAAGGTCAACCTACTACACAAAAGTCTAAGCAACTCTTTCTTTAAGAACTCTATAATATTTTTGAAGATAATCTTCCGCCTGTTGATTATTTTTCTTAGTCGCCGGACATTAAAGAGGTGTAATAGTGTCAATAGTCAAATTTATTACGAAAAACGTTTAATTTCATCTATAAGTGGTTTAGGAAAACTTTTAATAAACGGCTTCATACTTAGTGGGAGAAATAAACCTATTTCTCTTTGAAAATTAATCTTTTTTTCATCCAACTTTTTTTCAATAATTGCTAATTCAGGCATTTCTGTTCCAGGAAGGAGCCGCTCTCTTAAAAGAAAATAAAGATCATAAAAATCTCTTGGTTTTGCCCTGGTTAGACAAGCCTGCAGCTTCTCTCCCGCAATTTCAGAAAGAGGTAAAATATTTGCTGTATAACTAGGGATATAATCATTTCCAATTGATAATGTCTGAGAGCCTTTTATATTTTTCTTCCTTAAAGAAATCTGGATGGCAATTGTTACTCTTAAATCATAAACACTTAAAGTTATATTAGATAAATATCCCCCGCTGGTTGGTTTTGCTTCTTCTAAATTAGCCTTAAGATTTTCTTTATCCAAATCCCCCAAAACATCTGTTAATATATTTTCTATCTCTTTATTATTAATTTCCGTTCCTGAAAAATCCAAATCTTCAGAGAATCTAGGACTTTTGTAAACCACCCTTAGAGCAGTACCTCCCTTAAAAAGAATCTTTTCAGAATTTTCTTTCCGATAAAAACTAGAAAGAAGTAAATGTTGAGCACACTCGCGATAAATATTTACCTTATTCGACTGAAACTTATTTATTAAACTATCTAAAACCTTTTGATCAATCATTGTATCTTTAATTTATTGATTAAATTATTTAATCTTACATCATTAAATATCGAAACATATCTTAATATATCACCAGAATTAAGTTTAGATAAATTTAATCTATCATTTAAGATTTTTTTTCCTTGGGCAACAAAATACAAATAATCGACAAGGGCTTTTTCAGGAAAAGCAACTAAAATATTCCCTTCCTTGAAGTATCCCGTATATGCCTCTTTTTTTATCCTCAAATAATTATATGCTGTTTGGCTATCGGTAAATTCTCTAGTCGCCTTGGTTGTTATCGAAGTTATCGAATACACGGCCTCAGGGATTACCCCTTCCTTTGATAGAATAGACTCCAGCGAAACATATGAAGGAATATATAGACAATTTGCGATTCTAAATTTATCAGGCCAATCGTCAGAAAAATAATAGATTCCCCTTTTAGGGCTATTTAGGTAGCCTTGTTTCTTATATCTTGCCAGTTTTACAACTGAAGTTTCTTCACTTAAACCAAAAATGTTTCTAAACTCCTTGGTTGTAAAAATATCAATATCAAGCTCATGCAACCTTAACCTTATATCTTGCAAATTCATTATCTTAATAATAATGATAAGTAAATGAATTGTCAATAGGGACGATCAGGCTACGCGTTCCTTCAGCGCGCGGTAATATTTTTGAAGATAATCTTCGGCTTTAACCCAGTTGCCCCTGTTTTTCTCAACCGAAGCCAAGACTCTTAAGTGAGCTGCTTTGGCCGCCTGGAAAAGAGAGATTCTGTAAGTTTCTGCCAAATACTCTCTGGTTGTTTCTTCATTCTCCCCTTTTTCTTTGTGCATCTTAACCTCAAGGTAGGCAACCAGCCTTGGTTCAAAAGCCAGTTTGAGTTCACTTTTAATAAGTTCGTAGAATTTCTTCATTTTTCCTACAGCCTTCTCGTATTTTTGGTTGTTTTCCTCTACTATTGCCTGAACAAAAAGTCTGGCTGCCTGGCTGGCTAGCTGCCTAGATAGTCCGTACTGCTCTTTGAGATGTTTAATGGCATAGTCCCGAAAACGCATCCCCTCCGGAATATTAGCCAATCGCCACCAGGCAAGTTCAAGTTTGGCGGTGACTTCCGGATTAAATTCAAAGTGTTTAACAGTATCGTTTCCCCCAAACCTCCTTCTCCTTCTGGAGTAATCAACAATAATATCTCTTAACTTTTCAGGAGTCATATCTGGAAGATGGTCAACCTCCCAATGAAATTCAGCATAATTTAGCTGCCAAGGAAGAAATCCGGAAGTTCTCTGTTCTCCCGAGGTTCGAATAAATAAATCTACATTCGGATACGGCTGATTTCCGGTATCCAAATAGGATCCGAAAAGCTTTTCATCCAAATCTGCAGGTTTTATATCTGCTTCAACAATCCTTCTTGCGGCTCTGACTATTTCATCTCTTCCACCATAATCAATTGCGGCGTTAAAAACATGAGATTTGTTGTTTCTAGTTTTGTTCTCCAGTTGTTTAATATAGGCAACCAAGGCTTTAGGAAGCCGATCTTTCCTTCCTAAATGAATAAACCTTATATCATCCTTCTTGGCTTCTTTCTCAACCTCCGAAACCATCTTCCAATATAGCTTCATTAGATAGGCAAGTTCCTTTGGAGATCTATCCCAATTTTCAGTAGATAAACCCCAAACGGTAAATGTATGCACTCCCCAACTTCTTGCGGCTTTGGCAACTCTCATTCCTGCTTCAAACCCGGCTCTATGCCCTTCGAGAGTTGGAATTCCTTTTGCCCTCGCCCACCTGCGGTTGCCGTCAAGAATAACAGCAATATGATCAGGAACAGATGTTCCGGGAGGAAGAGGAATATTAGATTTAGACATTGTTGAAATTATATCATAATGAAAAGCTACCAAGAGGCACGAAATCTATTCCCGCCTCTTTAATCAAGCATTTGTCTTTACAGATAACCACACCCCGATACCCTTTTTCATCACAATATTTTTTTAAAAATTGGTAGTCACTTTTGTGAATGACATCCTGATACTTAACCTCAATTGCTAATTTCCGTTCGGGAATAACAAAGTCAATTTCTTTCCCCCGCTCATTAAATAGATATAAATCACCGGACTGCTGTTTTAAAAGGTTGGCAATATAATTTTCGGCGAAAAAACCTAAAGACAAATTCTCCGGAGAAAGCGATAAAAAATTTGACGAACCCGGGTAGTATTTTCTCAAAAGCCTTTTTTCGCTTCTAAAACTTCCGCTTAAATTGACTATTTTACTAACAAGAAGGGCCTCTTCTAAGATAGAAAGATAGTTAAAAAGTGTACCCTTTTTCATCGACAAATCAGAACCTAACTTGGTAGGACTTATTATCTGACCGGTATTTGGAAGAATTGACCAAAACAGTCTTTCAAAATCAAACTGCTTCCTGATCTTGAGAATTTTTGGAATATCTGTCTCAATAACCTTCTTAATTACCGCTTCTTTTAAGTATTCTTTCCTTTTTTCAAGATCATTAAGTTCCAAAAGCTCGGGAAACTGACCAAGTCTCAAAAATTCCTCCAAACTTTTCCTCCCGGAAATTATTTTGTATTCCTCGAAAGAAAGCGGACCCAAGCGCTTTTCAAAAATTCTACCCGCCAGGCTTTCTTTGGATTTTTTTAAGATATAAAGCGAGGATGATCCTGAAACAATAAATTTCAATTTTTGGTTTAAATCATAGTACCTTTTAACTATATCCTGCCAATAAGGAATCAATTGAATTTCATCTAAAAATAAATAGACCGGTTTTTCTATTTTGTGCAGTTTTTCATCAACGATTTCCTCCAAAAAAAACTTTATAACCGATTCCAAAGTTTCGGTTTTTTCCTCAACACCAAATTCATCAAAAGAAAAATACAAAATTCGGTTTTTATTGGCCGGATTTTTTAACATTAAGCCCAAAATCTGTTTAAGAAGAGTGCTTTTGCCGGTTCTCCTTAATCCCACTAAACCGGTTACCTGCTTTGTATCCAGAATATCTTTATATAAAGAGTCAAAAAGCGTTCTTTGGGGCCATTTTAGCTCTTTCGGGCTATAACCGGGTTCTTGCAGCCAGGGATTTTGTAAATATATAAGTTCATTTATCATGGTTATTTCGGATGTAATGTAACACTACATCCATTATGTTACTAGAAAATGGATAAAATGTCAAACAAAAGCCCACCTCGGGAGTGGATTTATATTGCCACCTCGGTTAATCTGACCTCTTTCCCTAAAATTGCTTTTTGCAGATTACCGGCTTTATTTCCATTAATCAAAATCGTCGGAATTTTTGTTTCCTTGGTAAGCCTTAGCGATTCCTTCACTTTATGTATCATTCCGCCAGTTACATCAGTACTTTTTGATCCCGTAATCCCCTTTTTAACCTGATTAAAGTTCCTTGAATTAATTTCTGGAATTGTTTTGCCTTTTGAATCATATACCCCATCTGTGTCCCCACACTCAATAATCTTTTCTATTTTATAATCTTTTCTTAACTTTCTTGCCAAAATCGATAGGGTTTTTTCGGCCGAGTGAATTGTAAACCCCTTTTCTATATCAAACACCACATCACCATATATTAGTGGTACAAATCCAAGTTCGAGAGATTTTAAAATTGGTTCCAGAAAAGCTTTGTTTGAGTAAGTAAAACTCATTGGCGAAAAAGAAACAGCAAGAATCCCCACCCGTAAAAATTCTCTCAGGACAATTCTATTGATATCGACAGCGGTTTCCGAAGTAAGGGAAAAACCTTTAAGACTATCTCTATTGATAATGCCTTCTTGAGTTTTATATTTAGAAGCAATTGTATGGCCAAAAGAACCGCTGCCATGCCCGATAATAAAACCTGTGTTTTTTAGTCTATTTTTTGCCTCTTTAATTTCTTCCGCCAGTCTTTTAATAACCGGAATTTTTGCCGTAAACGGCTTCCCTTTATCCGTAATTACACTGCCTCCAAGTTTAATTAATATTAAATTTTTCACCAAGCGGATTATACCCTTTCTCCTCTTTTTTTCAAAAAATAGTAGCTGGATTTGGTTAATCCCTTTTTTGACACAAATCCTTTATTAATCAAGGATGCTAATAACGAATGTGCCTGTTGGCGGGAAACCCCCAACTTTATAGCCAGTTCAGAAGCAGTTACTTCTCTCTGAATTCCAAAAATTTTTAACACTTCTTTTTCTTTTGTTGTTGGACGGTTTTCAAAATTCATCGACTCAAAAGATGTACTATATCTACTCAAGGCGCTTTGCAGAGAGTATTTTATTCCGTCTGTAAAATACTCCAACCATTCCGTCTTGTCCCCGCTATCTGCTGTATGCAATTTATCTGAATACAGTATTCTGTCAATGTCATACCAATCATCCAAGACGAAATATTTATTAATAAGGTAGCCTGAAGAAAGCAGTATCAAGGCAGTAAAAATCCGGCAAATACGGCCATTGCCATCCTCAAAAGGATGGAGATACACAAATTGATGATGAAAAATCCCAGTTTTAATCACCGCTGGAATTTCCTTTTCTTCACTTACCCAATTTAAAAGTTCCTTCAGGGCATTTTCAATCTGTCCGCTCCTATGAAAGGGCGGATTATGCTTTATTAAAAGCTTAGTTTTTCCTTCAAGGCTTTTATATCTACCCACAACAATCTTTTTATTTCTTAGTCTGCCTGCAATTTCATCATTGGTTCCTGTTAATAATTCCCGGTGGGCTTCTATAACTTGTGAAACTGAAAGTTTTTGATGAGCGTAATTACCAAGTTTTTTTAATATATCAAAGTAATTTCTAACTTCTTTCTCATTTCTATTAGCAGGCACCCGATCACCCAAAAGCAAATTGCTAACTTCTAAATAGGAAAGGGGGTTTCCTTCAACACTGTTTGAAATGTAGGATGATTGGATCAGGTTGTGCTTCTCAACATCAAGTTCTAACTTGAGAGGTGTTTGTATAGCTTCAAGCTGTCCATAAAAGCGTTCTATTTGTGAAATATTAGCCAAAATCTTGGGCGTTAATTGATATTTAGGCTTAAACACTGCAGATAAAGAATAGCACCAAAATTGATAATTGTAAAGCTTTTTGTAAAGTTATTTGTAAAGTCTGGTATAATGAAAGCACTTATGCCTTTCGAAAAAGTATATCGGAAGCTGGCTCTGCCTCTAACCAAATTTATTATTAAGGCCGTCGGAGGCAAGGAAGGGGTGGTTGATGAAGTTCTCTCCGAGACGTTTGTTGCGGCATGGAAAGGTTGGAAAACCTTCAAACACAAATCAAGCTATTTTACTTGGCTTTGCCGGATCGCTCTTAATAAAATAGCGGATTATTACCGCGATCAGGTAAATAGGAATTCAGGCATTATTGTTCCTTTATTCGGAAATCTTAATATTCCGGACGATAAATCGCTCTCTCCTGAAGAAAAAATATCCCTTCAAGAGTTAAGAGAATCTGTTAACAACTGTCTCAATCTTCTTCCCTACGAAAAACGAAGACTTCTTTGGCTTAAATACTGGCAAGACCTGTCCACCCGCGAGGTGGCCAAAATCCTCAAAATTAGCGAGCGGGCCGTTGAAGGCCGGCTTTACCGGGCTAGGCACGCTTTTGCCAAAATTTGGAAGACAAAATTTTCAAAGGGAAAATAATGACGGCGTTGAGTATTCTTGGTGCCCTTTTGGGCTCGTGCAAGAGCCTCCAAAGCCATTCCAGGCCCAGCTTTTCCAGCCATTCCGGCGGCAGGCGGGCTTTTCCGAAAACATAATCAAAAGTGCCCCCCACGGCCATAATGCCTTTGACGTCAAGTTTTTCGACATTTTTGTCAATCCATTTTTCCTGTTTAGGCATGCCGAAGCCGACAAAAAGCAAATCCGGTTTAATTTCGTTAATCTTTTGAATCACCTCTTTTTGGATTTTTGCCTCTTTGGCGGTTTTTGGTTCGCCGTCTTCATCAAGCACGGGGCCGGCGAAGACATTTTTTATTCCCTTTCCCCCCAAAAAAAGGACTTGCCAATTATTCTTCCGGGCCAAAGCCAGCAGTTTGACAAAAAGTTTCCTTCCGGGAATAATGTTTAAATCCGTCCGGTGTAAAAATTTCGCCGCATATTTTAAACCCACTCCGTCGGGAATCACCAAATCAGCCGAATTAACTATCTTTCTCAAATCTCTATCTCTTTCTGTCATTACCAATAACTCCGAATTGGCTGTAAAAATCGTAAATTGCCAGCCTCGGGCGATGAAATCAGTCACAAGTGTTAGCACTGAGCTTGTCGAAGTGCTATCTAATCTAATATCCAATATATTGACGTAAACACGGCCCGATTTATGTGTCATTTTCTGTCTTTTTAACATGCCATATTCATCTTTTATCACTTTAAGCATAAAGTGTCTTAAAAAAATATTAGAAAATTTATCATTTTTTATATCCTATATTTAAGTGTATAATTATTTTTATAATATTCCCGAGTTTTGCAATCAAGAAATTATATCGTCAAACTACAAGATATATTCGGCAATATTTCACTTTCGTAAAATAAACAGTTCGTATAAAAAATGGCGTCAATTTTGCGTATATAAATTTATTTATTTATCCTCAGTTCATCCCCTGTTTATTATCTCCTATGTACCAAATACTATATACTATATATATGTACTACTATAGTCCTCTTTATCAAATTATTTCAACCCTAATTAAAAATTAAAAATTAAAAATTAAAAATTAAACGGTCATCCTCTAGTTGAAATACTTCTTCGCCACAATTCTATGTTTTCCAAAACCAGTCCTGTACCTCTGACAACACATAATAACGGCTCATCCGCAACATGGGCAGGAACTCCGGTTTCTTGGGTCATCAGTTTATCAAAGTTGCGAAGAAGTGCGGTTCCCCCACTCATCACAATTCCTTTATCAATAATATCAGCCGCCAGTTCCGGAGGAGTATCTTCCAAAACTGCCTTAACTGCTCCTATTAATTGAAGGAGTGTCCCCCTAATTGCCCCGGTTATCTCCGAGGAAGTTACAACAACACTTCTGGGAAGCCCAAAAACCAAATCTCTCCCGGAAATTTCAAGTTTCTCTTCTTTGGCAAAAGGAATTGCCGAACCGATTTTTAATTTTACCTCCTCAGAGGTTTGGTCGCCAATAATAAGATTGTGTTTCTTTTTAAGACAGGTTGCAATTGCCTCATCAATTTTAGTTCCGGCAACCCTGACCGATTTATGGACAACTACTCCCCCTAAAGAAATAACAGCTGCCTCGGTGGAGCCTCCTCCCATATCAACAATCATATGTCCGGAAGGGGCCGAAACAGGAATTCCTGCCCCGATTGCGGCAGCTAAAGGTTCATCAATCAGATAAGCATGCCCGGCCCCGGCAGCCAAGGTTGCATCAAGTGCCGCCCGTCTTTCAACCTGAGTACAGCCTGCAGGTACACAAACCATCACATTGGGCTTAAACAACTGGAATCTTCCCAAAACTTTGCCGATAAAATACCTCAGCATGGCTTCGGTCACCTGATAATCGGCAATCACCCCGTCCCTCATGGGTCGTGAGGCAATTAAGGCCTCGGGGGTTCTGCCCAGCATTTTTTTAGCATCTTCCCCCACCGCAATCACCTTGTTGCTGTCTGCCTGGATGGCCACCACCGTCGGTTCATTGGCCACAATACCCTCGCCTGCCACCCATACCAGCGTGTTGGCCGTTCCCAGATCGATGGCGATATTTTTCCGAAGCATAGGTGGATATAGTATAATACGGGCATGACCAAGATACGAGTACTTCTGTTTTTTTTGGGAATTGTCGTGGTGGGGCTTTTGGGCTACCTGGCCGTTACTTATGCCAAAGGATACCGTCTGGATTTCAAGACCTTGAAATTTATATCAAAAGGTATCTTAGTGGTAAAAACCGATCCAACCGGAGCTCAAGTTTTCGTCAATAAAGATTTAATCGGCGCCTCTGATTCAAACTTCTCTCTTGCTCCCGGAACTTACGATGTGGAAATTAGAAAAAACGGATTTATGAATTGGTATAAAAGATTAAGCATCGAAAAGGAAACAGTGACGGAAATTAAGGCGGATCTTTTTAAATCTACCCCGTCATTTACTCCGATTACCCAGGACGGAGCAATCCAGCCGGTTTCGTCTGATAACTTCTCCCAAATAGTCTATGCCGGAAAAGACGGTCTGTGGGTTTTGGAAAACATCAACTTCCCCATCGGTTTTGCCAAAGGCCCCAGACAGATAACCGACGGAGACTTGGCCCCCTCGACTTCGCTCGGGGCAAGCTGGCAGTTTTCCCCCGATGGAAGAGAACTTCTTCTTAAAACTTCCGCAGGATCATTCCTTTTAGAAGCAGGAAAATTTATTCCCCAATCCCAAAGAATAAATATTTCTTCGAAGGAAAAGGCAACCTTAGAGATATGGAGTAAAGAAAAAGAGACAAAAATCCTGGTTCAATCCAGAAATTCACCTCCCGAACTTCAGGATTTACTTCAAAGAAAAGCCAATCTAATCGTCTTTTCCCCAGATGAAACAAAAATTCTCTATACAGCCTCTGCCTCCGGAACCCTCAGTTCAAACTTAATTAAACCGATCCCCGGAGCATCAACCCAAACCGAAGACAGAAACATCAAAATAGATCACACCTATGTTTATGATATCAAAGAAGACCGAAATTTTTTGATCGATCCAAGCGATAATTGGGAGAGAAGAAAACTCTTCTGGTTACCAAATTCCAGAAATTTAGTACTAGGTGAGGAAGGAAAAATAACCATCATGGACTATGACGGAACAAATAGACAAGTAGTCTTTTCCGGAGGCTACACTCCCCCCTATGTCTTTCCCTACTTAAATGGAGAGAAACTTTTGATTCTTACCAACCTTGGAGCCGACTCCCAAACCCCCAATCTTTATTCTATTAGTATTAAATAGCTTGTCGGAGAGCCGGGATTCGAACCCGGGGCCTCAGCGTCCCGAACGCTGCGCGCTACCAACTGCGCTACTCTCCGAAATTTTACGGGGCGAAGCGGCGGTCTACCGATGACCTACGCTCCGCTGGTGTCCCTACCAGGAATTGAACCTGGATTTAAGGTTTAGGAAACCTCCGTTCTATCCGTTGAACTACAGGGACAAATCAAACTTATTTTAACACACTTTTCTCCATCTGGGTCACTTTTGTACAAGATAACATAAACTGCTAAAGTAAATTATGGCGGATAATCGTCCAGGTTATGAGTATTTAACCGCTTATATGCTCGGAAAA
>Ga0066637_10002292_pt1 | contig 12738 bp, 14 predicted proteins | sample CryGeyCG2014_020_FD_62737 | JGI IMG/M metagenome (GOLD analysis project Ga0066637, IMG submission 62737) | Groundwater microbial communities from aquifer - Crystal Geyser CG08_land_8/20/14_0.20 | ecosystem: Environmental > Aquatic > Deep subsurface > Groundwater | place: USA: Utah: Grand County...
AAATTGCTTTTGACCCACCACGCGGTCAAAAGCGGACTGGAGATTGCCTACCTCCTGCTTTAGGTGGACAATCTCGTCATCCTCTTCCTCTTCCTCGGGTTCGCAGTCCCCGAGATTTTTTTCATCAGACATTTTCAAATCCTCCAAAAAATGTCAGTTATCCTCTGTAGATTCGCTGACAAAATACACACGGCGGCGAGCGAAATTGCCCGCGCCTAATTTTGCTTCCACCTAACTCGGTGAAAGCGCCCAGGTTGGACCATGGTCGGGATTCTTCGCCTGCCTGCTGGCGGGCTCAGAATGACATAGTCCGACTTGGGCACTTTCACCGTTTGCTATTCAATTGGAAAGTGCTCCCGTCAAAAAACGGACAAAAGATACAAAAATTATTTTGCGCCCTTTGTTCGTTTTTCAGGGATTATATTACGCGGGCTTGACACTATAGCAATTTTTAGTAAGATTAAAGAAAAACATGACTTTTCAAACAACTAAAATTGAAAATGGAACCATTGCTTTGCCGCGAATTATTCGTCAAAATTGGGACAAAGCAGATATTCTGATATTTCCCAGCCAAGATACCTTATTGATAAAAAAAATAGAAAAATCAATAAATAACCTTTCAGAAATCGCTCAACGAATTTCGTCAAAACCAGCGGTAAAGAAAATAATCGCTAAAGAAATTAAGTTATACAGAAAAAACAAATGAAAATTGTTTTAGATAGCAATGTTTTCATTTCTGGAATTTTTTGGCGCGATAAACCACACGATATTATCAAATTAGCCGAAACCGGTAAAGTTCAAATCTGCGTTTCAAATGAAATATTAGACGAATTGTTCGGCGTATTGCAACGGCAAAAGTTTAATTACCTTTTTGAAGAAGCATCAATAAGCAGAGAAACAGTATTTCAAAAAATTCTTGAGCTTGTTACTATTTGCGCCGTGTCAGAAAGAGATAAAAACATAAATATCGCTTTGGCTGACCCAAAAGACAAAATGTTTCTCTCGTGCGCTCTTGCCTCAGGCGCTGTTTTTATTGTCTCTGGCGATAAACACTTGCTTGCCTTAAAGAACTTTCGGAGTGTTCCCATTTTAACCTCAAGCCAGTTTTTGAATAAACTCAAATAATAAATAACTGGCATTGACCGAAATAGCTTCTTTTGATAACCTAATTTTAAAGGTATCAATCAGCGTTCCGCGCCACAGAACAAGTCGTAGAAATACGGCTTGTTTTGTTTCATGATTTGTAAAATGAAGCGCAACACCTCATAATTGGAAAAAACATTATGGGGTATCAACACTTCAATCTACATAGTAGGAACGAACTCTCCGTCCTACTGAACAAGGGCTATTCCCTGAGAGATATTACAAAAGTCCTCGGAAAGAGCCCCTCTTCAATAAGCAGAGAGGTAAACAACAACAAGGTCAATGGCGTATATGTTCCAGACAAAGCTGAGTATAAAGCGTATTTCAGACGATACCGAGCCAAGAGCCAGTGTATGAAAATCAATGTTAATCTATGGTTGGAAAATTACATTGAAGAAAAACTGACTTTGAGGTGGACGCCCGAACAAATAGCCGGCCGACTGAAACTTGAAAACGGAGATACTGCGGTTATTAGTCCGAAATCAATCTATAACTGGTTAGGAACAGCCAGGGGAAGTGGATTTGTCAAATACTTGCCTTACAAAAAACCATATCGCAAGAAAAAGAAAAGCAAGGGTAAAAAGGAAATCATCAAAAACAGAGTATTTATTGAGGACAGGCCTGCTTTCATCAATAACCGGTCAAGGTTGAAAGATTTTGAGGCAGATGTACTTGGCACCACCAAACAGGAAGCAACGCGACTGGCTGGTATAGCAGACAGACAAGCAAGGTATCTCGCGATAAAAAAGGCGCCTCGGCTAAAAGAGGCAATGACGGCTTATGACGCAATGCTGAAATCTCTGGACGGCTTGTCTGCGACATTAGATAATGGGCCTGAAAACGCTCATCACGAACAATTAGATATTCCTGTGTTCTTCTGCCACCCCTACTCTTCGTGGGAAAAAGGGACAATAGAGAATTCGTTTCAGCGATTAAGAAGATTCATTCCTAAAAAATCAAAGTTGTCAAACTACACAGACGAGCAATTATCTGCTATTGTTAATTTAATGAACAACACTCCTCGCAAATGTCTTGGCTATAAAACGCCACAGGAAGTATTCTTTAACGAGCCGATACAATTCACAATTCCTAAAATCCAATCAGTCGGGTGTTGCGCTTCGGGGTAAAATGTACCCTTTTAGCTACGCTCATACTATATCACACTTTCGCAAAAAAGTCAACCCCGTTAGAGATTTTTTGCCATTTTTGGTCAATAGGGCGACCACAAAACTGGATAAATTACGCAATATTAGACAATAAATCTCTAACGGGGTCAATGGTTGACACTTACAAATCTTTGAGTTATGATGCAGAAAATAAAAAATATGAGCCAATCTATTATAGAAATTCAAAAAACAACTCTAAACAGAAATCGTTTTTTATTAAAAAAAAAAGCTGCGTTTTTGGATGAGCTTTTATCTTTTATTGAAGACAAGTCCTTGGGCTATCTAATGGAAGAAGCAGAAAAGGAAGAAAACATACCTTTAGCAAAAGCAAAAAAGCTTTTACGATAAACAATGAAAATCTATTTTAAAAATAGTTTTATCAAGGACATAAATAAGCTACCCGAGCCCGTAAAAACCGAGGCGCGCGATATCTGCTTTTCAGAATTCCCTAAATTGAACAGCTTAAACGATTTTCAGGGACATAATATCAAAAAACTATCAGGGTTTGCTTTTTATTATCAGATTAAATTAGGAAATTATAGAATTGGTTTTAAAAAGACTAATGGCGATATTATTTTTATGAGGGTTTTGCACAGAAAAGATATTTACCGCTTTTTTCCATAAAAATTATGCCTGAATTATTTCAACCAGAATTTTTAGAAAGCTTAGATAGGGCTGAAAAAGATATTTCAGCTGACAGAATAAAGAAAATAAAATCATTAAAGGATTTGATAGAAGTCCATTGTCAAGACGATTTAGGCAGATACGCAAACCCAAACAAAGTTCGTTTGTCTTATGCAAAAGCTGTCAAAAAATATCCGCCCATTGCTTTTGAAAATTAAGTCATTTAATCATTTGATATTGATTGAAAATTGAAAATTGGTAATTGATAATTTTTAAACTATGTCCGGACATTCGCACGCAAAAACAGTCGCTAGGACGAAACAAGCAAACGCTGAGAAAAAGGGCGCGGTGTTTTCCAAGTTGGCGAGAATTATCGCTTTGACAGCCAAAGATGGTCCCGACCCAGCCAGCAACTCCAAATTAAGAGCCGCCATTGACACCGCCAAAAAGTTTAATATGCCCAAGGATAACATTGAGCGAGCTATTAAAAAGGGTTCGGGCCCGGGCGAGGGCGTTCAATTAGAAGAGGTCTTATACGAAGCGTTGGGTCCCAATAATATCGCTTTGATTATTGAGGGCATCGCTGAAAACAAAAACCGCTCTTATGGCGAAATCAAACAGATTTTGCAAAAATATAATTATAAAATAGCCAATGAGGGCTCGGTGAAATGGCAGTTTGAGCAAAAAGGCGTTATTTTAATAAAGTCCGAGAAAAACGAAGGGCTTGAATTAAAAGCCATTGAGGCAGGGGCTGAGGACTTTAAATGGTTCAGCGAGGAAAACGAGACCTATCTTGAAATCAACACTAAAGCCGAGGATTTGGACAAGGTTAAGAAAAATATGGAAAGCCAGGGATTAGAAATTGACTCAGCTATTTTGGGCTGGGTGGCAAAAGATGAAATAGAGGCGATGACTGGCGATAAAGAAAAATTGGATAAACTCTGCGAGGACCTTGACGACAGCGAGACGAGCCAGAATGTGTATTCAAATACTAAAAACTAAATGACGATTATTGGAATTGACCCGGGCACGGCAACCACCGGGTTTGGCGTAATACAAAAACTCAAAGTTAGGTGTGAAGTTTTGAATTATGGGGCGATAACAACAAGCCCGTCAACGCCAAGCGAAGAGCGCTTAGAAAAAATTTATCGCGAAATTTCCAAGTTGCTGAAAAAATATAAACCAGACCTTTTAGTAATTGAAAAGGTTTTTTTCTTTAAGAATTTAAAAACCGCTTTGCCGGTGAGCGAAGCAAGGGGGGTTATTTTGTTAGCGGGAGCTAAGTCCAAAGTAAAAATAAAAGAGCTAACGCCCTTGGAAATAAAAATGGGTGTTTGCGGCTACGGAAGGGCGAAAAAGTCCCAGGTCCAAAGAATGGTGCAAGAAATACTTAATATTAAGGAAAAAATAAAGCCGGATGACGCCGCCGACGCTCTGGCGGCCGCTTTGTGCGGCTCGCGTTTGGTGAAATAATTAAAATGCCAGTTTGTCATTCTGAGGGAGTAGGCGTGTCATTCTGAGGCGATAGCCGAAGAATCCCTTATTCCGAGAACGAGATCCTTGCGCCGCCGCTAAAGCTTTGGCGACACGCGGTCGGAAATACCTCAGGATGACAGAGAGTGAGTGACAAAAGCGAGGACTGGCTCAGGATGACAGCTCTATAGCGCGGCCTGTGCATAATTTATGGCTCGCGGGGTTGACATTAGTTTTTTACTCAATATAATTGCTGTATAATTGCGAAGTTCGCCTAAAAAAGGTCGCTAAGACAAAAAGCAAAACTTTTTGCCAAAAAAACATGATATTAGACATCTACGACCAAATAGACGACCCGGCAGAAGATGCCGATGATTTAGCAGGTGACGACGATATTGATATTGACGATGATGACGATGATGAAGAGGAAGAAGATGACGATACTGATGAAGCCGAAGATATTGAGTAAAGAATCTGGAATTATAGTATAATAAGGTAGGGGCAAGCCCCCTACCTTATTTGATTTTATGGCAAAGCAAAAAAATAATAAAACGGTTTTCCAAAAAAGACGGCGAGCGATAGTCCCTGTCCTGCGGTTTTTCGCTATTTTTTTTATTTGCGCTATTGCCAGCTCCGCCCTATTTTTAATCTATCTATTGCGCGATTTGCCCCGTCCGGAAAAATTCACGGAAAGCGAAATATTCCAGTCCAGCAAAATCTATGACCGCTCGGGCGAAATAATGCTTTATGAATTAACCGGCGACGAAAAAAGGACTTATGTTCCCTTAACTGAAATATCGCTTTTCTTGCAACAAGCCATAGTGGCGGCTGAAGACCAAAATTTTTACCAGCACCAAGGCATTGATTTAAGAGGCATTGCCCGAGCTATTTTATACGACTTGAAATTGCAAAAAGCGGCCCAAGGCGCCTCAACAATTTCCCAACAGCTCATCCGCAATTATTTTTTAACAGCCAATAAAACAATTAAAAGAAAAACCAGAGAGGCGGTTTTGTCTTTGGAGTTAGAAAGAAGATATGAAAAAGAGCAAATCTTGGAGTGGTATTTAAACCTCGTGCCTTTTGGCTCAAACCTTTACGGCGCCCAAGCCGCCAGCCAAGCGCTTTTTAACAAACAAGCCAACGAACTTACATTAAATGAAGCCGCGGCTTTGGCCGCTTTGGTTAAGTCGCCATCATCGCTTTGGCCATATGGGCAGAACAAAGACAAACTAATTGGCCGAAAAGATTATGTTTTAGACCAAATGACAAAAAACAATTTCATCACAAAAGAACAAGCTGATATCGCCAAAGCCGAGGTGTTGGAATTTGCCGTTATCTCCCACCCGATTAAAGCCCCGCATTTTGTGATGTTTGTCTTGGACTATCTAAACCAAAAATACGGCAAGGAGTATTTAAGCAAAGCCGGCTTAAAAATTATCACTTCATTGGATATGGGCATACAAAAAACAGCCGAGCAAACATTGGCTGAATCCAAAAAAAATCTGCTTTATTATAAAGCGCATAATGCCGCCTTAGTCGCTCTTGACCCGCGAACCGGCGAATTATTAGCTATGGTCGGGTCTTTGGATTATTTCGCTTCCTCAACGCCAGCGAACTGCTCGCCCGGAGTAAATTGTAATTTTGACCCGCAGGTTAATGTCGCCATAAGCCCCCGCCAGCCCGGCTCAGCGTTTAAGCCCATTGCCTACGCTACTGCTTTTGAAAAGGGCTTTACCGCAAAAACATTGCTTTGGGACTTGCCGACTGAATTTAACCTTAATTGCTCAGCCAATGCCCTGCAAACCTATGACCAACATAAAGCCAAATGCTATCACCCGGAAAATTACGATGGAAGATACCGCGGGCAATTAACAATGAAAGAGGTGTTGGCGCAGTCGCGCAATGTGCCGGCTGTCAAAACCCTTTATTTAGCGGGCATCGCTAATGTTGTCCAATTAGCGCAAGAAATGGGCTTAACCACGCTCACTAACCTTAATAGATATGGCTTGGCTTTGGTTTTGGGCGGGGCTGAAGTAAAGCTTTTAGAAATGGTTCAGGCCTATGGCATTTTCGCTAGAGATGGCTATAAAGCGCCTTTTAATTTTATCTTGCAAATTGCTGACGACAAAGGCAATGTTTTGGAAAGCAAAAAAACAGACGGGGTCAAGATATTATCAACGCAAACAGCAAGGCAAATTAATGATATTCTTTCTGACAACTCGGCCCGCGGTCCGATGTTCGGCTATAATTCCGCTTTGTTTTTGAAGGACTATCAGGGCGAGGTCGCGGTTAAAACCGGCACAACCCAATTAAACAATGACGGCTGGGCAATCGGCTACTCGCCCAATATTGTTGTCGGGGTGTGGGCGGGCAATAATGATAACTCGTCAATGAGCCAATCGTCAGTAGTGGTGGCGACGCCTGTCTGGCGGGCGTTTATGCTGAAAATTTTGCCAACCTTGGCCAGAGCGCAATTCGCCAAGCCGGAAAATGAGCGAACAGCCAAACCAGCGCTCAATGGCGTTTCCCAGGGCCCTCATTCCATCTTGCATTTTGTCAATAAAAACGACCCGCAAGGGCCCGGAACTTCGCAAAGCGACTCCCAATACTGGCACTGGGAGTATCCGATTAGGTAAAATAATTATTGTGGATAACTTTATTTTGATTTTCTACTTTTTTTCTATTATAATAAATGAGCGCTTAGCGAGAGCGAGCCAGCAGGCGATGGCTGAGTTTAGCGCGAATTTACCCCCCACCACTTTTTATACGCAATTTGTAAAACAATATCATTTTTTATGGCATTGCCCGAGAGTATCTCTTTGCTGATTTCGTACAAAAAGTGGTGGGGGGTATAAGAAATTCTAAATTTCGCCCCTCGCAAACTCGGGGCTCAATGAAGAATTTCTAATATGCTAACTAAAAAACAAAAAGAGGTCTACGACTTTGTAAAAAATTTTGCGGAAAACAAGGGGTATGCTCCTTCGCTTGAAGAAATCAAAAAGAAATTCAAGCTTGCTTCTGTTTCAACCGCGCATTTTCATATCGCCAAATTGAAAAAAGCCGGGTATTTAAAAAAACTCAAAAATAAAGCGCGGGCGATTAGCGTGCCCGAAAAAGAACAACTAATAAAAATCCCTCTTTGGGGAACAATCGCGGCCGGCGAACCGATAGAGGCGCTTCAGCAAAATGAATTTATTGCGGTGTCAAAAACAAGATTACCGAAAAACGGCAATGTTTATGCTCTGCGAGTAAGCGGCGATAGTATGATTGATGAAAATATAAAAGACGGAGATGTCGTCTTGGTAAAACAACAAGAAACAGCTGAGAACGGGCAGAAAGTGGTCGCCTTGATAGATAATTATGCGGCAACGCTAAAAAAAATTTATAAAGAACAAAATTGGGTGCGGCTTCAACCGGCAAATAGCGCCTACGAGCCGATCATAATACAAAAAGACAGGGATATAAAAATTCAAGGTATTGTTATTGATGTTATACAAAACGATTTAGAATTGCAGGCAACTGAATTATTGCCCCAAAAAGAAATAAAAAAATTCAATACATTACCGCTGGATGAAGTTGTTTGTGGCGATGCGATAGAAGTCATGCAAGGATTGCCTGCGGATTGTGTAGATCTCGTGGTTACGTCTCCTCCATACGACGATTTGAGAAGCTATAATGGATACTCATTCAATTTTGAAGGTATGGCAAAAGGTTTGTTCAGGGTTATGAAGAATGGCGGAGTTGTTGTATGGGTTGTTGGAGACCAAACGATTAAAGGCGAAGAAACAGGAACATCTTTTAGGCAAGCTCTGTATTTCAAGCAAGTAGGTTTTAATCTTTTTGATACAATGATATATCTCAAAACTCCTCGTGGCGCGGTTGGTAATAATAAAACATACTGGCAGGCCTTTGAGTATATGTTTATACTGAGTAAGGGCGCGCCAAAAACAATAAACCTTATAAAAGACAGGGAAAATAAAGATGAGCGTAGTGGCGATAACGGCACAAAACGACTGCATGACGGCACATTATTAAAGCTAAAAAGGGCTGGGTATTCTAAGTATGGCAGACGAACGAATGTTTGGAAATACCTCATCGGGAAAGGGCATTCTGCAAGCGATGATATCGCTTATAAACACCCCGCTATATTCCCAGAAAAGTTGGCGCAAGACCATATCGCAAGTTGGTCAAACCCCGGAGATGTGATACTTGACCCAATGTGCGGCAGCGGAACTACGTGTAAAATAGCTAAACTTAATAAAAGACACTTCATCGGAATAGATATCTCTTCTGAATATTGCAAAATAGCCAAAGAAAGATTAAAGCAATGCCCACTACTTTAAAGTACCAAGTAGCCATTTTATAGCTCGTTTCAGTATGCTCACATTATCCTCCATCATCCCTATACTGTTATTGCACATTCTACAAATCCAGCCTCTTATTTTGCCAGTATCGTGGAAGTGGTCTAACACAACATCGTTTTTATATTGCCTGATTATAGTTCTATCGCAAACAGGACAATGAAAAGGTTTGCCTATGGGTGGCTGTGGGTTTGTTTTTTCAAACTCCTCTCTTGCTTTCTTGGGTATAGGTCGTTTCCATTTGCGACACTCTCTACATTCTCCCCTTCTTGATACTTTACCAGCAATACTTTTCTGATTCTTTTCAAATTCAAAAATACTTTTCCGTTGTTGACACCTGCGGCATATTTTTGTTTCATTGAAACAGGAGTCACAAAAATCTCCCCGAGTCGGTTTATTACGGCTACATTCAATACAATATCTCATAAACTTTCTTTTTATGCTTTGATGGGCATGAGGATATAGACGAAGCTGTTGTCGCCGACGGGCTTTAAGAGACCAGGTCCTTCGTTGGCGCTTATTTCCAAAATAACTTCTGAGCTTTTCATACTATTTAAGCCGTCAAGCAAAAACCGATAATTAAAAGCCACTTCAACATTTTCGCCTTCGGACTTGCAAGCCAAAACACTTTCGCTTTTGCCGGCTTGGGCGTTTTGCGAGAAAAACTTGACCTTGCCTTCCTTGGGCAAGATTTTCAATTGCACTTCATAGGAACGGGAAGCAAAAAGCCCGGCTTTTTTAATTTCGCCAGCCAAGTCATCTTTATTAAAAATAGTTGTATTAACAAATTTTTTAGGAATTATTTCCTGATAATTAGGATAGTTGCCTTCAATAAGACGAGACAAAACACTAATTTGCGATTGGGAGGGCTCGGGCGAAGCGGTTTCAAACAAAATCTGATTGGGGTTGTAAAAAACAGAAATATTGCCTTGCTCCTGGCTAAAAACAGTGATGATTTCTTTGGCGGCGGCTTGGGGTAAAATAAACGACTGCTCGGGAGCTGTATCCTTTTCTAATTTAATTGTTTTTTCCGCCAAGCGAAAACTATCTGTGGCGGCTAACTTTAACTGCCCGGCTTTGACCGAAAAATAAACTCCGGAAATTTCTGGCCTGATTTGCGATATGGCGGGCACATCAACAACTTGGGCAAGGGCTGTGATTATTTTTATAATATCAATATCCCATGATTCGTTTCTGTTTATTTTAGGAATAATCGGAAACTCATTGGGGTCTTGACCTTGAATTTGCGTTTCTTGGTCTTTGGCGGATAAAAGCAGATTTTGCTCTTTTTCTTCTAAACCTATTTTTTCATCCTGCACAAGGTTGACCACATTGGCTAAAAAAGTGGCAGGCACGGCCGCTTGTCCTTTTTTATTCACTTTTGACAAAACATTCCAAATAATCGTTGTTTCTAAGTTTGTCGTGGTGAATTGAGTGAAGTTGCCTTCGGCTTTAATTAAAACATTTTGCAAAACCGGCAAAGCGCTTGTTTTGCGAGTAATTTTTTCGCAACTATTGATTGCTTTTCTGAAGGGTTCTTTTAAAATTTCTAATTTCATAATTTGAAAAATATTATTACTAAGGTCAGACCTCCCCAGGCTGAGCCCAAAGTTTTCAGGAGGTCTGACCTTAGTAATAATATTTTTTATTATTTTATTACTATTATTATAGACGATAATTCTGTGCAAAACCTATTATTTTTAAGCAGGCGTTAAGAAAAGTATTTTTTGGGTTATTGGATTGCTTGGGGATAAATATCTGATAGTTTTAGGCGAGTGTTTTTGGGCGGGTTTTTATCAGAGATTTACTGGCTGTTTATTAACAGGTTTTCCAAAAGGGGGTCTGACGGCCCCAGCCGTCGTCCTAAGGGTACTCCCGAAGGACCTCTATGATAGAGACCCTTGCGCCGTCGCTAAAGCTTTGGCGACACGCGGTCGGCTACTGGCTCAGAATGACACAACGGCGACTATATTTCGCTGTAAAGTTTTTGTTTGATTAAGCTAATTTCATTGGACAGGGTTGGGTCGTTGGCGGTTAATTTAGCTATTTTATCGTAGGCGTAAATGGCTGTGGTGTGGTCTTTGCCCTGGAACCGCCGGCCGATAGAAGGAAACGATTCTTGTAATTCTTCCCGCAAGAGATACATTGCTATTTGCCGCGGCTTGACTATTTCTTTTCGCCGAGTGGTTAGGGAAAGGTCGTCTTTGTTAAGGTCGTAGAAATTAGTCACCGCCTGGATAATTTTTTTAAAGTTAGTTGATTTTTTGGGAGCGGTTAAAGAAGGCGAGAGAAACTTTTTGGCATCTGCTAAGCAAAGCGGGTTTTTGTTCATTCTTTGCAATGCCGCCAAGCGGTTTAAGGCGCCTTCCATATCCCGGATGTTTTTTTGGATATTGGCGGCTAAAAATTCTAAAACATCGTCAGACATTGTTATCTCGCTTTGCTCGCATTTTGATTTAAGTATGGCGATGCGGCTTTCTATAGTCGGGAAAGAAATGTCAGCGATCATCCCGCCTTCAAATCTAGATCGCAAACGGTCTTCAAGCGCTGGTATGGCTGAGGGCGGTCGGTCCGAAGAAAGAATTATTTGTTTTTGGTTTTGGAAAAGCGTATTGAAAACATGGAAAAATTCTTCTTGGGTTTTGTCTTTGCCTGACAAAAACTGGATGTCGTCAACAATAAAGACATCAATTTGGTTAAGATTATTTTTTAATTCGTTTATAGTTTGATTTTTTATAGAATCAATAATGCGGCTGACAAGCCGTTCAGAGCTTAGATAAAGTATTTTTATTTTAGGAAATGTTTCAGTGAGTTTGTTGCCCGTTGCTTGCAAAAGATGGGTTTTACCAAGTCCGACGCCTCCGTAGACAAACAAAGGGTTGTAGGTCGCGCCCGGGGATTGCGCCACTGCCCAGCTTGCGGCGTGCGCTAACTCATTAAACTCGCCAACGACAAAATTTTCAAACGAGTAGCGCGAGTTAAGATTTGTTTTTGGGTTGACATTAAGTTCTTGAAATTGCAGTTGGCTGTCTTGCGCAAATTCGGGCTTGGCATGGGGCTTGGCTTGAGCTGTATTGTTTTTGGCTTGGGATAACTGATTCAAAATTTCTTTTTTCGCTTCATCCGCTTTCGCGTCAACAATAAACCTGACTAAGCGGGTATTGCAGTCAAGGTCTCTTAAAATTTTTAAAATAAGGTTATAGTATTTGTTGCTTAGCCATTCTTGGGAAAAATTATTAGGCACAGAAACCAAAACCTCGCCGTTTTCGCTGTTAATGACTTTGGTGCCGCGGAACCAAGTGGCAAAGTTCGCCTTGGACACATTAAACTGGATTTGCGCCAAGACCGTTTGCCAGAGATTTTCATTAGTTATCGCTGTTTCTGCCATAAATTAAATTTATTATCTTATTATCTTTCTATTGTTAAAACACTGCAAGTTTGTTGTTAAATCAACATAAAAGCGAGTAGTGTATAAAACTTGTGGATAAGCTGTGAATTATGCTATAATGATTATAACATTTTTCAAAATAATGTAAAAAGAGATGGTTGCAAAACTATTTCGTAGCGAAATTTTTGACTTTCAGGCGAGGCGAGGAAGACGAGCAAAAAGTTTTGAAGCCGTAGCAGTCGCTATGGTGAAAAGCTTTTTGCGATGTCTGACGAAGCCGCAGCCGAAAAGATAAAATTGCAGCAGGAATAGTTTTGCAACCATCTCAGAATATATGAGCGTTACATACCAACCAAAAAAGAAAAAAAGAAAAACCACCCATGGGTTTTTGACAAGGATGCAAACTAAAAACGGCCGGGCGGTTGTCAGCCGCCGCCGAGCCAAAGGACGAAAGAAGCTGGCGGTTTAAGTAATCCATTATTGAAAGCGAGTCGTAAGGCGAAGATTGAAATTTACGGAGGACTTACCCCCCACCACTTTTTATACGCAACCCGTAAAAGACAAAATCATTTTTTATGGTGTT
>Ga0066637_10002294_pt1 | contig 12736 bp, 10 predicted proteins | sample CryGeyCG2014_020_FD_62737 | JGI IMG/M metagenome (GOLD analysis project Ga0066637, IMG submission 62737) | Groundwater microbial communities from aquifer - Crystal Geyser CG08_land_8/20/14_0.20 | ecosystem: Environmental > Aquatic > Deep subsurface > Groundwater | place: USA: Utah: Grand County...
AAAGTGCCTGGATAAACTAAAAATATAAACTTAAATAATTTTTTTTTCTTCACCAAAAGTCTAATAAAAGGCCATATAATAAAATTAATCAGAAGATATATGAAAAACCGGAATTTAAATAATTTTTGCGGTTGAGGTCTGACTTCAACATCTAACCCATCACCTTTCTCCAACCCAAATCTTGACAAGAATTTTTGCCAAGGATTAAATTTTTTTGCCATTTTTTGAAGACGACTTTTTAATGTTTGAAACCCGACGTCCCTACAAAGAAAGAATTTTGAATTGAGCATTTTTAAACAAAAAACTCCGCCAGTAGCAGAGTTTTATTTACCTTTAATTTTATTCTTCCCGAATCCTTATTTGCCCGGTTTAGAAGTCGGAGATTTCTAAACGGGTTGAACTCTAAAAATCGGTTATTTTCTGCCATAATTTAATAATTCAATCATCGCCTTTCAATTTAAAAATACCACAACCAAACAATTTTGTAAAGCGACAGAGACCCTCCTCTGTCACCCTTAGGAAGAAAGGCCTGTCGACGTCAGACATCGACAGACATCAACAGATTTTAATTCCCCATTGGCCATATTTAACTCACGGTCGTGAGTGAGTTGTGTCTTTGTATGTAAATTGGACGTGCGACGTCCAATGGGATTCCTCTGCCAAATTTGACAGGGTCGGTTCGGTTTGGTATTATTAGATTGTAAGAAATGGGTAAATTATGAAGGAGAGATTTGCAGAGACATATCCGCCAAAAGACATTCTTAGGAAAAATGATTCCGAAGCTTTTAGCATTCTGGAATTAGAAGAAGGAAGACAACGAGAAGGTATTGAATTGATTGCATCAGAGAACTACGCTTCTCCAGCAGTGCTTGAAGCTCTGGGTACGGTCTTTACTAACAAATATGCCGAGGGGGTGCCCGGCAAAAGATATTATGGCGGTAATCAATTTATTGACCTGATAGAACAGTTGGCCATTGATAGAGCGAAAAAACTTTTTGGAGCGGAGCATGTAAACGTGCAGCCCCACTCGGGCAACCCGGCTAATATGTGCGTTTATTTTGCGCTTCTTGAACCAGGAGATACGGTTTTAGGCCTGAGTTTAGCTCATGGAGGACACCTAAGCCATGGCTTACCAATCAATTTCTCTGGCAAGTGGTATAATTTTATTGGATATACAACCAGGAAAGAAGATGGCTTTATAGATATGGAGGAAGTTCGAGAGTTAGCAAAGAAAACAAGACCAAAAATGATATTGGCCGGTTTTTCAGCATATTCACGGAATGTTGATTGGAAACAGTTTAAGGAAATCGCAGATGAAGTGGGAGCTATAACAATGGCAGATATTGCTCATATAGCCGGGTTAATTGCTGGAAAACAGTTAGAGAATCCAGTCCCTATTTTTGATGTTGTGACAACAACAACACATAAAACATTGCGAGGTCCGCGAGGAGCTATTATTATGTGTAAAGAAAGGTATGCAGCGGCTATTGATAGGGCAGTTTTCCCTGGTATCCAAGGCGGACCGCACGAACATACGATTGCGGCAAAAGCCGTTGCTTTCAAAGAGGACTCAACGGTAGAATTTCAAAGATACGCAAAGAATGTGATTCAAAATGCGCAAGCGCTATCAGAAGGATTAATCCGACGCGGCTTTAAAATTGTTAGCGGAGGCACTGATAATCATTCAATGTTAGTTGATTTAAGACCTAAAAATTTAACTGGCAAGGTAGCGGAAAAAGCATTGGAAAAAGCAGGCATATCTGTTAATAAAAATATGATTCCTTATGACCCTCAAAAACCTATGGTGACAAGCGGCATACGATTGGGCACGCCGGCTATTACAACTCGAGGAATGGATACTTCTGATATGGAGCAAGTGGCAGATTTTATAGATAGAGTTCTTCAGAATGTTGACGATGACGCAAAAATAAAAGAAATTGCTGACGAAGTGAAAGAATTTGCTACTTCATTCCCGCTCTTTACTTGGAGCTAATCTAAAAATTTTCTCAGCCATAATTCTAAAACAAGAAGTTAATTTTTTTTGGAAATTTGAAAATTATTAGCGTCAATTTCAATTTTATCTCCCCTTTTTATGGTCCCGGATAAAATTGCCGATGCCAAAATATTTTCCACCTTATCCTGAATAACTCTCCTCATTTCTCTCGCCCCGAATTTCGGGTCGTAGCCCAATTCAACAATTTTTTCTTTCAACGGCTCGGTAATTATAAATTCAATTTCTTTCTCCGCCAAGCCCTTCTTTATTTTCGCTAACATTAACTCGGCAATCTTAATTAAATTATTTTTATCCAGGGGTTTAAAAATAACCACGGCATCAAATCTATTAATAAATTCCGGCTTAAAAATACCTTTTTCAAAAAGTTCTTTCAAAAGTTTTGGTTTTACTTCTGACCAATCTCTCTTTTTCCCAATCGCTTCTAAAATGAGCTGGTAGCCGGCATTGGATGTGGCAACGATTATTGTCTCTCTGAAAAGGGTTTTTCTTCCCAATCCATCGGTTAAAAATCCTTCGTCTAAAACCTGCAAAAACAAGTTTAAGATATTGGGATGGGTTTTTTCAATTTCATCCAAGAGAATAACGGAAAAAGGATTTTCCCTAATTGCGGTTGTAAGCAGTCCTTCCTCTCCCGACGAACCAATGAGGCGGGATATGTCTTTGACTTGCTGAAATTCTGACATATCAAGCCGAACCATTTTTTTTTCTGAACCAAAATAAAATTCAGCCAGCGCCTTTGAGGTTTCCGTTTTTCCTACCCCGGTTGGACCCAGAAATAAAAAGCTTCCCATCGGCTTGTCTCTGGCCGATATTTCGGCCCTGGCTCGGCGCAAAGCCGCGCAAATTTCTTTAACCGCTTCTTCCTGGTCAATTATTCTTTGATGTATCAATCCTTCTAATTTCAGCAGAATTTCTTTTTCTTTTACCTCAATTTCTCCCACCGGTATCTGAATTTTTTCTGAAAAAACTTTTGCGATATGTTTCGGCAAAAGAATCTTTTCTTTTTGTTGGACTATATGCGTCACCGCTTCATCCAGCAACCTTATCGCCTTTTCGGGAAAAGGAGCGAAAGGCAAATACTTTGAACAATAACGGATGATGTCTCTAAGAGCAAGGTAAGAAATAAATTTTTTGTGTTTATATTCCAAAAACAGCGCCAAATTTTCCAAAACAATCAAGGTTTCCTCTTCTGAGATTCCGGCAACCTCAACCTTTTCAAAAAGATTCAAAAGAGAAGAATTTAACTCTATTGTTTTATGAAGCCCCTCATAGGTGGTTATAGCCGCTATTTGAAATCCGGACAGGGGCAAATACGGCATAAGCGCTCCTGAAATATCAATTACTCCGGGTCTTGTTATTCCTCCGACAAAATTATGAAAATCGTCAATAACTAAAATTATATTCCCGGCGAAAATCACTTCTCTAAAAATTATATCCAGCATACTTTCGCACTCCTCAGTGTCCCCGGTTTTGGCAAGCAAAGAAGGCAAATCCAGCCGGACAATTCTTTTATAATTTAGTTCCGGCAAACTTTTGCCCATGGCCGCTCTGGTGGCTAAGGATTCAATCATGCTTTTTCTTCCTGACCCTGGCTCGCCAACAATTAAGGCATTATTAATTTCTCTTCTGGCTAAAATTCTCTCCATCTGCAAAATTTCATTTTTGTGACCAATTATTTCTGGAAAATTTTTCCTTTTTACGAGCTCCGATATATCTGCTGAAAACCTATCCAAGGTCGGAGTGTAACCAGCGGCCCAGTCCTTGCCTATTGAGCCCAACTTTATTAAATTTTCCCACTCCCAGAATTTTTTTTCCTTTTCAATTCTTTTTTCAATTAACTCAAGCCAATTAACCAAATTTTCAATATCTTTGGCTTTAAGCATTGAATCAACCAAAATTTTCTTAAAGAGCAAGTCGTTTAGAGCCAAAGCCGCGAGCATATCCCCTGTTTCAACCCTTCTATGCTCTTTTTTTTTGGCAATTTTCAGGGACTCTAAAATTGTTGATTGAAATTCCAATGGCATTTCCTTTTCGGCTGGTATTTTCTTTAAATAATGCAAATACTGCCTTAGAATTTTTTTAATCTCTTTCGGGCTCAACATCGCTCGATAAAGTATAAAATTATGTCTCGGCTCATAAGAAAGGAATTCGTAGAGAAGCCGACTGGTGTTATTTTCAGCTCTCAATACCGCCCACGCCGATTCAAATCTTAAAAATTCAGCTAAATTGTATTCTTCCGGACTCTTAATTGCTTCTTCAATTTTTACCCTTAATTTCGGCTCTTTCAATTTTGAATTGAAAAAACAATTTATAAGCCAAAAAATAATGCTCAAGTCAAAAAAGATAATAGTCCCGCCTGCCAACCTTAACAAAATTTTGTCGGTAAAGCCCCCTAAAATAAAACCATAAAGAAAAATGATTAAAAATAAAATAACTAAAAGAAAAAGGACATTCTTTAAAAAATCAGAAAGGCGAAAAATTGGATTTCTTGCTAATTTTACTGTTTTAAAAATTGCCGTTTTCTTTATTTCAAAATTAAATTTCATATTCTTTATTTCGGAATTTTTCAGAAATAAAAACTTGATTTAAAAAATAAGCCAGAAACCGAAAATTAAGCTCAAAATTAAATAAACTGGAAGAAATAGCCAAACAAAAAAGCTCAGGCCGCCTAAAACGATGAGCAGAATCTCAAAAAAAATTCCGACTATTATTAAAAAAAACCTTGATGCCGCGCCAAAGAGCCGAGAAATCATATTTGAGAAAAAAACCTCAATGTATCTCCAGATATCAAATCCCTGTCCATAAGACCAGCTGTATCTCCGCCAATGGGAAAAAAGGGTCTTGATAAGCAAAGGGATTGAAAAATAATTTAAATTAAACTTCAAAAAATTCCGCCAAACCCTCAAGAGCCCTCTCGGAACATCAAAATAATGCCAAATTAGATATTGAAATAATGTGGACATAAATCCTTGACGCTATTAACTGTTATCAATCTCGGACCATGTTAAAATAAATTTATCTTCATCCAAACGACTAAACTCATAAATCGTATCCCCTCCTTCTGGCTCAACAGTAATTTGATTATCATCTTTTAAACAATCAACTGTTATCATGTCGTTCTTTTCGGTAAATTCAATAATTTCCTCCTCAGAATATATTCTTTTTTTCTAAAAATTTTTTTTATACGGGCAATCAAATAATATATTACTTTGTTATTATTAAAATTTTAGAAATCGTTGTGTAGGTTTTCTTTTTTATTTTTTACATCGTTATTTCCCCATTTTTTACTCTATCTCAAACAAGTTTCCTGTTGTTAATGTCGCTTTTCTATGTGAATTGTTTTTCCCCAACATATCAAAAAGAGAAATGTTGTTCATTATTCTCTTAATTCTTTTCTGAATTATTTTACAGTAGTCGTGGTTTATTTCAAAACCAATATAATTTCTATTAAGTTTTATGCAAGCAATCGCCGTTGTCCCGCTACCCATGAACGGGTCAAACACAACCCCTTGCTGCGGACAACCCGCCTTAATAATTCTTTCTATAATCTCTAATGGTTTTTGCGTGGGGTGATCTTCTCTTTCCGGATCCTCTGCGTGAATTCTGGTCACGCGCCATATATCCTTTGGATTATATCCAATTTCAAGCCACTTTTTTCCCACAAAGATTGAACGAGTCCTTGCTTTTTTAGTTTCGGCATCATAAGGAATTCTTACCGCATCAACATCAAAATAATAATTCTTTGTTTTTACAAAAAATCCGATATTATCATGAACGGAGGAAAATTTTCTAGTACTCCCGCCCATACTCGGCACTTTTCTGTCCCAAATAATTTCATTGAGCATAACCAATTTTGATTTCATATAACTGAAAATTTCTGGACTATGTCGCCAACTGAGAAAAATATAAAAACTACCTGTATCCTTTATTTTCGGAATTACTGCGTCTATCCATTTTTTACTCCATTCTAAATAGTCCCTGGGTTTCAATTTGTCCGAATTGTTTCCATAATCTTTTCCTAAACAATAAGGCGGGTCAGAAACAACCAAATCCACAGAATTATTCGAAACTTTATCTATTCCCTTTAACACATCGTCATTAAAAATTTTATTTAAAATTTCTTTCATATTTATTTCTCTCTGCGAGGTTTTAGTATTATACTTTTTGAGCCATCGCGGAGTAATTTTAGAAACTCCTTCCTTGTTCTATATTCTGGTTTATGATGATAATATGCCTGAATTTTATCATTCCTTGGATTCACATAGATCGGCAGAAATTGTGGAGAAAATAAACATAGATAATTGGGGTCAAATTTAATATTTATATTTCTGAAGCTTATTCCAAAACAAGCATAAATTAGATTGTAAGCAGGATTAGCGACATATTGCATATAAATTTTCTCAACCGCCGCAATATCATTTTTGTTTTCTCTCGTAGCAACATTATGAATCTTTACGTTAACATAGTAAATCTTATCACCAATTTTAATTTCACAATCATGCAAACAAGTATCGGGCATATCAAATTTAATGTCATCAAGCCCTAGTTCTTTTGCTCTGTATTTAGTCTGCTGGGTAATAACTTGTTCAACAAGCCAACTCACAGATCTTGTGTGAGGTTTTAATCCATAAGGTAAAATGTCCTTATCGGTAATATTAAAAGACGGAAGTATTGCTATTAATTTTTTATAAATACCCCTTATAAATTCAATATCTTTGAAAATTTGATTGATGCGTTTATTCATCGTTGTTAGTTTTTTTAGGTCCTTTTAAAGCGTTTCTTCGTCACCGATTAAATTTTGTGAATAATAGGTGTCATATAATAAATTGCTTATAAATTTTATACTCCAGATATTTTATCAAAGATTTTTTATTGTCGGTTTGATAATGAAACAAGTAATTTCCTTGTTCATCATTTACTTCGTATCCGTAAATTCCTAACTCCAAAAAATCATCTATATCATAGGTTCTTCTTATTTTGTATTCATCGCCGTAAATTGTAATAATTTTTTCTTTCCAGTTTTTTAAATTTAAGTCGTTTATTTTTGGCATAAAACCTTTAATATATTATGTGGACGGTGCAGGGATCGGACCTGCGACCTCTGCGATGTGAACGCAGCGCTCTACCACTGAGCCAACCGTCCTTAATTTATTTATAACACTTTTCTTTTGAGGTGAAAAGGAGTAAAATAGGTTTAAGATATGCAGATTTTTGAACTTTATTTTAACCCTCGGCCCCGCCAGGGCTTCGGTAAGCGGGCAAAACTTGAAAGAGATACCGCCTTTGACAGTTTTTGCTATGAGCCGGAAAATATTTATGAAAAAAAATTGGGAGGGCTTTATATGGCAGGAGAAATTAAAAATGTCCTGCCTCAAAATTTACGATTTTTGGAGAAAATTTCTCAAGTAATCAAAGAAAGATATTACGGCTATAATTTAAAGTCGCCGGAGAAAGCGCTGAAAGAAAGTTTAAAAGCGCTAAATGGTTTCTTATCTCAGGAGGTAAAAAAAGATAACGTCAGTTGGCTTGGAAACCTCAGTTTGGCAATAGTTTCCTTAGCCAAAAACCGAGAGTTTTTTGCTGATTTAAATTTTACTAAAATCGGGGGAATAAAAACCTTATTGCTCAGAGATGGACAAATTTCAGACATCGGCTCAAAACTTGACCTGCAGGAAATAGAACCATATCCCTTAAAGGTTTTTTCAAACATTATCTCGGGAAAAGTAGCTGACGGCGATATCATTGCCATTTTAACCAAAGATATTTCTGAATTTTTTCGCGAAAGAAATTTAATCCAAAAAATCGCCGCCGAAAAGCAATTAAAAGAGAAAAAAATAAAAGAAATTTTAAAACCGGAAGAACGCGATTTGATTAAAATTTCAGGCATTTGTCTGTTAATTTCAATTCAGCCGGAAACCCAGCCCAAATTGGGTTTGGCTTTTGAAGAAAAATTTGGAAAATTTTCATTACCCCAAACAATGAAAAATTTTTATAATTCTTTGACTCGCGTATTTGCCAAATTAAAATTTATTAAATTCCCTAAGTTTGACCGGCCAGAAACTCCTCTTGTTAAAGAAGAAACTCAGCCCAAACCTCGCAGTTTTTTAGCAAGATTCCCCCTTTCTTTAAACAAGAATAAATTGAATATAATTTTAATTTTTCTTTTAATTTTTGTCTTGCTTTCGGGCTTCTTTTTGCGTCAGAAAGAAAATAAAAAAGAAGCGCTCAGGATTGAAAATCAATTAAATGGAACAAAAGAAAAAATTGCCCGAGGCAAAAATCTTTTAGACCTAAAAGACGAGGAAAAGGCAAACCTTCTTTTTAAAGAAACATTTGAGGATATCTTGCCTTTGACTAAAGAAAATTCGCCTTCCGGGAAAGAGGCGCTGGTTTTGAAAAAATCAATTGAGGAAAATTTGAACAAACTCAACAAACTGGAAAAAATTGAAGCGCCAGAAATTATTTTTGAATTCAATCCTCAAGAACAAGTTTTTATTTCGTCCCGAAATAAAGAAACGAAACTGATTCCATATCAAATGCTGCTGGCGACTTCAACCCTTTATTTTTACAATCCCCTTTCTTCAAATGTCTATAAGTTAAGGACAGGAAGCAAAGTCGGCGAGCTTTTAGAGGGAAAAGTAAATCTTCAATACGGCATCCCAGACATGGATTCGTTATTATTCTTTTCAAAGCCAAATTCCCTCATTTCTTTAAAAGACAATCAATTTCAAGAAAAAAGTTTTGAAATGCCCGATTTCAACGCGCTGGCTTCGTTTCGCTCAAATATTTATTTTTTGGATTCAAAATCAGGTGAAATTATAAAGCAATCGCCTGCCTCAAACAAAAAAATTCTTTGGTTAAAACCGGAAACTAAAAAGGCCGTCTCGGCTAAATCAATTGCTATTGACGGCTCCTTGTGGCTCTTAACCAAAAATAACGAAATAGACCGCTATCGCCGGGGCGAATTTCAAGAGACATTAAAAATCAATCTATTTCCAGAGCTCAAAAGTGCGAGTAAAATTTGGACAAACGATTCTCTTGCCGAGCTTTATCTTTTAGAGCCCTCTCAAAAGCGAATAGTTATTCTGACTAAAACCGGCAAAATTTTTAAACAATATCAAAGCGAAAAATTTGACAACTTACTTGATTTTGCTGTCTCGGAAGATGGCAAAACCATTTACCTTCTCAATGGTTTAAAAGTCTATCAATTAGAGATTTAAGATAGCTTCTTTTTCTTTTTTTGAGCTAATTCCCTTTCTCTAATTCCAATTACAACTAAACCTATAATACAGAAAACTACTATAATCGCCATCCAAGCCGTTTCCCCTATCTTTCCTAAACTCGCCAAAAGCAGTGAACCCAATCTTTCTTCAGGCGCTCTTTCTTTGGGAGGCGCTCTTTCTTCAAGAGGAACAGTAACTATTCCTTCTTCAACTGGAGCAGCTCCTTCTGGAACAAATTCCTCAGGCTTTTCAGCTTCAGCAGGTGGAGGAGTAATTCTTTCAATGATTCTCTTGACTTCTTTAGTTATCCTTTCTGGAATTTTCCTTATTATTTCAGAAACTCCTATTTCTTTGAGGGGTATTTCTTCTTCAGTTTTTTCTCCTAAGGTGGTAAACCTATGCTCTCGGCTGACTGCCAAAGAAGCATGGGAAACCGTCCGATAATAATATTTTGTGTCTGGAGTTAATCCAGTAAGGGTTACTGAATGGTCTTTTACTTTCTTCTGTCCGCTATCATCTCCTTCTTTGTAAAAAGAATAACCGTATCTGGGCGGACCTTCAGCTAAATTAAACTTCCCTGATGAAGTGGCGTAAATAACTTGACTGGTGGAGAAATAGTTTGTTATCCAAGTAATAGTGACGCTGGTTTCGGTGGTAGTTGCTCTCACCGATTCTTCCGAAATAGTTAAACCCGGTGGCAAACCCGGTCCAGCGGGTGGCGGTAGAGGCGGAGGACCATCTTCTTTTCCTTGAAAACCAATTAAAATGTCAAATGTTGTAGTAGCTGCCTGCCATTTATTTTCTTTTTCAGAAGGAAAATTAATTACAAATTCGTAAGTAGTAGTGCCACCATAACCGGGTAAATTATAAGTAAGAACATGTTCATATATGGAATTAAAACCAACTTTTTTGTAAAAATCAAATAAAGTTTTTTCTCCAGTTGTTCCACCATATAAATCGCTGCCTCCTTTTTCGCGAATAATAATTGATAAAGCTCGCGACAAATCACCAGTTGGAACATTATTTGGATTGGGAAAGCCAGGATAATTGATGGCTTCAACAGCAATATCTTGAGGCTGAAAGGTATTATTGGTTACCCTTGCCGTTCCAGTGGCTTTCTGTCCAGGCAAAAAGTTTGCTTCGGTAAATAAGGGGGTCTGGCTCAAATTGAACTTCTAAATCTTTTGCCTGAGCAAAAGTTGAGGGCGTAAATAAAACCCCCGCACCAAAAACCGCGATTGAAACTATTAAAATTTTTATAAATACTTTATTCATTTCCCAATAAAAATTGGAGGTAATTAATCCCTCCAACGATTTTAATCTACCATAATCTGAAAATTTGTCAAACTTAAAGTTTTTAAAAAAAGGAGCCACCCAGTATTTGTGGTCCCTTATTTTTATTTATCATCCTGACGGGTGATATTTACTATTAAGGAGTTTCTTCAATAATTAGGGCTTCCTCCATCGGCTCTTTGACAATTGATTCTTCTTCAATCGCCGATTCTTCTTCAGCAATTTGGGTATCTTCGATATTTAGCTCTTCTTCCACCAATGGTTCTTCTTCAACAATTGATTCTTCAGTGGCTGGCTCTTCTTCAATAGTTTCATCAAGCACCTCATCAGAAATCGGTTCTTCAATAGATTCTTCAGCTGGTTCCTCAATCAATTCATCTGTTAATTCTTCAGTTAATTCTGCTTGCTCTAAATTCTCTTCTGTTAGTAATTCTTCCTCTATTGGTAATTCTTCTTCAAAGGATTCTTCACCAGCGATTAAATGAGGGTTAGTTCCCGGATTAGGAGTGGTCAATTCAACCCAATCAGAGGCCTGATTGGTATCATAACCCTTTATAATTCTGGCTAAAGAATGTCCTTTGGCAACAGTTGGGCCAGGGTCCCAAAGAGCTAAATTATAATTGGACCAGTTTGGATCTGGAGTTCCCCAGTTCATTTGATCAACAATATTACCTTCTTTATCTTTCAAAATAAGCATATCAGCATCGTTATCTAAACCATCACCAATTTTTTGACCTAAAATAATTTTGGTTGTGCCTGATGGTAATGTCCAATAACCTATTCCCGAGGCCCAAGTGCTGGCATCTTTAGAAACTACGGCAAAACCTCCAGCCGGAATGGTAATCTCGGCATGGATAATTGTGGTGGCATAGTTATCAGTAATGGTCCAATTTTTAACATTGATACCTTGATTGGTTGGATTATAAAGCTCTATCCATTCGTTTTTAGGTTCTGAACCTTTATCAGAAGCAACATCATAATAAACTTCATTAATCACTAAGTAATTTGCCATCCAACTGCCACTTTCTAAAAGATTAATAATTTCTTTTTGGTAACTAAAACCTTGGGTTGGCAATAAACCAACCTGCCAACCTTCAAAAACAAAATCAAAAGTACAGGTTTGATTTTGTAAACTTGAATCATTGCTGGTGAGATTTATAATAAATTGCCAATTATCGGTAGAAGTAGAAAATTCGCCGGCATCATAAATAAAATTAGTCAAGGTGGCATTATATACCTGATTGCCATCTAAATTAGCAGTTAAATTTAAATAATCACAAAGCATGCCAGTGGCATTGGCAGTTTGAACACTGTATTGAAAGCCTATGGTGCCGTTATCTATTAGGCTAATATTTCGGCTCGAAGAGGCAGTAGGAGTTACTGAGGGAGAGAAATCTTCTGGCGAGCTTAAATAGAAACTCAAAACTCCGGCGGCAAAAGGATTGTCCGAAGAAGTTTCTGGGTCATTGAAATAGGCAGAAGTTTTCCCAATTGAATTTAACCCAAACCAAAAAGAGAAAAGAATAAGACCAGAAATAATAATTTTTAAAAAAGATTTTCTCATAAATTAGTTTCCGCTTTCTCTTCCCTTTTCTTTCTTCTCATCCTTTCAATCTCTTTTTTAATCTTTACAACCTCTCCAAAAATAATTACCGCAGCTGGAAGAGAAACCAGTAAAACAAAACCAAATTTAGTCCTGGCAAATTGAGCTAAATAGCCCAAATAAGGGATGGAAAACAAAACTTTGCCTAAGACCTCCTCTTTTTTAACTGGCTCAGAATCCGGGTCTTCATTGGCATCTCCCTTGACCACAAACTGAACTAAACCATCTTCAAATTCTTTTTCTACAATTCTATGAGTAGTAGGAGTATCCTGACCAGGTTTCTTAAAGGTGATAATATCGCCAACTTGATATTCTTGAAAGGGCTTGACTACCACCACACTACCAATGAGAAGAGTCGGCTCCATTGAGCCTGAAAGACAGGTCATTAAAGAATAGTTTCCGCTAATTGGTAAAAGGCTAAAAGCCACAAATGCTCCAAAGAGCAAAATTATTCCAAATATTCCAGATAAACTAAAAGAAATTATTTTTCCCATAGCGAAAGGGCTTTTAAAGCCTTTATGGGTTGCCCCAGTTAGCCACAAGGAAAACTCTGAGGCAACCGAAAAAGCTTTAAGAGCAGGAAACTTACTGGCTACTATCCTG
>Ga0066637_10002297_pt1 | contig 12735 bp, 10 predicted proteins | sample CryGeyCG2014_020_FD_62737 | JGI IMG/M metagenome (GOLD analysis project Ga0066637, IMG submission 62737) | Groundwater microbial communities from aquifer - Crystal Geyser CG08_land_8/20/14_0.20 | ecosystem: Environmental > Aquatic > Deep subsurface > Groundwater | place: USA: Utah: Grand County...
TGATATTAGCCCACCAAAGGGAACAAGCATGATGGGATATTTTCATGAAAGAAGGTCTGAAGGAGTTCACGACCCGATTTTTTCAAACGCTTTGGTTCTTTCTGACGGAAATAAAAAAATAGCAATTGTTTCTGTGGACCTCTGTGCTTTGCAACTACCAATGACGCAAAAAATTCGCAAAATTGCTGAAAGAAAAACAGGGATTCCAAAGAATAACATCCTAATCCATTGCACCCACATACATACAGGTCCTACTTCAGTTACCCGTCTGTTCGACCGTATTCCTTATGAAAAGGAATGGACAGAACAAACATTCGTAAAAAAGGTTGCTGAATCAATTGTCCTTGCCAATTCCAGATTAAAAGAAGTACGAATCGGATTTGGAAACGGCAGAGAAAACACCATTGCTTTTAATAGAAGATACTGGTTAAAAGAAGGAATAGTCAGGACTAATCCTGGCTTTCTGAATCCAAACATTATCAGACCTGCAGGGCCAATAGACCCGCAGGTAGGAGTTATTAAAATTGAAGATTTGAATGGTGAGCTCAAGGCATTGATTGTCCATTACACCTGCCATTCAGATACTGTTGGTGGAAATCTCATTTCTGCGGGATATCTTGGTTATACAAGAAAAGTTATCCGGGATATTGTTGGCGAAGGAGTAGAAATAATATGTTTGAACGGTGCCTGTGGAGATATAAACCATATCAATGTTAAAAAATTCCCTCCGGCTTACCGAAAACGCTATTTTGGCCAGGCGAAATATATGGGAACTTTACTCGGAGCAGAGGCGTTAAAGGTTATTGAGAAAATTAAAATGATGGATGAAGATTGTAAAATAGGTGCAATGCTTAAACCTTTAAGGATAAAACATCGAAAGATTTCTAATAAAGATGTAGGGTGGGCAAAGCGGGTTTTAAAAGCAAATCCGGAAGAACTTGAGAAAATCTGTGATGAAAAAACTCCTATAATGGGAATGAGAGACGACCCCTTAATCACAAAGACATATGCAAAATCAATTTTGAGATTATCTTCACTAAAAAATAAATGGGAAGATACAGAGATTCAGGTAATCAGGATAGGGAAGGGAGTAATTGTTGGGGTTCCGTGTGAATTTTTTGTTGAACTTGGCCTTGAAATCAAAAAGAAATCTCCATTTAAGCCTTGGACATTCATTGCAGAACTTGCCAATGACTGGGTTGGATATGTCCCGACAAAAAAAGCATTTTCTGAAGGTGGATATGAAACAATGTTAGGAAGTTCGAGTTGGGCAGAACAGAGTGCTGGGGATAAAATGGTAAAATTATCTCTGGGAGTTTTAAAGGAATTGGGAGGAGATAATGGATAAACTTGGAGCAGGAGTAATAGGATTAAGAATGGGGGGCGAACATCTATATGCATATGCAAATCATCCCGAGGTTGAGGTGAAAGGTATTTGTGATACAGATGAGGAGAAGCTTAAAGAATTAGCCGAGAAGTACAATGTCAAATTTATAACTCAGGATTATAAAGAACTTCTGGATAAAAAAGATATTGATATAGTTTCAGTGGCAACACCCGATTACTTGCATGCTGAGCAATCAATTGCTGCTTTAAAATCTGGAAAACATGTTCTATGTGAAAAGCCAATGGTTCCCACACTTGAAGATTGTCAGACTATTATTGAGGCTGCAGAGAAATCAGAATGTAAGTTTATGGTAGGGCAGATTTGTAGATTTGCACCTGGTTTTCAAATGACCAAAAAATTAATAGATGAAGGCAGGATTGGAGAGCTATTTTATGTTGAATCTGAATATGCACATGACTATAGGAAGGTTGGTGGAGTTGGGGGGTGGAGAAAGGACCCGGTGAAAATAAGGGAACCTTTTTTGGGTGGAGGATGCCATGCTGTGGACCTTGTGCGCTGGATAGCTGGAGATGTTGAAGAAACTTTTGCTTATGCAAATCACCGGGTTCTGACTGATTGGCCTGTTGACGATTGTACAATTGCTGCATTTAAATTTAAGAGTGGTGTTATAGGTAAAGTTTTTGTATCTATTGGGTGTAAACGGCCTTATACCATGCGCTCAGTATTTTATGGAAGTAAGGGTACTATAATAAGCGATAATACCACTCCCCATATCAAGATTTATGATACAGGAATGGAGAAACTTGAATTTGTTGATATTCCCGTGGATATTGCTTCTCATAATATACGTGCAGAAGTAAATGAGTTTATAGATTGTATTCGTGGCAGGAATCCTTTGCTAATGGATGCAAGAGAAGGAGCAAGAACAGTTGCTACCTGTTTAGCAGCAGTAGAATCTTCAAAATCAGGAATTATGTGTCAGGTCTTGACATATGACAAATAGCAAATACCAGGTAAATTGCCTTACTCTTTATCTGCTGGCGCCTATGGAAGTGGTTATGTTTTGAGGAGAATAAAATGAAAGCAGGTTTTTGTGAAAGAGATATTACTCCAGCAATTGGAATGGAAAAACCTGGTGGATATAGTAAAGTTTATATTAGCGAAATTCACGATTCTTTAAAAGTAAGAGCAAGTGTGTTTGATGACGGAAAAGAAAAAGTTGCTTTAGTTGGAATTGACACTCTTGCCATCCAGTCATCTCAAGCAGTGAAAGAAATAAGAAAAGAAGTAGAAAAAAGATGTGGAATTAAAGGGGATTGTATTTTGATTGCTGCTTCCCATGACCATTCGGCTGGGCCGTTTTTTGGGCCCCTGCCTGAAAAATTTAAAGATGCTCCTGCTCTGATAAAATCTCTTGCTTTAAATCATTCAGTTATTACCGATTCATTTTATTATCAATCAGTAATAAACCAGACTGTTTCTGCAATCTGTGAAGCCGAGCAGAATAAAAAGGAAGTTTTACTTTCTGTTGGAAGTGGTTATGAGGATAAGGCTTGTTATAATCGTCGTTTTAAAATGAAAAACGCAAGGACATACACCCATCCAGGAAAAGGTAATCCAGAAATCATTGGACCCTCCGGTCCGATTGACCCGGAAGTTGGAGTTCTTGCTGCCTGGGAAAAAAACGGAAAACTTCTTGGGTGTGTTGTTAATTACGCCTGTCATGCTACTACTGCTCCTTTTAAAGGGGTTTCTGCAGATTGGATTTATTTCCTGGAAAATACAATTCAGGGAGTTTACGGCAGGGATGCAAATGTCGTTTTTCTTAATGGTGCCTGCGGTGACATTACTCAGGTAAACAATTTATCTCTGGAAGGTTCGGATTTCGGAGAAAGGGTTTCCCGCATCGTAGGTCAGAGAGTTGGAGCAGAAGCATTAAAGGTCCTTGCAACAGCATTTCCGGGAGAATTGAAACCAATAAAGGCGGCAAGCAGAGTGCTCCGTTTTAAAAGAAGAAAACCAGGTAAAGAACATCTTAAAAAAAGCTTTAATATTGTTAAAAGTTCTCCTAAAAATTCAACAGCCTGGACATTTGCTAAAGAAGTCATTGTTCTCAACTATTTGGTGAAAAAAGAACCTTGTATAGATGCAGAAGTTCAGGCAATCCAGATTGGACCAGCAATTTTCTTATCAAATCCCGCAGAGTATTTCTGCCAGCTGGGGCTGGATATAAAAAAGAAAAGTCCTTTTCCTTTTACTTACATTGTGGAATTAGCTAATGGATGTGTGGGCTATGTTCCCACAGAAGAAGCATTCAACTCGCAGGGCGGAGGATATGAAACAGTTTTAACAAGTTATTCCAATTTGGAGATTTCTGCAGGAGAAAAAATTGTTGAAACATGTGTAGAGCTTGCAAATAAACTCAAGCCTGGAAAGATTCCAGAATGTCCGAAAGTCAAGCCTTCCACAGAACCCTGGGGTTATGGTATATTGGGCCCGGAATTGGAATAAAATTTTTTGTAGTGGTCGAGTTTACTCGACAAGGAGATGAAATGCAAAAAGACATTGTTATATTTCCTGAGCCGCAGGAATTAAAAATTAGGAAAGGTGAAGTAGCAATTGCATTAGATATGCCGGTAGTTATCAGCAAAAGTGCATCTGAATTAGAGAAGGAATCTGCCGAGTTGCTTATTAAATATATTGAAGATGTAAGCAAGAAAAAACTTTTGCTGATTAAAACAGATAAAATTGAAAATAAGAAAAGAATGATTCTTCTCAGAAGTTTAAACAATAAGAAATCAAGTCATAAAAAGGGATTTTCTGATGAGGATGGATATTTTTTAAAAATCGGGGATGAGCAGGTTATTATTGAAGGTAAGAATCCTGCAGGCGTTTTATATGCAGTGCAGACCTTGATTCAGCTAATCAATTTTAAAAATGGTATATTGACTGTGCCTGAAGTAGAAATTAAGGATTTCCCAGATTATAAATACCGTGGTTTGTTCATAGAAAATAAATGGGGACCTGACTTGATGACCCTTCAGGACTGGAAAAACCTCATTGATTATATGGCAAATATAAAACTCAACGCTCTGGGTATGGGAGTGTACGGATGCTGGTGCGTCCAGTATGAAAATAAAATTACCGAGTTTCTCTTATTGCCGTTTAAGAAATATCCTGATTTAAAAACCCCCTGGCGAATTCATTATTATTCTCCTTTGCGAAAAAGAGAAGTGATTTCAGATTATTTACCGGAGATGTTCACGAGGGATTTTTTTGATGAAGTAATTGCATATGGCAGAAAAAGAAACGTTATTGTTTTTCCATATTTCAACAGTGCTGGTCATAATACTCTTATACCGCGTCTTTATCCGGATGTTTCAGCAAAAGAAAGTACTGGGGTCCCTACAAATTACGGTTTTTACCTGACCAATCCAAAAACTTACGAATTACTTTTTAATATCTATGACGAGATAATCGATAGATATCTTAAACCTCAGGGTATTGATTTCTTCCACCTGCAGTTAGACGAAGTTTATGAAGTTAATGGAGTAGACTTCAAAGACCTCTACCGTAAAGTTGACCCCTGGTGTAAATGCAGTCAGTGTTCTGCAAAAACCAAGGAAGAACTTTTTATTGATTTCTTCATACAACTTGCCCGGCACCTTAAAGAGAAGGGTATGAAAAAAATTATCCTCTATGCTGATTACATCTCAAAAATTGGCTTAATTAATGAGTCTTTTTCCTCGCGACTGAAAAAAGAAAATCTTTTTAAAGAGGTTGTAATTGACTGCTGGTGGTATGCACCTGAAATTTCTTCAAAATTTCCCCATTTTCCTTCAGGTGTAAATAATAAATTAGGGCTTAATTTATGGGTGAAACCGATAACCTGTTATTGGAACTGGAGCTGGTACGGCAGTTACTTGAATAATATTTTCAATATGCTCGATAAGGGTTACAAGGAAGGTGCTGAGGGAGCTCAAAGCTACACTGTTTACGACTACGGATATCATCAGAATTACTATTGTCTTGCTGAATATTCCTGGAATCAAAGAAAAAAAGAAACGCTTGAGCAATTTCGAGAGAAATATGCTCGTTTTATCTTCGGTGCACAATGGCAAAAAGGAAAAGCTGCTCTCGATGAACTTGAAAAAGCCGTTACAACAGATGAATATGCTTGTGATCATTATGCACGTAAATTACCATATTATTTCTATACTTACGTTGCCGGCGGTCATCCCTACCCGCGTCATTATCCTCAGGAAGTTATCGAGTCGTTATCTAAAGAAGGGAAAAAATACTGTGAGGATATAGGGCAGATGATTGAAAATATAACCAGTGCCGAAAAAGGATTTCTTTCTTTTAAGGAAAAGAAAACTAATTTCCCCCGCCTTATTGATTGCTGGCTGGCGGAGTGCAAGCGTATAAAAAATATCAACCGTGAACTGCTGATTATTCTTGAAGTAGAAAATCTGCGCAAGGTTTCATCCAAATCCAGGCAGATAATTTACAAATTAAAAGAAGCACTTAATATGCATAATGATATGATGGCTGAAATAGAAAGAGTCAAATCTCAATATATAGTTCCCGGCACATTGAGAAATTTAATGCCCATGCGCGATTATCTGACCTGCCTCCTCCTGAGGAAAAATAAAAAAATCGCAGAAAACCTACCTGGGGGACTTGACAAAGAGGCAGAAGTGTGATATAATTTAGATATTACGACTTTTTCATAGTCAATGTTAAAAAAGTCAAGACTTTTTTAGATTTCGGTATAAAATAGTCATATGATAAAAAGATTAATGTATATTAACTTATGGAAGGAATTATCAGCAGAAAAACAAATGATATTTCTTTCTGGTCCCAGACAGGTTGGGAAAACTACCCTTGCAAAAGAAATAGCAGGAGAATTTAGGAACAACGTTTATTTTAATTGGGATATCCTTGAGCATAAAAAATTATTGATTAAAAATCCTGCATTTTTTGAAAATATAAACAGGCAAGATGAAACAACGCCAATTGTAATTTTTGATGAAATACATAAATACAAACATTGGAAAAATTATTTGAAAGGGATTTACGACCAGTTTGCATCAGATTATAAATTCCTTGTTTCTGGAAGCGGCAGATTGGATTTGTATCAAAAGGGCGGGGATTCCCTTGCGGGCAGATATTTTCAATTTCGTTTATTTCCATTTACTATTGCGGAATTAAATGACAGCAGAAGAAGTTTTAATGAATTTATGAAAACCCCTATTGCTAATTTTGATATCAATAATAAAAACTCCACGCAGAAAATCTGGCAGACGCTTTTTAAAATAGGTGGTTTCCCGGAACCTTTTGTAAAAGGAAAAGACACTTTTTTTATTAAATGGGCAAAAAATTATGCCTCGCAAATTATTCGAGAAGATATAAGAAGTATACATGGTATCAAGAATATTGATAATATTGAACTCCTATTTACTCTCCTGTCTTCAAAAATCGGGAGTCCTTTTTCAATAAATAATATCGCCCAAGAATTGCAGGTTTCTTTTAAGAGTGTAAGGGAATGGTTAAAACTGTTTGAGGTCTTTTACCTCGCATTCAGAATAGGACCCTGGACAAAAAAAATATCAAGAGCGATTTTAAAAGAAAAAAAAATATATCTTTTTAATTATCCTGAAATTGAAAACGAAAGTTATAAATTTGAAAATATGGTAGCCCTTGAGTTTCTAAGGGCTATTTATAACTGGAATGAATATGGGTATGGAAAATTTACATTACATTATATCCGGAACAAAGAGAAAGAAGAGGTTGATTTTTTAATTGCCGATAACAATGTTCCAATTTTATTAATTGAGACAAAACTTTCAGACGATGAGCCTGCAAAAAGTTTAATGAAATTTCAAAAAATTCTGAATATCCCGGCTGTCCAACTTGTAAATAAAGAGGGGGTTTTTAAGTATATAAAAAATGATAACAATAAATTACTGATTGTAACTGCACATAGATGGCTGTCCTCTTTGCCTTAGCAGCATCAACCTTAGTGCCCATTTTCATAAGTAAGGTTTCGTATTTTTTCTTGACTTTTTCCTAAAATTGTGATATAATATCTCCTGTAAGAAGAAAGGGGGATATTATGCCGAGAGAAAGTCCATTTGAAATTAGTCTGACTGACGAAGAGCGAGATCACCTAACCTCCTTGGCCAGAAAATATACGGCACCTTATAAAGATGTAATTAGAGCACAAGTAATCCTGCTGGCTGCAGAGGGCATGGAGAACAAGGAAATTGGTCAAAGACTTAATCTTCCAAGAAAAACTGTCAGTAAGTGGCGCAAGCGCTTTTTCTATAAGCGAGACCAGGGGCTTGTGGATGAATCCAGAACCGGCCGCCCGTTCATTTTTTTTTCCTGAAGAAATAGCACAGATAAAAGCACTTGCCTGCCAACTCCCTGCAGAACGCGGTATTCCATTAAGCCGGTTCAGTATTACCGAGATTGTCCGAGAGGTAATTTCTGCTGCCATTGTTCCCTCAGTAAGCGATTCCAGCGTTTGGCGATGGCTGCATGAAGATGCCATCCGCCCCTGGTTCCACCGCTCCTGGATTTACCCCAGAGATACCCAGTTTATTGAAAAATCTGGGAAAGTACTCGATCTTTATGCCAGGCAATGGGAAGGTAATCCTCTGGGACCAGATGATTATAGCATCTGTGCTGATGAAAAGACCAGTATCCAAGCCAGAATTCGTAAACATTCTACTACTCCTCCATCTTCGGGAAAACCGATGAAAGTAGAACATGAGTATACTCGTGGTGGAGCATGGACTTACCTTGCTGCCTGGGATGTTCACAGGGCAAAAATCTTTGGTCGTTGCGAAGCTAAAAGTGGAATTGAACCATTTGACCGACTGGTGGACCAGGTGATGTCGCAAGCACCCTATAACACAGCCAAGAGGGTCTTCTGGATTGTAGACAATGGTTCTTCTCATCGAGGACAGCCCTTTGTTGAACGTCTCCAAAAGAAATGGCCAAATGCCATTGCTGTCCATTTACCCGTCCATGCCAGCTGGCTTAACCAAATTGAAATCTACTTTGCTATTGTTCAGAGAAAAGTTCTAACTCCCAATGATTTTCCATCGGGTCTTGGGATGGTTGAAAAACGTCTATTGGATTTTCAATTTCGATACCAAGAGATAGCCCATCCTTTCAAATGGAAATTTAATCGTCAAGACCTCAAAGAAAGAATCAAACTTATTAGTGACCATGTCATCGAACAATATCAACCTACAATTTCCCAAGATTCAAACACCGAAGAATTTCCGTTTCGGAGTGAAATACAAGAAACTTCATATGCTTATGCATAATACGTAACAGAATTTATGAAATAGACCACTTAGTTAACCCCACAGGATTCAAGCAACCAAAATGCGACACCAAAATGCGAAAAAAAATCGGTGATTTTTCTTGATAGCTAAGGAAATTATACCAAAAGTTATCCACAACCTTCAGGACTAAAGTCCTGAGTTACATCTGTATGTTGTAGCTCAAACCTTCAGGTTTGATTAGTTCAGGACTAAAGTCCTGAGTTACGTAACTCAGACCTTCAGGTCTGATTTTTCTTGATAAATTAAGATTTTGTAGTATAATAATTTATGGTAGGATAGAATACTTCAACAGGAGGGCCTTGAAGTTAAGAAACCTTAAGTGGCTGAGGGATAAACAGTACAGCAATGATGCCGTGTCAAAAATAGGTGTCAGGAGATTGAATTGCGGTTGTTAAATACAGGGCCTGGGAATGTTTATTTTAATATGGCTCTTGATGAGGCAATTTTTTTATGCCATAGAAAAAGCCTGGTTCCTTCTACAATCAGGTTCTATGGCTGGGACAAGCCAGCGATTACATTTGGATATTTTCAACATTTCAATAAAAACCGAAGTATTTTTGGAGAACTGGATTTACCATCTGTTCGGAGGATGACTGGAGGAGGAACAGTTCTTCATTGCCATGAAATAACTTTCAGCATTATCTGTTTGTATAATGAAGTATCACAGGGAGGAGTTCGCCAGTCCTATCGCAAAATTTCCAGTGCGGTTGCTGCGGGATTAAAAGAGTTAGGATTAGAAGTATGCATTAGTGAAACAGGATTTCCTGGGGCACAATTTTGTTTCTCTACTATTCAACCCGGCGATGTGGTAATAAAGAACAGAAAACTTGCTGGTGGCGCACAGAAACGCAGTTCTGGAGTCCTTCTTCACCAGGGCTCAATTCTGCTTGAACAAAATTGGGATTTTGCAAGATTTTCAGGTGCAGGCATCTCGTTAAGTGAAGCTGCTGGCAAGAAAATAATGTTTGATGAAGTTGAAGAATATATCCTGCGTGGATTCAGAGAAGAATTTGATATTATCTTGGAAGAAGGCCAGCTGGTAGAGCAGGAGATAACTTTAGCAAACAAATTAATAGAAAAATATAAGTCGCCAGAATGGAATAAACGATATTAATAAAGGAAAAAATATGTCTGTAATTGTTGTTGTCGGAGCGCAATGGGGTGATGAAGGAAAAGGAAAAATCATTGATATACTATCCGAAAAAGCAGATTTGATTGTGCGCTATCAAGGGGGCAACAATGCTGGGCATACCGTTGTGGTTAATAATACACAATTTATTTTTCACCTTGTTCCTTCAGGAATTCTTCATAACAAGAAATGTGTGCTGGGCGCTGGAGTTGTGATAGATCCAAAGGGACTTATAGAGGAAATCCTGGAATTGCGTAAGCGTGGAGTTATAATTGACAGAAAAAATTTTTTCATCAGCAGGGAAGCCCATATTGTAATGCCTTACCATAAACTTTCAGAGCAGTTAACCGAGGAGCGTGAGCATTCCAGAATAGGGACTACACGCAAGGGAATAGGTCCTACTTATGTTGACAAAATGGCAAGAGTTGGAATCAGGACATGCGATTTGATAAACCCACGGATTTTTAAGGAAAAACTTAATGAGCATTTAAAAGATATAAATCTTATATTTAGAAAAATATACAACAGGTGTGGTTTTAATTCCAGGTCTATCGTGGACAAATATTCAGAATATGCAGATATTTTGAAAGAATACGTGGTTGATACTTCCTCTCTTGTTAATAAGGCGATAGATAATGGCAGGGATGTACTATTTGAAGGAGCGCAAGGTACGCTTTTAGATGTTGATTTTGGAACCTATCCATTTGTGACTTCTTCCCACCCAATTGCTGGAGGAGCCTGTATTGGAGTCGGCGTTGGTCCTACAAAAATTAATAAAGTGCTCGGTGTTGTCAAATCTTACTCAACAAGAGTGGGGGATGGTCCATTTCCAACTGAATTTACAAAGAAATCCAGGCAGGATGCCTTTCGCATTAAGGGTAGGGAGTACGGCGCAACCACAGGAAGACCCAGACGATGCGGATGGTTTGATGCAGTTGCAGTTCGTTATGCTGTGAGAATAAATGGGCTCAATTCATTGGCAATTACAAAATTAGATGTCCTTGATGATTTGCCTGAGATAAATATTTGCGTTGGGTATAAATATAAAGGTAAAATTATGAACGATTTTCCAATACAAACTGAAGTTATAAATTTGGCAAAACCAATCTATGAAGTCATGCGAGGGTGGCAACAGGATATATCAGGAATAAAAGATTTTAAATATTTCCCACCAAATGCGAGAAAATATCTGAATAGAATTTCCCATCTATCAGGTGTGCCGATTTCCATTATTTCCATTGGCGCCCGCCGTGAGCAAACCATTTTTTTGAAAAAAGTTTTATAAATGATGCTGGCGTAGCTCAGTGGCCAGAGCAGGGGTTTTGTAAACCTCAGGTCACCCGTTCAAATCGGGTCGCCAGCTCCAGACTTCGCTCAAAATGCACCAAAACTTGACAAATAGAAAAGAATATGTTAGAATATATATGAAACAAATTGAAGGAGGTAGTTATTATGCCAAAAACAATTACTTTAAGACTTAGGGAAGAAGTTTATGAAGAATTTGCAATCGGGGCTAAATTAGACAATCGCCCAATATCTAATTTTATCGAGACAATGGCTTTAAGACAAATTGAAGAATCTACTTTTATCGACCCAGCTGAAATGGCCGAGATAAAAGCCAATAAAAGTCTAATGAGGAAACTGGAAAGAGGACACAGACAAGCAAAAGTCCTAAAAGGCAAATTTGTATGAACGAATATAAAATATTCGAAACTAAAGGGTTTCTGGAGGACCTGGAACAAGATTTTAGAGGGCGGCAGGAAAAAATAAGGGCTAAGCTTAAGGACTATGTTTACCCTCAATTAAAGCAGCAACCTTATTTCGGCCCACATATAGTAAAACTTACAAATTACAAATACGATATGTGGAGATATCGAATAGGCGACTGGCGGTTTTTTTATGAAATTGACAAACACAAGAAAATAGTACTTATGATAGCCGCAGATGATCGAGCCAGTGCTTATAGAGGCAAAAAGTGAAGAAAAAAGAAATTTGACATTTCCTTAAAATTGTGATAAGATATATTTTTCATTGGGGAGGTGCCCGAGCGGTTAAAGGGAACGGGCTGTAAACCCGTTAGCCGTAGTGCTTTCGAAGGTTCGAATCCTTCTCTCCCCATTTTTAGAACCAAGTAGTAGCGGGAGTAGCTCAGTCGGTAGAGCATCAGCCTTCCAAGCCGAGGGTCGCGGGTTCGAATCCCGTCTCCCGCTCCATTTTACTAAATTTTGCCCATGTAGCTCAGACGGTAAGAGCACGTCCTTGGTAAGGACGAGGTCACCGGTTCAATTCCGGTCGTGGGCTTTCCAGTCTTTTACCTAAAAATCAAAAAAAATGCAAGGGGGTATTGACAAATTAAAATTTTATGATATAATATTAAGTTTTGGGCATCTTTTCCTACCTATATAATATAAAGGATATAATAATGAGAGAAATAATCACGCTTGCTTGCGATGAATGCAAGAGGCAGAATTATACAACTACCAGGAACAAGAAAAAGAAAACTAAAAAATTGGAAATGAAGAAATATTGTCGATTTTGCAGAAAGCATACTCTCCATAAAGAAAAGTAAGAACCTCAAAGGGTAGGTCAAAATGAGGGGACTGTAAGCTAATGGTAAACTGACGGTCTCCAAAACCGTTTTTGGGTGTTCGAATCACCCCAGTCCCGGATTAAAAATTGAAAATAGTGAGCGAAGTCAAACTATGAAGCAGAATATAATCAACCGTTTCAGACAGTTTCTTGGCGAAGTGAATATTGAAGCAAGAAAGGTTGTCTGGCCTAATCGAAAAGAACTCATTGCTTCTACAACAGTAGTAATCGTTACGGCACTGCTCGTTGCTATTTTTATAGGCTTGCTGGATTTTGTTTTTTCAAAATTAATCAGTTTAATTATC
>Ga0066637_10002303_pt1 | contig 12704 bp, 9 predicted proteins | sample CryGeyCG2014_020_FD_62737 | JGI IMG/M metagenome (GOLD analysis project Ga0066637, IMG submission 62737) | Groundwater microbial communities from aquifer - Crystal Geyser CG08_land_8/20/14_0.20 | ecosystem: Environmental > Aquatic > Deep subsurface > Groundwater | place: USA: Utah: Grand County...
TAATGCTTTATGGATCAGCCAATCGGCCATAAAAGGGTTAAGCGGTAAAAAAGGACCATGTAAATAAGTCGCGTAAAAATTTCTCTCACGCCAACCCTCTGTACTATCTTTACCGTTATTGCCAAAACCGGAAGTCACTTTACTCAAATAACAGGAATCGCTCGAAAGGTATGTGCGACCAGCGTGATTCTCAAAACCAACCAAGTAACACCTGCCAAAAACAGGTTGCGCCATAATTGAAGTTACCCTGCCAACACAGCGCGGAAGACCCGAATCAGCATAAGTTGTAAAATCAGCCAGACCTAAACCATTGATTACACTCCCATCCCCCATAATGTAACTCTTACCTAAAAGTTGATAGGCACCACAAATAAAAAGACCGACACCGTTAGTATTGTAGTACTCGATAAGGTTATCTTTTTTATGTTCCAGAAAATCTTTATAAATGTAATTTTGATTAGCATCGGCGCCGCCCCCCATAAAAATAATGTCATAGTTTAAACTCTCTAAAGACTCCTCTAAACCAACTTGTATTAAACGACAGGTAACATTACGCAAACGTGCTCGTTCTAGAAGAACAATAACATTACCGCGATCTCCATAAAGACTTAATTGCCTGGGGTATAACCAACACAGTGTTAATTCATATCTCATATCTTACGATTGGACAATAATGTTCGACGCGCCGCTAACATAGCTGTATACGAACACAATAAGTAAATACAATCATATTTTCTCAAAGAGGGCAGTAACTGCTTAAAATCAAAAACACTTCCTGTAACATTAAGGTGGGCGTAAGACAAACGGCTGTGCAACTCAAGATAACGGCTGCCGTAGACATAAGTATCAAAACAATCGGTAGAAAACGCCTCAAAATCAACATCCCATATCCAAGAAATATCTCTACCATCAGCAAATAAATCGTTTAAACCAAAAACAACGGCGCTCCTCTTACCCCCTTCCCTAAAATGCAAATTCTCCTTAAGCCAATTCAAATTTTGATTAAAGCCTACCGGGTTTTTTGACAAAACCAAAGAAAAGACAGTCCCTTGATACTCAAGTTGTTCCTGGCGGGCAAAAGAAGGTTTATAAGACGACCAAGATTCTATTGGCATGTTACCCAAATCAACACCATAACCGGCAGCCGCGCCCAAAGAAGCGGCTAGGTTATACAGATTGTGAAAACCGGCTAAAGAAAGGTTTTTTATAAAAATTTCTTTATTTAAAAAAGATACTTTAACACCCTTTATACAAGGTGATAACTTTTCGTAGGCTAACACCTCAACTCGGGGTTTTGGCCGCGCAAAATCGCAGGATTTGCATTTCCAAATACCTAAATGGCTATAAAAATAGCTGGTGTAAATCAAATCCCCGCCACAGATAGGGCACGCGCAAATATCAACTAACATATCCTTTGAGTTGCTGGTGCCAAATTTAGAATTAACTCCAAAGTAGATAATTTTACCCGGATAGTTGTAACCTAAACTGGCAATGTAGGGATCATCCGCGTTAAGAACTAAGGTAGTAGCACTAGACCAATTCAAAAAAATAGCTCTCCAAGATTTAACAATTTTATCCAATTCGGTATAACGATCCATTTGATCACGAAATAAGTTTAGTAAAACCAATACCGAAGGCGGATGATCTAAAAATAAAGATAGGTGATTTTCATCAACCTCAAGAATCGCTGATTGAGAAAAATTTAAAGAAAACGCTTTTTTGTTACTTAATAAACAGGTAAGCAAACCGCTGGTTATATTAGCCCCGGAACTGTTAGTAAATAATGGGTAACCTAGCTTATTTAAAACATAGCTAGTTAGCCCAACAGTAGTAGTTTTACCATTAGTACCGCTTACCAAAATAAAGTTATTTAATTTATCCACTAGATGTTTAAAGGTTTGTGGATAAACTAGATTTAAAAGATAACCGGGCAATGTACTGCCATAACCGGGACGTATTAGCTTAACAAGCCGTCCCAATATTTTAAACACAGTAAATACTAGTAAATAATACTCTTTCTTTATCGTGTTTTTGATACTATTACATTGTATACTTATTAGTAGTCGCATTAGTAGAGATTGTTGATATGTTAATAGTAATGAATAATTCAATACCTGCCTAGCTTTAGCACATTATTTGAGTGTGGACAAACTTTTTATTGGTTTTACTTGCTAAACTTATTCGTTAGCCTTTTTTTATTTGACATTTAGGTATAAAGTTTACTGTGTTGATGTGGATATTTGGTTTATTCTTTGTTCCAGATGCTTGAGTTGTGTGTGAATTTCTTGGCTCTGCTTGTTTAGTCTTTCCACTTTACCCACACCGTGAATAACAGTTGAATGATCCCTTCCGCCTAGCAACTCTCCTACTTGACTAAGAGTGCATCCTACTTTTGTTCTAAGTAGATACATAGCGATTTGTCTTGCGTTTGCTATTTGTTTAGACCTTCCTTTTCCTTTTAAGTCCTTTTGGCTTATTTGGTAATAGTCGATAACTTGTTTAATAATTCCTTGCGGGTTTATTGTTCCGGGTTTTCCACTGCCGTACATATCAGTACCGCTAATTTTTAATTTGTTGGCAATATCTATCACCATTTGAATGTTTGGTTCTTGTTGCAAGGCTTTTGCGGTAGTTACTACCTGATTGAGGGTGCCTTCTAACTCTCTAATATTGGTTGTTACCATCTGGGCCAACATTTCCAAAACATTATCGTTTATTTTTATGTTTCCAGAACTAACTTTATGCAGCAAAATGGCTTTACGCATATCTACATCCGGCGGTTGAATATCAGCAATCATTCCGCTTGAGAATCTTGAGGAAAGCCTGTTTTCTAGTTTTTTTATGTCTTTGGGTGATCGATCAGAAGTTAGAACAAGCTGTTTGTTGTTGAGATAGAGTGAGTTAAAGGTGTTAAAAAACTCCTCTTGAGTGCTCTCTCTTCCGGCAATAAAATGAATGTCATCAATTAAAAGGACATCTACATGGCGAAACTTTTTTCTAAAAGCCGCGGTATTTCTTCCCATAGTTGGGTTACGGATGCTCTCTATCAGTTCGTTGGTAAATTCTTCGGCGGTGCAGTAGATTACATTAAGATTAGGATGGTGTTGGTGAAGATAGTTACCTATCGCTTGTATTAGATGGGTTTTACCCAGGCCCACCGGAGAATATACAAAGAATGGGTTGTGCGCTTTCCCGGGATTTTGAGCAACCGCTTGCGCCACCGCAAAGGCAATATTGTTGTTTGGTCCAACAACATAGTTATCAAATGTGTATTGTTTTTGGAAAGGTGATGTTTGTTTCTCTTGGTCATTTTTAAAGAGCGGTCCTAAATTGGATTTTTGCTTCTTATCTTCTTCGGATTTAATGTCAACAACAAATTTAACAATATTTTTGGTGCCGGTTAATCTGTCCAAACTATTTTTTATCTTGGAAAGATACCGCGTCTCTAGTTTATTTTTGGCATAAGCGTTTTTTGTGCCTATTTTTATTACGCTTCCCTGCTGTTCTAGAACATTTGTTCCTGAAAGCCATGTTTTATAAATAGCTTCGGGAAGCTCCATTTCCATTTCGGCTAGACAGCCTTTCCATAATTGTTCTTTATCCATAGTTTTTTTATCTTAAGTGAGTTTCTAAATGTTAGGCAGAGGCTGTTTCCTCCAGTTTAGAAATGTTTGTGGATAACTGTCAACCGTGTTTTTAATTAGCTAGTGTCCTAGGTTGACTTTGTAATGTTTTTTGATTAACATACGGATGTCTTGCTACTATTTGTATGCCAAAAAGAACTTATCAGCCTAACAAAAGAAAACATTTAACCACACACGGCTATCTAGTGCGTTGTCGCACGCCAGGAGGTAGAAGGGTGTTAAAAAGACGTATTGCCAAAGGCCGTCGTCAGCTAACAGTTGCTGTTTTTAAGAAAAGGTAAGCTTGTGTTGTGTCGACGCTACCGTCTTCATTCTAAGCATGATTATCAGTATATAATGCGGCGAGGGGCGGCATACCACACCCCATTTTTTATTGCCTTTTCTTTTTATGCCAAGGTTAACAAAGACAGCGCTTTTGCTGGCGGGGTGGTATGCTCTAAAAAGGTATGTTCTTCGGCGATTGGACGCAATAAAATCCGACGTTTGTTATTTGATTGTCTCCGTTCAAAGCTGTCTGTTTATCCAGCTAATTTGCGCTTAATATTAGTGGCTAAACAAGCTATGAATAAGGCTAACTATGGCCAAGTTTGTGCTGGTTTTGATCAGGCTATATCAAAAATACTTGTCGCTTGATACCGGCTGGCTGTCTGTTTTTAAGCCGCGATGGGTAAAGATTTGTCGTTTTGAGCCTAGTTGTTCAGAATACACCTTTCAAGCGATTAGTAAGTATGGTTTACTGCTGGGGGTATGGTTGTCTTTTAGACGTGTTTGTCGCTGTCATCCATTTTCCGCCGGCGGCCATGACCCGGTTCCGTAAACTCTTTTTTTATGTTTAATACTTTGTTAGTAAATCCTATTTTTAATTTGTTGGTTTGGCTCTACAATATTTTTGGCAATTTGGGTTGGGCGATTACCGCTCTAACTGTTATTTCCAAGTTGGTTTTGCTTCCCCTTACGCTTCCTTCAATTAAAATTGCCCGAAAGCAACAAGAATTGTCTCCAGAGATCGCCAAACTTAAGGAAAGATACAAGGATAACAAAATGGAGCTGGCTAAGGCTCAAACAGCGTTTCTTCAGGAACACGGTATTTACCCGGCTCTTGGCTGTTTGCCGCAAATTATTTCTTTTTTAGTTTTAATTGCTCTATACCAGAGCCTTAATTTAGTTCTTAAGCTTACCCCGGAATCTTTAGCCGAGTTTAACCGTCGTTTATATGTGCCATCTTGGTATTTGAGTACTGATTCTTTAATTAGCACCAGCTTTTTTTATCTTAACCTTACTACCAAAGACCCTTTCTACATTTTGCCGGTTGTTTCCGCCGCCTTTCAGTTTTTGCTGTCTAAACTGATGATGCCTGATTCAAAGAAATTTTCCCAACAGGCGCAAAAGACTGAAGGTAAAACAGATGATTTGGCGGCGGCTATGCAGCAGCAAAGTTTGTACATGGCGCCTTTGATGACTCTTTTCTTGGGTTTTAGTTTACCTTCGGGGTTGACTTTATATTGGTTTTTGACTACTTTGTTATCACTTGTCCAGTATCGGTTTTTTTGGGGAGGTTGGGGTGGTCTGTCTGATTGGATTGAGTCGGCGTCAAAAATTAATTTGAGGAAACGGCTAAATTTTTTTAACAAATAGTATGGATTCAGATCAAAATCAAATTGACTTTTTAGACAAGCACCTTTCTCTTTTTCTTTCTTTACTGGGATTGGAAGGCAAAATTGATATATCTTTTTTAGATGATTCCAACACTAATTCGAATAGTCGAATCTTGTCCGTTCGTTTGATTGGGGAACAATTGGGTTCGCTAATTGGTTACCACGGCCGTATCTTGGAGTCCTTTAGCCATTGGTTAAAGGCATCTTTTTTTAAACGATTTGGTCCGTCCGACACTCGTTTGTTTGTTGATGTTAATGGTTATCAATCCCAACGTCGGGACTTTTTAGTAATGTTGGCTAAAAAAACCGCTGACCGCGTTCGTTTTTTAAGGACACAGATAGTCCTATCTCCCATGTCTTCCTCTGATCGTTATATAATTCATGAAGCGTTATCGAGCGACCCATCCATAATTACCGAAAGTCTAGGTGATGGTTTTGAAAGGCGAGTTGTTGTTAAACCGGTTCCTTAGTATTTTATTATGAATTTTTCTTGCCGTGTGGAACATTTTGGAAAGGCTCTTTCTCAAGTAGGAAAGGCAGTTTGTTCCAAGGGGGCCCTGCCGGTTTTGTCTAATATACTGGTTTTAGCCGAGGCCGAAGGGCGGGTTGTCTTATCATCCACTGATTTGGAAACAAGCATCAAATCAATTTTACCAGCTAAAGTGGAGCAAGCGGGAGCAATAACTATTCCTTACAGGATATTGAGCGATTTATTTGGCAATTTAACCTTTGAAGTTCTCTCCTTTTCCTCTCAAGAGCAAAAGATTGATCTAACCGGGGAGGGTTTTTCATCAAGGATTTTGGGGCTCTCCGCCGATGAGTTTCCGCAGTTGAGCGACTTGCCGGGAAAGCCTCTTTTTTGTTTCCCGGGAGCTAGTTTTTCCGCTTGTCTAGAGCGGGTGTTATTTGCCACCTCCGCGGATAGTTCCCGTCCGGTTTTGGGCGGCGTTTTGTTTTACGGCGGAGCTGGGCAGGATTTTACCTTGGTGGGAGCAGACGGCTTTCGTTTAGCGGAACAGCGCTTAATCGGGTATGGCGCCGATCTTGAAGAGTTTTCCGCAATTATTCCAGCCAAAGCGTTACGGGAAGTAGTAAGATTAGGCCGTTTTGCTAACGGTAGTGAGGCAATTTCTTTCTTTCATCTACCTGATACGAATCAAGTGGCTTTTGAGGCGGGCGGGGTGGTGATAATGGCACGGGTTTTAAATGGGGAGTTTCCCGATTATAAAAAAATCATGCCCAGTTCTTTTACCGCTTCATTAATTGTTAAGCGTGAAGATTTGCTTAGCGGTGTTCGTTGCGCTATGGTTTTTGCTCAAGATTTGGCTAATGTTGTTAAATTGCACCTTAGCGTCGATGGTTCCGTGGTAAAATCAGAATCTCAAGATGTGGGGGAAGGGACGGTTTCGCTGCCGTCGACTTTTGAAGGCGAGGAGTTAACTTTAGCTTTAAACGGTAAATATTTGTTTGATTGTTTGAATATCATGTACTGTCCATCTGTTTTTCTGGGGGCAAACGGTTCTTTGAATCCGGTATTGTTGCGCGACGCGGCAAAAGAAGATGATTCTGCCTTTTCCTATGTTATTATGCCGGTCCGTTTTCAGGAGTAGGCTGATTCGTTTTTAGGCTCCGGTTTAGTTTCCAAGGGCATTGCTTGGCCGTGCAGATTTGCCTGTTGGTTTGGTTGACTGTTCTTCTCTACTTCTTGTTCTAGTTGCTGTATACCCTCATCTTTTTGAATTCGCGGTGTTATTGGTGGGGCGGTGACTTGCGTTGCCAATTCTTGTCTGGATGGCGCTCTAGAAAAAGTTCTTACCGAAGCGGCTATTGGTTTTGTTTGAGGAACATTTAAATTATCTTGGTTTATCGAGGAACCCTGGGTTACCGAGGTTTTTGGAAGTGGTTGATCTCTTGCGGCCAACTCTTTTTCCCGTTGCTCCTCTTTCTGCTGTTCCTTTTGCTGTTTAGCGAGTATTTCCTTGGGTGATGTGGTGATTAGCTCGTGTTCCTCTGGAGCGGCTACGATTTTTATAGCTACATGATTATTTCCGGCGAAGAATAGGCCTTCCCCAAGCCCGGCCCCCAAGAGAAGCCTTTTTTCTCCTTCCGATAAATAAAAGACTTTTTGCAGGCGGTCAATGGCAGCGGTTGATTGTTTGAGCAGTACCTGAATTGAGGAGTTAGTAACAATGGCCCGTCCGTAATCAGAACTTAGAAAATCCTCTACATCTTGGGAGATGGTGGTTAATCCCAAGTAGTATTTTCTAGCTCTTTTGGCAACCGCGTATAGGAACATAGCCGAGTCAGGATACTGCATTAAATACCAAGCCTCATCAACGATCAGCAACCTCTTTTTTAACATTTGCCGTATTCTGTTCCAAATAAAATCAAGGATAATAAAGATGGCAATGGGGCGAATAGCGTCTTCCAGGTCGCGAGTAGCGAAGACGGTCAAATTACTTTTTATAAAAATATTAGATTGTTGGTCAAAAATTCCTGACAGGCTGCCGTGGATAAAACGTTCCATTTTCTCTGCTAGTTGAGCGGCGACCGGATCCTTGGCGCGTTGCAGTAGATTAAACAAATCTTCCATGACCGGCGGAGTTTGGTTATGAGTGTCGGGATTAACAGTTATGCCCTTGCTTTGGTAGGTGGCCAGCAACGCTCTATCCAAAACCGCCTCTTCAATCGGCGATAGCCCGCCCAACATTATCTTAAAAAGGGTATGCAGAGACATAACCTTGTTTCCTAAAGTGTTACTGCCTCGCTCATAGGCGGCTAGGTCAAAAGGGTTAATTTTGGAAACACTGTTTTGTGAGAAACTGATATAATCACCGCCCACCGCTTCGCACATGGTTTTATATTCGTTTTCTGGATCAATAATCAACATCTCGGTGCCAAACATTAGGTAACGCAGCGCTTCTAACTTAACTAGATAGCTTTTTCCCGACCCCGATTTGGCGAACACAATGGAATTTGCATTTTCTAAGGTAAAACGGTCAAAAATAATCAAACTGCCGTTGTGTTGGTTGATTCCATACAAAATACCTTCGTTGGCGGTAAGTTCCGATGAAGTAAAAGGAAAAGTGGAAGCTAGGGAAGTGGTATCCATGTTGCGGCTAATTAGTAATTTGTCCAATCCTAATGGCATACACGATTGAAAACCTGATTCCATTTGTAAAGTCGCTAATTTGGAAATAACCATGATACTACCCAAGGTAGACTCAACTTTTTTAGTTACTCTTACAAGTTCTTCGAGATTGGCAGCTGGTATGTTTATGTAAAAGGAGAATTGATAAAATTTTTCTACCCCCTTAACCATTTGCTCCTGCAAGGATTTAGCGTCTTCTAAAGCGGCTACTACCGCTGGATCAATCGCCTTGCCTTGTTCTTGTTCCGTTCTTAAAGTGGCTTCCATCTCCCCGATTTTACGTCTTAGGTCATCTAATACCCCCTTCGATTCTATTGGGTAGTAGAACATGCTAATCTGTAAAGAATGTTCAAAATTGATAATAGGAGAAAGCCAGTTGGCGCCAACGAATCGAGGATACCCGGTAACGAAAACTGTTCTAAAGTAGGTGTTGCCAATTTTTGTATGATTAAAATCTACCTCAATGGCGGAGGGGGCGATTATATCGATAACCGATAACATTCCTTTAGCCAAAGTAGCACCCGGCGAATCAACTTCTTTTTTTATCTTGCTATTTTTACGAGTAAGCATCTTCATAATTTATGGCTATAACCTTATTTTTGGCTCTACGATTGGAGTAGTGTAGTTTTTCGCCTCATCCTGCAAAGGTTGGTTCTTGGCTGAATCTTGATTGTACAACTCATACATTAAAGTAATAAGTTGTTCCGTATTTAGCTGTTCTGCTTTAAGTCCACAACGGCGCAGTTGCTCTACTACATGATCTCTTTTTGGTTCCAAATCAATAAAAGCCCTTTTTAGTAAATCCGCTTTGTCGAATCGCAGCTCCTTGCTTTGTCCGCCAATACCAAAAGATTTTTTTAGCATATTTAAGGGTGAATTGTTGTTACTGCCGCCGGTTAGTGGTGATTTATAAGGAACAATTATGTAAAAACGTTTATCCAGCACATCGTTTTTGGAAATCAGTTGTTGTACAAAATCTTTGTAGTTGCCCAACCTCTCCTTTAGCAGTTGATTTTGCTGCCTTTCCTGTGCTTGAGATACTTTGCTAAGATAACTTGACACATCGGTACGGCGAGAAATAATCAGTACCTGCACATAAAAAGAAAGTGAATTGAGGAAGCCGCTGTAGGCCCCGATAATACCGTCTTGTTCAGGTTCAGACAGCAGGTCAAAGTTAAGCGAATTTACTTGAACTACCATGGAAGCGCTTCCATCTTTAAGAAGTATTACGCCTTGCTCAATATCTTTGACATCTAAATGATTTTGTGTACTAGGTAATACCATATATTACTACTGCGCGAGCAGTTCGATTTCATTAATCACCGCTCCCATTAAGTTTATTTTCGCGGTGTTAAAAGAGAGACCTGGCTTTGTCGCTAGCACTGTATAGTCGCCGTTAGATAAAGGGGTGCTGGTTCTAAATTGACCTAACTTATTGGTCTTAAGCGCCCGCACCGGTTCATGTCGTTCGTCTTTAATAATAATAACAGCGTTTTCCAGTAAGTGTCCATCCCTATCTCTTATTGTTCCATAAACAATATTTGGCTTTACTTGGACTTTTATTCTTTGTTCCTGCCTTTGCGTACCGGCGGTTGTTTTAGTCACCGGTTCCTCTTGCGGGATTAGCGGAGTCATTTGAAGTTTTAGCCTTTGCACTAGGTTATCTATTTGACTTTCGTAACTTTTTTTGTTTTCTGCCAGATTGTTTAGTGTTTGTTCTTGCTGTTCAATGAGAAGCAGTTGTCTTTTATCTTGATTTTGGCTGGCAGTTTGTTTAGAAATGGCGATTGTTTTGTTAATGCTCTCTATCTGATTTTGAAAAATGAGACTCTGCTTTTTGAGGCTGTCTATTTTTTCCATAATCTTCTCGGAGTTGCTTTGGTTACCGATATCAACCGCGGATTTTCCTTCGAGCCGTTCCTCCAAACCTTTAATCTGTTGTTGGTAGTATTGAATAGTTTTTTCCAGACTGGATTCGCCTGACTGCTGCCTTTCCTTTAAAGTATTTAGTTGTCCGGTGAGTTGTTTTAGGCGGCTTTTAACCATCTCTTTTTTAAAGTCATCTGATCTAAAAACATTATCTTTTACCGGGTTCGGCGGCGGCGTCTGGACTGTTTTGCTTGTCTCTACCACTTTATTTAAGCTCTCTCTTGCCAAATTAATGGTGTTGTGAAGATCTCTAAGTAAGACCACGGTTTTTGCCTCCTCCTCATTACTTTTTTTGGAAGTGGGGTTGGGTGGCTGCTTTTTAACGCTTTCAATAACAACCTCTCCTTTTATAGGAAGAACTAGGCTGTCACCGCCCATACCTGGGGTTTCTCTAAAATTTTCTAGACTCAAACTTCTTCCCGGCTGGGTATTTTTTATTGCCTTGACAACCTCTTGAAGGCCTTCTTCGGTAGGAATAAAAAATACCTCTTCCTCTTGCTGTTGCTGCCGGTATTGAGCTTTTGCCGTTGGCGCTGTCGCGGCCGGCGTTGTTGGTGGTGTTTGACTTAAACCACTAATCAACGGTTGTTCTTGTGAAATTCTTTTTAAAAAATCGTTCTCTTTTGTTTCTAATATTTCCTCGCGATTTTCTGGAGTATCGAGTCTCTGCAAGTATTCTATAAGTTCCGAGCGGCTGCGGGCCGGAGCCAGGGAAACTATCTCCGAAGTGACCATTTGAGCGTACTCGCCTAAAAGGTATGATGGTGGCCGCGGGTTTTTGCGCCACACCCTTTGGGTTGGTCTTGCAACGGCGTTTATGAAATTTATTAACCATTGATCCAAACCGCGATCATCAAGCGGGATAAAAGCTATGGCAGCAGCCGCGCCAAAGGTAAAAAAAGCAACCAACCAGTTAACTGGTACCGGACTAATTGTCTTGTAGAAAATAAACGCGAAGCCTGCCCCGGCGGCCACTAGAATAAATTGGCGAAGGGTGAGATCACCAACAATTTTGAATTCCACGTCCATGACATTTTGAGGAATGGGGTGCTGGCTTTTTACTTGCTGACTGGTGACGATGTTTGGCATGTTTAACTTTAATCATTATATAACACCTCGCCCTGTTTTTGTTTTGTGACTCTTCGCTCGTTAAACTTGAAGATATGTTGGAAGATAAAAAACCCTGCCATATAGCAAGGTTCTTTAATTTTGCACTTTGCTTACTTTGCTTTTCTAGCGCTTACCTCCAAAACCGGGAGCGTACCAACCGGGCAAAGTATCTTTTCCGGCAAGCATTTTGTCTATCGCTTTGGGAACCTTCATTGATTCAAAAAGTATAACAATTACAAGGATAGGTTGAATTAAACCTTGAACTCCGCTTGATACTATTCCAAGTACTGTATTTGTGTCTGATATCATCGTCATTGAGGAGGTACCTACTAAAACAGCGACTCCTATTACAGCTAGCACCCCTGGAAAGGCTAAAGCATTAGCCACTACTCCTTTGATCCAGCCATTGGTTTGCTTGTTCTGCCCGGGTAAAAAATCCCACACCAAGATCAGCGGGCCAAAAGCGGTCATTAACAGCAAGCGAGCGTATCTTGTTATAAGATTAATGAAGGCGATGAAAATAGCGGCGATCGCGACAATTAGCACTAGCGTAATTGACATTGTCCATGCTAGTATTCCCACACTGCCCTGAATAAGATCAAGCGGTACTCCAAAATATTCTACTGGATGGGTCGCCACATAAAGCAAATGGGAAACAGCATCGGCGATATTTAATTTAGCAACACCTAATATGGTGGTGATAGCGATTCCGGTAAAAGAGAAGGAAAGGTCTATAATAAAGGCAACAATGGGAAAGCTAAAAGTTATTAGGATAAGGGAAACAACCATGCGGGGGATCATGTACATAACAGTAACCGAGGTCTTGGCGTCAATCTTTTTTCTCATTATTATCATAATGCCGGCCACCACGGACAAGGCGGCCATGAGCATATACGAGATATTCCTCATTGCTTTCCAGATTACAATCATCGGACTTAGCGCTTGAGCGCCGCCAGAATCTTGGGCCTTGGCGGTAGGCAAAAGCGGGGCGTTGGCCTGATAGACTAAATAGTTTTTATACTGGGCTAAACTAACAACGCCGGGATTAGTGGATAAGCCTAGGGCCAGTTGATTGGCGATTGGGACAAACCCGCCTTGATACATAATAAACTTCCTTATTTCCTCTTCGTCGGTTATCTCGGCCGCTTCGGCGACTGTTGTTCCTACCGCTACTCTGCTTGTCATGTTTATCCCGCCCGCGGCCAGATCGGTTAT
>Ga0066637_10002304_pt1 | contig 12702 bp, 17 predicted proteins | sample CryGeyCG2014_020_FD_62737 | JGI IMG/M metagenome (GOLD analysis project Ga0066637, IMG submission 62737) | Groundwater microbial communities from aquifer - Crystal Geyser CG08_land_8/20/14_0.20 | ecosystem: Environmental > Aquatic > Deep subsurface > Groundwater | place: USA: Utah: Grand County...
CGCCTACCGTCGCTGTTCTGCTCGTCGCTCACTCCGCTCGCGACAGCGCATAACAGCGCCTATGCGAAATGTTGGTCTGACGACTTGGTCGTCATCCCGCCACTTCGCATCAGGCGCAGCACGTTATCGGAAATAATTAAAAGTTTTTTATCCCGCCGTTGGCGGGATATTATTTGGGGCTACTTTTTATTTTTTTTATTACGCAAACCCCTTGACAAAATGGGGGGGGGGTAAATGATAAGATGCTATATTAGCTCTTTAACATTAAGCCCCAAGTCCTATTTTTTATATTACTTTTTGGGTCAATAAAGTTAAATGAAAATCCATGGTGGATTTTCAGCTCAAAGAGTAATTGAAGATAATAGGCAAGAAAGGAGAAAAGCGCGATGAAAAACAAGGAAGTGGTGGTCGTCCAGACACTTGCTGATCTTAAAGCGGCTTGTTCGATGCAAACCGATCTCAGCGGTCCGGAACACAAACTCGCTAGTGAAGCATGCTGCGACCAGTGTTGCGACGACTACATCTGTTCAAGCGAATGACCCTGAAAGGCGGGTTGGTTGTAATATACCAACCCGCCAACAATTTGAAAGGAGTGAAGCAATGGCTAAAGTCAGGGTTTTCCAAATTCCCATTGAAGACGGAAAAAAGATTGTATACATTCCGGAACTTCTAAAACTCTTCATCGTACCAAAAACTGTCGAAGTAGGAAATTATATCGAGGCGCCAGACCACTCACCTGCTGTGTTCAAACCGCCTAAGCAGCAGTTCCGACGTTGTGATCTTATCCTTAATAACTTCTGCAATCTACGATGCATTTATTGCTACTCCAACGCTGGAGTGCCCTTGAAGAAAGAGATGAGTTTCGTAGTTGCTCAAAAGGCCATTGACCGAGTCGTTGCTGTTTGCCTTGGATCGGGTGAATCCAAGTTTGGGATTACTCTGACTGGCGGAGGTGAACCACTTCTTTCACTCAAGTTGGTTCAGCAGATTGTCAGATACTGCAGAACTAGAAGCAAAGAGACAGGACTTATCTGCAAGTTAGCGGTCGTCAGCAACGGAAACTTTTCTGAAAAGATCTGTGGGTACTTAATCGAGAATTTTGATAACATCTCGATCTCGATTGACGGTACACCCAAAGTTCATAATCAACATCGGCCGACTGCAACAGGGAAAGGATCGTTCACTCTGCTTGAGAGGAATGTGGATCGACTTCTTGCGTCAGGTAAAATTGGCGTGGGATTCAGAATGACAATCTCAAGTTACAACGTTGAGCAGTTGGACAAGCATGTTCTATTTCTGCATCATCGTTGGCCGGGTGTGCTGATCGGTATGGAACCGTTAGAAAATACAGGCAGGTGTGCATCTATCGGAACAATCGCACCAGATCCGATTAAGTTCGCGAAACACTTTGTTCACGCCATGCGCATTTCAAAAGAGCATGGCATCCAAATTCGCTACTCGATTGCGACGTTCAAGGCAGTACCCGACACAATTAGTTTCTGCGGCATCAATGGTCGGATATTTGGCGTGGATCCTGAGGGGAATATTACCGCTTGTACACGAGTAAATACGAAAAACGATCCTCTTGCTCCTCTGTTCCAGTATGGATCGTTCGACACCAAACTCGGTGATTTTGTCATCTACGATGATGTGTATGCTCGACTCGGTGCTCTGGTGGTAGACTCGATACCGGGATGCAATGACTGCTTTGCCCGATACAACTGTAAGGGCGACTGCTGTCACCTCAGAGCTAACAAGTATGGCACGGATTTCGTGATTCGAAAAAGCCCAAAATGTTACGCTAATCGCTTGCTCACACTGGGATTGTTATGCCTTGCATTAGGCCTACCAGAGGTGTTCAAACCCTAAATCCCAGGAGTTAAGCTTGAGCACAAATGCCCCTTTCTTAACTATACACAACGCAAAATCACCCGAGCCCGTTACATAACTAGATGCAACGGGCCCTTTTTTATGGTAGAATATTTATATGATTAGAATTTCTGGCCAGTCTCCAAAAAATATATCAAAACAATATTTTCGTGCTTCTCTACAAAAAACCTTAAGTGAAGCACTTAAAGTTTTGAATTGGGAAAATAAAGGAATAAATATCAAAATTGTTGTCATAATTAATAAAAGGGTGCCAGTTGGAAGCGGTCGAGCTTACCATGGACGTACAATCCGAAAAATCATACTTAACCCGCGACCGCATTATCCATTTCCATGGAATACTGTCCGTCACGAACTTCTTCATATTTTATTGAAAAGCCGCATTAAAATTAGTTTACCGCCGACTGCTCGTCCTATTTTAACAGGTTTGAATTATATTCAACAACCGACAAGAGATAATGTTGAAGAATATATCGTACGGATACTTAATAATCTCTTTCTTTCTAAGAAGAATGGATGTGCTTGGTACGAAGCGCAATTACTTCATGAAAAACGTTCTGGTTTTCGAAGAATCAGAGCCGTTGCTCACCAGCTAGAAAGTTGGCAATTATCAAAGAAGCCATTTTCAACCGAATTTTTTAAACGTATTGCAAAAATACTGATATGCTAAAAAAATAAAAAATAGCCCCAAATAATGTTTTGCTGCCGCAAAACAAAAACTTTTAATTACATCCGATAACAGCGTATATCTGGTTACGGCTCCGATGGACATCGGAGCCTCCACCCATACCCCGCTTAGCGGGGCATCAGATATCCGCAAACGTTATATGACATATTGCTCAGCGAAAATGCGATACAATAAAAAATTTAAAATGAAAAATAGCCTATCAGTAATCAAAACGGATATCTTAAATTGTTTCGGATTTAATCAGACACACAAATTATCTATTGATCAAGCTCACAATCTTCTAGTGATAGCAAGAAATCCTTGGATTAATCTATATTATGATAAAAAACTTCCAGATCAAATTAAAAATATTGGCGATTATGCAATCGGACACGCCGAGTTGAAATATGCAGATTTTCAAAAGAGATATGGAAAAAAATTTCAGATTCTTCTAACAACAGACAGGGCAAAAAGCGTAGAAACCGCCGTTAAAATGGCAGATAGGGGGGTTTCTCTCTTTGATAAAAATGTCAAGATAAAGCTTGAAGTGTTAACAAAAGATTATAGACATCCAATCAATGATTTTGTTATTGAAGCCGCTCAAATTTTACGTTCTAGTGAAAAAAAATACTGTATTTGGCCAATTATAAATTATAATGAAAAAGATATTGTAACATTGGCAAATATTGGTGTCGAAGTCATTAGAGTTATGAGAGGTCCCTTTGGTTGCAACGGTACAATAAAAGAGGTGCCAGACCTAAATCATCTAGGCAAAATAGGAATAGATCTAAAAATTCCAATAATCTTGGAAGGAGGCATTGGAAATGATAAACAAGTTTATGAAGCATTGATTACGCCAGGTATTAAAGCTATTTTAATAAATTCATGTTTATTTAAACCGTTGGATGACGAAACAACAGTAGACCCAATATATATGATGAAAACAATAAGGCATGCAGCAGATCTTGCTTCAAGAAATAAGAGATATCACCCGTATAACCTAAATTGTTGCTCTATCTCTAAGCAGATTGAAGACTTAATGTAACAAGAATGAATAACATCCAGTTTTTATTTTCGTTATAATTTAATGCGCATGAATAAAAAACTTTGATGAATAGCGATAATTAAATCGCATGCGTCATACGTCATATAACAGCGTATATCCGGCTCGGCTTAACGCTCCACTTCGTTCCGCTACCTCGCGCAAATTCGCCTCCTTTATTGGTATGTTATAATAAAGATGTCGGTGAACTTCGTATATACGCAGACGTTAAGTGAAATATCGAAGAGCAAATATTTTAAAATTCTGAATTTACCATCTATTTTCACATGGATACCTCAAGCATAACAATTACAACAAAAAATCTTCTATGGTTCCGAACTTAAAACTGGTAATTAATCCGGAAGCGGATATTAAAAACTGCATTCGGTTTATAAAAGAAAGCGAATTCGTTGATTGGTTTTTACCGCTGGATTTTCAATATATTTTGAGTAAAAAGTTTTCTTCATTAGAACGCGGTAAGATTATCAGGGAATATACCCGTTATCGCTACAAAATAAATGAAGCTAAAATAAAACAGGGCATCAACGCCACTAAAAAACGCTGGCGAAAGGCAGAAAATAAATTCTATAAAATAATAAATGAAATTTTCCAAGGTCATCCCTGGCCAAAAGGCAAATACCTTGGAATCGCCTCAATTTATTTTATGTATCCTAGAGACATAGGAGCAAAAACCTTTTATTTTCCTTGGGTCAAAATCAAAGCAGATCCTCTTAGGGTCATTGGCCATGAAATGATTCACTTTATTTTTTTTGACTACATCAAAAAGAAATACGGCTTAAACGAAAACAGTAAAATCAAGAGCAAGGATCCGAAATACGTTTGGCAAGTCTCGGAAACCTTCAATAATGTAATGGAAAACTGGAAACCATACAAAAACATCTTTAGAGAAAATGACAGTAAACCTTACCCTGGCTGCGAAAAAATGTATCAGTTAATGAAACAGCAATGGAATAAAAAACAGGATATCAGTGAATTGCTTGATAAGGGGCTTTTAAAATAATTTCTGTAATAAACATTGCTCTTTATAAGACAACGGTTAGTGATAAGTTCTTTTTAAAAGGAGACAAAAATGGTGGTAGCACCGCCGAACTATCAATGGGAATGCTTGGGATGCGGTAAAATAGCTTATTCTTATGAGATGCCCGGCGCTCCTTTTTCTCTGCAAAAACGGAAATGCCCTGATTGCGGCAAAGAAATGAAAGGCAGTCCGCTTAGGTCACCATCTTCTGCGCATCCCTGCAAAAAATATTGATGGTATTAAAACTGGCGCCCCTAAGACGTCAGTTTTTGTTTGCTAAAGAAAAACCCCAGGTCAAGGCCCAGGGTAGGGGATTAATAGTTTCATTTGAATTATCAATCATCCGGAGCAGGCGCCAGAAACGCCTCTATGTTCCCAAGCAAGTTAGATTTGATTAGATATTTGGTTTCTTCTCCCAGCTTGCTAGCAACAATTACTTCGCTGTAGGCGAATACATGACGTTTCAGCGACACCACCATGATCGCCTCATGATTAATCTCCTGAACGGCCTTAAGGGCGGATTGATAGTTTACGCCCCAGGCATTGCTTACGAACAGCGCGTCAAAGGCGACAAAGAGCAAGATAATAATGATTAATACCGCTCCCAAGGTCAGCAACTCCATGAAAGCAAATCTCCGTGAATCCTTCATAACCACCTCCAATTCAGTTTTAAAAAATCCTTCTAAGCCGAGCTACTAAAAGGTCAAGAATCGCGAGAGAAAGTTCGTAATCCTTCAATTGATTTGTTGACACAATTTGCCGGAATGGCGTAGATGTACCAGCCGATTCTATGCCAGGAAATTCCCACGATGCAGAGTTGTCCCTTCTTGCTCCGCGCATGCAGTAAGTTTTCGCGCGCATAACAGTTGAGCAGGACGCCGCCTTCGCCTCGGGGCTGGCGCTTCAGCAGATAGTAAATTGCGGCCAGGGAAATCTCTAAATTTTTTTCACCTCCCAGTCCATCAATGATTGTTTGATAGTGGGCTGTTCGTTGCTGCATCTGATAGCAGAGCGTGGCTCTAGCTCGCGGCTCTTCAATTTTGTCGAAAAAGAGTTCTTTGAAGCTGTCTTCGATCCTAAAAATACTTACTTTCGCTTTGCTACTGGTATCCTCGATAAACCTTTTGCTGACCACAAATTCTTTGGCAGTTGCCGGAATAATGATGGTTCCCAGCAATCGCAGTAATGGCTCAGGTTTTTCCGATTGGCCTGGAGAATTACCAAAGAGTTTTAAAAGCTCTTTGGTTAGCATTTTTGGGGAACAGCCATTCCACTCTTCGATTACGGATTTAGGAATGAGCCCCAATGGAAAATGAGTTTTTATTCTCCGGATCAGCTCAAGTTCCGCTTTGCTTATGATTTTATCGCTTGGCATAGCGATTCTCCCTTTCCGTTTATTTATCTGCCGCTACTTTTCGAAGGGTGAATATTGATTTAAGAAAGAGCAAGGTTACTAGTTAAAGTATCTTAGTAAATCTTTTATGGTTTGTCAACAAAGCGGGGCCACTTAAACCATATTGTTTAAGCAAAGCTCTTAATGTTATGATTATTGTATCACAGCTACTGATTTCACAACTTCTTATCCTTTGAAAAAATTCACCTCATCTAAAGTGACATTAAATCTCAAATTAATCCCAGAAAACTAAATGGCCAGAAAAAATCTAATCCGTCGCCATTCCGCCACTTCGCATCAGGCGCAGCACCTTAAATACTCTAGATTCAATAATCTTGCATTTTAATTTGATCGTTTTTTTGTTATAATGGATTAATAAAATAACAACCATAATGGATTATTCTTGGATTATCTTTGCCTTGTTGTCTGCAATTACCGCGGCGCTGGTGGCGGTGTTTGGAAAAATCGGACTCACGGGGATCGACACCAATACCGCTACTACCATCAGAGCGATAATTATGGCGTTGTTTTTAATTGGGCTGATCGCAATTCAAGGAAAATTAGGAAACATCAAACCGATTATCGCTAACCACAAAGCCCTTTTTTACATAATTTTGAGCGGATTGGCCGGGGCGCTGTCGTGGCTTTTTTATTTTGTCGCGTTGCGCAAAGCGACTGTCCATCAAATCGTTCCTCTGGATCGCTTAAGTATTGTTTTTGCCCTCTTACTTGCGTTTTTTATCCTCGGCGAAAAAATATCACCTAAAGCAGGCATTGGCGCCGCACTGGTAGTAATAGGGGGAATTTTAATTGCGCTGGGATAGTTATGGAATTTAATTAACTCTAAAAATATTATGGCGATCAATAAAGAATGGCATCAAAAAAATAAAATGCCGAAAAATCCCACTTTTGATCAAAGAGCTAAATGGCATTTAGTACATCAAAAGAACTGTTCGTGCTGGCCCGTTCCTAAAAAACTGGCTCAAGAAATAAAAAAAAGATATGAAAGCTAAACAATCAAAACTGATCCGCTGCCAAATATGCAATAAGCTTAAGCAACCAGCAGACGCTGTTTCCGTTAATCAAATGAGTGAGTTTTTGGTTAAGACCATTAAAAAAATTAATCCTGGTTGGAAATCCGAAGGCTATATCTGTCTAGACGATCTTAATTCCATTAGAAAACAATACATTAAAGAGTTGCTGAGTATTGAAAAAGGGGAGTTATCCAGCCTAGAAGAGGATATTCTAAAAAGCATTAAGGAGCAACAGTTGGTTTCCAAAAATATTAACAAAGAATTTAAAGAAAAACTGACTTTTGGTAATAAATTATCCGATAATTTAGCTCGATTTGGAGGGAGCTGGCGTTTTATAATATTATTCGCAATTGTTTTATTTATTTGGATCCTGATAAACTCTCTGATTTTACTAAAACGGCCATTTGATCCTTACCCCTTTATTTTACTTAATCTAATACTTTCTTGCTTGGCTGCTCTGCAGGCACCCGTTATCATGATGAGCCAAAACAGGCAGGAGGCCAAAGACCGCCTGCGCTCGGAACATGATTACCGAGTGGATACCAAAGCGGAGCTAGAAATCCAGCAACTGCACGAAAAAATGGACCATCTTCTAATGAAACAGTGGCAAAGACTGTTAGAGATTCAGGAAATCCAGATAGATTTAATGGATCAACTGGCAAACAGGGCTTCGAACGGACAGAAGACTAATAATAGGAATTCTTAAACTTGTTAATGATTCCTGAAACAAAAAAGAGGATAGAACTTATTCTCTTCTTGTAATTTTATTAAAGCACTTTTTCCCCGTGCGCTTTATCTGTTGTTTTTCTGATAATTTTATCGGTAAACAAAATCCCGTTGAGATGATCTATTTCATGCTGGAGCACTCGGGCTAATAACCCTTCCCCTGCCATAGTCATTTTTTCTCCTTTTTGATCTACGGCAGCTACCTTTACTTTTTTGTAGCGTTTAACCATTCCAAACACTCCTGGCACGCTTAAACAACCTTCTTCTTCCACTTCTTTTCGGATTGATTTAGCAACAATTTTAGGGTTGATCAAAACTAATGGCCCGTCTTTGATATTAATTACAATTAACCGGATTGATTCTCCCACTTGGGGAGCAGCAATACCAATTCCTTTGTCGTTATGCATTGTTTTAATAAGATTTGGAATTAGTGCTTGAATGCCAGCGGACAGCGGATGCTCAATTAGGTCCGCTTTTTTTCTTAAGGTTGGATTAGGATCAGTTATTATTTTTAGGGTCATTAAAGTAAAGTTAAGGGGTCAACGTCTACTATCCAATCATCGGGGATTAATTGAATTATTTTTTTTAGTTCCAGTGGATGATTGGGTTGGATTTTTAAAACCAGCTGCCATTGATATTTTCCTCGCCGGCGCGGAATATGAGCGGTAAACGGCTCCGAAAGCTCGATAGCGCGCGATTTTAGCGCTTGGGTAAGAACCTGATATGTCTGGTTCACTTCCTTTTCCGCTATTTTAGCCTCTTTCTGTTGATAAATCAATCTTACTAAATGCCAGACCGGCGGCCAATGCAGAGCAGCTCGCATTTTCAATTCCTCTTTGGCAAATCGTTTAAAATCCTGTTTAGCGACCGCTTGCATGCATTTGTTTTCCGGAGTAAAGGTTTGAATAATAGTTGGCGCTGGGGTAGGAGTAAAATGAATAACCCTATTAATTAGCTGGTAAGTCCTTTCTTCCGATCTAAAGTCGGGCAGATAAAGAAGGTTATCGGCGGAAACAATTCCGATCGCGCCAATATTGGAAAGTTTTAAATTCCGTAAGGCAAATTCCGTGCCAATTACTATTCCGGTGTAATGCTCCTTAATAGGAACCCCCTGATCTACCCGATGAACAGTAGTTTGAGGGAAGAGCGTGCTCAACTCTTTTTCTACCGCTTGAATTCCTTTGCCGGCGGATTTTAAATTACTTCCTTGGCATTGAGGACATTTAAGCACTAACGGTTCTTGTTTTTTGCAATGCTGGCAGAAAAAATAATTTTTTTCATAAGTGGCAAATAGTAATAAGCATTCTGGACAACGGGCGATCCAATGACAATCCTGACAAAGATAAGAGGTGGCCATTCCTTTTCGGTTTAGAAACAAAAATACACTTTTTTTCTGATTAATGGTTTGAGTAATCAATAAATTCAGATTTTCGCTGATGCCGGAAAAATTTCCTTTCTTTATCTCTTCTTCCATAGATACCACGTTGATGATAGCAGTTGATGGGGGAGGGGAATCAATTGGCTCTATTTGTCCCTCCGTTATTTTCTTAAACATTTCCAAAGAAGGGGTTTGACTGGTGAACAAAATTTTTGCTCGGTAATTTTTAACCAGTTGTTGCGCCGCTTCTCGTATATGAAAGCGGGGATTTTGATCGGCATTTTTGTGATTCTCGTCCTCTTCCAAATGAACAATTATCTGATCTAGTCGGGAAAAAGGAAGGAAAACAGCCAGCCGAGTGCCAATAATCACTTTTGCTTTATTTTTCCATACTTTTTCCCATTGCTGAAAATATTCTCTGGTGTTTAGCGCACTGTGAATTAGGGCGATCTCTTTTGAATTTAATAGGGATAAAATGCTATTTAACTCGGCGTGATCCGGTACGATAATTAGGGTTACCCGTTGATTAGTTTTGTTTCTTAATAAAACAGCATAAAAAGCCAATAAGATTTCTTTTTGGGCGGAAACTAAAGAAGCGCTTTGGCAAATGCTGGAGGAATATTTTTTTACTTCCCTAGTAAGCCAGGGGACCAATTTTTGGGGAATTTTTAATAATGGTGATAAAGAAGATAGTCTCGGCTCAGATTTTAGAGGATTCTTGGGGAAGTTCGGCACAACGCTTTTTAAGATGGTGCTTTTGGCAACAAAATAGTAATTACTCATCCAGTCAACCAGTTTGAACTGCTCGGCGGTAATTACCGGTTTTTTTTGTACAATCCGAGCAATCTCTTTTATTTTAGTCATAGGAATATTAGTTGTTTCTTTTAAATTACTAACCACTCCTAAAAATTTAGAGTTTTGAAAACTAATTTCAACCAATTGCCCTTTTTTAATTTCTTTTCGTAGTTCTTTGGGAATTTGATAATCAAAAACAGCAAGGTTTCTGATGAGCCTTCTTAAAGGAATAATTTCTGCGTATTTGTTGACCATAAGCGATATTTAGTTTATCACTCTTTTTTAAAACAAAAAAGCCCTTATCAAAAGCCTTTTATCGAAACAATGACAGCACAATTCGCGAATTAAGCCCGCTTGTGTTATTTAATAATAAAATTGACTGTTAGGTAACCAACCCCAAAAGGACCCTCGTAGGATAAAACATCCGGTTGATAATTAATATCATTTAAAATTCCTAGCAAAATAACGAATGATCGCAGTCCGCATTCCGCTGCCTTTTCAATCAGCTCGGGATCTAAATTCAAGATACCAGCTACGTTATTTTGTTTGATTAATTCAACCAGTTTTTCGTCAAATACCCTCCCTTCTTTAGTGTAACCGGCTGGCGCATCCTCGGTAAGACTATGCGAAAGATCACCAGAAGCAATGACGGCAATTCGCTTGGTACTTTTTAAGATTTCCTTTTGTAGTAATACTCCAAAATTAAAATGACTTTCTAAATTCAGGAGGGAGAAACTAATGGGAACGATTGGAATGTTAGTTAGACTTTTGGCTAAATAAAATAGGGGAACAGTAGCCCCGTGGTCAATATTGGGCTCGTCAATAAGATTGAGGGAGACATTTTCTTCCTGCGCCCGCATTTTTATGTTGGAAATTAATTCAGCGTCTGGTTTGAATTCTAACTTAGTTTCAAAATCGCCAAACTGTTCCAGCGAACTTTGGTATTTTTCCGCCAGATTGATTAAAAAAGTATCTTCGACAATGGGAGCGTGCGGAGAAATTATAATTAGGGAATCTGGTTTTGAGGCATAAAGGTCATTGCCTAAATTCTTCAGAGCCATTTCAGTTTTTTTTACTTGCGCTAAATTTTCCCGTCCGATGCTGGGAATTAATAAGGGAGGATGCGGTGTTATTGCGCTAAAATTTAACGACATAAGCTTGAGTAATTAAAAAAAATATTAATCAATATCGATCGACTTTCCCATAGGATGAATATTCAAAGCCTGCTCTGAAGTATAAATTATATTTTCCCATTTATATCCTAGAGCGTTTAAGGCCTCAGCACTTTTAAATGGTCTTTTTTCTCCATTCGAAATGACATAGACCGCATTTGTTTCGTGAGCAGTCACTAATTCTCCATCCTTAAATTTAACTGGATCACCAGATTGATAAGAATCGATCTCCGCTTGATCTACCTGAACAATGGCCCGATTTTTGAAACGTGATCGCAATATTTCCTTAGACCAAATGGAATGTCTGATCCCGTTTTCAATATAGGAAACTCCGCCCGTCTGTTTTGACTGTAAGAGAATGCCCGTGGGATAAATATCTGATTCGGTAACCGGATCGCCATTCGGTATGCTATTTAGTTCGTTCCAGCTGGCGGGAATTATTTCTTCCGGGTTAAATCCAAGACCGCGCAGTACTTCTTTAGAAACAATGCCTCGTTTTTCACCATTGACTATAATGTAAACTGTTCCCTTGGGTGATTGTAGTAACACGTTATTGGGAAACCGAATGGGCGGTCCATCCTCATAAGCTCCCAGCTCGTTTCCCGTAACTATGATTATTTTATTGGGATCATAGTTGGCTAAAAGCGTTGTTCTGTTCCAAATCGGTTTTTTCTTGCCGTTTTGAATAAGATAAACCCCGTTGCTTCCATATTCTTGGACTAGCGTTCCGTCCGGATAGTGACGGGTGAACCACTCCTGCCAGAGCCTGGCAAACAAGGAAGTGCCGCCAACGCTTTGATCCCCGCCGCCGTATTTACCCACCCAAGGCGTATAAGTATACAAAACTGCCGTGGCCGCATTCTCCGGGGTAATAGTAATTCCATCTAGGGTAGTTTTAGTAATCCTGGGACCCCAGCCGGAAATGGTAGTACCGTTTTGAGCGATCCCGCCCAGATATTTTATGCCCCTAATTGCCTCGGCCGATTTATAAATTTGATTAAAAAATCCTTTATAGTCCGGATCGCAGGAAGAATTATCCGGACAGCCATAGCCGGCGGCACGATCTAATTGCTGTTGGGTTGGACTGGAATTATTAACTAGGCTTTGCTCTACTTGAATTCTAACCAAGAAGTATTTCGGGCTAAGCTCGTATAAATTAGCGGCACCATATATTATCTCGGCAGCCGACGTAGGACCATCCAGCCCATCGGTAATGTAGTTTGCCAGATAACTTCCTTTATCCCTTAAAAAACTCTGAATTCGGGAAAGCGACATGACGTTATTATCGGTTAATTCCGAATCGGTGATGACATTATTTAAATTGAAAAAAGCGGCGTTGGTAACTAGGGGGACCGCTAATAGGATGGTAATTAAAATTGAAGCTGCCCTTTTAAGCATAATAGCGTCCATTTTGTTTAATTATTAGCCAATTTACTTTTATTATACCCTAAAATATGGTATTATTCAAGAGCATGTATCAGGCCACCCACTTTTGGACAAGGGCGCATCCTGGCTGTTTAAAATGAATTGAATCGGCGATTTAAGATTAAGAGACCAATGAGGCCTTTG
>Ga0066637_10002310_pt1 | contig 12687 bp, 11 predicted proteins | sample CryGeyCG2014_020_FD_62737 | JGI IMG/M metagenome (GOLD analysis project Ga0066637, IMG submission 62737) | Groundwater microbial communities from aquifer - Crystal Geyser CG08_land_8/20/14_0.20 | ecosystem: Environmental > Aquatic > Deep subsurface > Groundwater | place: USA: Utah: Grand County...
GAGGCTCCGCTCAAGCCGCGCGCCGTGACCGGTGGCGTGAACCAGCAATACTCCGTCCTTCTTCAGTTTGGCGCGATACAGCCCCAGCACCTTCGGGGAGATCATGTTTTCCGGGATGTTTTTACCGGCATAAACATCCACCGCCATAAGGTCGTACTCGGAATCCTGCGCTTTTTCAAGCGTTTTTGCGGCGTCGCCCACGCTGAAATTCAGCCTGCCCCTACATTGCCGCAAGGCGGTAAAATAGGTCTTGGCTATATGCACCACCTCGCGGTCCAGCTCGTATACGGTCCACCAGGAACCCGGGGCCGCATAGACGCACATAGCCCCGGACCCCAGCCCAACCATGGCCACCCGTTCAAAAGGGCGCCGCGCAAGCAGCCGCCCAGCCGGGGAAGCCGGGCTGTAATACGCTTTAGGGACCGGCGCGCCCGACGAACCCTCCATGTACTGGCTGCCGTGGACCACTTTCCGGTTCAGCAGCACACGGTACCCCATAAGCTTGTCCACGACTTTATATTCGCCGTATTTCGACATGGCTTTATATACGACCCGGCCGCGCCACATCCAGACGATCCAGACGCACATGACAGGCGCCATCAGGGAATACGCCAAAGCGCCGGTATTACCCGGGCCAAGGCTGTTCAGCCGGACGATCCCGGCACCGCTTAATATCACTCCGCCGAGGGCGCCGAGCGCCAGCATGACGCAGAACCGGTTAAGCCCGGCCGTTTCCGACTTCAGCCAGTACACCCACCTTCCGAATTGGATCAACAGGAGAAAGAGAAAAACAGGCATAGGACCGATGGGAAGCGACACGCAGGTCACGATGACCAGAACCGCGCAGACGGACACAACCGGGACCAGGCGCCGGCGCAGCGCCGGGATAAAACAGATCGCGAGCGCTGAGAAAAGAAGGTAATGCGGCACATTCCCGGCCAGGGGACCGTCGACAAGGAACATAATGTATGAGCCCGCCAGGAACCATGCCGCCATGCACGCACCCGCTAATACCACCTGCAGATCCGTGTTTTCCGCCACGGCCGGCCGCGACCGGCCGGGCGCCAGCCCCAGGCGGGCCAGTGTGGCCGCGGCGAAAAGAACATACACGCCTGCCCAGGCGCCCGGGCTGACAAGCCGGGCGGCGGCTGAATCAAGGAGCAGACGGGCCGCGCCGGCGCCGAGGAAAAAAATCCCGAAATAGCGCAGCGACAGATCAGGCGCCAGGCCGGCCGCCGGGGCCGGCAGGCCGTTCTGTATCCCGCCGGGGAAATTATCTTCAAAAGAGGAGAGCAGCACCGGCACGGCCGCCAGCACAGCAAAGGTCAGACCATAATAGACCAGGCATTTTGCCAGGCAATCAAAAAGGACATTTGTTCCCCAGGAGGTTGCCGGCGGCGACAGCAGGGAGAAAGACAGTGGCAGAAGCAGCAGAACGGCATAAAAATAAATCCCCCGCCGTAAACCCAACAACTTCTCCTGCGCCGCGGCCAGAAGGCAGCCCGCCAGCGCCGTAAAAAGAATGAACGCATTGAAACCGGCATACAGGGACACGGAGGGACCATACGCCCCCGCGATCTCGCCCTCCACGCCCGACTGGAGAAGCATGAACAGGAAGCCGCTTAAAAAAACCGGTAAACCCGGCGGAAGCCTTAATGCGATAGCGGTCATAATGAACTCCCGGGAAACTCCTCTTCCGACCTTCAATATTACAAAATAACGGGATCGGACCCCGAAGCCCAGTAAGTGGCGCCACGGTTCATCGCGGCCTCCACGGCCTTCAGCGCGTCGGCGGCCGAGCTGGTTATCCCGCCGCTGTACCCCGATCCCTCCCCTATAGGATAGAGCCCTCGCATGTTAATGGACATGAAATTTTTCCCGCGCCGTATCCTTACGGGAGAAGTGGTCCTTGTTTCCGGCCCCATAAGCAGGGCGTCGTCCGCCACAAATAACGGGCTCTCCTTTTTCCATTGCTTAAAGGCGGAGCGGAGCGTTCCGGTTATGAAGGCCGGGAACAGGCCGGCCAGGTCCGCGCTCCTGGTCCCCATTGCGCAGGAATTACGGTTCAAAGCGGAGGAGCGCCGCCCTCGTAAAAAATCGCTCAGGTTCTGCGCGGGCGTCCGCCAGTCCCCCCCGCCGGCCAGGAAGGCTTTGCGCTCTATACCCCTCTGGAACTTAAAGCCGGCCAGCGGATGGGCCGAGCCGTAATCCGCCGGGACGCAGGTTACGGCGATGGCGGCGTTGGAGAACGCGGAGTCCCTGGCCGCGCAGCTCATGCCGTTAAGCGCCAGCAGCCCTTCTTCGGAGGAGGCGTTGACCACCTCACCGCCGGGGCACATGCAGAAGGTATACGCGCCGCGGCCGGTCCTGCGGTTCGTATAATTGAAAGAATAAACGGCGGCCCCTATGCCGGGGAAATTCCCGTACTTGGCGCCGTACCTGATAAGGTTGATCGTGGCCGCCGGGTGCTCCACGCGCACGCCCACCGAGACCGGCTTTTGTTCCAGGGTTATCCCTTTCTTATGCAGCAGCTCGAAGGTGTCCCGCGCCGAATGGCCGATGGCCAGGTAGATGGCCGGAGAAAGGTACTCCGCCGAGCCGTTTATCACCACGCCCGCAGCTGCATCCCCGGAGACGAGGATATCCGTCAGCTTCGAACCATAATGTATTTCGCCGCCCCGCGCAAGAATATGGTTCCTGATATTGGCCACTATCCTGCGCAGCAAGTCGGTGCCAAGGTGCGGCTTGCTGACATAGCTTATTTCCGGCGGCGCGCCGAATTTAATAAAAGTATCCAGCACTTTGCCGGCATAGGAGGTGTTCTTGCGCCGAGAGAACAGTTTGCCGTCGGAATAGGTCCCGGCGCCGCCCTCGCCGAACTGGATATTGGACTCCGGGACCAGTTTTCTTTCTTTGATGAAGCGCCGCACGTCCGCGTGGCGCTCCTCCAGCTTTTTACCCCTTTCAAAGATCAGCGGCTTCAGCCCGTACTCGATAAGCTCCAGCGCGGCGAACATCCCGGCCGGGCCGAAACCGATAACCACGGGCCGGGGTCCCGCCGGCGCCGGTTTATAGCGCATGACGGGTTTGGCCGCATACCGCGGGAAATTCTCCTTGTTCTTATACCCGGCGGGAACGCGCACCGCCAGCGAGAGCTCGTAATAGAACTGCCGCCTGTCCCCGAAGACCGGCGTCTTGGCAAGTATCCGCACTACCCCGATCCCGGCCGCCGGGATACCGAGCCTGCGCGCGGCGGCTTTCAGGTACTCCCCCGCCCCGTCTTTTTCAACAGGGATCAGCAGACCGTCGATCCTCAGTTCCCTGGCCATACCTCATAATACGATATCCGGCCCGCTTCTTTCAGGCCCGCCGCCGCAAAATGCGGCCGCCGGGCGGCCCCGGCGGCAGAAATAAACGCGGCAAACCCGCTCCTCGCCTTTTACAGCGGGAGGACGGCGCGGCCGTAGATCTCGTTGAGGACCTGCGCTATGGCGGCATAGCACGCCGACAGGCCGCAGAAGATCCCCTCGTAGCCGGCCAGTGTCTTTGAACCGCCGGTAAGGTCGGCATAGGCCAGCATAAAGAACAGCCTTGAATTATGAAGCGGCCAGAAATTATACCTGAATTTTTCCGGCGCTAAAAGAGATAATCGCGGCGCAGAGATAAAACATTCCCTTCCCGGTGCGCCGAGACGACACCGGGCGGGGATGAAGCCGCAGGATTTCGTTCCCATATCACAAGAACCTCCTTATTTCCTAAAATACAGGCGACGGCGTTTTTGACGGAGCACACGAGGACGGCGATTTATGGAAAAGAAAAAAGTTCTTCTTATCATCCGCGACGGCTGGGGGATGTACCGGCCCGACAAGTTCAACGCGGTGGCCAATGCCAAAACTCCCAACATGACGCGCTTTCTCAAGCAGTACCCCAATTGCGTGCTTGAGCCCGCCGGCGAAGCCGTAGGCCTGCCCAAAGGCTACCAGGGCTCTTCCGAAGTGGGCCACCTGAATATGGGCGCCGGCCGCATAGTGATACAGGAACTGAAGCGCATAAAGGATATGATAGAGGACGGCACCTTCTTCGGCCGCCCTGCCCTCGCCGCCGCATTAGACAACTGCCTGGCCAAAGGCTCCGCCCTCCACCTGATGGGCCTGGTCCAGGACGAAGGCGTCCACGCCCACCAGGACCACCTGTACTCGATAATGCGCGAGGCCAAAAAACGCGGCATAAAGCAGGTGTGGGTGCACTTCTTTGCCGACGGCCGCGATACGCCGCCCCGCAGCGCCCTCTCCTTCGTGAAGATGCTCGACGAGGTTATAAAGGAAGTCGGGAATGCCGCCATCGGCACCCTCATGGGCCGCTACTACGCCATGGACCGCGGCGCAAAGTGGGCGCTGACCGACCAGACCTACAACGCGCTCACCAGGGCCGAAGGCGCCAGGGCCGCCTCCGCCGAAGCCGCCCTCAGCTCGGCCTACGAAACGCTCAAGAACCCCAACGGCCAGCCCATAGTGGACGAGTATATCCCCCCCACGATCCTGGGGGATTACCCGGGCATGAAGGACGGGGATTCCGTCATACACTTCAACTTCCGCCAGGACCGCGCCATACAGCTCACCAAGGCCTTCGTCGAGGATAATTATCCCGGCAGCCGCTGGAAGAAACTGGACATCGTGTACTGCGGCCTCACCCGCTATTACGATGAATTCAAGTTCAGCGCCCTGCCCCCCATGGACGAAGGCGGCGGCATGGACAACCTGCTCGGCCAGGTGATCTCCCGGCACGGCCTGAAGCAGCTGCGTCTGGCCGAGACGCAGAAGTTCAAACATGTCACTTCCTTTTTCAACGGCAAACGCACCGAGCCCTACCCCGGCGAGGACCAGGTGGAGATAAAAGGCAGCTGGGACCCCTCCACCTTCGGCGAACACCCCGAAATGGACGCCCCGAAGGTGCGCGAGCGGGCGCTGGCCGAGATCGCCTCGGAGAAATACGACTTCATAGTTGTTAATTTCGCTAATTGCGACATGGTGGGCCATACCGGCATCTACCCCTCCACGGTGAAAGCAGTGCAAATAGTCGACGAAGCCGTGGGCCAGCTGGCGGCCGAGGCCCTGAAACATAACTATACCGTCATGGTCACCTCCGACCACGGCAACGCCGAGGAAATGTGGGATTACAAAATAAATATGCCTAAGACCGCCCACACTACCAACCCGGTGGAGTTCCTCTATATCGCCGGAAACGCAGCCGGGGTGAAATTGCGGCCGCACGGCATACTGTCCGACATCGCCCCGACGGTGCTGGAGGTGCTGGGCCTGCCCCAGCCCGGGGACATGACCTCGTTGACGCTGATACAGAAGCCGGACCCCGCCCCCCGGCCGCTGCTGCAGGAGCCGGAAGAGGAAGACTCGGACGTTATGGAAACCATGCGGGATAAAGGCTACGGCAACGCGCTATAGCGCGGCATAAGCCGAAGAAAGCGATCGCCCAGGCCTTCCGCGATAAGCCGCCTGGCCTGCGCCTATGTTCATAAAACTGCGCGTCCATCCCGACGCAAAAAGGGACAAGGTGGTAAAACGCAACCCTGACACCTACGAGATCTGGACCAGGGCAAAGGCCGAAAGAGGCCTGGCCAATGCCGCGGCGCTGCGCGCCCTGGCCCTGACACTGGGACTGGACATGAAGAGAATACTGCTGATAAAAGGGGCGCACTCCCCCGCTAAAATTGTAAAGGTTTTGTAGTATAATTTCACTATGACGCTAGCTAAGAACGGGCGCCTGGCGCTGCTTGCCTGTGCACTTATCTTTCTCTCCACGCTGTCCGTGCTGCTGGCCCGCCGCCTCAACCTGGGGCCGATGGGGCCAGTCCCCGGCTGGCGGGTGTACGGCCCGGAGAACGCGGCCATCCAGATATACGAATTCACCGATTTCGCCTGCCCCGCCTGCCGCGGCGCCTCGGAAACCCTGGCGGAAACCATGCGGGTCTACGGCGGCGGCATACGTCTGCATTTCAAGCATTACCCGCTAACGCACATGCACCCCTGGTCAATGGACGCCGCGGCTTACTCCGACTGCGCCGGCGAACAGGGAAAATTCGCCCAATACGCCGAACTTCTCTTCTCCAGCCAGAAAAAATGGGGTGAAGCGAAAGAAAGGCCGAATGAATTCGAGACGCTGGCCCTCCAGCTCAAGCTGGACTGGCCGAAGATGCAGGCCTGCGCCGGCTCCCCGGAAGCGCTCAAGCGGGTGAAGCTCGACATGGCGGAAGGCGGCCTGAAAGGCGTGAACGCCACCCCGACCTTCTTCATAAACGGCAAGAGATGCGTGGGCAGCGGCCAGCTGCTGGACCAGGTGCGCAACTTCGACAACCTTCTGAGAAAAAAATAGCGCCCGGGCGGAACGCTTTCAATGAACGGACAAACGAACATTAAGAATTTAACGGGCCTGCTCGCCAGGCTCATAGTGGGCGGCGTCTTCGTCTATTCGGGCGCGATCAAAGCGCTGGCTCCCGCCGAAGAATTCGCCTACGCCATAGAATCCTATAAGGTGATCGGCCCCGGCCTGTCGCTGCTGGCCGCCCACGCCGTGCCCTGGATAGAACTGTACACCGGGCTGCTGCTGGCCTGCGGCATTTTCACGCGCAGCTCCGTGTTCTTCACCGCCGCTATGCTGGCCTTCTTTGAGCTGATGCTCGGACAGGCCTGGCTGCGGGACCTGCCCATTACCTCCTGCGGCTGCTTCGGCTCGGCGGGCTCTAATTCCATAACCGAAGAATTCCTGCAGAACCTGGCGCTGCTCGCGCTGCTGTGGCCGGCCGCCAGTTACCGCCGGCTCTCGGCCGACGGGTCCGAAGGACAATATAGTTCTTCCTTGCTGCCGTTATCAGGAGACGAGACTGTGAGGACCGATGACTAACACACGATATGCCGCTGCCGCCGTCCTGGTGCTGACCCTGGCCGCCGGGTCCCTCTTCGCCCTGCGCCCGCTGGACCGGACGCGTAATGCCAAGGCCATCTGGATGACCGTCTCCTCGCTTAAGAGCGGGCGGAGCTATTATCTCGAGGTTTCCATGGACGGCCGCGCGTTCCTGCGCGAGGAAAGCTCAAAGACAACGGTAACCCGCCGCGGGACCATACCGCTGCAGCTGATAAAGGATTTCATCCGCGAAACGGAGAACAGCGAGGTAGTCTCCGCCAAGGACATTAAGCAGCATAAGGCCGCGTTCTACCGCGGCGAGGTACTGCATATCTCCGCCTATATCAGCGGGGAACTGACGCACACGGAAGCGCCCCTGGACAGCTTCGGCGAGGCTTTTGCCTATGCCTTCGGGGAGATACGCAAGGCCGTGGTCAAGCTGCCGGTGGACGCCGGGGTTAAGGCTTTCCTGCGCGCCGAATTGCTGCAGGGAGAAGAGCTTGACTCGTTCAAGAACAAAGCGGCCAAAGACGGGAAAGTGCCGATAGTGGAAACCCACGATATACGGAAAGTAAAACCCCTGATGGCGGCGATAAAAGACGCCAACCGCTTCATACCGCTGGAAACGGACGCGGAAGTAAAACAGCTGCGGGATTTTATAAACGCGCGCAAGCTCTACGGGCTGCGCACGCTTTTCTACCTGCCCAGCACGCGCGGCACCTTCCGGTGCCTGGTGAAGGACGCTTCGCGGCTTTCGGAAGTAAAACCGGCGGAGAAGAAAAAAAGCGCAAAAAAACCCGCGCGCGCGGCTTCGCGCTGACCGCGGCCGGAGGACCAGTTTTATGACGGAAGAACCCAGGATAAAGATAACCGCGGTGGACGACGACGAGACCATACTCGAGATATACGAGACCGGCCTGGCCGCCGCCGGCTACGAAGTGCGCGCCTTTTCCGACCCCAAAAAAGCCAGGGAGTTTTTCGCCCAGGCCAAACCGGCCGAAATGCCGGACGTGATACTGATGGACATTATGATGCCGGGCCTGGACGGGATAAGCCTGATGCACGATGTTCATTCCCATGACGCCGCCGCGCACGTACCGATAATAGCCGTAAGCGGACTTAACGACGCGGCCACCCTCAACGACGCCCTGCTCTTCGGCGCGATGGATTACATGGTGAAGCCTTTCGATCTGGACCTGCTGCTGGCCAAAATAAACAAGGCCGCCGAGCTCTCCCGGAAAAGGGCCCCGAAACCCTGACCCGGTTTCGCCCCCCCGGCCGCCGCAAGGCGCCGGTTCCAGCCCGGATCGGGCATTTGCAGGCACCCCCACATATTTAGAATAATATAGGCACTACAGACGAGCCGGGAGAAACTCATGTTAAAAACACTCCATACCGTATTCACCAGGAAAACCCACGACGGCACTACCGAGAGGCTGTTGCAGTACTCCTTCTCCTACTTCGGCCTTTACGTCATAACCGGCTTCCTGGCTAAATACTTCGCCAAGGTGCTGGGCATGGGCGGCAACACCTACACCGTCTACAACACCATAGGCGGCATGTTGATCTGCAACCTGGTGGTCGTCCTCTGGGGCTGGTACAGGTTCAAGTCCAGCGACCACACCACATTCCTCACCGTACGCATGCCCCGCGAGTTCTTCTACATCATCCCGTCCGGCATCTGCACCGCCGTCATCATCCCTACGACCACGCTGATGTATGTGCTGCCGATCTCCGTGATGGTCGCGATGATCATCATGCGCGCCAGCGTCATCATCATCAGCCGCGTCATCGACGCGATCCAGATCAGGCAGGGCATACTGCACAAGACCGTCTACTGGGAAGAGAACGTGGCGGTGGTCTTCGCGCTGGCGGCCGTCAGCATCAAGATGATCTACGTAAAGTCCGGCGACTTCAACTTCATCCACAACGCGGCCGCGATGACGATCCTGGCCGCCTACCTGACGGCCTATTCCATCCGCATCTACATCTTCAACTACTACAAGAACACCCGCAGGAAGGACGCCATCTATGACACCAAGGGCTTCTTCGCGGTGGAGCAGATAGCCTCCACGCTGGCCATCCTGACAGCGGGCGCCCTCCTGTTCTACTCGGTGGACCTCGGCGTCGCGGACCCCAAGTCCTTCGGCTTCCAGTTCAAGGACTCGCTGGTCAACACGCCCGCGCTGTGGAAAGAAGGCGTCCTGTCCGGCCTGCCGTTCGGCTTCGCGGCCTTCTTCTCCGTGTTCCTGTTCATGTTCAAGGGCCGCACCGCCACCTTCGCCGGCCTGGTCAACCGCGTGACCTCGCTGGTGGCCGGCACCGTGGCCACGCTGGTGGTCTGGTGGCTGATAGCCGGCCAGAAACCGCCGGCCCTGGAGGACTGGTTCGGCCTGGCCGCCATCTTCCTGGCAATTTACTTCATGGGCCGCGCCGAGCAGAAGCGCGCCTGCGAACTGGCCAGGGCCCACGAGATAGAGCCGGAAAAGGACACCGGAACGACCTGCGCCCCGGAGGCTGGCGGCGGGGCCGGACGATAGGGCCGACGGAACCGTACTTATGAGAAAACAGAACAACGGTAAAGTCAATATCTGCATGGTGGGCGCGGGCTACGTGGGCCTTGTCAGCGGGGCCTGCCTGGCCGAACTCGGCCACCGCGTGGTCTGCGTGGATAATGATCCCCGCAAGATAACGCTGCTCAAAAAGGGCGTCATGCCCATCTACGAGGACGACCTGGAACGGGTTGTTAAAAAGAACGTGCAGGCCGGACGGCTGCACTTCGCCAACTCCGTAAAAGAAGGTATGCATTACAAGGGCCACAGGGCCGAGGCGGTCTTCATAGCCGTGGGCACCCCGCCCCGCGAGGACGGCTCCGCCGACCTCTCCGCGATAGAGAGGGTCTCCGAAGATGTCGCCAGGAACATGACGGACTACACGGTGATAGTGGAAAAATCCACCGTGCCGGTGGCCACCTGCCACTGGATAGAGAAGACCGTCAAGCGCAATAATAAGAAACACCTCCCTTTCGACGTGGCCTCCAACCCCGAGTTCCTGCGCGAAGGCACCGCGGTGTGGGACTTCCTAAAACCCGACCGAGTGGTGATCGGCGTGGCCTCAAAACAGGCGGAAGAACTGATGCGCCGCGTCTACAAACCCATCAAAGGCGCACCCATAGTGATAACCAGCGTCAAAAGCGCCGAACTTATCAAGCATGCCTCGAACTCCTTTTTGTCCACCAAGATCTCCTTTATCAACGCGGTGGCCAATGTCTGCGAAAAGACCGGCGCCAACGTGGAAGACGTGGCCCGGGGCATGGGCCTGGACAAGCGCATAGGCGCCTCTTTCCTGAAGGCCGGCATCGGCTTCGGAGGTTTCTGCTTCCCTAAAGACCTTGAGGCCTTCTACTGGCTGAGCGCCCAGGTGGGTTACGACTTTGAGCTGCTAAAAAACGTGAAGGACATCAACGAGGGCCAGAAGCTGTGGCTGGTGAAGAAGATAGAGGAAGAGCTCTGGAACCTGGAGGGCAAAACCGTGGCGCTGCTGGGCCTGGCCTTCAAGCCGGAAACGGACGACATGCGCTTTGCCCCCTCCATAGATATAATCAACGAACTAAAGAAGCGCGGCGCAAAAGTGCGCGGCTACGACCCGGTCTCCCAGGAGAACGCCAGGAAGATGCTGAAGGGCGTATACTTCGCCCGGGACGCCTACGACTGCGCCAAAGACGCGGACTGCGTCTGCCTGGTCACCGAGTGGACTGAGTTCTCCGGGCTGGACATGAAGAAGCTGATGGCCGCCGCAAAGCACCCCATTATGGTGGACGGACGCAATCTATACGACCCGGCGAAGATGCGGGAGCTGGGCTGGACGTATAAGTCAGTAGGACGACCGTAAACAAACAGCCCCCCCCCCGGGAATCATGTGGGTAGATTTCTACGGGCAGAATTAACCCCACAGATCTGGAGTCCTAAAATGAGAATTCTCGTCACCGGCGCGGCCGGGTTCCTGGGCAGCCACCTTTCCCGTCACCTGCTGGGCAAGGGCCACTCGGTTATCGGCATAGACAACTTCATAACCGGCAGCGTTTACAATATACAGGACCTGCTTAAGAAGCCCGGCTTCGAATTCATTAAATACGACGTGACTAATTACCTGTCCGTGCCGGGGAAACTCGACGCGGTGCTGCACTTCGCCAGCCCCGCCAGCCCCATAGACTACCTGAAATTCCCCATACCCACGCTTAAAGTGGGCGCGCTCGGCACGCATAAGGCGCTGGGGCTGGCCAAAGAAAAGAAGGCCATCTTCATGATAGCCTCCACCTCCGAGGTCTACGGCGACCCGCTGATAAACCCGCAGCACGAAGCCTACTGGGGAAATGTAAACCCCGTGGGCCCGCGCGGGGTTTACGACGAGGCGAAGCGCTTCGCCGAGGCCCTGACGATGGCCTACCACCGCTACCACGGCATGCAGGTGCGCCTGCTGAGGATCTTCAACACCTACGGTCCCAATATGCGCCTGGAGGACGGACGCGCGGTCCCCAACTTCATGACGCAGGCGCTGAAAGGCAGGCCGATCACCGTTTACGGGAACGGCAGACAGACCCGCAGCCTCTGCTATGTCTCGGACCTTATAGACGGGATCTACCGGCTGCTGCTCAGCCGCGAGAACGACCCGGTCAATATCGGCAACCCGCATGAGATCACCCTGTTGGAGCTGGCCGACTCGATTAAGCGGCTCACCCGCAGCAGGTCCAGGATAGTTTTCAAACCCCTGCCCGAGGACGACCCCAAGGTGCGCCGGCCCGACATCACCCGCGCCAGAAAGCTGCTGAAATGGCAGCCGAAAGTGGGCCTGGAAGAGGGGCTGAAAAAGACGATAACCTACTTCAAGACCCGCCTCTAAGGTCGCCGGTGTAAAGACAAGAGCGGCCCGGTCAGAATTCCGTCTTGCTCACGAAATTGAAATCCCGGACGGTTATGGGCGGGATGGACGTGAACACCATCTCCTTTTCCCTGCCTATCTCCGTAATGCTGTCCAGCATTTCGAACACGCTCTGGTTGAAGCGGAAATTATTCACGCTCTGCGCCAGCTTCCCGTCTTTTATCCTGAAAACACCGTCGCGCGTCATCCCGGTGAAGATCCCGTCCATCATGTCCACCAGCCTTATATACCAGAAGCTGTTGATGTACAGGCCGTTCTCCACGCCGGAGATGAGCTTTTCCAGGGGCTTGTCAGTGCCCTTGAAGATTACGTTGGCCGGGACCCGCCCCGTGGCCGTGACGCCTTTCTTGCCGGCATAGAACCGGGAATACCAGGGGCTGGCGAGCTTTCCGTCCCTGATCATATCAAAAGCCGGGTAAGGCATGGCGTCTTCCGGGCAGAACGGGTACAGGCCCACCCGCCCGTGGTCCGGCTTTGAATAGATATGCACGTTCTCGCCGGCTATGCGCGCGCCGGCCCTTTTGGACAGGGCGGAGCGGCCCTCGTCGATAGCCTTGGCGTCCAGGTTATACCAGAGGAACATCAGCAGCAGCTCCTCCACGGCCGCCGGCCCCAGCACCACGGTGTACTTTCCCGGCTCGCACGGCGCCGGGTTCTCCGACAGGCGCGTCCGGGCTACGATGTCCGCGAGAAAGGTTTTCCCGTCGTAATCGGAAAGGTCCTTCGACATGTGGAAATCCTTGAAAGAGGAATTCCCGGTCATGGCTGTCAACATGAACGCGGAGACGCAGTTGTGGTGCACAGCGCGCGCACCCCTGTTATTATAAACTCTCA
>Ga0066637_10002314_pt1 | contig 12679 bp, 11 predicted proteins | sample CryGeyCG2014_020_FD_62737 | JGI IMG/M metagenome (GOLD analysis project Ga0066637, IMG submission 62737) | Groundwater microbial communities from aquifer - Crystal Geyser CG08_land_8/20/14_0.20 | ecosystem: Environmental > Aquatic > Deep subsurface > Groundwater | place: USA: Utah: Grand County...
TCCGGCTCCGAGGTCCAGCACGGCGTCCGTTCCCTTTATCTCCCCGCTAAGATAGGAAGAGATGACTTTCCAGACCCCGTCCCTCGCGGCGTCATAGGCGAATCTGGTTTCGAAATATTTTGAATCGGTCATATCAGGAACCCCTTTATGAACATTCTCGTTTGTTCGGAAAAGAACAAAACCAGGAGATTAAAGGCCAGCCAGAAAGACGAAAAGAACAGGATCTTTCCGCGCGTTTTACCGTCTTTCGAACGTTCCAGGAGCGAATTTACGCCCAGAAAGGCCAGCAGTATGAAAAAGGCGCCCAGGGAATGCCTGTACCTGGCCGTTCCGAAAAAGAAAGCGGCTACGGGGAAATATACGAACATGGAAAAGAGCGGCCAGGCGGCGGGGTCTCTTCTTTTTAAGGCGGCGTAAAGCCCGTAAAGCCAGAAAGGGAAGATCAGGGCGTAGGTGAAATCATAGACCGGCGTAAAGGGGTAGAGGAAGCGCAGGAAATTTCCGGTCCATCTTTTGAGCAGCCGCGGCGCGGAATGTTCCTTGAAATATTCCATGCCGGCCGCGAAATTTTTCCTGTCCCTTTCCAGTTCGGGAAGGCCGTCGAACTCGGAAAGCTTTTTAAGCCGTTCCGGGTCGGAGTGGGAGTGCCTCATTACGAAACCGGTTTCCAGGCATACCGGCACGAAAGTTCCGAAGGCCCTGTAATTCCTTATCCACCAGGGCGCGAGGACCGCGCAAAAGGCGAGAAGAAGCAAAAGGGAATGCCTGAGAAAATTTTCCCTGTAGAACCTGAAGGCCGTCCAGGCCAGAAAAAGCGGAACCAGGAGCAGGCCCACCGGCCTCGTAAAGGTCGTAAGGCCGAGCAGCGCGCCGGTCAGCGGGAAGAACAGCCTGTTGTCTTCCGTCTTAAGCAGGCAGTAGACCGAAAAAAAGAAAAGAAAAGTAAAAATCCCTTCGCTGAGTATATGCGCCGGTTCCTGGTAGAGGCCGAAATAAAAACAAGAGAACAAGGCGGCGCCGAAAGCAATTCTTTCCAGTTTCAGCCGCTTCGCTGTGAAATAAACGAGGACGGGGATAAGCGAGCTTATAAGGGCCTGGGCGATCTTCAGATAAAGGACCGACTGCCCGAAGACGTAATAGAGCCCGGCTATGAAGAACGGATAGCCCGGCGGCCTGAAAGCCAGCCATTTGCCGTCGGTATAGCCGTTGCCTTCCAGGAGGTTGCGCGCATAGGCGAGATATTCCGGCGAGTCCATATCCAGCATCGCCGAGGGGCCGGTCAGGAATATGTAAGCCAGCCTCACCGCGAAAGCCGTGAGGAACAGAGTAACCGGTTTTTTAAGGTTTTCAGGATTCAGCGTCATTGGCTCCCCGTTTTGAATAGAATCCGAAGCGCTGCTCGAAGAATATGAACGCGTTGTTTTTCAGCATATTACCGTAAATTTTATCAAAAAAATCCGTCGGTCTGGCGAATTCCTTGACGAGCCTGTATTTGGCCCGGAACCCGGGCTCTTCCCCCGCCCTGTCCCTGAGCCTGTCGTCGCTTATGTCGTTGACTATGTAATATTCCGGTTCCGCCGTTTCGTTCACGCGGTAATCGAATATGGCGAAAGGAGGATAGGATTTGTAGCCGAATTGCGGGTAGATGCCCGCTCCCACGGAGGAGCCTGCCGGTATGTTTTCCTTCATCCAGGCTCCGGCGGAGAGGAGGTTCGCTTCGTTAAGTCTTATCACCCGGTGGTAATAAACCGAAGCGAAAAAAGTAAAAAGAAGCAGCAGCGCCAGCAGAGAACGCGGAAGGAGCTCCCCTTTCAGCTTTTTACCCAGGGAGTCCGCGAACCCGGCCGCGAGGAGGAGCGACGGGGGGACGGAGGCCATGGCGTAGTGGGCGATGGTCCAGGACCAGGCGATATTGGAAACGTACAAGTAGAACAGGACGAGCGGCGCGGCAAGAACGAGAAGCCTCTTTTCCGCTTTTATGAAAGCGAAAAAGAGAGCCGAGAGCGAAAGAAGGTAGAGCGGGACGCCGTAGAGCTTGTAAAGTTCCGAGGAAAAATAGACGGCCATGCCCGCCGGCGAAAAGGACCAGAAAAGCATCCCCGTCAGGTGGGACATTTCTCTGCGTATCTCGTGGAAGGAGGTGAAATAATACGGGTTTGTCGCCAGGAAACTCGCGGCGAACCCCAGAGGGATCAGCAGGAGATCCGCCGCAAACAGCTTTTTGCCGGAAGCCTTTTTGAAGAAAAAGTAAGACAGCAGGGTGGACCAAACGACGAAACCGCTCAGTATCAGCGCGCCGGCCGAGAGTCCCGCGAAAACCGAGGAGAGGAATATGCGTTTTCTGAAGAGGTTTTCCTCTCCGGAGACGGTCTTGAGGGAAAAGAAAAGCGACAGCAGTGAGAACGGGATGAAAAAAGCGAAAGGCTTGAAACAGTGCGATTCGAAGGTGATGGACGGTAGAACGGAGAAAAAGGCGGCCGCGATAAGCCCCGTGGCTTTTCCTCCGAGCAAGCGTCCCGCGAAAAAGGCCAGCAAAACGCTCAGCGCCGCCATAAGGCCGCCCATCGCCTTGGGGATGAGGTATATCATTCCGGAGTCCGCGGCATCGGCGAAATAATGTTTTACGTCGGATGTCAGTTCGAGCAGTCCCGCGAGTTTCCCCGCCATAAGGGCCGCGCCGCAGGAATAGAAATAAAAACCTCCGTACTGGTAGATCCCCGGATCGAAGCGGAGTTTTTCCGGCCTTATGTTGGAGATGGCCATCAGGGTCCTTTGTTCGTCAGGATACCTGCTTTGCAGAAGAGCGGAGCGCGCCGAGTGGAGTTTTCGTTCGTCCACGGAACGCTTTTTGCCGTCCAGTTCCACTTCCGCGAACTTTTTCGGGGGGGCGTAGTACTTGAGAAGGAGTATCTCGCCCTGTTTGCTGTAATCTTCGAAAACGGAGTTCCTGGAACTTTCCAGGGGTCCCGCCAGCCCGGCTATCTTTTCCCTGCCGCCGAAAACCAGCGACTGAACGGCTTCGGAGGGAAGTCCCTGCCGGAGGTTGAGAGTGTTGAGCGAGAGGGAGACTATCGTGAGAAAAAAAAGGCAAAAAGAAACCCGTTTATTGGTCCTGATAAAATTAACCGTTTCTGCGATGTAATTAGGCATTTTGTCCTGTGCCGCGGGCGCGGTCATTCCCCTATTATCTTTATAAGCACGCGTTTTTCCCTTTGCCCGTCGAATTCACCGTAAAAAAGTTGTTCCCAGGGGCCGAAATCAAATTTTCCCTTGGTGACGGCTATCACGACTTCCCGGCCCATGAGCGTTCTTTTTATATGGGCGTCCCCGTTGTCCTCTCCGGTGAGATTATGATTGTATCCGTCCCTCTTCCTTACGGAATCAGAGGGAGGGACAGTCCCGTCCAAATGGGTTAAGGGGGGTGGGACGTCCCTTGAGTACGGCGCCAGTTTTTCCAGCCACTCCAGAAAATCCTTGTGCAGGCCGCGTTCATTGTCGTTTATGAAGACGCTGGCCGTTATGTGCATGGCGTTCACAAGGCAAAGTCCTTCTTTTATCCCGGATTTTTTCAGCTCTTCTTCGACCGCTCCCGTAATGTTGACTATTTCATAGCGGTTTTTCGTGTTCATCCAGATATAGGATGTATGGCTTTTCATATCGGCTCCCTGCGTCGCCAGTAAACAGTAATCAGTAAATAGTAATCCGCAAAAAAGAAATTCACTTGTCGTTTTTTTACTGATTACTCGTTACTCATTCCTAATTACTCCCTTGTTATTCTTCTACCCCGTGTTCCCGCAGATATTTCCGTATCTTGGAGCGGGCGCTGGCCGTCTTGACGAAACTCAGCCAGTCTTTTTTGGGGCCGGAATTTTTTCTGGTGATTATCTCGCAGATATCTCCGCTTTTAAGCTCGGATTCCAGCCTTGCCATCTTGGAATTCACCCTCGCGCCCACGCAATTGTCCCCGATATCCGAGTGGATGGAATAGGCGAAATCCACCGGCGTGGCGCTAAGCGGCAGGGCCTTGACCTCCCCTTTCGGCGTAAAAATAAAGATCTGCTCCAGCTCCAGGTCGGTTTTAAAGCTTTCCAGGAATTCCCTGGGCCCCTCGAGGTCCTGCAGCCATTCTATCCATTGCCTGAGCCAGTTAAGCTTTTCGTCCAGATGCCTGTCGGCCCCGGCCTGGCCCAGTTTGTAGCGCCAGTGGGCGGCTATGCCGTATTCGGAGGTCCGGTGCATTTCGTCGGTCCTTATCTGTATCTCCACCAGCTCGCCGGACTGGGAAACCACCGTGGTATGAAGGCTCTGGTAGAGATTGGCTTTCGGCACCGCTATGTAGTCGGTAAAACTGCCGGCCACGGGTTTGAAATGGGCGTGCACTATGCCGAGAAGGGCGTAGCAGTTTATTATGCTGTCGGTTATCAGCCTTATGCCCAGCGCGTCCTGTATCTCTTCGAAAGGCTTGTTTTGCTGCTGCATTTTCCGGTAGATGGAATAGATATTTTTGGCGCGGTAAAGTATCCTGTAGGATATGCCGGCGGCCTGCATCACCTTGTCCAGCTCTTCCTTGAATTCCTCCAGTATCTTTTCCCTTTTGGCGTATCTCATCTGCATTTTAGCGTTAAGCTGGTAATATTCGTCGCGGTTGAGAAATTTGAAGGAAAGGTCCTCCAGCTCGGATTTTATCTGGAACATGCCGAGCCTCTGCGCCAGGGGCGCGTAAAGCGAGCGGGTTTCGTAAGCTATTTCCGCCTGTTTTTCATGGGTGAGATAATCCAGGGTCCGCATATTGTGGATCCTGTCGGCCAGCTTTATTATGATGACCCGGATATCCTTGGCGGTGGCGAGTATCATCCTTCTCCAGTTTTCGGCCTGGGCCTCGTCCCTGGAGGAGAATTTGAGGGTTTCGATCTTGGTAAGGCCTTCCACCAGATTGAAGATCTCGTCCCCGAACTCTTTTTTAAGGATCTCCGGGGTCACCTTGGTGTCTTCCAGCACGTCATGCAGGAGACCGGCGCAGATGGTCGGCTGGTCCATTTTGAAATCCGCCAGGATATCGGCCACGGAATAGACGTGGGTGAAGTACATCTCTCCCGAGGCCCTTTTCTGTTCGCCGTGCGCCTCTTTGGCGAAATTCCAGGCCAGTTCTATCATCGTGGCGTCCTGCGTGGAGTATTCCGAGAATTTTTTAACCAGTTCTTGCGCGGTCATAGGGTTATTCTCCGATAAAATGTATCATGAAGGCCGCGGAACAGCCGGCGAAAAACATAAGCGGCGAAAAATAATCCCTTTCCCTGTGAAGATGGGGGATTATCTCCGTCATGGAAATATAGACGAAGCTGGCCGCTGTTATCCCGAGCGCCGCCGGCAGCATAGACGAAAAACCGGAATTCAGGATCAGCGAGACGATCGTGCCGAGGGGGGTGGTCAGGGCTATCAGGACGGAAGTGAGAAGTATCTTTTTCCTTTTGTCGCCGGAATGCTTCATTATGGAGGCCAGGGTTATCCCGTCCGCGAATTTGTGCAGGATGGTGGCGAAAAGGATATTGTAGCCCGCCGTCCTGTCTATCCCGAAGCCTATCCCGATGTTGAAGCCGTCCAGGAGGGAGTGTATCCCCAGCGCCAGCACGGCGAAAAAGCTGACGGTATGTATGCGGCAGTCCTCGACGAATTCGCTGCAGGAGTTTATTATGGTGAAATTTTCTATGAGAAAAAGCAGGAAGATGGCCGCCAGGAAACTGAAGGAGGTTTTAGAAGCCGAGAGGGCGAAGGATTCCGGCAGGATATGGAGGAAGGTGACGGAGATCATTATTCCGGAGGAGACCGCCAGCGTTCTGGAGATGAATTTTTTGTTAAGCTCTCCGGCTTTTATGGTGAACAAGGCTCCGGCTATGGAGAAGAGGGCGGCTATGGAAGTGTAAAAAATTATCATAAGCTGTAGAGATTAAGTTATTGAGAGATTAAGAAATTAAGTTCCCGTAAGCCGGGGTGCTCTCTTTTGCCTGACTTAATATCTGAATTTCTATTTTCTTAATTTCTTTCCTTTAATTCTGCGCCTTGTACAGTTTTTCGTATTCGCCCGAAAGCAGCCGGAGCTCGTCGTGATCGCCGGATTCCTGTATGCGCCCGTCCTTCAAAACGAAAATTTTGTCGCAGTTCCTTACGGTGGAAAGCCGGTGCGCCACCATTACCACGGTCTTGTCCGTCAGGACGTTCTCTATGGCCTTCTGCACCGCCTGCTCGCTGCGGGTGTCGAGGTTCGAGGTCGCTTCGTCGAGCAGCAGCACCTTGGGCTTTTTGATTATCGCCCTGGCTATGGCCAGCCTCTGCCTCTGCCCGCCGGAGACCTTTATGCCCCTTTCTCCTATCATGGTCTCGTAGCCGCCGGGCATGCTCTTTATAAAATCGTGCGCGTCCGAGGCTTCCGCGGCGCCCGTAACTTCCTGGTCGGAGGCTTCCATCTTGCCCATGCGGATATTGTTTTTTACCGTATCGTCGAAAAGCACGGTATCCTGGGTGACTATGGACATATGCTCGCGCAGGGATTTTATGTCCAGCTCGCGCAGGTTTATGCCGTCTATCAGGATATCGCCCTTTACCGGGTCGAAAAATCTCAGTATGAGCTGTATTATCGTGCTTTTGCCGCAGCCCGAGGGGCCGACGAAGGCGGAGATCTCGTTGGGATTTATGGTAAAGCTGACGTCCTTCAGGACGAAATCTTCCCCCGTGGGATATTTGTAGCTCACGTTCCTGAATTCTATTTTGCCGTCGAGTTTTTTTATTTTGACGGCCGATTTCGTCACCGTGACCGCCGGTTTTTCCTCCAGGATCTGGTAGATCCTGTCCCAGGAGGCAAGGCCCATCTGCAGTTTGGCGTTCAGGTTGGAGATGTTCTTTATCGGCATGTAGGCCGTGAAAAAAGCGGCCATGAAGGAAAGGAACATTTCCGTGGTTATGCGGCCGGAAAAGATGGCGTTGCTGCCTATCATCAGAAGAAGCACGAGTATCATACTGCCGATGAATTCCATTATCGGCCCCGCTATGGAGGTGGCCCTGAGGTAGCGCATTATCCTGTCGAAGTAATCCTGGTTGGTGCGTCCGAATTTCTTTATGGCGTGCTCTTCGTAATTGAAAGCCTTTACTATCGCCATCCCCTGCAGGCTTTCCTGGAATTTATGGGAAATGTCGGCCACTATGGTCTGGCTTTCCCTGGAAGATTTCCTCATTTTCCTGCCGAGTATGCCGAGTATGTAGGAGGTCACCGGAAGTATCGTTATGGAAATAAGGGCGAGCTTCCAGCTCAGATAAAAGAGAACGAAAGTCAGGGCGAATACCGTCATCAGGTCGCGTATGCCGTAAAGGGGGATGAACTGCACCGTGGACTGGATATTGTTCAGGTCGTTGATGACCCGGCTCATTACGTCGGCCGACCGTTTCCGCCAGTAAAATTCCATGGAAAGATTGTGTATATGAACGAAAAAGTCCTCCCTTATCCGGTGTATCACTCTCTGGCCTATGTAGTTCATATAGTAGTTGCTGATATATTCCACCGCCAGGCGTATCGTGAAAAGGACGGGCAGGCCTATGAAGAGCAGGTTGAGTATGGCGGCGTTCTTGTCTATGAAAACTCCTTTTACCACGGGGCCCAGGATATACACTATGACGCCCCTGATGGCGGCGAGCACGGCCATGGCGATCGCCGCGACGGCGAGTTTTCGCTTGTGCTCCTTTACGTAGGGCAAAAGAGTGCGGAGGAGAACGCTGTTCCTTTCGTTGAAGTTGAAAAGATTCATATAAGATTGAAATCGCCCAGTATCTTCGCGGCTATTTTCCCGGCCACGGGCTTTTCGCCGAGAAGTTTTTTCACGGAAAGCAGTTCCCTGGAAAGGGAGGCGTATTTATGCGGGTTGTTCATTATCGAAAAAGCTTCCTGGGTGATATGTTTTGAATCGGCCTTGGCCTGGATGAATTCTCTGACCACCGGCTTCTTCAGGAGTATGTTCACCAGGGAGATGTAGGGGATCTTCACTATCCGCCGGGCTATTTCGTAGTTGAGCCTGGGCATTTTATAGGCCACCACCATCGGGATGCCCAGGAGGGCGTTTTCGAGGGTTGCCGTGCCGGAGCAGGTGAAACAGAAATCCATCTCCGCCCGTCTTTTGTAGTCGAATTCGCGGATTATCTCTATTTCGCTTTCGCTTTGCGGCTTGACGCTGGAAATTATGTCGTAGATCCGCTTATCGCTGAATTCCGGCACCGCGAAAACGTAGGCCCTGGCGTTTTTGTATACCGATTTTATCTCGTAAAAGGAATCGAGGAAAACCGGCAGATGCCTTGCTATCTCCGTCTTCCTGGAGCCCGGCAGTATTCCTATTTTCCATTCGTGGTTCTGGTCTTTCTGTTCGCGGGATTCCTTTTTTACCTCGGGAATTATGTCCAGCAGGGGGTGGCCGAAGAAGCTTACGTTCCCCTTGTGCTTTTTATAGATCTCGGGTTCGAAGGGGAAGATGGCGAAAATTTCCTTCGCCAGGGCGGAAATAGTTTTGGCGCGGCCGGGCCTCGAGGCCCAGACCTGCGGGGGGATGTAATAATAGACCGGTATATTCCTGTGCTTGCAGAGCCCCAGGACCTGGTGATTGAAGCCGTAGAAATCTATGGCTATCACGCAAAGGGGTTTCCTTTCCTCGAGATACCGTCTTATTATTTGTATGAGTTTGACCCAGAGGGTCATGCTTTTGAAGGTCTGGGAGAAACCTATGGCGCCGTGGGAGACGAGATTATAGATGAGGTGGTTGGAAACGGCCTGCATCCGCACCCCGCCTATCGAAGAGATGGAGAGTTCCGGGTCTATTTTCTTGAGTTCCTTTATGAGGCTGGAGCCGTGCATGTCCGCCGAGGCGTCCCCGGCCACCACCAAAATATTCTTGTTGCTGGTCATTATGTGGGGCATATCATTTATTCAGGCCCTTGTTCCTGAGCTTTTCCTCGAAAACCACTCTGGCGGCTTTGCCTATGTCCGAGATGGTCTGGATTATTTCGGATTTTTCCTTTATGTCGGGGTTCCTGGGGAGGTCGTACCTTTTAAGCTTGTCCGTGACCTCGAGGGCTATCTTCAGCGCGTTAAGGCCTTTTTCCCCGCTGGGCACGGGTTTTTTGGAATTGTTTATGCAGTCTATCAAATGGTAAAGTTCTTCCTTGATGGGCTCTTTTTTTTCTATCTTCGGCGAGATTATCTCTATGTCTTTCAGCGTTTTAGGCGGATCGTTCTTTTTCTTGTAGATCTTTATCTTGGAGCTTATGTAATCCACCGAAACGTAGGTCTCGTCCTGGTAAACGCGCATTCTTCTCAGCCTTTCGAAAGTGATGCGGCTGGCGGTAAGGTCCGCCACCGTGCCGTTCCTGAACCTTATCCTGGCGTTGGAGATATCGTCGTGCTTGGAAAGGACGCTCGCGCCTATGGCGTCCACGCTTTCCACGGGGGAGTTGACCATGGAAAGGAGAATGTCCAGGTCGTGTATCATCAGGTCCAGGGTGACGCCTATGGAGGAAACCCTCGGGTCGTAGGGCCCCATCCTCTCCATGCTGATATAGAGAGGGTCTTTGATATGCTTCATCGCTTCCACCACCGCCGGATTGAACCTTTCCACGTGGCCTACCTGTAAAATGACGTCGTGCTTTTCAGAGGCGGCCATCAGTTTCCTGGCGTCTTCCACGGAGTCGGTTATGGGTTTTTCCACCAGGCAGTGTATGCCGTGTTCCATGGCCTTTATCGCTATCTGGGCGTGAAACTGGGTGGGGACGGCCACCACCAAAGCGTCCACCTGGTGAAAGAGGTCCTCGAATTTGTTATAGGCGACCGCGTTATAATTCCAGGCCAGGGTCTGGGCCCTGAGCATATCCACGTCGGAAACTCCCACGAGCTCCACTTCCGGCATTTTAGCCAGGGTCCTGGTATGGAAATTTCCTATCTTGCCGGCGCCTATCACTCCGAATCTCATTTTTTTGGGGTTTGCCATAAATCCTCTTAATAAACCCGGATTCTTCAGCTGAAGAATTCGGGAGTTGCAGGACACAAGTCACAAGACACAGGTAACTGTTTTAAAAAACCGGATTTTGCGCCGTTTGTTATGCTTGAGGCTCCGTGACGCGAGAGCGTTCGGGCGCGAACTCCGCCTTGTTTCTATTTTACTAAATTAACAATATGATTATAAGGGGAAAAGAGAACGGAAGGGGGTGTGGCGTTACCAGGAAGGGAAGGCGTATTTCCCGTCCGCTTTCGAGTTTTCGGCTTTTTCAAGGTACGAGGTTTCTCCCGGGGAGGGGGGCGGCGGTTTAGGCGAGTAGTCGTCCGGCCCGTAAATCAGCCGGAATATCATCTTTTTTCTAGCAGTTTCCAGCGATTTCTCGACGCGGGCTTTTCTGTCTGCGCGCGGCGGGGATTTCCTCGGTTTCAGAGAGGAAAAATAGACGGAAATCGCCGCCCGGGCTTCCGCGGCGGCGGCTTCAAAATCCTTGTTTTCCGGATAAAAGCGCGCCTTGTTCGAATACACCCCTTTCCAGACGAGGTCCCCCGTGTTGCATCTCATCCTGAGGCGCAGCCAGGTTTCGGCAAGCGTTTTGTCCGGAACTTGTTTTTCTCCGGCTTCAGACTTGGCGTTGAGGTCGGCCATCAGGTCCCATAAAGCCCATTCGGCGGCGTTGGCGACAAGCAGGGCGTCAAAAACCGCGGTTGTGGATATCTTTACGGTTTCTTTCACGGCCGGCATTATTATCTGGTTGAGCACCCCGTTAACAGGCGGATGGGCGGGAGTCGTTTCTTTTTTCGTCTCTTCGCCGTAGACGCTTCCGGCCGCCAGGGAAAGGATTATCGCGAAGATCGCGGTCTTCACTTTATACCGACTATGGTTATCTTCTTTTCCAGGGCGAGCTTTACGGTGTTTTCGAGGTCTACTATGAGGGTTTTTTTCGCTTCCACGGCTATGAGGTCTCCGCCGGCCGCCGCCACGCTTTCCACGGTTTTAGAGCCGATCACCGGAAGGTCGAAGCGCATATCCTGGCTGGGCCTGGCGACTTTTACCAGGGTAAAAGAGGCGTTGCCGGGATTTTTCTTTTTTAAAATTTCCCCGGCCCTTTTCACGCATTCATCGGTGCCCTCTATGGCTTCCACGGCTATGACGGCCCGGTCTTTCACTACTACGCTGAGGCCGATATCCATGCCGGCGATTTTTTTCGCCGTTTCAAATCCGTATTTCACGTCTTCGTATCTCTTGGGGGAGATCTTTCCGCCCGCGATGACTTCCTGTCTGGCGAGGCTGTCCTTTAAAAACATGGCCGAGTTCGCCAGTTCTATGCCGTCTTTGGCGAGCTCTCCGGCTATGGCCGAAAAAATTCCGGTCGGGCTTTTGTCCTTGAGCCTCATCAGGAGGTTCGCGCCGCGCAAATCGGGCCTTATGTCCGAGAAAATGTTCACATGGGCGATGTTCCCTACCATTATGCAGGAGGAAACCCCGTTTTTTTTGAGAAAGCTTATGGGAGCGTCTATTTTGCCCAGCTTAAAAAATTCGCAGGCGGCGGAATGATTTTTAATTTCCGGCAGGGTGAAGCCCTCAAGCGCGGCTACAAAGACCTGAAAGCCGTTTTTAACGGCTTCCCTGGCTATAAAAACGGGGAGGTCTCCGCCTCCGGCGATGAGTCCGATCTTTTTGGTCATAACATTCAGGAGGATTGGAGGATTGGCGTGAAGCGGGAAACGTAAAACGGAAAGCGTTTGTAAGGGACTTCCATATTACTTTTTACGCTTTACTCTTTACGATTTACGATAAATTATCCTCTATTCCTCTAGTCTTCTAATCCTCCAGTCCTGGGTCTGGCTATGCCCCTCTTGGTGCCCTTGCAGAAAACCAGTATGTCTTTCGCTTCCTGGGGCAGGTCTTCCTTCGAGAGTTTTTCGAGAGCCTCTTCCATCCTGAGGCCTTTATAGAAAAGAGTTTTGAAAACGTATTTTATGGCTTTTATGGTTTCCGGCTTGAAGCCGTTCCTTTTCAGGCCCACCACGTTCAGTCCCACCGGCCGCGCCCTGTCGCCCTGCGCTATGACATAGGGGATTATGTCCTGGTTGGCCATGGAGCCGCCGGAAAGCATGGCGAATTTCCCTATCCTGGTGAACTGGTGTATGCCCACGAGGCCCGAAATGAGGGCGTTATTGTCTATATGGGTATGTCCCGCCGCCGCCGCGGAATTTACCATTACGATATTGTCACCGAGGCGGCAATCGTGGCCCACGTGTGAATTGGCCATAAAGAAACACCCCGAGCCCACCTTCGTGAGGCCGGTAAGGGGGGAGCCCCGGTGCATGGATACGCCTTCTCTTATGAAATTATTGTCCCCTATCTCGAGATAAGTCTTTTCGCCGTGGTACTTGTAATCCTGCGGGGGCGTGCCCAGGAAGACGTGTCCCGTTATCTGGTTATTCTTCCCTATTTTCGTGAATTCTATCAGACAGGAGGGCCCTATGACGGTGTTCTCTCCTATCTCGACTTCCCCGCCTATAACGGTATAAGGCCCTATTTCGGCGCTTTCCGCTATTTTAGCTCCGGGATCTATTATCGCTGTCGCATGTATTTTAGGCATATCTTCTCCGTATAGCAAGTCTCATGTCTCAAGTCTCATGTCTCAAGTC
>Ga0066637_10002316_pt1 | contig 12673 bp, 10 predicted proteins | sample CryGeyCG2014_020_FD_62737 | JGI IMG/M metagenome (GOLD analysis project Ga0066637, IMG submission 62737) | Groundwater microbial communities from aquifer - Crystal Geyser CG08_land_8/20/14_0.20 | ecosystem: Environmental > Aquatic > Deep subsurface > Groundwater | place: USA: Utah: Grand County...
CATTGTGATAAAAATCGCCTAAAACAGAAAAATGCTTTCGAGAAACAGACCCCAAAACAGGACCACTTCAGTCAGAATAGAACCTCGAGAAAGACTCAAAAGAGCGTTGTAATCAACAGCCAGGCGGTCTTTGGACGATAATTGTGAAAACATGAAAAGACCCACCGTGGAGGTGGCGCCGAGAGACCCCTGGATCAGGCGCAGAACCAGCAGTATCGGCAGGCTATCGGTAAACCCCATGAGGAGAAAAATGATCCCGTTGGATAAAAAGGTCAATCCAAATAAGCCCTTGGGGCGGAACTTCGAGGTCAGGCTTCCCCAGACAGGCGCCGTCGCCGCGGCGACAAATGAACAGCATGCCTATCCTTCTCATGCCGCACCTCCAACTCTCCCTCTTAAAAGGTCGATCTGTTGAATGGATCAAAGCCTGCGAAGAATCAACGGGAGTTTCTCTCTGTAGCATCTTGTCGCCGTTGATCAATTTACCTACTCGACGGGATTCCCTTCTTTGATGACTTGTCAGACTCTTTCGTGAGCATGCAATTTTTGCCTCGAAATATAGGGGCTGTCATCTCCATACCGGTAAAGTCGATTGCTACTTTTCGGCAGGTGTCACAGGCCCCCTCGTGCCGCCGAGTGCCGGGAAGCCGCCCGGTTCCGGGTCGGGCTTCTTGCGCAGAATCTCAAGGCGACGTTTCATGGATTCGATCTCGGTCTGCTGGCCCGCGATGATCTCTTCGGCAAACTTACGCGTAAGCGGGTCACGGCCGTAAATGAGCACGAGCCGGGCCATTTCCACAGCCCCTTGGTGGTGCGGGATCATCATGGCCAGAAAATCCACGTCAGGATCGCCGGTATAGCCCGGGGCGTGCATGTCGTCCATCATCTTGTTCATACCCGCGTCCATTTCCTGGCTGAAAACGGTGAATTCCGAGCCATATACCGCCGCCGGCGCGCTGTGCTGATAATGCTCCTGCGCATTAACGGGGAATGACAGAAGGATGAATGCCGTCAAAGAGAAAATAAGTCGCATGACTGCCTCCTATGCGGTCTGGCCCTTGTAACCCGGCCGGACGTAGACAAGGTTGATGCTCTTCTTGTTCCTCAGCTCACCGGAAGGGAGCGCGAGACTGCCAAGCGGAATTTGGGCGATGAACTTCGGGGTGAAGGGATCGGATACATCGAAGGCGCTCGCCACGGTCTGACCTGCCCTCGGCGTGCCGGGCAGTTCGTCTTGCTCGTGTGACACGTACAGAAGGGTTCCCGTCGGGTTTGTCCATAGGCCGTGCGCTTCCCGTCCGTGTGTGAAGAAGCTTCCTACGACCCTGCGCTGACCCGGAGGCGTGCTGCCGTCGATGATTGCGATCCGACTCGACGCAGCGCCGCCGGGGCCGCCGTCGTCCACGCGCGCCTGGCTCACGTACACCGCCTTGCCTTTCGCATTCTCAACGAATTCGAGATGATTGGGCCGGGACATGCTGCCGAGCATAATCGCGTCAACCACGCTGAAAGGCTCTGTCACGGAGCGCGCGGAGACCCCATCAGCCAGCTTATGCGAAAACCAGACCTCATTACCGTCCGGCGTGGTCTTGAGGAACGGCGTGAAACCGGGCTTGTCCTGGCCGCTGATATCGAGCGTCGTGAGCCGCTTAGGACGGGAAAAACCATGGTCGTCCGGATTCACGCTCAACACATCAACCTTCGGGACTTTCTGGCTCGCGACGAATGCGAGGGTTCCCGCTGCGTTGAACCAGACCTGCGACGGTCCGTTCACCGTCCCGATGAACGCGCGGATCGCTGTTGCGTTTACACCGCCCTCCTGCTTGACCGCCGCTTCTACATCGAGAACGGCAATCCGGTCCTCGCCCCGTACGGCAACCCACAATTCTCTGCCGTTACGGGTGAAGGTGGGCTCGTGCGGTTCACGGCCAACCATGATGCCGCTGGAGATCCGCTCAGGATTTGTCGTTGCAGAGGCAAAGGGGTTCGGTACATTTCCGATCACCTTTTTATTCACCGCGTCGATGAGGTAGACGTTGCTCGACCCGCGGCCGCTCGTGGCGAGCATTGTGCCGTCGGGTGAAGGCACCACCCCGTGCGCGTCGATGCAGCCGTGATACAGCGGCTTATGGATCATCGCCGCATGGATCGGCATTGCGCCTCCGGTGACGAACCTAAACGGCGGCCTCGGATCCTCGTCGAAACTCGTCAGGTTGATCGTCGTCTCGACCGCGTTCGTGCGGGGATCGATGACCGTAATGGTGTTCGAATCCTCGTTCGCAATGAACACGCGGTCCCGCGCGTCGATGTCGGGAACGTTCGCGGCCCAAACGTCAGGGATCAGGGCGGGATAAGCGCCGGCAACCAATGTGATGCCAGCAACCTTTATAAAATCCCGCCTCGTCGTATTGAATTCGCTCATGGCAGCCTCCTTATTGATTGAATTGAGTCGAGTAGAACGGTTTCTCCCGATATTTAGGTTGGTGTTTGTTTTCTCCGGTTTCCGCCTGGTTTCCCGGCAGCGCCACAATATTTCAACCATGTATCCGTTGGCCCCGGCCCCTCACAGAACCGGACTTGCAGATTTCCTGCATCAGTCTCTTCAAGCAGGCTCACAGCTTGTCTGCTGATAGTCGATTTGGTTTCGGTGACAATGTTAATACCCGGGCTCTGTGTCCTGCATTGTTTCCCCGCCTCGATACACCTGTATGTCAACCCCTTCCCTCCACCGGCATTACCCGGCTTCAACGGTACTATGAGCTGATCCAACTACCTGTCCCTCATCCTCAACCCTCGTTTCCTCGGTTTTGAGTACCCCTTTATCATTCGCATTACGGCCTGCGGTCACCCTGTTTACGCTTCACTCATACGATTACCCGCATGAATGCAAAACCTTGTCCTCGCGAAAGCGGGGATCGGTTCTGACGGTCGGTTAACTTTATCAGGCTGGCTTCTCAACCAACTGGATTCGCCAAGCTTTGCCTGGCGCACTAAGGCATTGCTTTTTCACGGTGGGAGTATATGAAGAAGGATCTTGTGTGTCAACAGATTTTGGCCACAAAATAAGGAGTGCATTGCCGATTTCCGCCGCGCCGACGAGCTCGCAGTCGCGATGGAGGCGAGAGGCTACCGGCGCGGCCCACGGACGACGCTCCGCGAGCTGACGTTTTCCGGATGGGATCCGGGCGCCTTTGCCGTAATGATTGCGCTGAGCATTGCAAACCTTGTCTTAAGGATAGCGGCATCGTAAACCCCGGCCGGGGAAATATTCCTCTTGTTTTTCCTCTGCAGGAGGGATATGGCCTGTGTCCTGCCCCGCAGAAGGAGATCGCGGTGCAGGGAAATCCCCCCCACCCCGCCCCTTTCCCGCGAGGGGAGAGGATGAAAAAATCATCTTTCGCGGAGGGATGAGGATAAAGATAAAATCGTTTTCGGTCGAGGGATAAGAAGAAAAGGATCATCTGATGAAAAATCGCTGGACGTTCGTCGATACGCCCGCAAAACTTGCAAAGTCCGAAAAGGCGATTCGCTCCGCGCCGATCATCGCGCTCGATACGGAATACGACTCCTTCCGCTACTTCCGGGAGAAGCTCTGCCTCCTCCAGGTCCAGACGGGGGAGATGACCTGGCTGATCGATCCGCTGGCGGCGGGCCTGGACCTCTCCTTTCTCGGCGACGTTCTGATCGATCCGGAGATCCTCAAGATCTTCCACGCAGGCGACAACGACATCCGGATTCTGAAGCGGGACTACGCCTTCGGCTTCCGGAACATCTTCGACACGCACCGCGCCGCGTCGCTTCTCGGATACCGGCTGCTCTCCCTCTCCATGCTGCTCGAGACCCACCTCGGCGTCACGCTGGAGAAGAAGATGCAGCGCTCCCGGTGGGATCTCCGGCCCCTCTCCGGGGAACAGTTAGACTACGCCGCCCTCGACACGGCCCACCTGACCGGCCTCTACCGTAAACTGGACGCGGAACTGCATGAAAAGGGATTGGAAAAGGAGGCAAAGCGCCTCTTCGTCGGCATGGCCGCGGTGGTCTGGCGGCCGAGGATCCTCGACCGGTCGGCGCACCGGAAGATCGTCGGATACGCGCAACTGACCTCCGGGCAGAAGGAGCGGCTCCGCCTGCTCTGCCGCTGGCGGTTCGAGAAGGCGGAGGAGATCAACCGCGCCTGCTTCATGCTCCTCTCCGATTCACAGCTCATCGGTCTGGCTCAGTTGGAGAACGCATCCCTGCAGAAGATCGCCGGCCCCGGCCTCCTCTCCGCCGAGGGTGCAAACCGCTTCGGCCCGGAAATCCTGAATCTCCTGAAATAAATGGGGACAGGTACATTTTTTCGAGAAAAAAATGTACCTGTCCCCATTTACAGTCATTTACAGTCCATTATCGATACCCGAAGAGCATGGAGTAAAGGATCAACAAAATAATCATGATCCCGATGCCCAGGAAAAAGAACCCGAAGGCGTAAACGAATTTGATGAAGCGGGGCGAGAGTTCGGTGAACACAAGACTCTTCTTCAATTGTCCCTCTTTTTTCTGCTCTGCGTAATCCCGGGGCCGGTCGATGCGATATTCATTCAGCGGAACCAGTCCGGTGAAGATCACCCGGTCCATCGGGAACCCCTCGGGACGGAGATGGGTGTTGAAAAAGTGAATCGTAAAAATAAATCCGGTGGCCAGCAGCGCTTCATCGCTGTGAATGATCGTGGCCACGTTGATCAGCCAGCCCGGAAAGATCAGCGATGAAATCTCCGGGAACCAGAGCATCAGACCCGACAATCCGATGACCGGAACGCCCCAGAAGACCGCCAGATAATCAAATTTCTCCCAGTAGGTCCAATGGCCGTACTGGGGGCGGGGTCCCTTTCCGAAAAACCATTTCACGGTGCCGATAAAATCCTTCAAGTCCTGTGCATTCGGCAACATGGAGTCTCTTCCGAACAGGAATTCCTTCAGTGGCGTTTTCCTTTCAATTTTCATCCGGATCAGCGAGTAGATATGATAGAGGAAGAAGACGATCAGCACGAACGCCGAGAGACGATGGATCCGACCGGCCATCTCCACCCCGCCGAGCAGATTGGTGACGACCTTCGCCCAGACCAAACCCGCAAATTTCAAAACCATCCCCGTCAGGGCCAACCCCATGAAGCTGAGGATGACAATCAAATGGGAGATGCGCTGGATATCGGTAAAGCGCCGGATATAATATCTCTCGTGGGCCCCCGTTTCCATCTTCCGTTTTCCCCGCAGATGGGCGAAGGATCGCGGTAGCCACAGCAAGGTATGGAGTCCGAAGAAGCCGAAGGTTCCCAACAGCAGGGAGGTCATCCCCCAGAAAGTGACGTAAAGAATCGGATATTTCGCCCTGTCGTGGTGGGTGGCGTGGGTCAGGTAACCGGTGAAGCGTCGGTTTGCATCCGGATGGCATTTCTGACAGGTCTTGACCACATGATTAAAGCCGACAGAGGAATTCGGATCGTTCACCCCCAAGGTATCATGGGCCCCGTGACAGTCGGAACATTTGGCCGATTTCAGGGACCCCAACCGATACGCCTTGCCGTGCATGGTATCTAAGTACGTCTTGCCCAGATCCTTATGGCATTTTCCGCATTGGTCGGTAATTTCGGTCAGGAACTTGTCCTGTGCGCTCGCCTTGATTTCATGGGAGGAGTGGCAATCCTTGCAGGTCGGAAGCTGTTCCGTGGACTTGCTGACCATGGGGCTGTGGATGCTCTTCGCGAATTTGGTGTAAATCCCCTGGTGGCAGGTGCCGCAGGTGGCCGGAACATTTTTGATATTGATCGAGGAGCGCGGATCTTTGTGGTCCAGGATGAGATGGCTGTTGTGGCAGTCGGTGCAGATCGCGGTGGGGAGCAGACCCTTTTGCTGCAGCCCTACCCCGTGGACGCTGGTTGCATAATCGACGACGACGTTTCCATGTTCAACCTGCGACACCCGGGCAGCCTTCCCCTTTACGCCGTGACATTTGCCGCAAAGGCGGGGGATGTTCGCCCGATAGACGGGGGAATCCATCTTCCGCTGCGACACTACATTATGCTTGCCGTGACAATCGGTGCAGTAAGGGGCATCCGTTTTCTTCTGTAAATGGGCCTGCCCGTGCGCGCTTTCGTTGAAGTCTTTCGCCGTCTGGGCGTGGCAACCGGAGCAGTCAATCTTGCCGGAGGTCTGGCAGGGACGGGGGAGGCGGGGGTTGATATCCGCGTGGCATTTGACGCAGGGGATGTTTTTGTGGGCGGAACTCTGTAATTCCGCCTCATCCACATGCATGGAAATTTTCTGCCCGCCCACCAACTTATGAACCGTTTGCTTCGAGTGACACTTCAGGCAAACGCGGTCCGACAGGCCGGTCGCAACGCTCTCCTTGCGCATTTTGTGGGACAGATGGCAGTCCGAACAGGCGGGAATCGCCCCCGGCTTCTCTTCCCACATTTCGCCCCGAATCACCTTCATATGGACCTGTTCGATCTTGGTATGGCAAACTTGGCAGGTCTTCGCGATGTTATAGGGAGAGGTGGAGGACCGGGCGTCGGAATGGGGAAGAATGAGGTGGTTCCCGTGACAATCGTTGCATGTGGCGGTGACGATGAGCCCCCGCTTGAACAGACCCACCCCGTGAATGCTCTGGGAGTAATTGTCCAGGATATTTTTTTCCGGAATATCGTAGGTCCGGGCAACGGGAGCGCCTTCCCGGTGACATTTCCCGCAGAGAGCGGGGATATTCATTTTGTAGGTGAGGGAGTTGGGATTCTTCTGGGACAGTATGTAGTGGTTCCCGTGACACTCGAAACAGGTGGGGACGTAGGGCTCTTTTTTGGCCAACGCCTTTCCGTGGATGCCTGAGGTGAACTCTTTATCCGGGTCGCCATGACAGGCGCCGCATTTCACGGGTCCCAATTTTTCGGGATGGGGAAATTCTTTTACATCCGCATCCGAATGACACCCGGCGCATCCCGCCTGCTTGTGAACGGAGCGGGAAAATTTCTTCAAATCAACATAAAGGGAAACGGTTTGACCTTTTCGCTTCGTGGTCAGCTTTTCATCCGAATGACACTGCATGCAGTCTTCGTTCGTGGCTGCATACACGACGGAGGAAAAAATCAAGGAACATACAATGGGGAACAGCCAGGCTACGGTTTTTTTCATTCCTTTGAATTGCGCACCCATCATGAAGCGTCACCCTTTCTGGATCGGTTATCATCTTGAAGAATCCTAAGCTGCGCCCTTCTTACATGACGGACATGATCTTTGTCAACTGTGTAAGCAAGACCGGATGGGTGAAAAGCCCCTCTATTTTCAGCCTCCCGGAGACGAGATGACCCAAGACCCGCCGGCCCGCCTCGTCAAAATACCAGGGGAGCCCCCCGACGATCCGGAGGGCGTTCAAGTCCATCACCCGCTCGGAGGCCGTCCGGATGACGATTTCCGGACGCCCGACGATCCCCTCCTCGATTCGGAGCTTTCCCGCCGCAAAGACCAGGGTTGCCGCCGTTTCGATATCGACAAGCTCGATTGCGACGCTCCCGCGCATCTTCTCATAAACCGCCCGCTTCTCCGACCGCTGCGTTAGGTTCGCCGTCAGCAGATCCGCGAGGATCCCGGCAAACGGAACCCTGGTCGCCCGGTTTTCGATGAATCCCTCTTCCATGACATTATCCCCAACAAGCTTTTGGAAATCGGATCCCGGAAGCGCGCATTGGAGATTTTTCGTTTCGAAAAATGTCCAGCGCGCAGAGGGATCCGATTTTCAAATTGCACGACCTGACCGACCCGGCGGCACCGGCCGCCGTTCAGAACGCCGCCCGGTAGACGGCGAGAACCTCCTCCTCGTCAAGGACGGGCCGCGGGTTGTTGACGATCGCCCCGTCCGAAAGGCTGAGCGTCGCCGCCTTGACCAAGTCCCCCTCTTTCACACCCGCTTCCGAAAGACGGAGCGGATGGCCGATCCGCCGGAGGAAGGCGCCTATTTCCACAACGGCCGCCTCCGCAGCCCCGCGCTCATCCATCCCCTTTTCGCAAACCCCCAGCGCCTCGGCGACCATCGCGTAGCCCTCCGCCGCATCGTCCCGATTGAATGCCATCACGTGCGGGAGGAGAATCCCATTGGCAATTCCATGCGGCGTCCGGGCGATCGCCCCGAGGGAGTGGGCCATCGCATGAACCAGACCGACCATCGCGTTCCCGAAGGCCCAGCCGGCCATTGTCGCGGCGAGCTGGGTCTGCCCGCGGGCCGCAAGATCCGCGCCGTTTTCAACGCAGACCGGAAGATCACGGTGGAGCAGGCGGATCGCCTGCATCGCCAGCCCGTCCGCAATCGGCTCCCGCTGTATCGACTGGAGCGCCTCCACGGCGTGGGTCATCGCGTCCATCCCCGTCGATGCCGTAAGCCCCGGCGGGAGTTTCTCCGTCATCTTCGGATCGAGGATCGCGATCCGCGGCGTGTTGAAATACTCGACAATCAGGATCTTCTGCCCCTTCCGCTCGTCGAGGATGACCGCCATGCTGGTCACCTCGCTCCCCGTCCCCGCCGTCGTCGGGATGACGATGTGCGGCGTCTGCGGCCGGGTGAGCAGTTGGATCCCCTCGAAATTCTCGAGGCCGCCCCCCTCCGTGAGCAGGATGCAGATCCCCTTCCCCGTGTCGATCACACTGCCGCCCCCAACACTGACGACGCAGTCCACCCCTTTTTCACGGGCGAAGGCGGCGGCGCGGTTCACGACGCCGATCCCCGTATCCTGGGGCACATCGCTCCAGACGCCCGCGCACCGCTCCCCGAGCGCCGTGACGACCCCCTCGACCAGCCCCGCCTTCATCACCCCCGGATCGGTCACGACCAGCGCCCGGCGGCAGCCGAGACCGGCCATCTCGATATCGACGTCGCGCGCCGTCCCGACGCCAAAGACGATCTTCGTCGGACCGAAATAGACAAACGACAAATCCCGATCATAGGCCATGGATGCCTCCTTTTAATCAACCCTCGTCCGGCCAGATGGTCTCCATTTCGCAGAGCAAATCGATCACCTTGTTCACCGTCTTGATGTTCCGGACCACATAGGTCAGATCGCCCTTGAGCTTCAGTTTCCCCTGCATCAGCGCCTTGGTGGAATCGACCTCCTTCTTCGCCACCTGTTTCCAGCGGGCGTAGTCGCCCGACATAACGAATTTGGCGCTCTCGGCCTTTGCCTTGTCGCAGATGAGGAAATCGAGGACGTCGCCGTGCCAGTAGTCCGTGAAGAGGTAGATCGGCGCCGGGATCCCCTTCTCCGGATCGGGGTTCACGATGATCGAGACGCTCCCCTCCCAGTTCTTTGCGATCTCCCGGTACTCCTTCGACTCCGAGATCTTCTGCTTCCACGCGTCGAGCCACTCCTGTGTCATCGCCCTGTATGCCGCCATATTTGCCTCCTTATGAATTCCCCGGATTTTCCGGTTCAATTGCTATGCGCGACGCGGTTCCGCCCTGATTAAAAGCACCGGGATATGGGAATCATGCAGAACGCTCAACGCCACGCTGCCCAGCATCAGCCTTTTCATCCCGGTATAACCGTGGGTGGCAATGACAATCATATCCGTGCCGTTTTTCTTGGCATAATTCGTGATGGCCTCCGCCGGCCTGTTGGCCTCAAGGAACTCGGTCTTTACCTTGACGCCTTCGGAACCCAGCCGGGATTCGATTTTGGCAAGATAGTTCCTCGCCGTGGCAAAAAGGGCTTCCCTCATCACGCTGATATCGAAGTGCTGGCCGTACAGTTCGGCCCATGCGATATCAACTTTGACGACATTGAGAAGGGTCACTTCGCCGACGGAACCCTCTTTGACCAGGTTTTTGACATGATCCAACGCACACTCCGCCAACTCGGAACCGTCCAGGGGAACCAAAACTTTTTGATACATGATTTTACCCTCCCTTCATTTTGTATGGAGCCTCTCCCGGAGATCGTCGAGACCCAGCTCCCGGAGTTTTTCCTCCCGCGGGAAGCCCCGTTCATCGAGCCCGCGGAGCTCGTAATACTCGCGCTTCAGCCTCTCGACGTCGGGGACCGAACCGGCGCCGGCGCCCTCCGCAAGCGGCGTCATGATCCGCTTCGGCAGCACGTCGTCCTTTTCCGTCACCCCGAGGAGGTTGTTGATCCCCCGCTTCAGCGTCCAGTCCCTGGCGCCGCAGGCCATCAGGTCGCTGAAACTGTAGCCGAAGCCGGTGATTGCGTTGAAGGCGTCCCGGATCGTCTCCGGCTTCAGGCAGTCGGTGAGATAGTGGCAGATCGAAAGCGAATTGCCGAGGATGCCGTAGTTCTCCGCGTGGAAGACGAGCTCCGCCTTCCCCTCGCTCGTCGTCCCTTTGTAGTCGTCCTTCATCGGAAAGAGCTGCGGCCAGGAGGCCATCCCCTGTTCCGTCGCGAGGACGGCGTGCTGGAGGTGGCAGGCCCCGCGGTTCGACATCATGTAGGCAAGCCCCATCCCGTGGAAGCCCCGCGGGTCGTGCATCGGGAGATCGAGCCCCTTGACGTGGACGACCGCATCGACGGCCCCGCCGCCGATCTTCCGGGCGGCCGCAAGGTTCCCCTGCGCGAGGAGATCGCCAAAACCCTCCCGCCTGGCGATCCGCGGCAGAAGCGCAAGCACGCTCTGCATGTTTCCCCAGGAAAGGTCGAAGCCGTCCGTCTCCTTCACGGTCAGGGTCCCCTTTTCAAAGAGCTCCATCGCCCAGGCGATCGCCGAGCCGCAACTGATCGTGTCCATCCCGAGGCGGTTGCAGAGTTCGTTGGCCTTGATCACCCCCGCGAGATCCCGGTTCATGATCATTGTCCCGAAGGTGGCGCAGGTTTCGTACTCCGGACCAGGCCCTTCCTCCGTTTGAAACGGACCGTCGGGGACCTTGACGACCCGCTTGCAGGCAACCGGGCAGTGGGTGCAGGCATGGGCGCGTGTGAGGTAGGTTTCGGAAAGCGTCGGGCCGCTTAGAGCGGAGGAGAGGTCAAAATCCTCGCCGACGGACCAGTTCTTGACCGGCACGTCCCCGTTGATCATGCCGAGGTCCATGTTCGCGTCGGAACCCATCGCATGGAGGGAACCGGCCAGCGCCGAATCCCTGATCTGCTGGAGGGCCTCCCGGTGCAACTCCCGGAAACGGGCCTCGTCGGCCTTTGCAAGCTTCCCCTCGCCGCGGGCCGAGATCGCCTTCAGCCGTTTCGCCCCCATGACCGCCCCAAGCCCCGTCCGGCCGACAAAGTGGCCCTTGTCGTTCCCGATCGCGGCGAACCGGACAAGGTTCTCTCCGGCGGGACCGATTACGAGCGTTTGGGCCCGCTTGTCCGCCTCTTGGAGAAGATCCGCGGTCTCGTAAACGTCCTTCCCCCAGAGGCCGGAGGCCTCGGTCAGCTTCGCTTCGCCCTCAACGATGGAAAGCACGACCGGTTTCTCCGCGCGGCCGGTGATCACGATCCCATCGTATCCCGCCTTCTTCAGCTCCGGGCCGAAGGTCCCGCCGCAGGCCGACTCCCCCCAGATCCCCGTAAGCGGAGACTTGGCGCAGACTGCAAAACGGGAGGTCCCGGGGAAACCGCTCCCCACCATCGGCCCCGTCATCACCATGAGCGGGCTTTCGGGAGCGAGGGGGTCGGCGTCCAGCGGGTAGCCGTCTAAGAAGAACTTCGCCCCGAGGGAACTCCCCCCAATGAACTTCCTTAAGCGACCATCTTCCACCGTGAAAGGAGAACAGCGACCGTTCGTCAGATCCACATGCAGGAAACGCCCGGCATAACCATTGGCCATGTTTCACCTCCCAAGTTTTGACGGCCACAAAAAAAGAAAACCGGAATGGTCCACCCCCACCCGGCGCCGGGCTTTTCAACCGGCGACATAGTGCTAAGTGCTGAGGACTGAGGAAAAGCAAAGACGGATCATCCCTAAGAAACCCCAAAACTAATTTGCCCTACTTAGCACTTAGTCCTCAGTCCTCAGCACTTGCTTTTGAGTCATTCCGGCGAAATGTTGCAGGTTATGTAGCACAGGAGAATTTGTCTCCGCAAGCACTTTTGTGCTGCAGCAGAAGGGGAAGCAACGGAAGAGAAAGCGGTCCCAGGCGGTCCCCCTCGTAGAGGACCTGGGCGAGGAAGAGCCCCGAGGGGGGCGCCGTACAGCGCGCGGGAATCTCCGAGGCGTTGGTCAGCATTCGCTCCACTTCGGCCGGGGAGAGGCTCCCCCGTCCCATCTCGACGAGGATCCCCGCAAGCCGGCGGACCATCTTCCAGAGGAAGTGGGACCCGACAATCCGAAAGACGATCAGCTCCCCTAAGGCAACGACCTCCGTCCGGTCGATCTTCACCTCCGTGGAGAGGTGCTTGTCGATCCGCTTGTCGGCGAAGGAGGTGAAATCGTGGAAGCCTCGGAAAATTTCGGCCGCGACCTCCATCCGGCCCAGGTCGAGCGCGTCCTTGACCCACCAGACATAACGCTTTCCAAAGGCCGTCCGGCTCTTGGAGATCAGGTAGAGATAGCTCCTCCCCCGGGCCATGTGGCGGGCGTGGAAGTTTGCGGGCGCCTCTTCCACCTTGAGGATGTTGATCGGGGCAGGGAGCAGGTCGTTGAGATCCTGGAGGAGCCGCTGCGGCGGGAGGCGGCGCGGGGCGTCGAGGTGGGCGACCTGGGCAAG
>Ga0066637_10002319_pt1 | contig 12669 bp, 10 predicted proteins | sample CryGeyCG2014_020_FD_62737 | JGI IMG/M metagenome (GOLD analysis project Ga0066637, IMG submission 62737) | Groundwater microbial communities from aquifer - Crystal Geyser CG08_land_8/20/14_0.20 | ecosystem: Environmental > Aquatic > Deep subsurface > Groundwater | place: USA: Utah: Grand County...
GGTAAAAAACAAATGGCCGTCGTTGTTCCTATAGGGCTTTACCAAAAATTATTTCAGGACGAAGATGTTGAAATGTATACAAATGAAAGGATAAATGAGTTTGTAAAAGAAGATAAAATAACACAAAAATTATCGATAAAAATAAAAAAACTTCTGAAATAAAATGAAATTATTTTTAGATGCAAATGTTATATATTCGGCTTCCAGGTCAGAAAAAGGAGCGTCTTTTGCCATCTTCCAACTAAAAAATAAATTTAAAATTGAACTAATCAGTTCCAAATTGGCGCTGATTGAAGCGGAGAGAAATATTGTCGAAAAAGAAACATCATTAATATTGAGCCGATTTTATTATCTTATAAAAGAAATTAAAATTATTTCCGTCGAAAGTGTTAAAGCTAAGATATTTTATAAAAATATTATTGAAGAAAAAGACGCTCCGATTCTATACGGAGCAAAACAAAGCCAGGTGGATTTTTTAATTACACTTGATAGAAAACACTTTTTTATAAAAAAAATAAGAGGGGAAAAATTTGCTTTTACAATAACTACCCCGGGCGAATTTATTATGGAATTGAAGTAGGTGAGATAATTGGTTATAATAAAAAAAGTATGCTTATTAATTCGACACTTTTGGATCAGCTTCATAGTTTTACCTCGGCTCAGATGATGCGCTGTATGGCTCACTACAACGAGACAAAATCACGTAACATCGTCCAGAAAAATTTTGAATGGATTGAGTTATTTTCCAAACTTTATTATGAAAGTCGGGCGATGCGGGCTCGGGATCTTGATATGCCGGAAGTGCTTGAAGCTCAACAGTTGGCTTGGCGGTTTATTGGGGCAGGTAATCATGATTTTTTTGTCACCTGCGTTGACGGACGCAATATGCCACTGGTTATGTTTTCCAAACCTCCTCACGTCGGTGGCGTCTTAAGAGCTCCGGCCGGAGCGGTGACCGGATTTATGGAAGGTGAAAAACCCGGCACAGTCTTTATCGACGATTCATCTTTTGTTGTCCGAAGAGTAATAAAATTATTGCGGGAAAAAGCCGGGGATACAATCTATTATGGTCTTGATTCTCATTTTGGTTGTGCAGCCAGATATCAGATACACTCAACTGAAGGTGGATATCAGGAGGACGGCGGAGTGCGGGCTGATATTATCAGTAAGCTGATGACGGCACGGGGAATTTTACAACTGCGACGGGAGATGAAGGAAAAGGGGGAGGACGTCACTGAGATAATCCCGACTTTTTTTTCCTTTGACCCAAATACTGGCGGACTTTTTGCCGGTCTGGAGCTCCATTTAGATGAAGAGGAAGTCGCCAAGAACGGCTATACAAAAGATTTAGTAAAAAAATTACTTGATAAAGGACTGATTATCGACACCCTTGACATTTTGAAAAACAAAAAGATCCTCAACATTTTATCGAGTAAAATGAAGGCAAAATCCGCCGATTATCGAAATAAATATTCTGAGTCGCTGATTGCCAATTGGAAAATTACCTCAGATTTATATCAGGACGGAAAAGGAGAACTTTTCCAATATATTTTTGATAAATTAGTTTACGCTTACGGACAGTCTGGTTGGGTGATTGGGACGTTTGATGGAATTTTTACCCATACAATTTCTGAGAGAACTCTTAAACAAAAAGCCAAGTTTTTGCTTAAAAATATTGTCACCCGTTATTCAATCGCCGGTATTGAAGATAAGTGGCCATTTGATTCCCACAGTGAGGAGATGGTCGTCATTACCGATGGAGGATACGCTCCATTTTCCCATATTAATGCTTTTGCGGTATTTTCCCGCGACCTTAATGCGCTTCTAACCAACACAAAACTGACGATTGATTTAGTCCGAAGTTCCCGCAAAGAAAATAAAATTAAAGATCCGGTTGAAAAAAGTAAGCTGACGGAAAATGATTTTTTGAGTGCTCCGGTTTTAATTTCCAATAAAGCAATTTTGAAAGATATCCAGGAGGAAAGTTGGAAAGCTCTTACTTCTTTAAATTTAAATACAATATTGGGCGCGATTAATTGGGACAGTAACGAGGTATTAAATTGGCGAAAATCGGATTTTGAAGAAAAAATCATCAGCATTTCAAAAAATAAAAAAATAAAGATTGAATTAAGGGATGCTTTTTTATTTATTGATGGCCTTTATGAACTGTTTGACCGACTGCGGATAATGATGAAAGATAAATATTTCCGCCAGATGATCCTTCACGGTAATATCGTTGTCCTCAATACTTTAGTCGACAATAACAGGATGGCAAAATACATCGCCCACTTCGTGATATAGTTTACAACTGTACTACCGATTAATCGATAATACAGTCATTTTTTTAACTTAATTTTAGTATTCTTTTATGCTCAAAATATCAGTTGGTATATCATCAAAAAAATCCCGTTTAAACGACCTATTCCAGTACTTTTGTAGGTTATAAGCGGTAGACATAAATAATAAAGTATTATAAAGTTTATTAATCGTTTAATCATAGCTAATTATCAATTAAACAATTTTATAAATTGTACTACCGATTAATCGATAATACATATGGTCAATTTAACAAAAAAATATGTTGATGAGAAAAAGTTAGTAAAAATTAATCAACTAATGTTTGAGATATTAAATAAAGCCGATGATAGAGAAGATTTTTTTGAAATTATTAAAGATATTATTTCTCCTCCTGAGCAGTTAATGGTTGCTAAAAGAGTTGCGACTATTTATCTTTTGCTCAAAGGTGTTGATCATTATACAATCGCAAAATATTTAAAAAGTTCGAGGGCGACCGTTGCTAAATTTTCACTTCTTTTTTACGAAAGAGAATCAAAGTTAATAAAAGTTATAAAAGATTTGTTAAAAAATGAAAACATTAGTCATTTTTTTGAAGATTTATTTGCAGATATTTTTATTCAACCCGGTCTAAAAATAGGACACTATCAAATGCACTGGGATCACAAACGTAGACAGCAAGAGCGCAAAATGATTGATGCCTGACTGTATTACCGTTTAATCGATGATACAGTTGTGTATTTTCATTTAAAGATAAATTAATTTCTATGAAGTGGTGTAATTTATTGTAATTTATTAATGAATTATTATAGAACGACCTGCCTGCCGGCAGGCAGGTGAATAGTCCCACTACAGAAAAAACATCATCTCTTGAAGCTAAAGTTATAATAAAGGCAAATTCGGGCTTTTTAAAGAAAATTTATAAAATTATAAATTTGTGAGTTTGTGAGTTTGGGAATTTAATCTATCCTTATTGGTCTAATTATTCGACGCCTTACGTCGTCATCCCGCCAAGAGGGGTCGATTGCTTCTAGATCAATACAAAAATGTAATTTTAGTCTGGATTCCCTCCTTCGAGGGAATGACAAGAAAACGTTTTAATAAAATCATTGTTTATATAAATTATGCCATCGGTCTTGGTAGTGTCGTTGATATTCCACTAAATTTGATGAAGAACCGGTTGGCAGGCAGGTGAATCGTTCCACTACTATCTGTTACTAACCTCACAGGTCGTTACCCGAGTAGGAGAGGTTGAAGCTTTTATTGATGAGTGGGAAGTCGGGGACGACGTCACCTAGCCCAGCGTTACCAAGTAAACTCCAGTTAATGAATGAAGGGTCGCGAGGCGCCACCCGGCTAATATTTCCATTTTTATCGGTTGTGATAAAATAGACAATCTCACCCCGCCAACCTTCAACAATTCCAAATGCAATTGAATTTTTTTTAAGTTTGATATTTTTATTTATTTTTCCGATTTCTCCAGCGGGTAATTTTTTTAAAGCTTTTTGAATGATTTTTATTGATGAAATAACTTCTCTAACCCGGACCCGATACCTGGAGTAGACGTCGCCAGTTTTTTCGATCTTGATTTCTTGATCAGCCAATTCTCCGTATCTCGCGTAAGGAAAATCGACCCGGGCATCCTTCTCAATCCCGTCGGCTCGAGAGGCGATTCCCAAAGCCCCGTAATATAGGGCAAATTCTTTTGAAATCATACCTGTCCCTTTGAGACGGTTCAAAAGTGAGACGTTATTCTCAGCGATGTCAATAATTTCCATAAAATCTTGAGCAATTTTTTGTAGTTCGTCTGATAATATTTTTTTCTGACCATTCTTAATATCTTTAGTCACTCCGCCAATAATATTGGTACCCCGCAAAAATCGGCTTTCTGTCAACCGTTCATTTATCTGCATAATCTGCTCCCTAATTCGGGAAGCCTGAGCTTGGCCAAAATTAAATCCGGTGTCACCCATTATAGCGCCAATATCTCCAATGTGATTGGCCAATCGCTCAAGTTCGGCAAAAATAACCCGTAAATATAGAGCCCTTTTTGAAGGTAGTACCTCTCCCAAGCTTTCTACTGCTTGGCAAAAAGCTAATGAATGACTAAATGAACTATCCCCGGAAATTTTTTCTGAAAGTTCAATTTTTTTATCAATCGGTAATGACTCAAATAATTTTTCACTCCCTTTATGGACAAAACCAAGTTTGGCTTCCAAGTTAACAATCTCTTCCCCGGCGACGCTAAAGCGAAAATAGCCAGGCTCAATTATACCAGCATGAATTGGCCCAACCGGAATTTCATAAATACCTTCACCCTCAACTTTTTGGAATTGATATTCGCCTTTAGCAATTGGAATTTTTTTACTTGGATCAAAATCTTTTCTTAGTGGAAAAATATTAGTCGGCCAATTTTCGTGAAGAACGATTGGTCTTTCGTCAGGATGGCCTTCTGGGATTAGACCAAAAAAACTTTTGATTTTTCTTTCATAATTCCAGGATTCGTTGACGATGGAAGTGATCGATGGAAATTTATTTGTATTGGTTAGACGGATAAAATTAGCGATAAAAATATTTTTCTTTGGAACGCCAAAGAGATACCAAATCTTAAAACATTTTTCGTCAACTCTTTCATCAGTTGCTGTAATCATCAGCAAAGGCAGACGCTTTTTGTTATAAAGTTGATTGGCTACGTCCTTAATTTTTGAAACTGGGACTTCGGAAATTGTTACATTGCTTGTGTTTTTCATATTGACAATCATAGCCTGGATTCCCGTCTTCACGGGAATGACACGGCAACATCATTTAATAATTTTTGCAAAAATGGCGGAATATAAAAACTTAAAATGATAAAAATACCTAGAAGCAAGATCTGAGGAATAACAAGCCAAATACTTATTTCACCTGATTGGACTCCTTCGGGTTTTTCTCCGAAAATCATTGCCGATGTGTGTTTAAAAAAGCCAATAAAAAGGAGAGCTGTAGAGAGCAAAATAATCACACTAACGATTGGATAATTTTTTATTCCGGCCGTCATAATAAGAATTTTTGTCAAAAACATTCCGAAAGGTGGTGTCCCGGTGATCGCCAAAAATCCGATGGTGAAGCAAATGGCAGTTAACGGTAGAACTTTCATAACCCCACGGACATCTTTAAGTCTCGCCGAATGATATTTTAATAAAATATTTCCTGATGATAAAAAAAGACTTGATTTCACTAAAGAATGGTAGATTGTGTGAAGTAGGGCGGCCATAATACCGGCTTTTCCAAAACCAAATCCAAGGGTGATCATTCCGGCATTTTCGATACTTGAATAAGCGAGCAATCTTTTGTAATTGTTGAGTGCTAAAATGACGAAAGAGACGAAAACGATTGAAATCAAACCAAAACCAATTAATAAATTCTGACCGAAAATCGGTCCAATCGTTGTATCAGTGATTAATTTAAATCTAAGTATTATAGTGAAGGCAACCGGCAATAAGGCCCCAGAAAGTAGGGCTCCAAGAGGAGTAGGGGCTTTGGTATAGGCACTTGGTTTCCAGGTATGCATCGGAACTAATCCGACTTTAGTTCCATAACCAATAAGGACAAAAATAAAAGCAATTTTAGAGATTAAAGGATCAAGATGGACAGCGTTAGTTGCTAAAACCTGCCAGGTAATTAAACCGCCATTTTCTAAAAGAGAGGTGACAGGAATAAAATACAGTAAGGTTCCAAAGAAACCTAACAATAAACCGATCGAATTAATAATAAGATATTTCCAAGCGGCTTCAATCGCCGATGATTTATTATAAAGACTAATTAAGAAAGCGGTTGAGAGGGTCGTCCCTTCAATAGCAATCCAGGATAAAATTGGACTATTACTGGTGACGGCTAAAAACATTGCCGAAAAAAACAAACTTAATAATACAAAATATTGCTTAATTCTTGTGCTACCAATAATATTTTTAGCTTTTTCCTGAATAAAATATTGGAGCGAATAAATCGTTGTGACAATACCAATGACGGCAATAATAAGCATCATAATCGCCCCGAGAGAATCTATCGAAAAAAACATAAAAGAATATGCTCCCGTTGAAGCGACTTTTAAAGCAACTTTCATTGACTCGATAAATGCAAAAATTGAGACAACGACGGAAGTTACCTTGGCGATATTTCTTTGACGACGAAAAAGAATAATCGTCAGCGATGCCAATATATAAGAACCAATAATAAAAATAATTTCCATATTTTAATCTCTCAAATCGATCATCGAAGTCACATCAAGCGACCCAAAATGTTTATAAATCATTGAAATAAATACGGTTGAGATAATTATCCAAACAAAAATATCAAAAATAATTCCGATTTGCAAAGCGACCGATTGTTCAAGTCCGGCAAATAAGCCAAAGATGACGATACTATTTTCAAATGTCAGGACGCCAATAATTTGAGATAAAGCTCCTTTTCGATTGACAATCAGAAAAAATGAAATCAAAATTAATGAAAGAGCTAATGCTAATAAAGACTGGTGGGCAGGAATGATTGTCGTTAAAGGATAAAATTTTTGTGAATGAGCGACGGCTGTCAGAGTCGCAATAATAATAAAAGTCAACGGGGTATTAAGATAAGTGGGGGCGGAAAATACTACTTGATGTTGCTTCATTAGTCGAAGTGAAAATAAGGGAGCCAGAATTACTTTGACAACAAAGGTTAGAAGAACTATAAAAAGAAGAGATAAATTACCTGTTTTCAAATAGGAATCAAAGATTAAGATTGTCACGACCATAGATTGAACTCCATAGCCGATGATAGAGGCAGATTTTTTTTTGGCAATATTAGAGAAAACGACTGTTAAAAAAATTACCCCCAATAGATATTGTAAAGTTAATATATTCATACTAAAACATCAGGCCAATGGCCACAACATTAAAAATAAATGAGATTATCAAAAGATCAGGTAATCGGAAAAATCTAAATTTAGCCATCGTTGATTCGATAAAACCGACGGCAAAACAAAAGGCAAAAATTATTATTGGAATAAAAGCGAAACCAAAATTAAAAAATAAATTTGCTCCCAAGAAACAAAAGATTAAAAATTTATTAAAAGACGCCCACTCCATCAAAGCTAATCTTTTTCCCGAATATTCAAGAATCATTGATTCGTGGATCATCGTTAATTCCAAATGAGTAGCCGGATTATCAAAAGGAAATCGGGCTGTTTCGGCAAGCAAGACAATAAAAAATCCGGCAAAAGCCAAAATTCCCGGTAAAAAAGATTGACCGTGAGAGGCAAGATTAATATTCGAAATTGTCAAAAGGGAGAAGATAAAACCCCCTTCAGCCAAAGCCGAAACAGTCATTTCCCGACTGGAACCAAAGCCTCCAAATGCGCTACCGGTATCCATTCCTGCCAAAGCTAAAAAGAAAGTACCAATCGCCAGGGTGTAGATTATTAATAAAATATCACCATTCAAATTAGCTCCGGCAACAAGGGTGACGGCAAAGATAATAAACGGAGCAAATTTGAAAATCCAAGAAGCGTCCCGACTAATGACTTCATCTTTATGAAAAAGTTTCCAAAGATCGCGGTAAGGTTGAAAAATACTGGCGCCGATTCGATTTTGAAAGATCGCCTTTATTTTTTTTATTATCCCAATACAAAGTGGCGAAAATAATGGAATTAAAATAATCATATTCATAAAATAAAAAATAATGCCACAATCAAGGCGATAAAAATATATAAAATATAAGCGTTAGTAATTCCGCTTTGAGTCCTTTTTATTTTAAAAGATATTATATTAATAATTTGCTTTAACGGTTGGTAGAAATAAGAGTGATGAATATCCTGTACTTTTAGGGTGACTAATTTTGATTTTGGCAGATATCTATTTTCCGAATCATGATATTCTATATCGTGTTGAATAGTGGGTTTCAAAATTCCTTTAAAAATAAGAATGATTGAACGGGCAAATCCAGTTGCTGTAATCTCCATCCGTGGGCCAAGAGTCGTCCCACAATCCCAAGTACCACTGACTATTTCTTTCTGATTTTTATTAATAAGATATCTGGCGATTAAGATGACAGCCAAAATTATTACCAAAAAAGACAGAAAAAAATTAGGAGCAGAGACGGAGGAAGAAAGATGAACATTTTTTTGGGCAAAGGTAATAATTTTTCCGGAAAATATTCCCAATATTAAAGTTAATAAAGATAGGCCTCCCATACCAATACGAAGGGAAAGAGGAGCTTCTTTTATCTGATGTTTTTCTTCACTTCGCGACCGTGCCAAAAAAGTTGCTCCGAAGGCTTTGACAAAGCAAGCGAGAGCTAATCCTCCGGTAAAGGCTAAAGATCCAGTGGCAAAAATAAAGATCCATTTTATAGTAGAGTCAAGGGTGAAAATTCCTTGAAAAAGAGCTTGATAAGTCAACCATTCACTAAAAAATCCATTAAACGGAGGTAGGGCGGAAATAGCCATTGAACCAACCAAGAAAAATAGGGCGGTCTGGGGCATATATCTTATTAAACCTCCATATTCTTCCATATTTCTCGTATGGGTTTCCTTGATGACGGCACCAGCACCCATAAAAAGCAAGGATTTAAAAGTAGCATGATTTAAGGTATGGAAAAGTGAGGCGGTGAGAGATAACAAAGCCAAACCCGGCATATTTAAGGATGTAAAAGTCAAACTACTACCAAGACCAAGAAGGATAATTCCAATATTTTCAATACTGTGATAAGCTAAAAGTTTTTTAATATCGTGCTCGGTTAGAGCGAACAAGACTCCAAGCAAAGAGGAAATAGAACCAATAATAAGAATTAAAAGACCCCACCAGACGGGAACCGGTTGCATTAAATCAAGAAAAATCCTGATCATCATATAGATACCGGTTTTTATCATCACTCCGGACATTAACGCCGAAACGTGGGAAGGGGCGGCTGGATGAGCGACTGGCAACCAAATATGAAATGGGACAATACCGGCTTTGGTACCAAAACCAATTAGAGCCAATATAAAAATCACATTTTTCATAAGTTGTGGGATAGATAAAGATCCGGATTTTATGGCATCAAAATCAAAAGAGCCGGTAAACCTATACATTATTAAAAAAGCAATGATAATGAAGACTGTCCCGATGTGAGTCATTACTAAATATGTGAAGCCGGCTTGAACATTTTTAAGATCATTGCGGTCATAAATTACCAGAAAATATGAGGCGACGGACATTATTTCCCAAGCAATCAGAAAGAAAATTCCGTTGGAAGAGGTAACGACGAGGAGCATACCAACAATGAAAAGATGGAAAAAAAATCCTAAAGCTCCAATATTATATTTTTTAAAATAATGCTTGACATAGTCAAGAGCATAGATTGAAGAAAAAAGGGTAATGAGGGAAATAATAAAAATAAAAAAAGTTGAAAGTTGGTCAATTTTCAGTGATAGAGAGAGAATTGGTAAGGTATTTTTTCCAATGATAAAAGTTGAATTGGTTCTATATAAAAAATTGGTTATCGAAAATATTAAACCCCACAAAGCTCCAATTATTGCCAAAGAATTACTCCAAATATTGGCGAGCCGATCATCCCTCTGTAAAATTAGCGAGCCAAAAGCGCCTATTAAAAAAATAATAATTAGATTAATCATATTCTTATCTCCTTATTATTTTTAATAATTTCCATAATTTTTAGAAGGTGGGAAAGAATTATTTTTGCCGATGGGGGATTGCCTGGGATATGATAGTTAACAGGTATTACTTTGCTGACACCCCCGACGACTGCATAAGAATCTTTGTATATTCCCCCGTCTAAAGCATCATCACCGACGGTGACAACGATTTTCGGATTAGGGGTGGCTTCATAAGCTTTTTTTAAAGGACCTTCCATATTACGGGTGACCGGACCTGTGACCAAGAGAAGGTCAGCGTGGCGTGGAGAAGCCACAAAATGAATTCCAAATCGTTCAATATCGTAAATTGGATTGGAGAGAGCTACTAACTCTTGTTCGCAGGCGTTGTCAGACCCGGCATCAACCTGCCTGATTGATAAGGAGCCGGAAATTTTTTTTTCAACCAAAATAGTTTTTTTCGGTGTTTTAAATATCTTTGATAATAGTTTAAACATAGAATCAGTTTGTTAATTGAGGAGTACATTATACCAAAAATAAAATTTGTTTTCCACGAAAAGTGGCGTTTATAAGAGTTCACAATTCTTGACACAGAATACTATTTAATTGTTATAAATAATATCGCATCTACTTGTAGTGGTGTGATTTACCTACCTGCCGGCAGGCAGGTCACACCATAATAATCAATTAAATGAATAATTATGGAACGATGAATCGTTCCACTACAGGAAAAAACATATTTTGCCAAGGAGAGTGAGCCCTTAATGGAGTATTCTCTCTTAAAATTTGGTAGACTATTTGGGGAAAACTAATTATTATTTATTTTTCAAATATGATTTTAGGTCCAAAAAAATTATTACAATTAGTAAAAAAAATTAAATTAGTTGAAAATTTAGATAATCGAGAACTAACAACTCCAGAAGGGGCAGGTTTTGATATTAGATTAGGTGAGGTTCATAAAATAGTCGGTGGAGAAGCTTTTTTAGGTGTGACGCACAGGGAGACACCAAAGATAGAAACTATAATCTCAAATTCGAAATCCGAAGCACGAAATTCGAAGCAAATTCAAAATTCTAAATCTAAAATTAAGAACATTACTATCAAACCGGGGGAATTTTATCTACTTTCTTCAATTGAAACATTCAATATTCCATTAAATTTAACCGTTAATTTTAAACCGAGAACAACATTATTTCGATCAGGTTTATTTCTTCGCACCGGAAACGTGGCGCCAGGTTATCATGGAAAAGTAACATTCGGAGTAAAAAATGAAGGTTCTGTCCCAGTCACAATGGAGCTTGGATGCCGATTCGCCCACGCCCAATTTTATGAGGTTAAGGGCGGAGGGACACAGTATAAAGGGCAATGGCAGGGAGGGAGGGTGACAACCAAAAGTCGTGAGCGGCAAATATAAATACTACCAATACTACAAATAAACAAATACTACCAATGAATAATAAAAATAAAAAAAACAAATTATTCAATAATTAAATTATTTGTTTATTAAATTATTTATTTGTCGGATTGGTCTGGATTGGTAGTATTGGTCGGATTAATCAAATGATAATCAAAACTTTTAAACAGGCTGAATCGTTTCTTGCTTCCCATATTCCCAAAACCACTTCGACTATCTTCCCCGGAGAGGTTGGGCTTAATCGGGCAAAAGATTTCTTGCATCTTTTAGGTGATCCTCAAGAAAAACTAAAAATTATTCACGTCGCCGGTACCTCCGGAAAAGGTTCAACTTGTTATCTGATTAGTTCTTTACTGGCAAGTCAAGGATTTAAGGTCGGCCTTCACCAATCGCCTCATTTGACCGATGTGACGGAAAGATTTCAGATAAATAATCAAAATATCTCCAAGGAAGATTTTGTTGATTATTTAAATAAAATTATTCCGGTAATTGAAAAAATAAAAAACATCACCTATTTTGAAATTTTGGTTGGCTTAGCTTTTTATATTTTTAATGATAAAAAAGTTGATTATGCCGTGATGGAAACGGGACTTGGAGGCTGGTATGACGGTACAAACATCGTCAGCCGACCGGATAAACTTTCGGTAATCACAAAAATAGGTTTAGACCACACGGCGATTTTAGGGGAGACAATTGAAAAAATCGCCTTACAAAAAGCGATGATTATCAATGAAAAGAGTCAGGCGATTTCTATCTATCAAGAGCCAAAGGTAGAAAAAGTGATCCGGGGAGTGGCTAATATAAAGGAGGCGAACATAGTATTTGTAAATCGGTTAAATCAGTTGAATCGGTTGAATCGGTTGAATCAGTTAGGTTTAATCGGGGAGTATCAAAAAGAGAATGCCGGATTGGCACTAACGGCGGTCTATTATTTAAGTTTGCGGGATAAATTTAAAATCAATCAGAAAAAAATAAAAAATGTTTTTGAAACAGCTCATTTTCCGGGTCGATTTGATGTAAAAAAAATCAAAAATAAAACCGTTATTTTCGACGGTGCTCATAATCCCCAGAAAATGGAGGCTTTTATTAAATCATTGGTAAAAAAATATCCCGGGAAAAAATTTAATTTTCTCTTGGCTTTTAAAAAAGGTAAGGATTATAAGGAAATGTTAAAAATAATTATCTCTCTCGTAGGTACGAGTAAGATAATATTAACGAATTTTTTAACAGAAAATCAGGATATAATTAATGCGTCGGAAGATCCGGAAAAGATAAAATTGGATATAATCAGATATAATCGGATACAATTAGAAACTAAAATCATTCCTGATTTGAAAAAAGCGTGGGATGCAAT
>Ga0066637_10002320_pt1 | contig 12667 bp, 17 predicted proteins | sample CryGeyCG2014_020_FD_62737 | JGI IMG/M metagenome (GOLD analysis project Ga0066637, IMG submission 62737) | Groundwater microbial communities from aquifer - Crystal Geyser CG08_land_8/20/14_0.20 | ecosystem: Environmental > Aquatic > Deep subsurface > Groundwater | place: USA: Utah: Grand County...
GCCATTATATGGGACAAAACCTTTAAGCCGAGATCCAAAGTTGCAGAGCTGGTGGGACAGCATCTGTGATTTTAAAAGAGGCGATGCAATAATTTGCATCGGACGTTTTAAATAGTAGGGGCCATTGAGAACGATGGCCCCATATTTTTCCTTGTCTAAAAAAACAAATAATATTAAAATACAAAATATGAAAATAATACTTAATATTCTAACTCATGGCGATGAAAAAATTGGTTTAAAAGTTGCGAAAGAAATAGAAAAATTAAACATCAATAAAAATATTCTTTCTGTCCAGATTGCGAACAAGAAGGCTTTTGAGATTCATAAAAGATTTATTGACCAAGATCTCAATCGCTCCTTTCCTGGCAAAAAATTTGGAAATCATGAGCAAAAACTTGCTTATAAACTCTTGCCAATTATTAAATCAGCAGATATTGTAATTGATATACATTCAACCACAAGCAATCTTAAAAATACTTTGATTGTTGAAAAATTTAACAAAAAAACCATTAAATATATTAAAGTGATTCAACCTAAATATGTGTTGGTCATGAATGCTACAAAAAATAACGCTCTTATTTCTCAAGCAAAAATTGGCATCGCTTTTGAATACGGAAAAGATAATAATCCAAATACACTAAAAAAAATTGTGGCGGATATTAAAAAATTATTTAAACATCTTGGCTTAATTAATATTAGGATCTCCAAAAGAAAAAATACTACAAAATATTTTAATGTTTTTTCTAAAGTTCATAAACCAAAAGAATACAAATTATTGAAGAAGATAAAAAATTATAAATTAATTTATAAAGGAGAGACATTTGCGCGTAGAGGCAACAAATACCTTATTGCTGAGGAAGATTTTTACCCAATACTTTTTAGAGAAAGAAATTATAAAGATTATTTTGGCTTTAGAGGCAAAAAAATAATTTAGAGCAACTAATTTTTTCTATAATTCTAATTCTATTATATTTTGTAAAATCCCACGTTACAAAAAACCCTAAAACCCTGCGTTACAAAAACTCACGATCGTAGCTTTTTGTAACGCAGGGTTTTTACAGAATATATCTACAAAATTTATAAAATATATCTATAAAAAATGTTTTCAAGCAAATTTAATTTATATACCGCTCGTAATGCTAAAAATCGGCTGTAGCATAGAAATAGCGAAAAAACCAACAACAGCTCCAATTGCCACAATAAGAATAGGCTCAATAATAGATGAAAGTTTTTCTAAAGTAGCGTTCACCTCTTTTTCATAAAAATCTGCCAAGGTCTCTAAAACCTGCGAGGTCTCACCTGTCTCTTCGCCCACTTTTATCATCTCAAGAACAAGGGGCGAAAAAAGATTTTCATATTGTTCAAGCGCTTGAGAAAATTTTTTTCCCTTTTTAACAAGATTAGCGGCTTCTATTAACGATGATTTAAAATAAAAATTGCCCAAACTTCCCGAAGTAATTTTTAAAGAATAAATAATTGGCACGCCGGCCGCGAAAAGAGAACTTAAAATTCTTAACATTAAAGCGGAATTAATATCTTTGGAAATTTTAGAAAGTATAGGGGTGATTAAAATAATTTTACTGATAAATTTGCCTCCCTTCCCTTTTTTCAAACCCATAGTGATAATAAAGATCAAAACAAAACAGATCAAAATAACAGGAAACCATTGTTTGATTAAAAAATCAGAGAAAAAAAACATTGTTTTGGTGGCAAAAGGCAAATTAACTTTAAATTCTTCAAAAACAACTTTAAGATTAGGAACCACAAAAGCAAACATCATTATTCCAATAATCAAGCCCACAAATAAGACAACTAAAGGATAAACCATAGCGGTTTTAATTTGGGATTTTAAATTATATTCTCTTTCCATTTGTCGCGCTAAAATATTAAGGCTATCTTCTATTTTTCCAGTTTCTTCCCCAACTTTTAAAGTCTCTTGAAATAGCAAAGGAAAAGTTTCCGGAAAATGGCTCAAAGCCTCGGAAAGACTTTCTCCTTTGATTATATTTTGAGAAACTTTTTTTATAATTTCTTTGAATTTTTTTGCTTTTGCCTGCCTGATTAAAATTTCAAAAGCTCTTGGCAAGGGAACTCCGGTTTTAATCATTAAAGCGAGATTTTTGGTAAAAAATAACCTTTCTTTCATGGAAATCCTAAATAATCCTGAAAAAATATTCCATTCAAATTTCTTTTTTTTCTTTTCCAAACTTTTATCGTCAGCAAAAATCAAAAAATATTCCTGCTCCCGAAGCAATTGCGCCAGATGAGAAAAATTAATGGCTTCCAAAAATCCTTGTTTTTCTTCTCCTTTAATATTTTTTGCTTTATAAAAATAATTTGGCATTTAATTTATATTAGCAATTCCACTAATCCAAATAACCCTGTTCAAATTGTTTATACGCATTGCCAATTTTCCAGCTATGATAGGAATAATAAAAATAAGGGTGTAATCCAACAACCAAAACAATTAAAATCAATCCTCCTAAAATTCCTAAAACAATTTTTTTTTCTTTGTCATATTTAGTTATAATTATAATCCGTTATCAAATAAAATCAAACTTAAAATCTCTGCGTTACAAAAAGCTACGATCGTAGCTTTTTGTATTATTGAATCAAGTTTATAAATATATCAATTTTAATTTGATATAAAAAATGCTAAGATAGAATCATGAAAAAAATTTTAAACAAATCAGAAAAAAAAATAATTTTATTAGGCAATGAAGCTATTGTTCGGGGCGCTCTAGAAAGCGGGGTTGAATTTGTTTCAACTTATCCCGGCACGCCAGCCTCGGAAATTGGAGACATATTCGCTTCGCTCAAAATCAAAAATAATTTTTATTTTGAATATTCAACTAACGAAAAAATAGCATTGGAAGCGGGAATGGGAGCTAGTTTTTCGGGCTTAAAAACTTTAGTGATAATGAAGAATTTTGGAATAAATGTTTGTTTGGACGCGCTGGGACCTTTTTGTTATACCGGCTCCAAGGGCGCGGCGGTCATTGTTGTGGCTGATGACCCTTCTTGCCATAGTTCAGCTCAATGGGAAGAAAATACCAGGGGAATTTCTTATTTAGTTTATATCCCAACCCTGGAACCCTCTGACCCGCAAGAATGCAAGGACTTTATAAAAAAGGCCTTTGAAATTTCTGAAAAATTTAAAACACCAGTAATGCTCCGAACGACCACCAGAGTGGCTCACCAGCGCGCTCCAGTAAAATTAGGAAAAATTGTCATGGGTCAGACCCATGGATTTTTTGCGAAAGAGCCGAAGAAATGGGTGACAATGCCGCCGAGGGTTTTAGAAATGAAAAAAGAACTTTTGGAAAAAATTAAAAAAATAAAAGAATTTTCCGAAAGGTCTCCTATTAACCAAATTGACGGAGGTCTGACTCCCGCAACTTTTGCTAAATCTGATTTAGGAATTATTTGTTCCGGCATTTCTTATTTATATATCAAAGAGGCGTTAAAAGAATTAAATCTAAATCTGCCTGTTTTAAAACTTGGTTTTTTTTATCCTTTGCCAGAAGAAAAAATTAAAAAATTTATAAAGCCTTTTAAAAAAGTTTTAGCGGTGGAAGAATTAGAATCCTATATAGAAAGAGAAATTCAATGTCTTGCCAAAAATGTTAATCCTAAATTAGAAATTCATGGCAAAAATTTTTTGCCCGAAGTTGACGAATTAAAACCAGAAATTATTATTTCGGCAATTACTAAAATTTTAAATATAAACTATAAACTGCCTGTTGCGCGGGCAAACAATTTACAAATCCCAAAACGAACGCCTCGGTTATGCCCTGATTGTCCTTATTGGTTTATTTTTGCGGCGATAAAAAAAGCGATTGATATCAAAAAAGTAATTTTTGGCGGAGACATTGGCTGTTATATGTTGGCTGGACTTGCTCCTATTAATATGCAGGATTATTTATTTTGTATGGGCTCCTCAATCGGGATTGCGCATGGAATTAAAAAAGCAAGCAACCAAAAACTAATTTCTTTTATTGGCGACGCAACTTTTTTTCATTCCGGAATTCCTTCTTTAATTAATGCGATTCATAATCAGTCAAATCCTTTAATTATTATTATGGATAATCAAACAACAGCCATGACCGGCCATCAGCCGCACCCAGGCATAAAAAACGATAATCTTCCAATAATAAAAATTGAGAACATAGTTAAGTCCTGCGGCGTTAAAAATTTAAAAATTTTAGATCCTGCTAAAGATTCTGAAGAATTTATAAAAACTATTAAAGAATTTTTTAAAAAAAAAGAGGTCTCCGTGATTATTAGCCGTCGGGCTTGCGCGAGATTAAAATCCTAATTAAAAACTATGGAACATAAAACATTTAACATAATCCTGTCGGGCGTTGGGGGCCAAGGGATAATAACTTTGCTTCAAATTTTGGCGGAAGCAGCTTTCGTTGAAAAATATGACGTTAAAACATCTGAACTTCACGGATTGTCTCAAAGAGGAGGTTCGGTGGTTGCTCATTTAAGATTTGGCGAAAAAATTTTTTCTCCTTTAATAAAAGCAACCGAAGCGGACTTGATTTTGTCTTTGGAAATTTCCGAAGCAGTCAGAGCGCTTAATTTTGCGCATTCAGAAACAATTTTTTTAATAAACAAAAAATATATTGCTTTTGAAAATTCTTTGCCAGAAGAAAAAATTGTCGGTCTTTTAAAAAAAACCATTAAAGACAAAAAATTATACTTAGTCAAGACCTCTCAAGAAATAACAATGGGCGTTTATCTGCTGGGACTTGCTGTTTATAAAGGTTTAATTCCATTAAAACCAAACTCAATTTTAAAAGCCATTAAAAAAATAATCCCGGAAAAATACCAAAAAATAAACATCAAGACCTTTAATTTAGCGGGGGAAAATGCTTGACAAAAGCTTTTTATTTTGATAGTATGGCAAATGTGAGGGTATTAACCTCCGGGTTAGTTCTTCAATATGGTCGGCAAAAAACCTCTCTCGAGTGAGGTTTTTTGCTTTTAATATATTAATTGTTAAATAACGCTACGTTGCAGTGTAATATTTTTATTATCTTTCAAAAATTGCGTAGGGGTTTTGTAATTTAAGAATTTTAATCTTAAAACATCAAGCGAAACGCCAAGGGCGTCCGCAATTTTTTTAACAGTTCTGGTGCCCTCGAGAGGATTCGAACCTCTATCGCAAGCTCCGCAAGCTCGTATTCTGTCCATTGAACTACGAGGGCCAAGTTCAAAATATCATGAAAATCATCATTTTTCAATTTAACAATTAAAAACCCAGATATTGAATTTCTTCTTGTAATTCAATTTTAAATTTTTCTTTTACTTTTTTTTTGATTATTTTGATTAAATTTAAAACATTTTCTGCTTTGGCATTGCCTAAATTTACTATAAAATTAGCGTGTTTTTGAGAAATTTCCGTTTTTCCAATTCGCGTTCCTTTTAATCCGCATTTTTCAATAAGCCAGCCAGCTGGAATTAATTTTTTTTTATTATAATAATTTTTGAATACGCAGCCAGCAGAAGCAAGGTTTAAGGGATGATTTTTTGCTCGACAATTTAAATTATCGCAAATCTGTTTTTTTATTTTTTCTGTTTCGCCTTTTTTTAAATTAATTATAGACGAAAGAATTATTAAATCAGGATTCTGTTTGAAAATGCTGTCTTTGTATTTAAACTGGCAATCTTTGTTGATAAAGGTTTTTATTTTTTCTTTTTTAGCGTCATAAACTTCCACTTTTTTAATCAACCGCGCAAAAGAACTTCCAAATGCTTCAACATTTCCCCTTATGGCTCCGCCTATTGTTCCCGGGATTCCTGCTGCCCATTCCAACCCTGATAAATTATTTTCTGTCGCCGAATTTATTAAATCAACTAATTTCGCTCCTGCGTCAGAAAGAATATTAAAATTTTGACATTTGACATTTGACATTTGACATTTTATTGTTAGTCCATCAAACCCTTTATCTGAAACCAATAAATTGCTTCCTCCTCCTAAAATAAAAAATAACAGATTGCGCTCTTTTGCCCATTTTATCGCTTCCATTAAATCTTCGTTGGTTTTTGCTTTAAAAAAATATTTTGCCGGTCCGCCGATTTTAAAAGTAGTATGATTTTTCAGTAAAATATTTTTTTGTAAATTTTTTAATATTTTTTGCATTTTATTTATATCTTAAATTGTTCAAAAAATATGTCAAACATTAGTATGGATTTAAACATTGAATATTTGACGTACAATAAAATTAGCGCAATCCTTTTTAAATTTGACAATAGAACATATCTTGAATATAATGCTAAGTATTAAAAGGTCGAAAAAAAACAAAAAAATAATAATTTTAATTATGAAAATCAAACCATTATCTGACCATATTGTTATTGAACCAATTTCACAGGAAGAAAAAACAAAGACCGGAATTTTTCTTCCGCAGACCGCTGAAAAAGAAAAACCGGAACAAGGCAAGGTGATTGCCGTGGGGTCGGGTCGCAGATTGTCTTCAGGTAAAATAATGCCTTTGGAAATTAAAGTCGGGGATGTGATTCTTTTTACCAAATATGGACCTAACGAAATAAAAGTCGGCGAAAAAGAATATTTAATCGCTAAACAAGAAGATATTTTAGCTATTTTGGAATAGAGGACATTAGCCCTATAAATTTTCAATTTTTAATTTCTAATTTAATAAAAATATTATGTCTAAACAAATTATTTATTCAGAAACAGCAAGAAGAAAACTTAAAAAAGGCGTTGACAAATTAGCCAGCGCAGTAAAGGTTACTTTGGGACCAAAGGGGCGAAATGTGGTTTTGGATAAAGGATTCGGGGCCCCCGTTATAACTAATGATGGAGTAAGTATTGCAAAAGAAATTGAATTAGAGGACAAAGTGGAAAACATGGGAGCGGAAATTGTAAAAGAAATCGCTTCAAAGGCCAATGAAACATCTGGGGATGGCACTACCACGGCGGTTGTTTTGGCGCAGGTTTTGGTTGGCGAGGGATTAAAAAATGTAACCGCTGGCGCGAATCCCTTAGCTTTAAAAAGAGGGATTGAAAAAGGCTCTAAAGCAATAGTTGAGGCGTTGAAAAATTTTTCTAAAAAAGTGGATAAAAAAGAAGAAATTGCTCAAGTGGCTACGATTTCCGCGGAAGACAAAGAATTGGGCGATCTAATTGCGGAAGTAATCACAGAGGCGGGAAAAAATGGGGTGGTTACTGTTGAGGGCTCAAAAACCTTTGGACTTTCCAAAGAAGTAGTTAAAGGGCTTCAGTTTGATAAAGGATATATTTCTCCTTATATGATAACTGACGCTGAAAAAATGGAAGCAATTTTAGAAGACTCTTATATTTTAATGACAGACAGAAAAATTTCTTCTTTGCGGGACATTTTACCTATTTTGGAAAAAGTGGCCAAAACAGGCAAAAAAGAACTTTTAATTATTGCGGACGATGTGGACGGAGAGGCGATTGCTACTTTAGTGGTTAATAAATTGCGCGGGGTTTTAAACGCTTTGGCTTGCAAGGCGCCGGGCTTTGGGGATAGAAGAAAAGATATGTTGGAAGATATTGCGGCGGTTGTTGGCGGACAGGTTATTTCCGAAGAAAAAGGTCAAAAACTTGAAACCGTAGAATTAGAAATGTTAGGCAGGGCTGAAAAAATTGTTTTGCACAAAGAAGACACTATTATTATCGGGGGTAAAGGAAAAAAAGCTGAAATTGAAGCAAGAATTAATCAGCTTAAAAATCAAATCGCAACTTGTGATTCTGAATTTGACAAAGAAAAATTAGAGGGAAGATTGGCAAAATTGGCAGGAGGGGTAGCTGTAATTAAAGTGGGAGCGCCCACTGAAGTTGAACAAAAAGCTCGACAGGACAAAGCGGAGGACGCTTTGGCGGCCACGCGCGCGGCCATTGAAGAGGGGATTGTCGCTGGAGGAGGGGTGGCGCTTATAAGAGCATCTTCTATTTTAGATGAATTAAAATTAAAAGGAGACGAGAAAATTGGAGTCGCTATTTTGAGAAGAGCAATGGAAGAGCCATTGAGAATGATAGCTCAAAATGCCGGGATGGAAGGTTCGGTAGTGGTTGAGGAGGTCAAAAAAAATAAAGACGCTTATGGTTTCAACGCTCAAACTTTGAAATACGAGGATTTGTTTTTGGGAGGAATAGTTGACCCTACTAAAGTGGTAAGAACCGCTTTAGAGAACGCGGTCTCGGGCGCCGCGATGTTGTTGACTACTGAATGCGTGGTTAGCGAAAAGCCGGAAAAGAAAGAGGGGAAAAATTTTGCTCCTCAAATGCCGGAATACTAATTTAGCTGATTAGCTTGTTGGCGGCTATACTCCACAATGAAAAGTCAACTGCGAAATTTAAATAATGATATTGGCAATTTATTTTAAAGGTCGACATAATTTGTGATATAATTTAATTTATAAAAAATAAAATATATGAAAGAAAATCACTTGGAATCAATAGACTCAAATATTCTTTTGAAAGAGACTTTAAAAAATCTTAAACCAAAGGAACAATATATAACTATTGATTGTGAATATGAAGCATATGGAGTACCCGAAACTTTGACGATTGAAGGAGTTGAAAAAAAGTTCAGTATATGAGAGATGGTATACTTCAATTTACAGATGGCACTTCAGCGACATATGAACGCATTGATGATGATCGTAAAAGTAAAAAGAATAAATTGAAAATAACAATACTAAAAGGAATAGAAATTTCTAGTGACATTGTTTAACAAAAACACATATTTAGTTGTGTTAAGAATATTTTATGCCACTTTTTAACAAAAAAACTATAACTACAAAAATTGCCATTTTTCAAAAAAAAGAAATCCGTAAAACTATTTATAAAGATGAATGGTGGTTTTCAGTAGTTGATGTTATAGAGGCATTGACCGATAGCGCTAAACCACGAGATTATTGGTATGCAATGAAAATTCGGGTAAAAGGTGAGGATGGGGTTGAGTTGTCTACAATTTGTCGGCAACTGAAATTAGAATCTTCTGACGGTAAAAAATACTTAACCGATTGTGCCAATACGGAAGGCATTTTCCGCATTATTCAGTCTATTCCTTCACCCAAAGCTGAACCTTTCAAGCGTTGGTTGGCCAAAGTCGGCTATGAGAGGGTACAAGAAATTGAGAATCCGGAATTGGCTACCAAGCGAACCAGAATGCTTTATAAACTCAAAGGCTATTCAGACGATTGGATAGAAAAGCGAATGCGTGGAATTGCAATTCGCGAAGAGTTGACCGATGAATGGCAAAAACGAGGCGCGCAAGAACAAAAAGACTATGAAATTTTAACAGCAGAAATATCTAAGGCAACTTTTGGCATTACTTCGAACGAATACAAGAAAGTTAAAGGATTGGAGCGGGAAAATCTGCGCGACCACATGGATGATTTTGAATTGATTTTTACTATGCTTGGTGAAAGATCAACAACAGAAATCCACCGCACAGAAGATTCAAAAGGAGTCCCAAAACTCAAGCAAGATGCGGGCAGGGGTGGAAAAATTGCAGGAATTGCCAGAAAAGAATTAGAGAAAGAAATTAATCGACCAATCGTGTCCAAAAAAAACTTTTTACTAAAGAAAAAATCAAGCAAAAAGCTAATAAGTCAAAATTATGTTGTGTCCCTCTTGTAAAACAGATTTAAAAAAACAAGTATTTTATGGCGTGGAAGTTGATTATTGTCCGCAGTGCTTTGGAATTTGGTTTAAAGAAGACGAATTAAGATTGGCAAAAGACGAGAAAGATAAGGAATTAAATTGGTTAGACATTGATCTTTGGCAGGACGAGACAAAATTTAAAATTTCCAAAACCATAAAAATTTGTCCTTCTTGTTCCGCGCCTTTGTATAAAGTAAATTATAACGACTCGCAAATTTTAGTTGACCTATGTAATTTGTGCCGCGGAATTTGGTTAGATAGGGGAGAATTTAAAAATATCATTGCTTATTTAAAAAGAAAAAGCCAATACGAGATTTTGAATAATTATTTTAAAAACCTGATTAAAGAAGGAATTGAAATTTTTATTGGGCCAGAAGAATTTCGTTCCGAGACAGATGATTTTTTGACACTCTCAAAACTTTTAAAGTATAAATTTATTGTTCAGCATCCAAAAATCAGTGAAATTATTTTGAATTTGCCACATTGAAAAATTTTTCATTACAAAAGGTCGAGATAGATAATAAATTAATAAATTAATAAAGTAATAAAGTAATAAAGTAATAAAGTAATAAATCAATAAACATATGCAAAATTTATATATTATTTTAGCGCTCGTTGCGTTGTTTGTTATTTGGATTGTAGGAATTTTTAATAGTTTGGTGGCGAGAAAAAATCAAACCAAAGAAGCGTGGGCAGATATTGATGTTCAATTAAAGAGAAGGTATGATTTAATTCCCAATTTAGTGGAAACAGTAAAAGGATATGCCAGCCATGAAAGAGAATTATTTGAAAAAGTGACTGAAGCGAGAACAAGAGCAATGGGAGCGCAAACAATAAAAGAGCACGGCGAAGCGGAAAATATGCTTGCAGGAGCTCTAAAATCCCTTTTTGCTGTTTCTGAAAATTATCCTCAGCTTCGCGCGTCAGAAAACTTTTTGGAACTTCAAAGAGAATTAACCGACACTGAAGATAAAATTCAAGCAGCCAGAAGATTTTACAACGGCAATGCCAGGGATTTAAATATTGTAATTGAAAGCTTCCCTTCAAATATTATCGCCGGTATTTTTACTTTTAAGCAAGCGGAATTTTTTGAGTTGGAAGACGCCGCGGCAAAAGAGCCAGTTCGCGTGGGGTTCTAAACAATTGCAACAACTAAAACGTTTACAATATTTACGACAAATAGAATATCATGACTCTTTATACTCAATCTGAATCAAACAATAGAAAGACATGGATTTTAATAGCTGGTTTTTTGGTTTTTATTATTTCTTTGGGTTGGTTTTTCAGTTATGTGTTTGACAATCCTTTAATTTTGTATTTCGCTGTTATTTTTAGTATTTTAATGAATGTTTTTTCCTATTGGTATTCGGATAAAATTGTTTTGGCAATGACGCGCGCGCAACTTATTGAAAAAAAAGACAACCCAGAACTTTATCGTTTGGTGGAAAATCTTTGCATTACCGCTGGACTGCCTTTGCCGAAAATTTATATTATTCAAGAGGCGCAGCCGAACGCTTTTGCCACTGGCCGCGATAAAAATCATGCGGTTATCGCGGTGACTGTCGGGCTTTTGGAGAAATTGGAAAAATCAGAATTAGAAGGAGTTATTGCTCATGAACTATCGCACATCGGCAACAAAGATATTTTATTAAGCACTATTGTTGTTATTTTGGTTGGAATAGTCGCTATGCTTTCTGATCTTTTTTTGCGAATGAGTTTTTGGGGAGGGGGAATGAACAGGAATCGGGAAAATAGAGGCAACTTGGGTTTGATTTTAATGATCTTGGGAATTGTTGCCGCTATTTTAGCGCCAATAGCGGCAATGTTAATTCAATTGGCCATTTCCAGAAAGCGGGAATTTTTAGCCGACGCTGATGGCGCTTTGTTGACTCGTTACCCAGAAGGATTAGCCCGGGCCTTGGAAAAAATTTCTGTTGATTCTCATTCCTTGACTGTCGCGAATAATTCTACCGCTCATTTATTTATTGCTTCGCCATTTCGCGGCAAGCAGGCAGTCAGTTGGTTCACAAAATTATTTATGACCCATCCGCCAATAGAGGAGAGAGTAAAAATGTTGCGCGGTATAAAAATATGAAAATTGTAAAAGACAAAATTGAAATCGCGGAAATAAAAGAAATGACAAAAAGGATGTATGAGAATTTAGTAAAAACGGTTGTTGATATTGAAAAAGAAATTATTGCGATGAATGCTGAAATGCATGTGGATTTAGAACAGCTTTTAATTGAACAAGAAAATTCTGAGCCGAAAAATCTTTGGGGAATAAATATTCATCCGGATTTTAAGGGGGAAAAATTTATAGAGTTTGATTCAATGATTAATTTAAAACCGGGTTTGGGAAATCGCACAAGAGGAATCGATAATATTGAAATAAGAAATAAGATAATTAAAATTGTAACCAAACTCGTTAAATATGATCTTTGATAAACAATTTGAGGATAGATGGTTTAAATTTTCTCTCATAGAACAAATGGCAAATATTGGCAGTGAAATAGGAAGAACGATAAATTGGAAAAACAAAGATGAAAAAATGAGTAAAGCGTCTTTTGAAAGAGGATTGGAATTATTGGATTTAACAATTAAAGATTGTAAAAATAAGAAAAGATTGAAAGAACTTTTACGGGCGCGGGAATGTTTATCTGATTATTTTTATTTTGACAATATTTATGACTCAAGTGATGAAAAATGGAATAACTATTTTTACGCTTTTAACTATGCCGCAAGAGTTAATTGTTAAATTATAAGTCTGGAGAGGTCGCATAGTTGGTCTAGTGCGCTCGCTTGGAAAGCGGGTATGCCGCAAGGTATCGCGGGTTCGAATCCCGCCCTCTCCGCCAGTTGGTAAAATGCAAATTTGAAGAGGTTGCCTCGGCGCAAAGCGCCTCGGCATGGTATTTTTCCGCCGCCGCCGAATTTCGTATTTCGCTTTGCGAAATGCGCCGCCTGTAATTTTGTTTGCTTAAATTCATTTTGTTTGGTAGT
>Ga0066637_10002323_pt1 | contig 12656 bp, 12 predicted proteins | sample CryGeyCG2014_020_FD_62737 | JGI IMG/M metagenome (GOLD analysis project Ga0066637, IMG submission 62737) | Groundwater microbial communities from aquifer - Crystal Geyser CG08_land_8/20/14_0.20 | ecosystem: Environmental > Aquatic > Deep subsurface > Groundwater | place: USA: Utah: Grand County...
TTGAGGCAAAAACCGCCATATGTGTGTGGACATTACCCTTTTATATTGACATTGCCTTTTTATTGTGGCTAAGTATAATTTTAAAAGCCGAAGTGGCGAAATTGGCAGACGCGCTAGCCTTAGGAGCTAGTGGGAGCAATCCCTTGGGAGTTCAAATCTCCCCTTCGGCATAAACAAAGAAATGCAAAATGCAAAAATCAAAAATTTTTGTCAGGATTGCGGGAGACCCTCTGTTTGTCATATTCAAACATGGCTGGATGAATTGCTAAATCGCTTTTTGCCTCGCATGGTTTTACCGCGAAAAATTGAACAATTTTTTGACGCTTGTTTAGAAGGTTTTTTTATTTTTTTTGGTTTCGCTAAATTAAGAGACGATTTCACAAATTCCGACATTCTTTTGCGAAGTTTCTGTTTGATTGAAGAATTAAGAAAGCGAGGAGCAAGAGTCCAAGCGCTGCGCGGTCTTGCTGGCTATACCAATTGTTTTCGCGTAGAAATAAATGGTAAAGTTGTCAGATTTGAAAAATTGCCTATTGCTGATTTTGTTGGCAAAAGCGATATGCGAATTATTGATGATAAAGAAAAAACAAAAACGCGTCTTCGAAAAGGTAATTTTCCAGTTGCAGATGGAAAGGCATTTTGGTTTTTACAAAAGAAAAAAGCTTTGACTTACGGAATGGAAAAATTGGGAATTCCTTTGACGGTAAAACCCCGGGGCGGTTCTTTTAGCCGGCATGTTACCTGTAATATAAACAGCTCTAGAGAACTTGAAAACGCGATTGACAAGGCAATAAAATATTCCCCCAGTTTTATTATTGAAAGATTTTTAAAAGACATCTCTGTTTTTAGGGCAACAGTAGTTGATTTTGATTTTATTGCCTGTTGTGAACGAATTCCTGCCAATGTTGTTGGCGACGGGGAACACTCCATTAAACAACTTATTAAAATAAAGAACACTCATGCTTTTCGAAAAAATTTTAAAGGAAAAGACACTCCGCTTTGTAAAATAATCGCAGATAAAACTACCGATGAATTATTAAAAAACAAGGATTATAATTTAACCACTATTCCTTTTAAAAAGGAAATTGTTTGGCTGCAAAAAGATCCATTTTGGCGATTGGGGGCCGATGTTATTGAAAGTACTGAAAAAGCGCATCCCGACAACCTGAAGCTTTTTAAAGATGTTGCCAAAGCTTTTGACACAAGATTGGTGGGGATAGACTTTTTGGTTAAAAATATATCGGTTTCTTGGAAAAATCAGGTTTCGGCAATCATAGAATTAAACTCCCTGCCTTGTATTGAGTTGCACCATTTTCCCTCTTTGGGACCGCCGCAAAATGCGGCAAAAGCGGTTGCTGATTTATTTTTCAAATATTATTTATGATTATTTTTATGATTTCGGAATTTCAATGTTTAAAATTCCTTTTACAAAAGAGGTTTTTATTTTTTGGACATTCGCGCCTTGAGGAATAATTATTTTTCGAGAAAAAGGACCCCAATAACATTCTTGATAAAAATAATTTCTCTTTTTTTCATTTTCCGGTTTTTTCCTCTCGCCTTTGATTATAAGCATTTCATTTTCGCAGGAAACATCTATATCCTCAATCGTAACGCCAGCAATTGGCGATTGAACGCAAAACGCCGCATCTGTTTCAAACACATCAATTATTAATTCTCCTTCTGCTTGCCAAAGAGAAATTGGTTCTGTTTTTAAAGAGGATTCTTCAACTCCTAAATTTTTTTTTAATTTTTGGAAAAAAGACATATTTTAAATATTTATATTTTCCATTTTACACTTTTTATTTTATAAGACAAACGCTTTTTAATTTTTTAATTTTTTTCATACCCAGAAAAACAAGAAGAGCGGCGAAGGTTAAAATAATTAAAGATAAAATAAAACCTTCTAAGGTTTGCATTTTTATTATAGAAAGGTTATAAAAGCCATGGAACAGGGTAGCGATTAAAAGACCTGCCCTAAAAAACCATTTTTTATTTTTAAAGTGGAAAAAAGAAAAACAGAGAAAAATTCCCAGCAAGCCGGAACAAAGAGTATGCAAAAAAGTGGCGGAAACAAATCGCGCAATCATCAATCCTATCTTTCCCGCAATTAAAGAAGATGGGTAAATGTTTAAGAGTAAAATATTTTCTACAGCGGCAAAACCCAAAGCGGAAATAATTATATAAAGAAAAAGATCAAATGGCTCGTCCAATTCCGAACTTTTTAAAATTTTAAATTTTAAAACTAGATATTTTAAATACTCTTCAATTAAAGCGACTCCCGCGAAGATAGTTAAGATAGAAGTTAAAAAAATTTGGTTTTTTAAAAAAGAATTCGCAATTAAAAAAGAAAAACTTTTCTCTAAAATAATCGCCGCAAGAGCGGACATCATCCCCCAAAAGAAAACTTTTAAAATCATTCGGTTAGATTCCGGATGAGCGTCTTTTCTCAAATAAAAAACAAGCCAAACAATACTGGGGGCAAAACCGAGAAGATATAAAAAATATGTCATAATTTGCTCTTTTGTGTTTTTCTTCTATAATCTTAAAAGAAATCTTGTTATATACAAGCGGTTTATAAAATGACTCTTGACTCTCCAATTAATAAAATATCTGGTATTGGATTAAAATTTCAGCAAAAACTCAAAAAAATAGGGATTAAAACAGTTAATGATCTTATTTATTATTTCCCTCATCGTTATGAGGATTTTTCAAATATCCAATCCATTTCAAAAGTAAAAATAAACAAAATAAATTGTTTTGCGGGAAAGGTTTTAGAAATTAAAAATTCAAAAACCTGGAAAAAAAATATGATTTTAACAGAGGCGTTAATTGAAGATAAATCAGGAGTTATAAAAGCAGTTTGGTTTAATCAGCCTTTTTTAATTAAGAATTTAAATCCCGGGGACTTTGTTTGTTTGTCAGGCAAGGTTTTACTCGGTAAAAATGGGCTTTATATATCGTCTCCTGTCCATGAAAAAACAAATATTGGGAGATTGGCGTCTGTTTATCCGGGAACAGAAGGGTTTTCTTCAAAATGGTTGCGATGGATTCTTAAGGAATTTTTGGAAGAATTTAAAACACAAATCAAAGATCCTTTACCTGAGGATATAATTAGAGAACATGATTTTTTGCCCATACAAGAAGCAATTTGGCAAATTCATTTTCCCGATTCTTTTTTGCAAGCAAAAAAAGCAAGAGCGCGATTTTCCTTTGAAGAACTTTTTCTTATTGAAATTGCGGTTTTAAAAGAGCGATTGCGGCTAAACCAAGAAAAAGCCCCTTGCATCTCTTTAGATATAAAGACAATAAAAAAATTTGTTGAATCTTTAAATTTTACTTTAACCGACGCGCAAAGAAAATGCGCTTGGCAGATTGTCAAGGACTTGGAAAAATCGATTCCCTGCTCGCGATTATTGCAGGGAGATGTTGGCTCGGGCAAAACTTTGGTCGCGGTGATTGCCGCTTTAAACGTTGTTAAAGCTGGTTGGCAAGTGGCTTTTATGGCTCCCACGGAAATTTTAACTAAACAGCATTTTAAAGAGGTTTCAAAACTTTTAAGCCCTTTTAAAATAAGAGTCGCGCTTTTAACTGGCAAAGAAGACAAGATTATTTCTCAAAAAATGTGTTACGCGACAAAGGATGGAGTAATTCCTGAAATTTTAGAAATATCTCGGACCAAGCTTTTGGAAAAAGCAAAAAAAGGAGAAATTGATATTTTGATCGGCACCCATGCCTTGATCCAAGACAAAGTTAAATTTGCTAAATTGGGTCTTTGCATTATTGACGAACAACATCGCTTCGGTGTGGAACAAAGAGCGAAATTGATTCAAAAGTCCAAATATCTCAAAGAAAAGATTTTGCTTCCGCATTTTATTTCTGTCACTGCCACCCCTATTCCCCGCAGTTTAGCTCTGACTATTTATGGCAATTTGGATTTGTCTATTTTAGACGAAATGCCGGAGGGCAGGAAAAAAATAATTACCAAAATTGTTTCGCCGGAACAAAGAAATGAGATATATGGTTTTATTAGAAAAAGAGTTGGGGCAGGGGAACAGACCTTTGTTATTTGTCCGAGGATTGAGGCTTCGGAGCCAGGTGTGGTTTCAAGTTGGTCGGACGTAAAAGCAGTGGAAGAAGAATATGAAAAATTATCAAAAGAAATTTTTCCAGAATTAAAAGTGGCTATGCTCCATGGCAAAATGAAGGCAGGCGAAAAGGAGAAAATAATGCGGAATTTTAAAATAAAAAAAATCGATATTCTAGTTTCTACTTCTGTCGTGGAAGTGGGTATTGATATCCCGCGCGCCACTGTAATGATTATAGAAGGAGCGGAAAGGTTCGGTTTGGCTCAATTATATCAATTTAGAGGAAGAATAGGCAGGTCAGATTTGCAGTCCTATTGTTTTTTATTTAGTGATTCATTATCCGCAAAAACGCGAGCGCGATTAAAAGCGTTAATAAGGGCGAAAAACGGATTTGAGTTGGCGCAAAAGGATTTGGAAATTCGCGGACCAGGAAGCTTTGGCGGAATAAAACAGTGGGGCATTCCGGATTTGGCGATGCAAGGTTTAAAAAATTTTGCTTTAATAGAACAAGCCAGAACAGCGGCTAAAAAAATTCTAGAAAAAGATCCTGAATTAAAAAATCATGCTTTATTGCGGCAAAAATTAGAAAAGTTTAAAGAAAAAATTCATTTGGAATGAAAATTTTTATTGTTTTTTGGCTTGAAATTTTGTAATATTAAGTTTAATATAAAGAAAAGATTATGGCAATTATAGAAATTTTAACTTACTTCACTATTTTTATTGGTCTTTATTTTATTATTTTTCTTTTTACCGTCTACCTTGAAAATCAAAAGAAAATTTATAAAGGCGCAAAAAAGAAAAATTTTCCTTTGGTTTGTCTAATCGTGCCTTGTTGGAATGAAGCAAAAAATATTAAGAAAACAATTCGTTCTTTATTAAACTTGAATTATCCTAAAAATAAGCTTGAAATTATTGTTGTTGACGATGGAAGCGTTGATAAGACTTTTCAAAAAGTTAAAGATTTTCAAAAAAGCGCGGCAAGCGACAGCAACATTAAAATTTTCAGACAGAAGCATGAAGGCAAATATGCCGCTCTTAATTTAGGGTTGGAAAACACTAAAGCGAAATTTGTTGGCTCTGTGGACGCTGACTCTTATTTGGACACAAATGCTCTGGAAAAGGTAATGAAACATTTTGAAAATCCGAAAATAAGCGCTGTTGCTTCCACGGTCAAACTCTCCGAAGCAAAAAGCATTCTCGCCGGAATTTTATATGTAGAATATCTAATGGCCGCTTTTTGGCGAAAAATTTTTTCTTTTCTAAATGGTCTTTATATTACTCCCGGCGCTTTTTCTGTTTATCGCCGGAAAATTTTCAAAATTTTGGGTCTTTACAGGGACCCTTATCATTTACTGGCAGAGGATTTGGAAATTGCTTTTCGCTTGCAAAAAAAAAATTTTAAAATCGCTTACGCAATTGACGCTTTTGTCTACACTAAATCCCCGATAACCATTAAGTCCCTTTTTAAACAACGTTTAAGATGGTATAAGGGATTTTTATTAACCCTCAAGGACTACCTTGTGCTTTTAAATTTTAAAAAACACGGCAATCTTTCTTTTTTACTTTATTTCGCCCTTGTTTCTCTTTTTATTCCTATAATTTTGGTCAGTTATAATTTATGGAAAATAATTGAACTTACTTTTACAAGAATTAATCAATTAGTTTTAACCGGCTTTGATTTTTCTCATTTTTTCTCTATTGATTGGCGCTTGCTAAGTTTTAATTTTACCCCTATTTTTATTTTAGGAAATTTTTGTTTAATTGTTTTTTTAATTTATTTGTATATTAGTAAAAAATTAACTTTTGACAAAAAACCATTAAAGAAAAACGCTCTCTATTTTATTTTGTTTTATGTTTATTTAAGCGCTCTTTGGTGGCTCGCTGCAATTTTTTCAGTTTTAAAAAGACAAACATTATGCCTGATAAAGAAAAAAAATTAGATTGGAAAAAACACATTTTGATTTTTTTTATTACATTGCTGATTTTTGGCAGCGGATTTTTTTTAAGTAATTTTTTTTTTGAAAAAAGAATTGTTCAAATAAGAGATCTTCAGCAAGACCTTACAATAGATATTTTGTCTTTGGAAACACAATTCTCTCTTTTAACTCAAATTCCCTGCGAGAAACTAAAGGAAGTTGATTTAACCCAGCAATTATCCGATGTTTCTCAAAAATTGACTTCTATCGGTCATGGTTTGGGTCAGAAAAACCCTGATTTTTTAAGATTTAAAAAATATTATTCTATTTTAGAAATAAGATATTGGCTTCTTTTGGAAAAAGCGGCAAAAGAATGCGACTCGGACCTTGTTTCTATAATTTATTTTTATGCGGACGAAAAAGAGTGTCTTGAATGCGAAAATCAAAGTTATGTTTTAAGTTATTTTCGAGAAAAATATCCATTTTTGAGAATTTATTCTTTTGATTATGATTTGTCGCTTTCTGTGGTTCAGGCTTTAAAGTCAATTTATTCTTTGAAAAAGGATTTGCCCATTACTATTATTAATGACAAAGTTTATTATGGTTTTAAAGGAAAAAACGCTTTGGAGGAAATTTTGTTAAAACTAACAGCCACAACAACAGCGGCAACAACTAAAATAAAAAAATAGTTTTTTAAAAAAAGTTTTTCATAGCCCTCTTTTTGTTTTTCTCATTTTTTCAAAAATCCATGTCAGCCAGTATTTCCAAGAAAGCGGAAAGTCCTGGGTTTTAACATAATGATGAGCTTTCCCGCTAAAACCCATTTTGAATAAAGTGGGACCGGCCCAAGGATGATTGTTTTTGGGATTGACAAAACCCCAAAAATCAAATAAAACGCAACCTCTTTTTTTTGCCTCTTTTATCGCTTCCCATGTGATTAAATAAGGAATGGAAAATTTGGAATATTTAAAATCAGAGGCTGCTTGATGATAAAACCCTATTCCAGACCAAAAAATAATCAAAGCGCCAGCCGCTAATTCTCCTTTGTGTTTACCAAAAATACATAAAGCATTGTTTTCTTTTGAAAAAGTTTCAAATTCATTTTTTATATAATCAAAAGAAAATGGCGTAAAACATTGTTTTTTAGCAACTAATTTATTTAATTTTTGATATTCTTCTATATCAGTTAATTTTTCACTTTTTTCAATAATAATATCTGGATTTTTTAAAGCTTGACGAATTAAATAGCGAGTGGTTTTTCGCATATTTGCCAAAAGTTTTTCTTCTGGCAAAGTAATATCTAATTTCCATGTTGCTTCATAAGCGTTAGCGTGCATAGGAGCTTCTTTAAAACCAAGATTTTGAAATATTGTCTTATTTTCTTCATTTTTTTCCCACAAAGGATTCATTCTAATAAAGCTTGCTTTTTCTTTTTTCGCTATTTTTTTTAATTCACTTAATAATTCTTTTAATGTTTTTGTGTTTTGTGTTTTGTGTTTTGTGTTTATTGTTGGTCCATGTTGTATTAAAAGAAAGGTTCCTCTTCTCGCTATTATTTTTGACACCAAGACAATGCCAAACAAATTATTATTATCAAAAATCCCAAATCGCCAAATTTTACATCCCATTTTTTTTTGGAATTCTCCCCATTCCCATGATTGCAAAAAAGTGCGAGAAACATTTTCATTTTTAAATGATTCCCATACAGATTTGTCATTAATATTTTCTATTTTTATGATCATATTTTTTATTGATATCCCATATTCTATATTTCATTATAGCGGACTTTTTATATTTTTTAAACTTGGATTGGTAATATGGGTATAAATTTAGGTTGTTCTGATATTCTGATGACCCAAAAGTTGGGTATACTAAACGAGATGGAACAAGGTAAGATAATAAAAAGTCGAAAAAACTAATAATTATCCTCCTTGTTCCTATAAACATTTTACATCAAATACCAACACAAAAATTTATCAAGAAAAAAGAATGATTTGCTCAATGAATTCCTTGCTCAGTCGTTCTTCATTTGTTCCATCTTGATTTGTATACCCCATAAAGTGGACGATATGCCGTTGCCACAAATCCCGTCGAGCTCGACAATACTTGCTTACGCTTCCTGTAAGGAAGTAGGGGCGGCGTGGAAAGAGTTGGCCAAACAATTCAACTAGTTGTTTCACCTTATATCAATGTCTCTGCGGAAATTCGTCAATAACAAATGACGAAAATTCCAAAGGGGCTTTTTTTTGTAAAGGTGCTAAAGGATTTACCGCCAAAGCAGTAAATTTTTCATTGAAAAATTTACTAAAATGAGTTTATTATTAACTCATAGATAATTAGAAATTGAAAATTATATTTGGTTATTTATGATTTTGTGATATAATAAAAAACAATGAAAAGGATATTTTTTTTGATTTTTTTTATTTTTTTAGGGACAGTTTTTTTTCCTTTAAAAGGTTTGGCCGTAGGAACTTACACCGCCTGTCCACGCGACTATCCTGTTTATCAAAAAAGTATTAGCGGCGCGTTAAATGTTCCAGAATGTTGTTGTACAAAACTTGAAGCAGAGACAGCTAAAAAAAAACGTTTGACGAGTTGTTTGCCTATATCTACAATTATTTGTCCAATAGAAAGAACGCGAGTAACGATTAGTTATGAAGGGCTTGTGCCGTGCGGTTTAGATAAAACGATTTGGGAAGAAACGATTTCGGGAAATAAAACAGAAAATGAAAAAGGCATTTCTTGTCAATTCTGCCATTTTCTTGTTATGATGAATGGTATAATAAGTTTTGTTTTGATAAGCATTGTTCCTTATGTCGCTGTTTTAATGTTAATAATCGGAGGAGGAATGTTTTTTTTCGCCGGCGGGATACCAAGCCTTTTAACCAGAGGACAAAGTTTAATAAAGAATGTGATCATTGGTTTGTTTTTGATTTATGGCTCTTATATTTTAGTGGGATTATTTCTTAGCGTTATGAATGTGACGAATGTTAATTTGCAAAATTGGGCGAAACATGGCGCTTTTTCTATAAATTGTATGATAAAATAAAAAAAGCCCCTATAGCTCAATTGGCAGAGCGGCTCCCTCTTAAGGAGAAGGTTCCAGGTTCAAATCCTGGTGGGGGCATTGAGTAATTGCAGTTGATAAATAGTCAGAAATTGTTATAATTAAAAATACCGCCATGTTGACCACAGAAGAAAAAAATAATTTAATTAAAAAATACGGAATTCATGAAACAGACACAGGCTCGGCTGAAGTCCAGATAGCTTTGCTTTCGGAAAATATCCAAAAAATCCTTGCTCATCTTAAAGAGCATTCCAAAGATCAGCATACCCGGTATGGACTTTTAAAAATGATTATAAAGAGAAAACGGTTTTTAAAATATTTAGAAAACAAAGACAAAAAAAAATACAATGCTTTGGTTAAAAAAATTGGATTAAAAAATAAAAATGTTTAATTTTTATGCTTGCCAAATTAAAAGAACAACGAATCGCTATTTTTATTGATGTTCAAAATTTGTATCACTCGGCAAAAAATTTTTATCAAACTAAGGTTAATTTCAGAGAGATTTTAAAGACAGCCATTGCCGGAAGAAAACTGATTCGCGCTTTTGCTTATGTGGTTAAGACAAAAACAGGCGAAGAAAAAGCGTTTTTTGAGGCATTGATAAATTTAGGATTGGAAACCAGAGTCAGGGATTTACAGGAATTTTATGGCGGTCAGAAAAAAGCTGATTGGGATGTGGGTATAGTTATTGACGCTATCCGGACTGCAAACAGCGTGGACGTTATTGTCCTTTGTTCAGGAGACGGAGATTTTATTCCTTTAATTGAATATCTAAAAAATCAAGGAAAGAGAGTGGAAGTAATTGCTTTTGGTCGGACCACTTCTTCTAAATTAAAAGAAATTACAGATGAATTCACTGATCTTGGAGAAGGCACAAAAAAGTTTTTATTGGTTGATAAATAATAAATATGAAATTTAAAACAAAAATTAAAGAACAGAAATTAGAAGTTCAAATTGGAGGATTGGCAATACAAGCCTCTGGTTCTTGTTTAATTAAACTAGGCGAAACAGCCATATTGTCTACCTGTCAAATGGGAGAGGAAAGAAAAGGATTGGATTTTTTTCCTTTGACTTGCAATTATGAAGAAAGATTTTACGCAGCGGGGAAAATTATGGGTTCTCGATTTATGAGAAGAGAAAGCCGTCCTTCATTGGAGGCCATTTTAACAACACGGGTTATTGATAGGGGAATTCGTCCACTTTTTCCCAAAGAACTTAAAAATGAAATTCAGGTTATTTCTATTTGTTTGAGTTGGGATAAAAAAAACGATCCCGCTTTATTGGCTGCTTTGGGTAGCTCTATCGCTCTTTCTATTTCTGAAATTCCATGGAAAGGGCCTGTTGCCACATTGAGAGTGGGGAAAATTAACAATGAGTTTATTTTAAATCCTGATTATGCTCAAAGACAAGAAGGCGAATTGGATTTGCTTATTTCGGCAATAGAAGAAAACAAAGAGCTTTTAATAAATATGATTGAATTTGAGGCCAAACAAGTTTCAGAAGACACTGTTTTACAAGCAATGGATTTTGTCCAGCCCTTTCTCCGTCAACTCATTGATTTTCAAAAAGAATTAATAAAAGACACGGCCAAAGAAAAAGTTTCTATTCCTGATTTAACAGAAGAAAGTATTAAATTGCAAGGAAAAGCCAAGAAATTTTTACAAGGAAAATTAGAACAAGTTTTATACCAAAAAGAAAAGCAAATAAGGCAAGCGGGTCTTAAAAATTTAAAACAAGGGTTTTTAGAAGAAATGAATAAGGATTTGAAAGAAGAAAAACAAGGTCTATTGGAGGATATTTTTGAAAAAGAAAAAGCCCGGATTTTAAGAAAAGGTATTTTAGAACAAGAGAAAAGACCAGACGGAAGAAAATTAGATGAGATAAGAGAAATTGCCATGGAAGTAGGGGTTTTACCTCAAACTCATGGTTCGGGAATTTTTACTCGAGGAGAAACCAAGGCTTTGTCAATTTTAACATTAGGCGCTCCAGGCGATCAACAATTATCAGAAGGAATGGAATTTTCCGGCAAAAAAAGATTTCTTCATCATTATAATTTTCCGCCTTATTCAACAGGAGAAGTCGGGTCTTTAAGAGGTCCGGGGAGAAGAGAGATTGGACATGGAATGTTGGCGGAAAAAGCTATTTTGCCGTTGCTCCCAAAATTTGAGGACTTTCCCTATACAATTCGCGTGGTTTCCGAAATATTGAGTTCTAATGGTTCTACGAGCATGGCTTCAACTTCCGCCGCTGTTTTAGCGTTGATGGACGGAGGGGTGCCTATTGAAAGACCTGTTGCGGGAATTGCAATCGGTTTAATCACAGGAGAAAAGCTTTCTCAATATAAGGTTTTAACTGATATTCAGGGTCCGGAAGATTCTTTTGGCGATATGGATTTTAAGGTGGCGGGCACAGATAAAGGCATCACTGCGATTCAAATGGATGTTAAAATAAAAGGGATAAACAAAGAAATTTTAAAAGAAAGTTTGGAAAGAGCCAAAAAAGCGCGTTTGGAAATTTTAAAAAAACAAGAGGAGATTATCGCGCGGCCAAGAAAGGAACTTTCTTGTTTTGCTCCTCGGATTTATACGCTCTTTATCAATCCTGAAAAGATTGGAGTTGTAATTGGACCAAAAGGGAAAATAATTAATGAAATCATTGAAAATTGCGGTGTTTCTGTTGATATTGATGATTCTGGAAAGGTTTTTATCGTCGGAGAGACAGAAGAAGCCGCGCAAAAAGCGATAGAATGGGTAAAAAATCTTACACGCGAAATAAAAATCGGGGAAATTTTCCAAGGCAGAGTTACCAAACTTTTTGATTTCGGCGCGGTTGTAGAAATTTTCCCGGGGCAAGAAGGATTAGTCCATATTTCTCAATTTGTTGATTTTCATTTAAAAAGCGTTCAGGACGCGGTTAAAGTCGGAGATGTTATTCCTGTAAAAATAATGAACATTGAAGAAAATGGAAAAGTAAGTCTTTCAGCGAAAGAAGCCGGATTTAGGCCTTTAAAATAAAGAAATTAAAAAAGATAATTTATGGCCAAAAAAAAAGAAGAGACAGAATTAATTCAAGAAAAAAAATATTTTCAAATTTTAGCGCAGGGAAGGATTCTAACAATGGAAGATGATTTGAGAAAAATAAAACAAGGAAAAAATTTAGAAGAAAAAACAGAGAGTGTTCCGATAGAGAAAGAGGTTCTGCAAGACGAAGCGATTATTGAAGAAATCAAAAAAAACGCGGAACGAAAAGAAAAAGAAATAAAACAAATTGAAATAAAACAAATTGAAACAAAACAAATTGAAAAAGAACAAATTGAAAGAGAAAGAGTTGAAAGAGAAAAGAGAAAAGAAATAGAAGAAAAAGAAATTATACAAGGCATAAAAAAAAGAGCTTTTGAAGAAGTGGCCGAAGTAATAGCGAGAAAAAAAGGAGAGGAGGAGAAAGAAAGAAAAATTATTGAAGAAATTAAAAGAAGAGCGGCAGAAAAAGAACGAAAAGAAAAAGAAATAAAACAAATTGAAATAAAACAAATTGAAACAAAACAAATTGAAAAAGAACAAATTGAAAGAGAAAGAGTTGAAAGAGAAA
>Ga0066637_10002326_pt1 | contig 12654 bp, 8 predicted proteins | sample CryGeyCG2014_020_FD_62737 | JGI IMG/M metagenome (GOLD analysis project Ga0066637, IMG submission 62737) | Groundwater microbial communities from aquifer - Crystal Geyser CG08_land_8/20/14_0.20 | ecosystem: Environmental > Aquatic > Deep subsurface > Groundwater | place: USA: Utah: Grand County...
GCCCCTACTTGTGGGGTAAAGAGCGGCTACTTCGTTGTGGGGAGTGGGACGCCTCGCATTCATCTCAAATCCAAGCCTCCAAACAGGGCATTACTTACGCCGGACTCAATAAGAGGCTAATCTTCCAGTCCTCCATTCGTCCAATCCTCTCTTTCCGCTATTCCAGCCGGAACTCCTCTCCCAGGGCCGGAATGAAAACCTTTTCATAGCCTTCTTTTTTCAAAAGGCCGGCGAAATTCGCCCTTTGTGGTTCTTCCCCGTGAACCAGGAATATCCCCTTTTTGGGGTTTACGGCTTTCACATAGGACAGCAGGTCCGACATTCCGGCGTGAGCCGAAAGGAAGTCTATGGTCTTTACCCGGAAGTAAACGTTGTGCTTCATTCCGAAGATCCTTATTTCTTTGGCCCCGTCTTTCAGACGCCTTCCCAGCGTCCCCTCGGCCTGATAACCCACTATAAGGAGCGTGTCGTTGTCGTTCCCGACCAGGTTCCTGATATGGTGCAGTATCCTTCCCCCTTCGCACATCCCCGAGGCGGAAATTATCACCATGGGGCCCTTCTTGTCGTTCAGGGTCTGGGACTCTTCCTTGGTGGACAGGTAGCGTATGTAATCATAGCCGAAAGGATCTCCGTCCTTTTCGGAATAGCCCATGAAGCCGGGATTGAAATTGGTCTCGTTTATGTGTTTATTGAAAACCCTGGTCACGTTCACGCTCATGGGACTGTCGACATAAACCGGGATCTTGGGGATTTCGCGGTTATGGGTGAGTTTATCTATCATATAGATTACTTCCTGGGTCCTTTCCAGGGAAAAACCCGGGATGAGGATCTTGGAGCGGTTTTTGACGGCCTCTTTTATGAGTTCTCCAAGAACCTGCCCGGCATCCGAAGCGTTTTCATGGTCTTTGTTTCCGTAAGTGGTTTCCATGACGAGATAATCCGCGTTTTCCGGGATATCCGGCTCTTTGAGCATCAGTTGCTCCCTTCTGCCTATATCGCCGGTATAAAGAATCTTAAGGCCCCCCGTCTCTACGCCTATCATGGAGGAGCCCAGCACGTGTCCGGAATTTAAAAAAGAGACTTTGACGCCTTCCAGCGGGGAGAATTCCGCCCTGAATTCCCGCGGGCTGAAAAGTGAAAGAGCCTTTTTCGCGTCTTCTTCCGTGTAGAGCGGGTCTATTCTCAGTCCCTCGGAAGCGTGTATCTTATTGAAGAACCTGGCGTCCGCGTCCTGCAGGCGGGCGGAATCCATTAGCATTATCTGCGAAAGCTCGGAGGTTATGGCGGTGGAGTATATCCTGCCGCCATAGCCTTTAGAGACCAGCAGGGGCAAAGCCCCGCTGTGGTCTATGTGGGCGTGCGAGAGCAGGGCCGCTCCCAGCTTTTCCGGCTCGAAAAGAAATTTTTTATTCTTCTCAAGGGATTCCCTGCGGTGGCCCTGAAAAAGGCCGCAGTCCATGAGAAGCGTCCCCCCCGGGGTGTTTAAAAGATGCCTGGAGCCGGTGACTTCCCCGGCCGCGCCGCAAAATTTTATCGATGTTTCAGCCATGATACCTCCGTTAAATACTCATACATTTTATATAATTTTATCATGAAAATTTCCCGCAATCTCCGGGTTCCTCCCGGAGGCCTTTTCAGGCGGGGCGCCAATTTTGGTAGAATAGTATTATGATGACAGACGAAAAAATTTATTATAAATCGATACTGGACAACCTTACCGGCGGACTTATAGGAGTGGACGGGGAAGGCGTGGTGTCCTATATGAACCGGATGGCCGAGCAGATACTTCACATAACCGAAGCCGAGTGTCTCGAAAAGAAATTCGGAACGGCTTTTGTGAATTACCCGGAATTAAAAGCCGTGATAGCGGAAACCCTTTCCACTAAAAAAACGGTGCGGAGAGCCGAGATAAGGATAAGCCACGCCGGCACTCCCATGGTGATAGGGTACGGCACCATGATAGTCAAGCATGCGGAAGAGGAATTCGGCTGCGCGGTGATCTTCCAGGATATCTCCTTCAAGGCCAGGAAATAAGCGCCGCGCGCGCGGTTCGGGCGGCCTTTCTCTGAGAAAAAAGTTTAGAACGGGGTAAAATATGACCGAAAATGAAAAACTTCCGCCGGAAAAGAACGGGGCCGCGCCGAAAAAAAGTTACAAAAATCACGCTTTGGTTTTTTTGGGGATTATAGCGCTGCTCGTCGCCCTTGGCTGGACTTTGCCCGGCCTGCTCGGCATGAGAGAGGGCGCGGTGGAAAAATACCTGATGGGCGGTTTCGCGGTTTTTCTCGCTGTTTTCCTTTTCAGGCTTAAATAGGACGCTGAAAATAGTTTAAAGTTTAGAGTTTAAAGTCTAGAGTAAATATGCCCAAATTCGTGGATTATTATTCCGTGCTCGGCGTGGCGAAAACCGCTTCCGAAGATGAGATAAAGTCGGCTTACAGAAAGCTGGCGATGAAACATCATCCGGACAAGAATCCCGAAAACAAAACCGCGGAAAACAAATTCAAAGAAATAAACGAAGCCTATGAAGTCCTTTCCGACCAGGGAAAGAGAAAAAAGTACGATGAGCTCGGCTCCGACTGGCGGGAAGGACGGGAATTTACCCCTCCCCCGCGGGGCGGAGGCGGATTTTACAGGCAGGAGAATTTTAACCGGGAGGATTTTTCCAAATTCGAGGGCTTCAGCGACTTTTTTAAGGCTTTTTTCGGGAATTCCGAACCTTTTCCCCGGGACGGGGAAGGAGGCGCCGACGGTTTTTACGGGAACGGGGAAGAGAACTTTCGCGGCGGCCTGGACCTGGAAACGGAAATACAGCTTTCCATATACCACATACTGAGGCCGCTCAGGAAAAGTTTTACTTTCAAATACAGGGCCGGACAAAAGGTGAATTCAAAAACCATAGACGTCAACCTCCCTCCCGGAATAAGGAACGGCTCGAAAATAAGGCTCAGGGGCCAGGGAGCCGAGGCCGGCGGGAGAAAAGGCGACCTTTACCTGCGGATCTCCGTTCCTGAAGACCACAATTTCAAAATACAAGGCGACGATATCCTGACCGAAAGCGTCCTTATGCCCTGGACAGCGGCCGCCGGCGGAAAGATCCCGGTAAACACACCCGAGGGGCCGGTTTCCATAAAGATCCCACCCGGCACTCATACGGGAAAAAAATTCAGGATACCCGGCAGGGGACTGCCGGTGAAGAACGGCGCCAGGGGAAATCTTTACGCGCTTATAAAAATAGACATACCCGAAACCCTTTCCCCGAAACAAAAGGAACTTTTCAAAAAACTCGCCGAAGAAGAATAAAACAAAAACGACAAGGCCCAAAGGAACAGAGGCGCAAAGCTTCGTGATATTTTTACCCTATTTGAGAAAGCCCCCGGCTCCTGCCGGGGGTATAGGGATATTCGCCTGAAACGGCGGTATAATGCCGCCATTTGGCTTACCACCCGCGCAGACGGCTTTGCCGTCTCGGTAAAACCAGGCCCTTCAGGGCCGCGCGGGTGGTAGGGTTACCGGAATCTTAACCTGAATCCTTCAATTGCTGAAGGATTCACCGCCGTGAAAACGACAAAAAATCCGGGGACAAAAAAATCGCGGTTTATAAGCGGAAATGCCGCCCATCCCATTCCTCATAGCCCATGTGGAGGGGATAGTCCTCGAAGAGGACAACTGAATTTTTCGGGTTAGAGGTTTAAAACAAAAGAACCCCCGTCCGCCTTTATGGCGGACGGGGTAAAAGGAGGGTCGGTACTTCTTACAGCTTTGTGGCGTTGATCTTTTCAGTTATCTCTTCTATCTGCTTCTGAGTCTTCTCTTCGCCGGCCGCTTTAAAGGGCGTCCCTATTTCCTGTAACAGGTTGTCTCCCTGCACGTAATAGATGGCCTTGGAAGTGATGTCTTTCACCATGGTATGGACGGTCCATCTGAGCTGAACCTGCATCGAAGCTATCGGGTCATCGTGGGTGCCGACGTTCGCTATGGTGGAATCCGGGACTTCGGCGGTTACGCTTACTTTGTAGCCCCAGGCGGTCTCTATATTAAGAGGCTCGACCGTCACGCCGGTAAGGAATTTCCCCCTGCCCTGGAAATTGCCGCTATGCGTGTAATGAACCTGATAGGTGACCTTCACGACTTCGGAACCGTAAAGGTTCTTCATCGAGAAGGCGTATTTCCTGGTAGCGGGTTTGGACCAGCCCTGCAACTGAGTCCAGTGGCTGGTGCCGAAAGGAACCGCGTTGGCGTAGTTCACGTTCACGTTGACCACCGGCTGATTCTTCTCTATTATGGCGAAGATCTTTTCCACCAAGTTCAATATCTTGCCGGCCACGTCTATGGTGTTATTGACGTCGGACCACATCTGGGCGTTCGGATTGTTCGGATCCGGTTTGCCGGGGGTCGTGGGCGGCTTGGTGTTGTTGGGCGGGTTTATAACCGGGCCCGTAGGCGGCTTGGGAAGCGGATTTACCTGAGGCGTGCCATTCGGCGGGTTAAGCGGGATCTCTTCGCCGGGCTTTATCGTTCCGCCCTTTTCCGTTATCTCCTCTATCCTTATGGAGCTTTCGTCGGGGGTAAGCGCTTTTTCGTCGTAGGCGTTCGCGTTCCCGGAGAATCCGAGAGCGAGAGCCGATATCGCTAACATTACTGTTTTTTTCATTTTTTACTTTCCTCCTTCTATAAATTACAGACCAAAAATCTTTTCTTCGGAAACTTTCCCCTCTATCAGCGGGGCGATGAAAGTTTTTTTCAGACCTTTTTCCTGGTCCTTGAAGGGACTGGCTATTTCGCTGAAGTAACCGTCGCCCTGTATGTAATAGACGCTGCTGTTGGTCGAATCCTTCAGGTAAGTCGAGATCTTACAGGTCAGCTTGAGCTGAAGGGCGGCCAGCGGGTTCTCGGAGGTCGCCACGTTGACCACGGTGCTGTCCGGCACGAAGGAGGACATGTTTAACCTGTAGCCCCAGACCACGTCGACTTTGGTCGGCACCACGGAAACGCCGGTCAGGAATTTGCCTTTCCCCTTATAATCCCCGTTGTAATTGAAAATGACCCTGTATTCCACGTCTATGACCCTGACGCCGTAGAGATTGTTCGCGTAAAAACCGTAAACGTAAACCCTGGGTTTTTTCCAGTTGGTCAACTGGGAAGCGGCCGTTATCCCTTCGGGATAGGCCACCGCGTACTTGTTTTCTATGTTGACCACCGGGGCATTGTCTTTCACGATGTCCCATATCTTCATGGCTATGTTTATGACCTTTTCTATGGTGACCAGGGTATTCTGAACGTTCTGGATGTTCTGCGCCGCGTCCTTAAGTTCGGGACTTAACGCGTTCTCGTCTTCCTTGACCTCTTTCAGAACCGTTTTCACGGAAGCCTGGTCCACTTGATAATATTGGGGGTAATTCCTGGCGGCGTCTTTTTCTACGTCGGAAAAAATCTTTTCTTTGTCTATTTTGGAGGTGAGTTCCTCTTCCAAAACCGGAGTTTCCTGGGCGGAGACGATGTTTAAAAAGGATAAAGCCAGCAGAACGGCACTCAAGACCGCGAACTTCCTGTTTTTTAAGGCCATAGTTTTATTCCTCCAACTAGAGTTTAATACTATACGTGGACAGACTTAAGGGATAAAAGGCCTTTATTCGTTTTTTTTTAGACCCATTAAAAATTAGGCCCAAAGGCCCAGGCGGATTGACAAAGGTCAACAAGGAAGGTTTAAGGGAAAAGGCATAAGGCAAAAGGCGCGGGAGGCATAACAAACAGAGGGTTGAGAGGATGGACGCGTAGGCGTGGCAAAATGGAGGCGTAGACGAATGGAGGAGTGGAGGCATAGAAAAAACAAGGCGGGAGAGCTCGCGCAAAGGCGAGAGGACTTTCTGCCAAATAAAGGGACCGGATGCTTACTGTCATCCGGCCCCGTTCTTTAATTCTTACGCCTGTTGCCTTTCCGCTATTTCACTCCGGCAGCCACCTTGTCCTCGGAGTTATTGACTTCGCAGGACATCTTGGCTATCTGCTGATAAACGCTCAGCCGCCATTTGTATTCCTCTTCGGCTATCTTAAGCAGTTTTTTCGCCGTTTCGGGATTGGAGTTATAAAGGGTCCTGAACCGGTTCTCTCCCATCATAAAATCCTCCACCGTTATGGTCGGCTTCGGGCTGTCTATGGTGAGCGGGTTCTTGCCTTCTTTTTTCAGGGCGGGGTTGTACCTGTAAAGCACCAGTCTTCCGCTGGAGACGGCCTTTTTCTGCTCGTTCATTCCTTCATGCATCTTTATGCCGTGCGCTATGCAGTGGCTGTAAGCTATGACTATCGAAGGTCCGTCGTAGGCTTCGGCTTCGGCCATGGCCTTTACCGCCTGCTGGTAATTGGCTCCCATGGCTATCTGGGCCACGTAGATGTTGCCGTAGGTCATGGAGATCATGCCGAGGTCCTTCTTGGGAAGCGGTTTGCCGCCGGCTGCGAAAAGGGCTACCGCGCCCATAGGGGTGGCTTTGGACATCTGGCCGCCGGTATTGGAATAGACTTCGGTATCCAGGACCAGCACTCTGACCTTCTTGCCGCTGGCCAGCACGTGGTCGAGACCGCCGTAGCCTATATCGTAAGCCCAGCCGTCGCCGCCGAGTATCCAGACGGATTTTTTCACCAGAAAGTCGGCCATGGGAAGAAGTTTCCCGGCTTTCTCGTCCCTGGAGGTTTTGAGGAGCTTCCTGAGGTCTTCCACTCTCCCCCTCTGCTTTTCTATCTCCACCCAGTCTTCCTGTTTGGAGCCGAGTATCCCTTCGATCAGGGCCGAAGAAGATTTAAGGTCGCCGGCTTTCAGGTCGGCGAGCATTTCCCTCGCGTATTCAGAAAGCTTGTCGTAGGAAAGTCTCATTCCGTAGCCGAATTCCGCGTTATCCTCGAAAAGAGAATTGGACCAAGCCGGGCCTTTGCCGTCTTCTCTGGAGCAATAGGGAGTAGTGGGCAAATTCCCCCCGTAGATGGAAGAACAACCCGTGGCGTTGGCCACCGCGAGATGGTCGCCGAAAAGCTGGGTCAGCAGTTTCACGTAAGGCGTTTCGCCGCAGCCGGCGCAGGCGCCGGAAAATTCGAAAAGCGGCCTGACGAGCTGGCTGCCTTTTACCGTGTACCTGTTGACTTTTTCGGACCCTTTGTCCTTAAGCCTGAGGAAATAGGCGAAGTTGGCCGGTTCCGTTTCCCGGAGAGGGATCTGGGAATGCAGGCTTATCGCTTTTTTGCCGGTTTCCTTCCCGTCTTTCCTTTCCTTGGCCGGGCAGTTATAGACGCAGGCTCCGCAGCCGGTGCAGTCTTCCACGGCCACCTGTACCGTGAATTTGAGGCCGGCGAGTTCGCCTTTCCCGTCCGTGGATTTGAAAGTCCTGGGCGCGTCCTTGAGTTCGGCCGCGTCATAGGCCTTTATCCTTATAGCCGCGTGAGGGCAGACCAGTGAGCAGAAGCCGCACTGTATGCAAAGGCCTTCTTCCCAGACCGGGCTTTCGAGCGCGATATTGCGCTTTTCATACTGTGTGGTGGCCGTGGGGTAGGTGCCGTCCACCGGGAAAGCCGAGACCGGCAGTTCGTCGCCTTTATAGGCGGCCATCCGGCAGGTGACGTTTTTCACGAATTCGGGCATACCCTTGTCTATTCTGCAGGCCACGAAATGGACCTTGGAATTGACCCGGGAAGGATACTTCACCTCTTCTATGGCGGAGACGGTCTGGTCCACCGCGTCCCAGTTCTTCTTGACCACTTCTTCGCCTTTCCTGCTGTAGCTCTTCTTTATGGCTTCCTTTATGGCGGTTATGGCTTCGTCCTTCGGCAGCACGCCGGAGATGGCGAAAAAGGCTGTCTGCATTATGACGTTTATCCTGGAACCCATGCCGGTTTTTTTCGCTATTTCGGAAGCGTCTATCACGTAAAGCTTAAGACCTTTGTCGATTATCTCCTTCTGGATTTCGGCGGGGATTTTCGGCCATACGTCCTTGGCGGAATAAGGGCTGTTTATGAGGAAAACGGCGTTCTTTTCCGCTTTATCGGTCATGCTGTATTTATCCAGGAAGGAGAACTGGTGGCAGCCGATAAAATGCGCTTTGGAGACCAAATAAGGCGCCCTGATGTAGTTCCTGCCGAATCTCACGTGAGAAACGGTGAGGGAACCGGCTTTCTTGGAATCGTAAACAAAATAGCCCTGGGCGTAATTGTCGGTCTCTTCGCTGATGATTTTTATGGTGTTCTTGTTGGCGCCCACGGTGCCGTCCGAGCCGAGGCCGTAAAAAAGCGCCCGGAACATGTCCTGGGGCTCCACGGACCAGTTTTCGTCGTAGGAAAGACTGAGGTTGGTAACGTCGTCTTTTATCCCCACGCTGAAATCGGTTTTGGGCGAGGAGAAATCGAGGTTCTCAAAAACGGCTTTGGCCATGGCCGGGCTGAATTCCTTGGAGCCGAGGCCGTATCTGCCGCCTATGACGAGCGGAAGTTCCTTTATCCGGCCGTTCCTGTAGGCATTGGCGAGAGCGTGCGCGATATCCAGGTAAAGCGGTTCCCCGTTGGAGCCGGGTTCCTTGGTCCTGTCCAGTACCGCTATCTTCTTAACGGTTTTCGGGAGAGCGGCAAGCAGGTCTTTCTGCGAGAAAGGCCTGTAAAGCCGCACCTTTATGACGCCTATTTTCTGTTTCTCACTGGCGATGAGGTATTTAACGGTTTCTTCGACCGTATCGGCGCCACTGGCCATGATTATTACGACTTTCTCCGCGTTCGGGTCCCCGACATAATCGAAAAGAGAGTATTTCCTGCCGGTAAGTTTTTCGAATTCGGCCATGGTTTCTTTCACTATGTCCGGGGTTTTGGCGTAATAGGTGTTGGACGCTTCCCTGCCCTGGAAAAAGACGTCGGGATTCTGGGCGGTGCCCCTGAGGACGGGTTTTTCCGGGTTCAGCGCCCTCATTTTATGCCCGATAATAAGGTCGTCTGTGAGCATCTTTTTCATAACGTCGAAAGAGAGGGGTTCGACCATATTGAGCTCATGGGAGGTCCTGAAGCCGTCAAAAAAATGGACGAAAGGAACCCTGGACCTGAGTGTGATCTTCTGGGCTATGAGCGCAAAGTCCATAGCTTCCTGGGGATTGGCGCTGGCGAGAAGACCCCAGCCGGTCTGCCTTACGGCCATGACGTCGCTGTGATCGCCGAAAATGGAAAGGGCGTGGGTGGCTACGACTCTGGCTGAAACGTGGAAAACGGTGGAGATCAGTTCCCCCGCTATCTTGTACATATTGGGGATCATCAGCAGAAGTCCCTGGGAAGCGGTAAAAGTGGTGGTAAGGGCTCCGGCGGTAAGGGCTCCGTGAACCGCTCCGGAGGCGCCGCCCTCGGACTGCAGTTCGACTACGGAAGGGATAGTCCCCCAGATATTCTTTTCGCCTTTGGCCGATTTCATGTCGGAAATCTCGCCCATGCCGCTGGAAGGCGTTATCGGATAAATCGCTATAACTTCATTGGTGGCATGAGCGGTATAAGCCGCCGTCGTATTGCCATCCATCGCTACCATTTTCTTCTTGGACATATGCTCTCCTTATAAGGAATAAATTATAACTATATTATACCATTTTTTGTAACGAGGGATAAAACCCGGGTTATAGGCACAAAGCAATAAGGGAAAGGGACGTTTTCTCAGCCTTCAAATTCTTTGATTATTCTTTACCCTTCACTCTTTACGCTTTACGATTTAGAACGGCATCGGGGTCTTCTTTATCCTCAGCCTGAGCTGGCATTTGAGGCATCTTTCGGATTCTTTCCTGGCGGCCGCGTCGGTAAAACCCTGCTCGACGAGGTTGAAATTATCCGCTCTTTTCTCTACGGGCAGTACCGGGATCTCGGCCCTTTCCCTGTAGGCGAAAGCTTCCTGCCGGCCTATCTCGCGGGGCATCAGGGTTTCTTCTTCGGGAATGAACTTGTGGTCTATCTCGCCGTCCCCCCCGAACATCCTGTCTATCGCGGAGGCGGCTTTCCTGCCGGCGGCCAGCGCCTTTATGACGGAAGCGGGACCGGTTTCCATGTCGCCGCCGGCGAAGAGGCCTTTCTTTTTGCATTCCAAAGTGACCGGGTCGGCCGCTATCCAGCCGGTTTCATTGAGCAGGGGGTCCAGTTCGGGGAAAAGAACGGGTTTCTGTCCTATCGCCGCGACCATCAGGTCGGCGCTTATTTTAAATTCGCTGCCCTTTACTTCCACCGGCCGGCGTCTGCCGCTTTTATCGGGTTCTCCCAGTTCCATCTTTACGCATTCAATTTCCAGTTGACCGGAAGGAGCGACTTTCTGGCCGGAAGCGTTGACTCTCTGACCGGCGGGTTTGACTTTTCTGGGGGCCGTCAAATATTGTATATCTATGCCTTCTTTCAACGCTTCTTCTATTTCCTCGCCGGCGGCCGGCATTTCTTTCCTGGTCCTTCTGTAAATTATGGTGACTTTTTTCGCGCCTTTTCTCAGGGAAACCCTGGCCACGTCTATGGCCACGTTCCCGCCGCCCACGACCACCACATGGCCGGCTATTTTGACCGTCCCTTCCTTGAGGTTCACCGATTTGAGCAAAGTTATGCCGTCTAAAACCCCGGGGTCCTCTTCCCCCTCTATCCCCATCTTCGTGCCGCTCTGGGCCCCGAGCGCCAGGAACACGGCGTCATAGCCCTCGGCGAAAAGGCTCTTCACGCTTTCTATAGGGCTGTTCGTCCTTATTTCGACGCCTATTTCCAGCATGTCGTTTATTTCCCCGTCCAGTATCTCGCGGGGCAGTCTGTATTCCGGGATACCGGTGCGCATCATGCCGCCGGCCTGGGGCAAAGCTTCGAAAACCATGGTTTTATGGCCTTTGGTTCGCAAAAACCAGGCGGCCGTAAGCCCGGCGGGGCCGCCTCCCACTATCGCGACTTTTTTGCCGGTGTCGGGTTTTATCTTGAGTTTGGATTTCCACCTTTTCGTGTCCCTGTCCGAGACGAACCTCTTCAGAAATCTTATACAGATGGGCTCGTTGACTTCGCCCCTGGAACAGGCCTGTTCGCAGGGATGGTCGCATACGTATCCCAGTGTTCTGGGGAAAGTCAGCTTCTGCCTGAGCATCTCGTAAGAATCCTGATAACGCCCCTGCGCTATCATCTGAACGTAAACGGGAACGTTTGTGTGCCCGGGACAGGCTTCGACGCAGGGGATAAGCGTTTTTTCTTTTTCCGCTTCCGTATACTCCTGTTTGTCCTTCAAGGCGCCGGAAGGGCAGACCTCGACGCAGGCGCGGCAGAAAACGCAGTCGGAATCCTTTAAATTTTTGTCGTAAGAAGTGCCTATGACGGTGCGTATCCCCCTGTTCACGAAACCGAGCACGCCGGTTTTTCTCACGTTGCGGCAGATGGAAACGCAGCGTCCGCAAAGGATGCATTTGTTCATATCCCTTATGAAAAGCGGCTCTTCTTCCCAGACCTTGATGTTTTTCGGCTGATGAACATAATCGGAAAGCCGGTCTTCTCTTCCTATGTGCTCGACCACCTTCTCAAGCTGGGTGTCTTTTTGCGGGTCCCCGGGATATTCGCTGAGCGTAAGCCAGACCAGGGTTTTCCTCATGGACCTCAGGGCGGGGGTGTCGGTCTTTACCTTCATCCCGTCCTTCGCTTCCACGGTGCAGGAGGCGGGGTAGCCTCTCATGCCCTCTATTTCCACTACGCAGAGTCTGCAGGACCCGATGTAAGGCAAATCGGGATGATGGCATAAATTGGGGACATAGACGCCGGCGGCGAGGGCGGCCTCCAGGACCGTCTTGCCTTTTTCGGTTTGTATCTCTTTTCCGTTTATGTTGAGTTTAATCATATCATTCTATGGCCATAAAGGGGCAGGCGGCTATGCAGGCCTTGCACTTTATGCATTTTTCCTTGTCGATCTTCGCGTAGGTCCCGGCTTTCCACTCTATAGCTCCGGAAGGACAGGCGCGCACGCATCTGCCGCATTTTTTACACGCGTCGTCCATAACTTCGAATTTTAAAAGGTTAAGACAGACATGCGAAGGACATCTCTTTTCCCTTATATGCGCGGCGTATTCCTCGGGAAAATATCTGGCCGTGGTGAGGATGGGGTTGGGAGCGGTGTTCCCCAGCCCGCAGAGTGCAGTATTCTTCACGGTCTCGCTCATGGCCAGGAGAAAGTTGAGATGTTCTTCGGTCCCCTCTCCCTTGGTGATCTTTTCGAGGACTTCGTGCATCCTCTTGAGCCCGATACGGCAGGGCACGCACTTTCCGCAGGATTCGGCCACGGTAAATTCGAGGAAAAAACGCGCCATATCGACCATGCAGGTCGACTGGTCCATGACTATCATGCCGCCGGAGCCCATTATGGCCCCCGTCTGGGTGATGGATTCGTAATCTATGGGCGTATCCAGCAGAGATTCCGGCAGACAGCCGCCTGAAGGACCGCCTATCTGCAGGCCTTTAAACGGTATGGGGCCGGACATGCCGCCGCCAGGGCCGTAGACCAGTTCGCGCATGGTGGTCCCCATCGGGACTTCTATCAAACCGGTGTTCCTGACCTTTCCCGCGAGCGCAAAGACTTTCGTGCCCTTGCTTTTTTCGGTCCCTATGGAAGCGAACCAGTCGCCGCCTTTATTTATTATATGGGAAAGGTTCGCCAGC
>Ga0066637_10002335_pt1 | contig 12621 bp, 12 predicted proteins | sample CryGeyCG2014_020_FD_62737 | JGI IMG/M metagenome (GOLD analysis project Ga0066637, IMG submission 62737) | Groundwater microbial communities from aquifer - Crystal Geyser CG08_land_8/20/14_0.20 | ecosystem: Environmental > Aquatic > Deep subsurface > Groundwater | place: USA: Utah: Grand County...
ATAGAGGTGGCTATAAATATCACGGCCGGGTCAAAGCCGTGGCCGAGGGAGCTCGAGAAGGCGGTCTCAGATTTTAATTTTTTTATTATGAGAGAAAGATTCAGAAAGTTTAATAGAGAAAAGCCGAAAGACGAGTTTGAGTCCAAGCTTTTGGATTTGGCCAGAATCGCTCACACCAGAGCGGGTGGCAGGAAGATGAGGTTTCGGGCCGTCATCATCATCGGTAATCGGGAAGGTAAGGTGGGGTTGGGCATAGCCAAAGGGAGTGATGTGCAGCTGGCAATAGAGAAAGCCACTCGCCTTTCCAGAAGATATCTGATTGAAGTGCCGATTGTTGAAGGCACCATCCCGCACGAGGTCGAAGCCAAAGTCGGGGCGGCCAAGGTTTTGCTGCGGCCCCAAAGAAAAGGCAGGGGGCTGGTGGCCGGCGGCACCGTCAGGGTGGTTTGCGCTTTGGTCGGCATCAAAAATATTTCTTCCAAGATTTTGGGTCGCACCGGCAACAAAATTAATAATGCCAGAGCTACCATTGCGGCTCTGAAGAAATTAAAATATGCAGCTCCACGAACTTAAACCGATTCACGATAAAAAAAGAAAGAAAAGGGTCGGCCGGGGAGGCAAGAGAGGCACTTATTCCGGTCGGGGAATCAAAGGGCAGAAATCAAGAGCTGGCCGTAAATTCGTGCCGGTGATTCGCGGTTTGATAAAAAGATATCCCAAGCTGCGAGGCTACAGATTCAAGTCTTTAACTGAAAAACCTTTGGTAATCAACCTGGAAATATTGGATAAAAAATTTAAATCAGGCGATAGCGTCAATCCTCAAACCTTGATTGAGCGCAAATTAATCAGTAAAATAAAAGGGAGGATGCCCCGAGTCAAGATTTTGGGCAAAGGCAAGCTGACCAAAGCCTTAATCTTAGAAGGGTGTCAGATGTCGAAACAAGCGGAAGAGAAGATTAAAAAAGCGGGGGGCACCGTGAAAGCCAATGGACCCCGTTAGAAGTTCTAGCCAGAAAAATTTTTAGAGCAAAAATTTTTCTGCTTGGCGCTAACAGGGGTATAACCAATAATAAAAGTTTGCCCCGTTAGAAACGAACTACGGGGCACAGCGTCATTATCAAATAAAAGGATGTAAAATAAAAATAATTTGAACCAGGATACGCAAAAAATAATTTAAATTTTAAATTATTTTTGCCACTGGTTTCTAACGGGGTTTGCTTAAAATTAGCCAATTGCTATATAAAACAAACTTCTAACGGGGTGGAATGGTTAAATAGGGTCAGCCAAGTTTTTAGGATAAAAGATTTGAGAGCGAAAATCCTCTTTGTTCTGGGGATTTTTGTTGTTTTTCGGTTGATGGCCAACATTCCCATGCCCGGCATCGACATCGAAAACTTAAGGTCGTTTTTTGAGCAGTTCCAGGTCTTCGGCCTTTTGAATGTTTTCACCGGCGGCACTTTGGCCAACCTTTCCATTATTATGTTAGGCCTTGGCCCTTACATTACCGCCGTCATCATTATGCAGCTTTTGACCATGATTTTTCCTCAATTGGAAAGAATATACAAAGAGGAAGGCGAAGCCGGTCGTCAGAAGTTCAACCAATACGGCCGCATCCTGACGGTGCCTCTGGCTATGCTGCAGGGTTACGCCATGTTGTCTCTCTTGCAGCGGCAGGGAGCCATTGGGGAAATGACGCCGGTTTTGCTTTTGACTTCCATTGTGACGGTGACGGCCGGCTGTCTTTTTTTGATGTGGCTGGGAGAGCTGATTACCGAAAAAGGCATTGGCAACGGCGTTTCTCTTTTGATTTTTGCCGGTATTGTAGCTGGAGTGCCAGCCAGCATCCGGACGATAATTATCCAGTGGGACCCGGCTCAAATTCCGGCTTATTTGCTTTTCTTCGGCATGGCTTTGCTGATTGTGGCCGGGGTCGTCATGGTTAACGAAGCGCGCCGCAATATTCCGGTTTCTTACGCCAAAAGAGTTCGAGGAATGAAGATGTACGGTGGAGTGTCAACTTATTTGCCCTTGAACGTTAATCCGGCTGGCGTCATTCCCATTATTTTTGCTTTATCAATTATGCTTTTTCCCGGTATGATTGCCAATTTTCTTTCCGGTGCCGGCGGGATCGTCGGCAGTGCGGCTCAGAGCATCGGCGTTCTTTTCGAAAATCCCTGGGTCTACGGCATCTTATATTTTCTTTTAGTCGGCCTCTTTACCTATTTTTACACGGCCGTCACTTTCGACCCCAAAGCCATTGCCCAGAATTTGCAGAAGATGGGCGGCTTTGTGCCTGGTATCAGGCCAGGGGCTCCTACCGCCGGTTTTCTGTATTACATTCTGAACCGGGTTCTGCTGATCGGCGCTTTGTTTCTGGGCTCTATCGCCGTTATGCCTTCAATTATCCAGGGAATTACTAATGTGGGAGCTTTTACCTTTTTGGTCGGCGGCACTTCTTTGCTGATTGTCGTTTCGGTCACCTTGGAAACCATGAGACAGGTTAAGTCTCAACTGCAAATGAGAGAGTATGAAACCTTCTAAGAAAAATTTCAAAATTATTCAGGTAGTAGGACCACAAGGTTCAGGCAAGGGAACCCAAGCTAAGCTTTTGGCTAAGAAGTTTAAATTAAAATACCTGGGTAGCGGCGATGTTTTACGGGCGCGTCAGAAATTAGGTGATTTTACTGGGAAAAAACTTATTAGAGTTATGAACAGCGGCGCATTAATCCCTAGTTTTATTATTGTTAAAATTTTAGGAGATGAATTTGAAAATTTAAAAAAACAAAAAATCAACGGACTTGTTTTAGATGGCTGGACAAGAATAATTTATGAAGCTATCTTGGCAGATGAAGCCATGGATTGGTACGAATGGAATAAAGGATTCAAGGTCATTCTTCTTAAGATTTCAAGGAAAGAATCATTTAACCGTTTAACTAAAAGAAGACAATGCAAAAAATGCGGTAGACTCATTCCTTGGCTTGGAGAGTTTAAAAAACTTAAGAAATGTGACAAATGTGGCGGAGAACTCGTTACTAGACCGGATGATAATATTCAATCTATTGAGAAACGGCTTGAAGAATATAAAGAAAAAACCCTTCCAACGATTAATTATTACAAGAAACAAGGTAGATTAATTGAAATAAACGGTGAGCAGTCGATTGAAGACGTGTTTAAAGACGTTTTGAAAGCTTTGTAGTCGATGAAAATTACGATAAAGACAAAAGAAGAAATCGAGACAATGAGAGAGGGCGGAAAGATTCTGGCTCGCATCATGAAAGAGCTGGAAAAAATAGTCAAGCCGGGGATTTGCACCAAAGAATTAGACAGGGTCGCCGAGACCCTGATTTTAAAATCGGGCGGCAAATGCTCTTTTAAGGGTTATCAAAATTTTCCAGCTTGTTTGTGCACTTCAATTAACGAAGAGATTGTTCATGGCATTCCCTCTGAAAGAATCTTAAAAGAAGGCGAAATTATTTCTCTTGATTTGGGGATTTTCTATCAAGGTTTCCATGCCGACATGGCCGTAACTTTGCCAGTAGGGGAAATTTCGCCTGAAGTCCGAAAATTAATTGAAGTGACAAAAGAAGCCTTAAAAAAAGGCATTGAGAAAGTCAGACCGGGCAGCACTTTTGACGATGTCGGTTTTGCCATCCAGAAATACGTTGCATCGCAAGGGTTCAAGGCGGTCCGCGACCTTTGCGGTCACGGTATCGGTCGTAAACTGCACGAAGATCCCCAGATTCTGAATTTTATCGAAGAGAGAAGCGGAGAAGAGATCAAAGAAGGTATGACTTTTTGTCTGGAACCCATGGCGACAGCAGGGGATTGGCGCATCAAGCAATCTCGAAATAAACAGACCTGGGAGACTGCCGATGGTTCTTTGTCAGCCCATTTTGAACACACAATTTTAGTCAACAAGACCAGCCACCAAATCTTGACAGAATAAAATTAATACATTATTCTAAAGGAAAATAAAAACACGAGTCCGGGGCACGAGTCCGGGACTCGTGAACACATATGCCTCGAAGAAAAATCCAAATTGCAAACGGAGAATTTTATCACCTTATTAAAAGAGGTATCGAAGGACGAGAGATTTTTTTAGACGATGAAGATCGTTTACGTTTTTTGAACAGCTTATTGGTTTTTAATGATAAATTGCCAACTCCTTGGGAGAATCGCAGTTTTTGGTACCAGCGGAACCCGGCGTTATTAGGTAAAATGAATTATAATCCGAAATCTCCCTTGTTGGAAATTCATAATTTTACTTTTATGTCAGACCACTTTCATTTATTAGTCCGTCAATTACTTGATGGGGGAGTTAAACTTTTAATGCAAAAACTCGGCGGTTATTCTTATTATTTTAATAAAAGATACCAAAGAAAGGGGACCTTATTTCAAGATAGATATAAAATAATTCACATTTCAAACGAAGAACAGCTCAAAAATACTTTTGTTTACATTCATACAAACCCGGTGGTTATGGTAGAACCGGAATGGAAAAATCGGAAAGTGAAAAACCCTGAAAGGGCGATAGAATTTTTGAAAGAAGAATATCGTTGGTCAAGTTATTGGGACTATATTGGCAAACAAAATTTTCCTTTTTTGACGACTCGCGATTTCTTTTTAGAGTTATTCAATGGTAAAGAAGGGATTGAAAAAGAAGTTAATTCTTGGATATATTTTAAGAATGATATATTTAAAGACGAAAAAAAGTCGGCTCAAATATTTTTTGAGTAACACGAGCCCCGGACTCGTGAGGCCGGACTCGCCGGACTCGTGAGGCCGGACTCGTGGGACATATTTTGTTTTTGGGGAATTTGTAGTAAAATAATTTAATATGTATCTTTCAGTTATTATTCCGGCGTACAATGAAGAGAGGAGACTGCCCCAGACCTTGGCGGAGATTGATAAATATTTAGGCCGGCAGAAATACGAGTCCGAAATTATTGTAGTTGACGGCGGTTCATCCGACCGGACTTCAGAAGTTGTCCAAAGTTTGACCTCCGGTATGAAAAATCTGAAATTAATTGAAGTGAAAGGTTGTGCTGGCAAGGGACAAGCGATCAAAGAAGGAATGTTTCAAGCTCAGGGAGAGTTTAGGCTTTTCACCGATGCCGACAACTCCACTAGTTTGGATCAAATTGAGAAAATGTGGCCGGAGTTCAAGAAGGGCTTTGATATTGTTATTGGTTCAAGAGATATTAAAGGAGCAGTTTTAGACCCGCCCCAGCCTTTTTTGAGAAAGATAATTTTGGGCGGTGGATTCAAGCTTTTGAGGAAGATAATCATTGACTTCTGGTCGATTTCCGACACTCAGTGCGGTTTCAAACTTTTCAGCGCCCGGGCCGCTCAGGATATTTTCCCCAGACTGACGATTTTGGGTTTCTCTTTTGATGTTGAGGTTTTAGTTTTAGCCAGGGAACTGGGCTATAAATTCAAAGAGGTGCCGATCAGGTGGATTAACGACCCTGAGAGCAAAGTAAAACCCAAACATATTATCAAAATGCTGTGGGAGATGATCAAAATTAAGTTGAATTTGATCAAAGGAATTTATGGCTAAAAGACCAACGTTTCCATCGGAACTGCGCTTTGACCCTTTATCCCATGACTGGGTGATTATCGCCACGGGCCGGGGCAAACGCCCCGAAACCTTTAAGAAAGAAAGAAAGAGAGAAATTATTCCTTCTCAAAAAAATTGTCCTTTGTGCCAAATAGATAAAGGGAAAATGATTTTGTCTTTGGGCAACACCTTTGTCATTCCCAACAAGTATCCCGCTCTCATTCCTTCAAACAATTTGAATGAGAAATCGGACGGACCTTATCAGAAAATGGATGGCGTTGGTTATCATGAAGTGATAATTACCCGTGAGCACCGCAAATCAATCGCTCAGCTTTCAGTCGGTCAGGTTCGGGAATTGATTGACGTTTATCAATTGAGATACCTGGACTTGATGAAAAGGAAGTTCGTTAAATATGTTTCCATTTTTCATAATCACGGGGAAGAAGCGGGCGCTTCCATTTTCCACCCTCATTCTCAGATTGTGGCCAGCCCGGTGATTGATCCCGATTTGAATCGGGCGATTTCAAACTCCCAAAAATATTTTCAGGAGAAGAAAAAATGTATTTATTGTTTAATGAACCAGTGGGACGAAAAAGCAAAGAAAAGGGTCGTTTTCGAAAACAGAGAGTTTTTGGTCGTCTGTCCGTTTGTTTCCAAAACCGCCTTTGAAATGATAATCTCTCCCAAAAAGCACCTGCCTTATTTTGAGAAAATCACCGAAGACGAAAAGAAGTATTTGGCTCAAGCTCTCCAGGTGGCTTTGAAGAAAGTTCATCGAGCCCTGGGCAATCCTCCCTATAATTTTTATTTGCACACCGCTCCGTGCGACGGCAGAAACTATGATTTTTATCACTGGCACTGGACGATTCTTCCCAAAACAGCCATTTGGGCCGGTTTTGAGCTTTGCACTGGCATTGAAATCTCAACGATTGAGCCGGAAAAAGCTGCTGCCTATTTGAAAAAACAAAAATGATATCCGAATACTACGAATTAAAAACTTTTCTTATTGCTATGTCGCCGTTTCTGGAATTGCGAGGCTCTATTCCCATTGCTTTGAGCGTTTATCAGCTGCCAGTTTGGTCGGCTTATCTGATTTCCGTTTTGGGCAACGTAGTGCCGGTAATTTTCATTCTTTGGTTGCTGTCAGCGGTTTCTCGGTTTTTAAGCAGTCATTTTTATTTCTTCAACCGTTTTTTCGTTTGGCTTTTTGAAAGAACTAGAAAAAACCATCAGAGTAAATTTGAAAGATGGAAAGAATTTGCTCTGGTAATTTTCGTGGCCATTCCCTTACCCTTGACCGGCGCTTGGACTGGCTCTTTATGCGCTTTTGTTTTCGGCATTCCTTTCAAAAAAGCCTTTCCCTTGATTACTTTGGGGGTTGTTATCGCCGGAGTAATTGTCACTTTAACCACTTTAGGCATAATTCAATTAATATGAAACCTCTAATCGTAGCCAATTGGAAAATGAATCCGACCACTTTGAAAGAAGCCAGGCGTAATTTTGATTTGATTAAAAAGGGCATTAAGGGGCTGCGGGGAGTCGAGAGCGTAATTTGCGCCCCATTTGTTTTTCTTTCTGATTTAAAACCAGATAAGAATCTTAAACTTGGCGCTCAAGACTGTTTTTGGGCTGAAAAGGGTGCTTTCACTGGCGAAATATCTCCTTTAATGTTGAAGAACTTGGGGGTAGAATATGTAATTTTGGGGCACTCGGAGCGAAGAAAGTATTTGGGCGAGAAAACCGAGGCAGTGAACAAAAAAATTAAAGCTGCTTTAGAGGCTGGGCTTAAGGTTATTTTCTGTGTGGGCAGCGAAACAAAAATACCGGGCAAAGAGATGAAATATCAACTGGAGAAAGGTTTGGTAGGGCTGGACACATCGATTTTTAGCAAATTAATTCTGATGTATGAGCCGGTTTGGGCAATTAGTACGACCAAGAATAAAATTATCGCCATCCCTCAAGAGGCACTTCGGGGGGCACAGTATATGAGAAAAATCATAGAACAATTATTTGATAAAAAAACTTCTCAAGCGGCAAGAATTGTTTATGGCGGTAGCGTGGATAGTACCAATATTAAAGGATTTCTTACTCAAGGGAAAATGGCGGGAGGATTAGTTGGAGCCGCTTCTCTGAAGCCCAAAGAGTTTATTGACATCGTCAAAAAGGCGTGCTATCTTAGGTAGATAACATATGGAAGAGATTTTTAACGACCATTTTTTTAATCCCACCCGAGGAAATCTGACGATTGACGGCGTGATCGATGAATTGTTTGGTTACATGGCTGAGAGTCCAGAGAAATTTTATGACGTGATTGTCGGTTGCGATTCTTCTTCGGAAGAGGAGCCCAACTTTCCAGTAGCCATTGTTGTTTTAAGAAAAGGTGAAGGAGGCAGATTCTTTCTGAAGAAAATTAAATATCCTCCTTCCGCCAAAAAGAGGTTCGTAAACTGGAAGATGCGCATTTTGGAAGAAGTTTTGCTTTCCTGTCAGTTAGCTCTGTTTTTAAAAGAAAAAGTGGCTGAAAAAGCAGAAAGTCTTACGAGTTCCTTCAATTACCAATTACGCTACATCCATGCCGATGTCGGCGAGAACGGCCAGACCAGAGACATGATTAAGGAAGTCACCGGTCTCATTCGCGGCAACGGTTTTGAACCTAAAATAAAACCAGAATCATATGTCGCCTCGGTCGTTGCGGACCGCTACACCTAAAATAATCGTGGGCATGTCGGGCGGGGTAGATAGCTCTGTCGCAGCGGCCCTTTTAAAAAGGGCCGGTTTTAATGTGGTGGGAGTTTTCATGAAATTTTGGCTTGCCCGCCGAAGCCTTGGCGAAGGCGGGACTGGTTATAACAGGTGCTGTTCTGGTGACGCTGAAAAAAGAGCCAGGGAAGTAGCCAATATTCTCGGCATCCCTTTTTATGTTTTGAATTTTAAAAAAGAATTTAAGAAAAAAGTCGTTGATTATTTTTTGTCGGAGTACCGGGCCGGTCGGACCCCCAATCCTTGCGTCGTCTGCAACAAAGAAATAAAATTCGGGCTGCTTTTAGAAAAAGCACTGGCTTTAGACGCCGATTTTGTTGCGACAGGGCACTACGCCCAATTGGGCATGTCCAACAAACTGCTAAGGGCAAAAGACAAAGAGAAGGACCAGAGTTATTTTCTCTGGATGCTGAACCAAAGACAGCTGAAACACATTTTATTTCCGGTCGGCCAATATGCCAAAACCGAAGTCAGGCAATTGGCCAAAGAATTTAAATTGCCGGTTTCTGAAACAGCGGAATCCCAGGAAGTCTGCTTTATTCAAAAGACGACCGACGAGTTTTTGTCCCGCTACATCAAGGAAAAACCGGGTAAAATAATCGATGTTAATGGAAAAGTTTTGGGTCAGCATCAAGGACTCCACTTATACACCATTGGGCAGAGAAAGGGGATTGGGTTGGCCGGCGGGCCTTATTGGGTGGCAGGCAAAGACTTGAAGAAAAACATTTTAATTGTGACCAAAAACGAAAAAGATTTATACAAAAAAGAATTAACCTTTAAAAATGTTAATTGGCTTTCCGGTAAGCTTCCCGAATTTCCTCTCAAAGTTAAGGCTAAAGTCAGATATCGCTCAAAATCAGCTTCAGCCACAGTTTATAAAAATAACAGAATTGTTTTCGACCGCCCTCAGCGTGCCATTACCCCCGGACAATCTGTGGTTTTTTACCAAGGTGACGAACTCCTCGGCGGCGGCGTAATTGATTGAGGCGAGACCTCAATCATGTAGACCCCTCAAAATGTTTGACAAATTTGATAGGGTATGGTATGATATAGGTGTAAAAGAAAAAAGAGAAAGGAGGGAATAAAATGAAGCAAGGCGACAGAATTATTAGGGTGGAGAGACACCACCGGCCACCGCATCATCTCTCAGAAAGAAAAAGATTCTAAGATGGCTGAAGGGGAAGCTGCATCCAAATTGAATAATATTCGCAGCTTTCCCGACTCCTAGAGACTTTAAAAAATTAAAGTTTCTGGAAGTGAGAATTAGCCCTTTCCAAAATCTTCATAGCGGCGAATTGGTTACAATATAAATACGTTTTATGTATGGATTAGATGAATTAATGTTAATCAAATACCGAGTCCCGCTCTGCGGGGCGAAGGTGAAGATGAAATTTTAATTTCATCGACTACCAATAGATTGTAACCAGCTCGCCGCTATGAGGCAAATACTGGGATACTTGTTATACTTCAACCAACCCTCTCCCTTCCAGAGATTACTATGAAGGAGGCAAAGCCTCTTTCATATCCTTTGTGGCCTTCGGGCAACTCGAGGCGAGACCTCAATCATAGTAGTTTGTGGAAGTAAAACGAGGTCAGAGGTGAACGCCTTTGGCTTTTGTTTTTGTGGAATTTCTGATAATATTGAAACAGTGATGACATCAAAGAAACTGCGGAACGACTTTTTAAAGTTTTTCGAAAAAAAAGGACACCAGATAGTGTCCTCTTCTTCGCTTTTGCCATCCGACCCCTCTGTTTTATTTACCACGGCCGGCATGCAGCAGTTCAAAGAATACTTTTTGGGCAAAAAGTCGCCCTACGGCAAAAGAGCCGCTTCCTGCCAGAAATGTTTTAGAACCTCCGATATTGAGGAAGTGGGCGATGAAAGACATTTGATTTTTTTTGAGATGCTAGGAAATTTCAGCTTCGGGGAGTATAAAAAAGAGCAAGCGATAAAGTTAGCAAAAGATTTTTTAGATTCAATAAAAATAAAAATAGATTGGGTAACAGTTTTCAGGGGTGATAAGGAAATTCCGAAGGACGAAGAATCGGTTAAAATTTGGAATAGGTTTGGATTTTCTGAAGAAAAAGGAAACTTACGTTTTGCCGGAAGGGCTGATAATTTTTGGGGACCGACAGGCGAAGAAGGCCCTTGTGGTCCTACAACAGAAATTCATTCTCAAGGTATTGAGTTTTGGAATATAGTTTTTAACCAATATTATCGTCATAAAGATAAAAGTTTAACAGAGTTGCCCATTTTTGGCGTTGATACCGGTATGGGGCTAGAAAGACTGGTAAAAATTTCTCAAAATGTGCCAACGATTTTTGAAACCGATTTATTCTCGTCTATTATAATAGGAATCCCAGGCCAAAATGAAAAAGCAAAAAGAATTATCGCCGACCATATCAAAAGTTCGGTTTTTCTAATTTCGGAAGGCATATTTCCATCTAATGTGGAAAGGGGATACGTTTTGAGAAGGATTTTAAGAAGAGCCATTCGTTATGGAAAACTTTTAGGTTTACCACCGAATTTCCTGATTCCTCTGGCTAAAAAAGTAATTACAATTTACCAAGATATTTATCCTGAAGTTAAATCAAAAGAAACCGATATTTTGACTGTCATTCAAAACGAAGAAGAAAAATTTTCTCAAACTCTGGAAAAAGGACTCAAACAATTCGAGAAAATTGCCGCTTTGGGAAACATTGACGGCAAGGACGCCTTTCATCTTTTCGATACCTATGGTTTTCCTTTGGAACTGACCCAGGATTTGGCCCAGGAAAAAAGCTTGAAGGTCGATAAGAAAGGATTTGAAGAAGCTTTCGGAAAACACCGGGAAGTTTCTCGGGCGGGAGCGGAAAAGAAGTTTGGAGGCGTGGGCAAAGAAGCAAGTTACGAAGCGGCCAAACTCCATACGGCCACTCATTTACTGCACGCCGCTTTGAGAGAAGTTTTGGGAGGACACGTTAAGCAAATGGGTTCCGATATTACATCTCAAAGATTGCGTTTTGATTTTTCCCATCCGGCCAAATTAACTGAGTCTGAAATCAAGAAGGTTGAAGCGATTGTCAATCAAAAAATCAAAGAAGACTTGGAGATTAAAAAAACAGAAATGAGCTATCATGAAGCTATTAAGGAAGGAGCTCTGGCTTTAGTCAAAGAGAAATATCCGGCCAAAGTGTCCGTTTATTCGGTTGGTAATTTCTCAAAGGAGATTTGCGCCGGTCCTCATGTTAAAAAAACCGGCGAATTGGGCTATTTTAAGATTATAAAAGAAGAAAGCTCGGGAGCGGGTATTCGGCGAATTCGGGCTATTTTAGAATAAATAAGGTATAATAAGATAACTGAGTTTTTATGCCCAAAGCCAAAATATTTGACATCATACCTCCTTCAGAAGAGATTAAAGAAAAGCCGACTTTTGAGAAAAAGTTAGAGAAGCCAGTCGAAAGAATACCCCAAAAGAAACCTTCTCCTTTTTGGCAGAAGCCCCTTTTAATTGTCGGCGGGTTGGCTTCTGTCGCCCTTTTAAGTTATATTTTAATAGAACCCAAGGCCGAAATAGAGGTTTGGCCGGAAACAGAGACCGGTAGCTTTAAAACCCAAGTGACGGTTTTGAGCTCAATCTTCATCCCTGATTTTACCGAGTTTCAGTTGCCCGGAGAGAAAATTCAGACAGAGAACGTCGCTTCCAGAGAGTTTTCTTCGACCGGCACTAAATCAAAAAGCATCAAAGCCCGCGGCACCATTACCGTTTATAACGCTTATACTACTTCGCCTCAGACGTTCGTTGCCAAAACCCGTTTTGTTTCCAGCGACGGCAAGCTTTTTCGCGCTCCCCAGAGAATAATCGTTCCCGGCGCCCATTACGAAGGAGGGAAGCTCGTTCCCGGCGAAGTTGCAGCCGAAGTTGAGGCCGACCAGCCGGGCGAAGAATACAATATTGGGTCGACCACCTTTTCCATCCCGGGGTTAGCCGGTACCGCCAGCTACACGACCATTTACGCCAAATCTTTTGAGCCTATGACCGGAGGCGCGACGGAAAAGACGTCCCAAGTCACCCAGGAAGATTTAGACAAAGCCGAGGAGATTTTGACGGCAGAAGCTTTAAGCGGCAGCCGGCAAGCCCTGGAAAAAGTGCTGCCTTCTCAAGATTACGTTTTGGTTGTCGGCGCCACGAGCGAGAAAATTATTGACATCATTCCCTTAGCTGAACAGGGGCAGGAAGTCGATAAATTCCTTTTTCAGGTTAAAGCTGCTTCCCAAGCGCTGGTTTTCAAAGAATCAGATTTGAAAGAACTCGCCAAAT
>Ga0066637_10002341_pt1 | contig 12607 bp, 11 predicted proteins | sample CryGeyCG2014_020_FD_62737 | JGI IMG/M metagenome (GOLD analysis project Ga0066637, IMG submission 62737) | Groundwater microbial communities from aquifer - Crystal Geyser CG08_land_8/20/14_0.20 | ecosystem: Environmental > Aquatic > Deep subsurface > Groundwater | place: USA: Utah: Grand County...
ACCAAGGAACCCACCACTTGAATTTTTCGGCAGGGGCAAGAAAATTCAAGTGATAAGTAATGAAGAACCAAGGAACCCACCACTTGAATTTTTCGGCAGGGGCAAGAAAATTCAAGTGACAAAAAAATTCAAGTCAAGTACAAGGCAGCTGTTATTCGCTTTCAAGAAAAGTATACTTCAGATATTCTTACTCCCTGGAATTTAACTGCTGGAACCGGATTTGTGGGCAAAACTACCAGAGCTGAGATTAATAAAATCTTAGGTCGATAAACCCCGTTAGAAGTCTGTTCAAATAGTATAGCATTTCTATAAGTTGAGAAATATGACATTTGTATATAAAGACATTAGCGGCTCGCAACCCCCTCCTTTTGATCAAAAGGAGGGGGTTGCCCAAGACTTCTAACGGGGTAGAAAGGTCAATAAATTAAAAAAAAGAAAAAACTTATGGAAATATTTTATATTATTGCAGTAATAGTAATAGTTGGGCTGATAGTTTATTATTTAAAGCAAAAAGGGAAAGGAGCTGGTCCAAAAGAAGCCGCTGAAGAGCCACCGACGACTGAAGAGCCACCTTCAGAAGGTCCTGAAATATAACTGATTTTCTTGATATTGTTAAAAAATGGCAGAGGCCCGTCCTCTGCTATTTTTTTTATTGATTTTCTTTTTAAATTAAATTAAAATAAAAACACATGAAAGTAATAACTGACTCCAAAAAAATGAAGGAAATATTAAGTAGGGGAGTGGAGGAAATTATTGAAAAGGAAAGTCTGCTCAAGAAATTGAAATCAGGCAAAAAATTAAGGATTAAACATGGTGTTGACCCTACGGGACCCAGTCTTCATTTGGGGCACTCGGTTGTTTTTCGGAAATTAAGACACTTTCAAGATTTAGGACATAAAATTGTTTTTTTAATCGGTGATTTCACTGCATTAATTGGAGATCCCTCCGGAAGAATGGAGGGTCGTAAACCTCTTACAAAAAAACAGGTTAGAAAAAATATGAAAGATTATGTCAGACAGACGACGAAAATTTTAAATATAAAAAAGGTTGAAGTTAGATATAACAGCGAATGGTACGAGAAAAAAGGGGCAGAATTTCTGATGCAATTAACCTCTCGATTTACTTTCGCTCGCGTTATTGAAAGAGATGATTTTAAGCGGCGAATTAAAGAAGGTGTAGACGTATCAATGTTAGAACTTATCTATCCTCTTTTACAGGGATATGATTCGGTTGAGCTTAAAGCTGATGTAGAGATAGGAGGAAGAGATCAGAAATTTAATCTTCTAATGGGTCGAAAAGTTCAAAAAAAATATGGCCAGCCCCAACAAGATATTATTACTACACCCCTACTTGAGGGAACTGACGGAGTAAGGAAAATGAGTAAAAGTTACAATAATTATATTGGTTTAGACGAGGAGCCCTCTATAATGTATGGAAAAATTATGTCTCTACCAGATGGTATAATGTGGAAATATTTTAATTTATTAACTGACATCCCCCTAAAGGAAATTGAAGAAATGAAAGAGAAGAAACAAAAACTTTTATTGTCGCCGCGCGATATTAAAGCAAGACTAGCAAGGGAAATAGTTACGGTTTACCATGGTGAAAAAAAGGCTATTACTGCTGAAAAAGAATTTAATAAAGTTTTCGCTGAAAAAAAACTACCATCAAAAATTCCTATTTTTAAAACCTTAAAAAGGGTTTATCCAATTTTAGATCTTCTATTTGACTCAAAGCAAGTCGCATCAAAAAACGAAGCAAAGAGAGTAATTCTACAAAAAGGAGTAAAAATCAATAATGTTCTGAAAACTGATTGGAAAGAAAAAATTTCATTGAAAGATAATATGGTAATTAAAGTAGGAAAGAGGAAGTTTGTGAAAGTAAAACTAAAATAGAAAACATATGAACAGAACTTTAAACATTGATACCCCAAAATATCTCGGCAAATCAGTAAAAGTTTGTGGTTGGGTTAATTCTATAAGGTCCCATAGGAAAATTCTTTTTGTTGACCTCCGGGATAGAAGCGGGATTTTACAATTGGTTTTTGTCCCCAAAAATGAAGCATCTTACAAACTGGCTCAAAAGATAAAAGGAGAGTGGGTAATAGAAGTTCTCGGTAAAGTTTTAAAACGGCCAGCCAATATGATAAATTCAAAGATTGAAACAGGTGAAGTTGAATTAGGGGTTGAGAACCTTATGATTTTAAGCGAGGCAAAAACTCTGCCTTTTGAAATTGATCAAGATACTCTTAAGGTTAAAGAAGAAACGAGATTAAAATATCGTTATCTTGATTTACGCACCGAAAGAATGAAAAATAATATGCGCTTGCGCAACAAAGTAACTTTGTTTATTCGCAACTATTTGAACAAAGAAGGATTTATTGAAATACAAACACCTATTTTATCAAAATCAACGCCTGAAGGAGCGCGTGACTATCTGGTACCATCCCGACTTCATCCAGGAAAATTTTTTGCCTTACCCCAATCGCCTCAGCAGTACAAACAATTATTAATGGTTGCCGGTCTGGAGAAGTATTTCCAGATAGCACCTTGTTTTCGCGATGAGGATGCGCGAGCTGGTCGGGCTGCGGGTGAATTTTATCAACTTGATTTAGAAATGTCTTTTGTTGACCAAAATGATATTCTGACCCTGACTGAAAAATTATTTACGGCAATGGTTAAAGAGATTTTTCCAGAGAAACATTTGACTCAAGAATCTTGGCCTCGCTTGAAATATGACGAGGTGATGGAAAAGTATAACACTGATAAGCCGGATTTACGGCAAAACAAAAATAATCCTAATGAGTTGGCTTTTGCTTGGATTATAGATTTTCCGCTTTTTTTCCTTCAAACTCAAGAAGATTATTTTCACGGTTCTGGGTCGGCTAAATTTGCTCCTTCTCACCATATGTTTACCGCGCCAAAAAATGAAGATATTCCTTTACTTGACTCTAATCCTTTAAAGGTTAAGTCATACCAGCATGATTTAATTTTAAACGGTTATGAAGTGGGCGGTGGAAGTATTAGAATTCATAATCCTAAAATTCAGAGTAAAATTTTTGATTTGATTGGTTTTACCGAAAAACAAAAGAAACAATTTGCTCATTTACTTGAAGCTTTTCAATATGGCACGCCGCCTCATGGGGGAGTTGCTCCCGGTCTTGACAGGTTATTGATGGTTTTAACCAATCAACCCAGTCTGCGTGAAATAATCGCTTTTCCATTGACTGGTGATGCCCGTGATCCAATGATGGACACCCCTTCGGAAGTTACTGAAAAACAGTTAAAAGAACTGCATATCAAAAAGGTCAAACCTCAACAAGAAAAAAGAAAATGAGAGAGAAATATTCCTTAAAGAGAGGTTTACTTTCCAGAGCACAAAATTATTTTGTGCTCGGTGCTCTGATTTTAATTTTTTTTGCTATTAGTATAAATCTTTGTTATATTTGGCGATTAAATCAGTCTTCTAAAAATTTGGAAGATTCTTTTTTAAAACTAAGTCAAAATCAAAAAATTCTCTCTGCTTATCTTCTAAATCTTCAAGAATTGAAACCAATTCGGGAAGTTGAAGAAAATCTGCCGGAAATTGCAGCCAGGGCTGCAATTTCTCTTTTAATCAAAAATGATAGTTCAGAAAGAATTCTTTATGAAAAAAATAAAGACCAAGAATTAGCTACAGCTTCTTTAACTAAATTAATGACAGCCAAGATAGTTTTTGAAAATTACAATTTAAATGAAATTATTAAAATTCAAAAAGAAGCTGTTGAACAAATTGGGAAAGCGGGGGATTATAAAATAGGGGAGAGTTTTAAGGTTGAAGACCTTCTTTATTCAATTTTAATGGAATCAAGCAATGATGCTGCCTGGGCATTAGCCCAAAAAATTGGGATAAATAATTTTATCAATTTAATGAATGCCGAGGCAAAAAAAATTGGGCTTTTTAACACCTATTTTGTTAATCCAACCGGTCTTCCCTTAAGGAACTCAATTCAAAATACATCTACTGCAAGCGATTTAGTAAAACTCGGAAAATATATGCTGGAAAATGATTTACCAATATTAAATATCTCTTCTTTAATTGAATTTGACCTTTTTACCGCTGATGGAGTTTTTCATCATAAAATCCTAAATGAGAACAAACTATTAGAAAATTATGAAAACTCAGTATTGGGGAGCAAAACAGGTTATACAAGAAAGGCAAAAAAATGCTTATTTTTAATTATTAAAGCCCCGAAAAATCAAGGTGTTATAATTAACGTAATTTTAGGTTCAGAAGAGCATTTTGCAGAAATGCAAAAATTAATTGATTGGTTAAAAAGAGCTTATCAGTGGTGAAGCGTTTTGTCTAAAATTACAAGGCAAAGCCGCAGTAATTTTAGCAACAAAAGCTTTACCCCGCCCTCTAAGCTATCCCTGATTTGTTTTCTAGTCTTTAAAATCGCAAAAGGTTAATGTTCATAGGTAAAATTAAAGACAGCATAGAGGGCGGGGTGCGCAATTTTCTAGCAGCTCAGCTGCATCTCTCGCTTTGCTCGAGATTTGCTTCGTTGAGAAAATTGGCATGAAAAAATTATTTACCCCGTTAGAGATCACAAAAACAAAAAAGAACCACAAAGATATCAAATCTCTAACGGGGTTTAAGAACAAAAAGGTTTTAATAATGGGTTTAGGATTGTTGGGTGGGGGAAAGGGTGCAGTAAAGTTTTTTGTAAAAGAGGGGGCTCGGGTTTCAGTAACCGATAAAAGAACTCCAAAAGATTTAAAAGAATCTTTAAATAAAATTAAACGGCTGCCGGTAAAATTAGTTTTAGGAAGACATAGAAAGGAAGACTTTAAAAACTGTGATTTAATAATTAAAAACCCTGCCGTACCAAATGATTCTCCTTATCTTGGTATTGCCAGAAAAAATAATATTCCTATAAAAACCGATATTGATATATTTTTTGATTTGTGCAAAGTTCCTATTATTGGGGTTACCGGAACTAAGGGTAAATCAACTGTCGCTACTCTCATTTACCTATTTTTAAAAAACAAATACCCGGCTACTATTTTGGCCGGGAATATTGGTGTGTCACCCTTGGAAATTCTTCCCAAATTAACTAAAAAGGGTAAAGTGGTTTTGGAGCTTTCAAGTTTTGAGCTCGAAAATTTAAAAAAGAGTCCCCGAGTAGCTGTCATTACCACTATTTTTCCAGACCATCTAAATAGGTATAAAAGTTTAAGAGATTATATTAAAGCAAAAGAACCAATTTTTAAATATCAAAAGAAAAAAGATATTTTAGTATTAAATTATAATAATCCTTATACAAGAAAATTTGCTTTGTCTGCTCCTTCCAAAGTTTATTTCTTTAAAGATTCCAATATTTCAGCTGCTCTTGTTGTTGCTAAAATTTTCAAAATTTCTAAAAAAAATATTGAAAAAGTTCTCTCTAACTTCAAAGGTGTTCCTAATAGGCAAGAACTAATTGCTGTAAAGAAGGGGGTAAAATATATTAACGATACCACCTCTACCACACCTCAATCAGCGATATTAGCAATAAATACATTTAAAAAGAGATTTCCTGATTCCAGAATTATTCTTATCGCGGGTGGTTTGGATAAGAATCTCAATTACAAAGATTTAGCTAAAGAAATTCAAAAAAAGGTAGATTATCTTGTCCTTCTGCCAGGAACTGCTTCTAATAAGCTTAAAAAAGAATTAAAGAAATTTAGAATATACCCTGCTAATTCAATGGAAAAAGCGGTATTAATTGCCAAAAATTTAGCAAAAAAAGGCGATATTGTTCTTTTTTCACCGGGGGCTGCTTCTTTTAACTTATTTAAAAATGAATTTGACAGAGGAAAAAAATTTCGTCAGGCACTAAAAAAAAGCGAGGTTACTGTTGAGGTCAAACCTCAACAGCCTTACTGTTGAGGTCAAACCTCAACAGCCTTACGATTATGAAACATCAACTTGATAAGACTTTATTAGGTTCGACAATCTTGCTTGTAACATCAGGGGTATTATTAATAGCTACAATCTCTTTTCCTCTGGCTTTCGAAAAGTTCAATGATGGTTATTATTTTTTGAGGCATCAAATAATTTATGGATTGCTGCCCGGTATTCTCTTAGGTTTTGTTGCTTTTAAAATCCCCTTAAATTTTTTAAGGAAAAAAAGTCTAATTTTATTTTTGATAAATTTAATAATTTTAAGTTTCGTTTTTTTACCGCGAATCGGAGCCACTTTTGAAGGAGCTAGTCGATGGGTAAGATTGGGAAATATTACTTTTCAACCTTCGGAATTTCTGAAGATTACCGCAATTCTTTATTTGGCTTCTTTGGTTAGTAAAAATTCTTTTAAAAAAAATAATAAAAAAAGAATAAAAATTTTTTACCCTCAGTTATTTTCTTTTTTAATAATTTTGGCGATAATTTCTTTAGTTTTATATTTTCAACCACATATCAGCACTTTAGGAATAATTTTGGCATCTTTACTCTTAATTTATTTTAGCGGTAAAACTCCTATTTTCCACACTATTTTTATAATCTTATTTTTGTCAGCAGGATTATTTTTTTTATTACAATCGGCTCCTTATAGATTACAAAGAGTTTCAGTATTTTTAGAACCAGATATAGACTCCTTAGGAATAGGATACCAATTAAAGCAATCTTTAATTGCTATAGGGTCGGGAAAAATTTTAGGTCAGGGGCTCGGAATGTCTCGACAAAAATTCGGTTTTTTACCCCAACCGGCATCGGATTCAATTTTTGCGATATTTGCCGAGGAAACTGGATTTTTGGGCAGTATAATTTTAATTTCGCTTTTTTTAATTTTTTTGTGGCGAGGGATTAAAATTTCAAAAGAGAACTCTGATATATTTTTTCAATTAGTTAGTTTAGGTATTACTTTTTGGATTGTTTTTCAGGCTTTTTTAAATATAGGCGGACTTTTAGGAATAATACCCTTATCTGGAATACCTTTATCTTTTATCAGTTATGGAGGCTCACACCTTATAGCCGAGTTAATTGGAGTAGGATTACTTTTAAATATATCAAGGTACCGAACTTTGTGATATAATTAAATGAATATAAATCCTATCCCAAATCCTAAATTCCAATGTTCTAAACGGTTTGGAATTTGGAAAATTGGAATTTAGATATTGTTTAGGATTTAGATATTAGAATTTAATAATGTTATGCGGTTAATGTTTACTGGAGGAGGAACAGGAGGACATATTTTCCCCCTTATTGCCATCATAAGAGAATTGAGAAGACTCTTACCATCTGAAGAGATTGAATTTTTTTACTTGGGACCAAATAAACCGGAATTAGAATTAATTTTGCTATCGCAGGAAGGTCTTAATATAAAAACTATCTCTTCAGGAAAAATAAGAAGGTATTTTTCTCTTGAAAATTTAAAAGATATTCTTTTTAAAATTCCTATTGGTGTCTTGCAAAGTCTTTTTTATCTTTTAAGATTTAGGCCTGCTTTAATTTTTAGTAAAGGAGGATACGGTTCTTTTCCCCTGAGCATCTCAGCTCTTTTTTCAGGTATACCGGTTTTTTTACACGAATCTGATATAACACCAGGTTTAGCTAATAGAGTTGTCTCAAAATGGGCAAAAAAAATATTTATTTCTTTTCAAAAAACAGAATATTTTCCATTAAAAAAAACAATTCTTGTGGGAAATCCCATTAAGAGAGAAATTTTAAATGGAAACAAACAAAGAGCAAAAGAAATTTTTAATTTAACTTTTGAAAAGCCTATAATTTTAATTTTAGGAGGTTCTCAAGGAGCCCAAACCATTAATGATTTTATTCTTAGAATATTAAATGAGTTTCTCAAAGACTTTGAATTAATTCATCAATGTGGAATTACTCATTTGAAAAGCGTCAAAGCCGAAGCTCAGGTCATAATTGAAAAAGAATTAGAGAAATATTATCATCCAATCGAATTTTTAGGAGAAGAAAAACTAAAACATGCGTTAGCCTCTGCAGATTTGATAATTTCTCGAGCAGGGTCAGGAGCTATCTTTGAAATTGCCGCTGTCGGAAAACCCAGTATTTTAATTCCTCTAACAAAATCAGCCGGGAATCACCAAGGCAAAAATGCTTATAGATATTTCCAAGCCGGAGCTTGCCAAATTATAGAAGAAGAAAATTTAAAACCAAATTTCTTTTTGGAAAAAGTGAAATATATCTTTTTTCATAAAGAGGTTTTAGAAAAAATGAGAGAAAATGCTTTAAAATTCTCCAAACCCGAATCAGCCAGAATAATTGCCAGAGAAATTTTAAGGTATGTAATAAAGATATGATAGAGGAAAAATTGGAACTAATTAGGCCAGGTCAAATTAGAACTCGTTATTCTCCTTCTCCAACCGGAGCCTTGCATCTTGGTGGCGTTAGAACAGCGCTTTTTAATTTTCTTTTTGCCAGAAAGAACTTGGGAAAATTTATTTTAAGAATTGAAGATACTGACGTTGAAAGATCCAAAAAGCAATATGAAAAAGGTATCTTAGAATCTCTTAAGTGGTTAAGTATTAATTGGGATGAAGGACCAATCGCTGTCGCTCAAAATCAAAAATCAAAAATCAAAAATCAAAAATTTATTGGGGAATACGGTCCCTATAGGCAAAGCGAAAGGTTGGATATTTACACAAAGTACTTAAAAAAACTCTTGAATGAAGATAAGGTCTACTATTGTTTTTGTTCTAAAGAAGATCTTGAAGCAGAAAAGCAATACCAAATTTCAATAGGTATTGCCCCTCATTATTCCGGGAAATGCGCAGATTTGGCAAAATCTACAGTAAAAAAATACTTAAAAAAGAAAAAACCTGCTACCATAAGACTCAGGGTTCCTTTAAAAATTATAGAATTTGAAGATGAAATTCGAGGGAAAATAAAATTTGATAGTTCTTTAATGGGGGATATTATAATTGCCAAAGATTTTACTCATCCTTTATACAATTTTGCCTGCGCAATTGATGATTATGAAATGAAAATTACCAATGTAATCAGAGGGGAGGATATTTTATCTAATACTCCGAAACAAATTTTATTACAAGAAATTCTTGGCTTTCCTCATCCAAAATATGCTCATATCCCTTTAATTTTCGGAACTGACGGCAGCAAATTAAGCAAACGTCATGGGGCAAAATCTATTTTAGAATATAAAAAAGAAGGGTATTTGCCTGAAGCCATTGTTAATTTTATTGCATTTTTGGGTTGGAATCCGGGCGACGAAAGAGAAATCTTTTCCTTAAACGCCCTTATAAGAGATTTTTCCTTGAAAAAAATTCAAAAGGCGCCAGCTATTTTTAATCCAACGAAATTAGACTTTTTAAACGGATTTTATATTCGTCAAAAACCGATTGAAAAATTAACCAACCTTTGCTTGCCTTATTTAATTGCTGATGACTTGATAACGGCTGTTTTTAAAACAAGGCAATATCCACCAGCTTATGGAGGAATAGAAATTAGTCAAAAATATAAAATTTCTCAAACAAAAGAAGAAATAAGTTTTGATTTCCTTAAAAAAATTATTGCTGTTGAGCAGGAAAGACTAAAGAAAATATCAGAAATCACCGAATTAGCTGATTTCTTTTTTAAGGATAAATTGAATTACGAAAAGAAACTTTTGCAATGGAAAAATATGTCAGACAAGGAAATTAAATCCTCTTTTGACAGAATAATAAAAACATTGTCTAAAATAAAAGATGAAGATTTTAATAGAGAAACATTGGAAAAAATTTTATTACCGGAGGCAGAAAAATTTGCTAAAGAAATAGGTAGAGTAGGGGACTTGTCCGCCGACTCGGCCTTCGTAGCCGAAGCTACTTCGGCGAAGGAAGCAGCTTTAGCGAAGGCGGATAGAGGATATCTTCTCTGGCCATTTAGAGTAGCTTTAACTGGAAAGAAAGCAACTGCCGGTCCTTTTGAAATTGCCGAAATTTTAGGAAAGAAAAAAGTATTAAAGAGAATAATCAGAGCACATAATATATTATGTGCTCGACCGAGCACATAAATTTCATTTATGTGCTCTGGAAGAAGCAAGAGGAATGATATGAAAAAACTTTTTATTATTATCTTAATTTTGGCTTTTATTTTTCTGATTCTCTATATTTACAGTGAAGAGATTATAATTAGAATTAAAGACCTCTTTGACGATTTAAAAAGAGTAATTTTGGATTTTTTTTCTAAGATTGAAAAAGAAGTAAAAAAAGAATTTGATAAAAGAATAAAAATTATTGAAAAAGAATTAGAGAAAATAATATTACAAATTAAAGAATTTTTTATAGAACAATTTAAAAAAATAGTTCAAAATATTTTAGATAAAATCAAAGAGTATTTTCTAAATATTGTGAGTTCTCAACTGTAGGGGAGAAGTGTTTTTTACTTGACAAGGGCTTTTGAGTTGTTTATTATTAAGGTAGGATACTTCGCATAATGGTTCTTTATCGAAGTATCCTACCTTAAGCAACAAACTACTCCCCTAATAATAATATGAAAAAAGACAACAGGCCGATAATTGAACATATTAATGATTTTTTAGAGTATTTGGATATAGAAAAAGGATTGAGCAATAAAAGTCAGGAAACTTACGAAAGATTTCTTAAGAAATTTATTAAATGGCTGGAAATAAAAAATTTTACAAGTTTGCTTCCTCATGATTTTTCCGAAGACCATATCCGCAAGTACCGCGTCTTTTTGTCGCAAACTTTTAATAAGCAGACCAAAGAACCACTTAAAAGGTCAACCCAAAACTATTATCTTATTGCCCTGCGCAATCTTTTAAACTACTTTACTGACCGAAACATTCTTTCTCTTCCGGCAGAAAAAATAAAATTAGCTAAATCAAAATTCGACGAAAGAATGATTAAGTTTTTATCAATTGATCAGATTAAAAAACTACTGGACGCCCCAAAAACTTCTACTTTGACCGGTTTGAGAGACCGGGCAATTTTGGAAACTTTGTTTTCAACAGGTACACGGGTATCTGAGTTGACAAATCTAAACAGAGAGCAAATTAAAGTTACTCCCGAAACCAAATTTTTAGAAATTGTTATTATTGGTAAGGGCAGCAGGCCTCGTCCGATTTATTTTTCAGAAAGGACCATAAAATGGTTAAGAAAATACTTAGAGGCTCGTAAAGATAAAGAAAAAGCATTATTCATTAATTATAAAGGCCCCAAATTAGCCCTTAGACGTCTTTCACCTCGTTCAGTTGAAAATATTGTCAAAAAATACGCGATTTTGGCCGGTATGCCGATCTTTACTAGTCCGCACACAATTAGACATTCTTTTGCTACCGATCTCTTAATGAAGGGGGTTGATTTAAGAACAATCCAAGAATTTTTGGGTCATAAAAATATCAGCACAACTCAAATTTACGCCCATATTACTTCGAAAAAACTTAGAGAAGTTCATCGAAAATTTCATGGTATTAAAAAGGTATAAATTTTTCCTCTTCTTTTTCTTTAGGAGGAATAAAAAAACCACCCGACGCATTAGTATTTCTCCTCGCTATTAAATGTAGCCCAATGTTACTTGGGGGTTCCGCCGAATCTTCTTTGACGCTGAGTATAATCAGCAAGGGCATCATCTAAATCTTTCTCTGTAAAATCAGGCCATAATTTTTTAGAAAAATAGAGTTCAGAATAAGCTGCCTGCCAAAGTAAAAAATTTGAGAGTCTTTTTTCACCTCCTGCCCGAATTACTAAATCAGGGTCAGGGAGACCGACGGTGGAAAGAAAACTGCTAAATAAATTTTCATCAATTTTCTCAGCTGGAATCTTTTCTTTAATAATTTTTTGAACCGCTTGCAAAATATCCCATTTTCCTCCATAACTAACAGCTAAATTTAATTGGAAATTTCTATTATTTTCGGTCAAACTTTCAACTTTTTCAATAACTTTTTGAAGACTTCTCGGTAATCTTTCTTTCTGGCCAATTATTTTAATTCTTAGTTTTTCTCCCTCGGCTTTTTTTAAATATCCTTTATCTGATAAACCTTTTTCAAATAATTTCATTAAATAATTAACTTCTTTTTCGCTTCTTTTCCAATTTTCTGTTGAAAAACCAAAAGCGGTAATGATTTTTACTCCCCTATCCTTGCACCAATAACAAAAATCTATTAAATTTTTATAGCCTTGCCAATGTCCTTTTAGAGATGGTAAACCCCGATTTTTTGCCCATCTTCGATTCCCGTCAGGAAATAAAACTATATGGAGAGGAACTTTTTTCATTATATATATCTTCAAATTCTAATGGCTGTTTTTGTTGATATTTAACTACCAAAAAGCCCGCTCCAAAAGAAAGTAAAGAAATTAAAATAACAATAATAATTAATATTATATCAGATTTATAACTTTTGACAAATTGTTTTATTCTTGATAACATAAAATATCTGTTCGCGAAGGCAAGCTAAAAGCGAAGCCTGAGCGATTACAGAGATTTTACCCTGTTAAATAACCCTGTTAAATAGCGCTTCGCGCTAATTTCGCCGAAGGCGAAATTATTTAACAGGGTTGCCGCAAAGCGGCATTTAACAGGGTGTAAGAAACTGTAACGCTCCTTCGTCGCTAACAATTTCTAACATGGCTAAAACGAAATCTGCAGGAGCAACAAA